>Ga0182741_1005843_pt1 | contig 11118 bp, 10 predicted proteins | sample eDN5th37CBELigOP_FD_128874 | JGI IMG/M metagenome (GOLD analysis project Ga0182741, IMG submission 128874) | Enriched Organic Plus compost microbial communities from Emeryville, California, USA - eDNA 5th pass 37_C BE-Lig OP (version 2) (version 2) ...
CGGTCAGGTCCGGTTCGGCTGCCTCGAGCATCGCGGTGATCTCTGGGAACGAGCCGCGTAGCGAGTCGGCGACCTGGTGATATTGAGCGATCACGGACTCCGGCGTGGTCTGCGCGAAGATCGGATGAGCTTTCCGCCCACAACCCGCAGTTGCTGGACAAGGTCGCCAGGTGCGTCCTGCGCATCCTGCTCGGCCAGGACCGTGACGGCCACAAGCTCGACACCACCGGCAAGGTCCGTGAGGACGGTGCGGTCGCGTGGCGGTCGTACGTCGAGCAGAACACCGCGTCCGCCCGTCGCCTGCACTACTGGCGCAAGCCCGGCGGCCAGGTGGAGCTCGGCAAGGTCGTCCTCCACGACGACTATTCGATCTGACGCACACCACGAGCGAACCCCTGCCGGATTCCGGCGGGGGTTCTTGCTCTGCGCAGCCCGTCCTGCGGGCCGCTCCTCACTCCTACCCTGAGGCGACCCTTCCGGTCGCGGAGTCCACCGGCTCGGTCGCAGTGCGCTCCGCGATCCAGTCGTTCAGCGCGTCGATGGTGCGCGCGCGTCCTCCCTCGCCACGCTCGGCGAGGTACTCCGCGTTCGTGATGCCGGCGTCCATCGCCCGCTGCCAGTCCTCCTGGCGGGGCCGGGTGCGGGGCTGGGTCGCGGGCCCCTTCGGGTGCACCCCGTGGATGACGGCACGGACGACGGTGCGGGAGATGCCGGTGGCGCGGGCGATGACCTTGCTGCCGTGCCCCTCCGCTTTCATGCTGAGGATCCGGTTCTTCTGCTCGTCGGTGACCCGTGCGCCCTTGATCCGTTCGAGGCGTTCCAGCTCCGTGCGTGGCGGTGGCAGTTCGGTGAGCGTGTCGTGCAGGTCCGCGTGGGTTGCCGGGTCGCAGTGGGGGCCGCGTCCGTCCATGCCCAAGCACGCGCACCCCTTCACGATGCAGCAGCCGTAGAACATGACGTGGACCATCTCACTGTGCCCGCAGGCGGTGCATTCAAACACGGATCTCTCGCTTCCACTTGCCCGAGTAGTGGGTCTGCACCCGCCCGGTCGGCGCCAGCCGAAGCCAGGTGAGCACGACCGGCAGGTACGCGTACACCGTGTCCAGGCCGCAGTCGTCGGAGACAGCGACCACCTGCTCGCGGGCGATGAGCTCGCTGAACCCGGCGCTCAGGCGCTTGGAGCCGGCGGGCACCATCCGGCGCCGCGTTCCGACAGGCCGCTCATGCAGGCGCGCGACGACATCGAGCGCCTCCTCGGAGAGTCCGTCGAGGTCAGGCTGGCAGTCGTCGGTCTCCTCGTTGATGTCGAACCCGTGGTCGGCGGCGGCGGCGACCAGCTCCACGAGGGGGCCGGCATCCCCGAGCCGGTAGTCGCGGAGCGCGTCATAGTACGAGGGCCGTTCCATCAGCAGCCACGGACTGACTGGCGCCCGGAGGGCCCCGACGAGCAGCGCCCGTCCGATACGGCCGTTCCCGTCCGCGTACGGGTGGATGGTCTCGAACTGGGCGTGCGCGAGCGCGGCGTTCACGACCGTGGACTGGTGGGATGAGGTGAACTCGGCAAGGTCCACCATCAGCTCCCACACCCGCCGCGGTGCCGGTGCGACATGGTCACCGACCCGCACGAACGTCTCCCGGAACCCGGCGAACGCGGGGGTGTGCTGCCCCTTCATCAGCCGGTCGTGCGCGGCACGGTGGTCGTCGTACCGGGCAATCCCGGCGAGCGCGTCCGTGACGGCATGGAAGTTCGCGGCGACCGCCCGGCCCGCGTCCGTGACGAGAGCGTAGCGCGGCTGCAGGATGGCGAGGGCCGCCTGCGTGACGGAGACGTCGATGCCTTCGATACGGCTGGATGTGACAGCCTCCACGAGGGCCGCGCCGAAGCCCATCCGCTGCGGCGGCACCCGATCGAACGGGTACGTGATGCCGGTCTCCGGGAGCCGGGCGATCGCAGGCGGCAGCGCAGTCGCCAGCGGCCCCACCCTTTCGACAAGGGTCGGTGGGACGGAGATGATCGTGGTCATGCCGCGGCCGCCTGCAGCATCCCACACCCGAACGCCTTCGAGCGTCCGATGCCTTCGCGGGTGAGTCGCGCGAGCTCGGCGGGGTCGGTGACGACGCCGACGCCGGCGACGGTGACCTGCTCAAGGCGGGCGTCGCGGCGACGCGCGAACGATGAGGCGACGAACTGGTAGCTGGTGACCTCGAACGCGGCGCGCACCTTGTCGGCGAACCAGGCGGTGACGTCGCCCACGGGACGGACCTTCCCGCGAACGCGGGTGACAGCGTCCACGGTCGCGACGAACCGGATGTGGGACCCAGCCGGGAAGCTCAGTTCGGCGTCCCGCGCCCACGTCTGCGCGCCGTCAGGCACGTCGGTGGCTTCGATGTCGCTGGACACGATGACACCGTCCCGCTCCCACCGCCACAGGATGTTCGCGCCCGCGCGCTTCATCCCTTCGTCGCCGGGCAGGTCGGCGCCGGCGAACAGCGCCATCGTCTGCTTGTGGACGGCGTCGGCGTCGCTGGGGTCGTCGACAAGGTCGATGGGCAGGAACGTGAAGTGGGTGGTCATGCTCGCTTCCATGCTTCGAGGGGGCGGTCGGTGCGCTCCGGGTCTATGCGGGCGACCTGAGTCGTCTCGAACGGCTCGACAAGGTACACCGGGAGCGCGCGGCCTTCAGGTGCGGTCGTCGGGAGGCTCGTGAGCACGGCGATCCCATCGCCTGCGCGAGAACCAAGGTGGAACGGGAACTTGGGCGCGAACGCCTGCCGGCCCAGGTACGGGGTGAACACCGGATGCCGGACGGCATCTCCCAGCTCCGCGATGACGGCATCGTCCCCGGTGAACGCAGCGATGAACTCCGCGTCGGCCAGGTACATGCGGCGGGTGATCATCGGCTGGACGCTGCCTTTGATCTCCCATGGCTGCCCGTTCCCGAGGGGGACGGTGAAGTCAGCCCGTCCCTTCCCACGGCGCGTGCGCAGCCGGGTTGCTCGCTGCCGGACGCCGGCGATGTCCGCCGGCGGCGGGCAGATGGTGTGGAAGTCCTCCTCGACGGTGCCAGGCCGGTCCACACGCACATGCATGACCAGCCCGGTGACCAGCGGTGAGGTCTGCCCGCGAGGCACCCCGAGGGCGGCGTGGAGGACGCCTTCCAGGCCGGTGCGGGTGGGGACCTTCTCGGTGGGTCGGTACCGCTGGGTGGCGTGACCACCCCACGACTGGCGTGGGGCAGCGAGCCGGAGCAGGAGCGTGGAGGTCATGCCGCCTCGCGCAGGTGGCTGACGACGAAGTCGGCGTACTCGTCGAACGAGCCGACCTCTGACACGGACGGCAGGTGATGTGCGGCGGTGGTGCCGGAGTAGAACGCGGCCCCGAACAGGTCCGGGTCGAACGCGCGGGCGTCCGCGGCCTTGTTCAGCAGCGACTGGATGCTCGGGGCGAGGAACCCGCTCTCATCCGCCGTGACCGGCTGGTGGAAGTCGTACACGACGCGGTGGGACTGCTCCTCCGCGACGATGAGCGCGGGCAGTGTCTGCGCGGCGGTCCCGGAGGAGCGGCCGGCGGGCAGGTCGAGGGTGATGTGCCGGATGAACGAGCGAAGCAGCGGCTCCGCCTCGGCGGAGTCCAGGCTCAGATCCCAGTTGCGGGCGAGCTGTGCGCGGTCGAGGGTGAACGACCGGTAGTAGACGCCGGAGGTCTGCATCGTGAACCCGAGCTGACCGGCGCCGAGGTGCTCGGTCTGCGCGTCGTCGACGGACGCGAACCAGTCCAGCTCGATGACAGCCGCGTGCGTGGTGACCGCGTCGCCGACGGACACCGCGGCGGGGATGTTCAGGCCGGGTGCGGCCGCGAACATGCGCCCGAACGCGGCGATCGCGAGCGAGTCGGTGGAAGACGCCTCCACGGCGGGAGCGTCGTCGTCTTTCGCAAACGTCTGCGCGAGCTGCTCGAGCTCTCCGGCGCTCAGCCACACCAGAGTCTCCTTGTCGCTGGCGGACTCGGACGCGTGCGTGAGGCTCTTCACACGGGTGGCGATAGCGGTGGTGAGCTTCTTCTCCTCCTGCTTCGTCAGCCCACCGCGCAGCTCGGCGACGCGCTCCACGATGAGCGGGACGGCCAGCTTCGTGCGCAGCGACTGCTGCCGCTTCTCGGCGTCACGTTCGAACCCGATGCGGGCGGCCCGTTTGAGGGACTGGGAGGACAGGCGTGCACGGGTGACCCCGCCCTCGGTGACCTGCTTCGGGGCGCCGTTCTCGTCACGGTTGAGGTTGTGCCACGGCAGGGCGGTGATCGTGTGGACGGTCAGGTACGGGTGGTGCATCGGTTCTTCCATCTCGATGCCGGCGTGCGCCGACGGATTGTTCATGCGCGGTTTGCGGTGTGGAACTCGACCAGGTACTTCGAGCGGGTCTTCACGTCGAGGTCGTCCCACTGTGTGAGCAGGTCCACGAACTCGTGCAGGTTCACCGGCCCCGCCGCTGCGCAGCGAGTGACGGCGTTGCCGAGCAGGCGCAGCGCGACCGGCTGCGTGGCGGCGAGCGCGGCGGCGAGCACTTCCCCCTGCCCGGAACCGTCCTGGTCTGCGAGGGACCTCCCGAGCGGGATGTCCGGGGTGTGGTTCAGGCGACTGCCCCGGACGATGTACCCGAGCGCGCCGACCGCGGCCGCACGCTGATGCGGTGGGAGGTGGGCGACACGCTTCGCGACGGACGGAACCTGGAGCGCCGCCTCGCACGCGGCGGGGGTGGTTGCGCGGGACAGGGCCGCGCGGGTTGCCGCACCACGTGGGGACTGGCGGACGGCGATGGCCCAGTGGACGAGGGCCGCCGTCCCCTCCCCCGGCTGATGTGGGGGTGTGCTCCCGTGCACCCGGGCTGTGAGGTACGCGAGGGCTGAGGCGATCCCGTCGAAGGTGGGGCCGCCTGCGAGGGTGGTGGAGTTCGCGAACGGGGCGATGACCTTCTGGAATGCGGCGATCGCGGCACCGGCGAACCGGGGCTCCACGCCATCGTCGAGGGTGTCGGCGTGCACGAGCTCGTCGAGGAGGGGTTCGGCTTCGACGGAGAACTGCGCGAACAGCTTCTCCGTCAGTGCCGGCGCGGTGTCCTTGCCGAGCGCTTTGACGGCGGCGCCGTAGAAGTACTTCCGGTATGGGGTGAGGATGTCGTTCGCGAGGGTGATGAGGCGGGTGCGGGCGCGTGGGGACGCGATCGCGGACACCTCCCCGACGCGGGCCAGGTGCGCGATCTCCGGCGCCTGCCGGGCGCCTTCCATGCGGATGGTGAACACGTCCACCCCGGAGGTCTCCACCAGGCCCGGCTCCATCGGTCGGGCAGCGTTGCGGCGGTCGTCGATCGCGAACCACTCCGCCGCCCACTGCATCGCGGTCGCGGACGGGTGCAGGGGCCGGACGGGCCGGACTTCCCCGGTCTCCTCCCCTGCTTTGAGGAGCGGGACGCGCGGGATGGTCGGATCGGCACGCCACACGTCCTGCTCCACGGCCTTGACAGCGTCCTTGGCTTCGGCGGCGTCCACCGGCAGGCCCTTGATGCGGCGGCCGGCGCCGTTCACCCCGATGCAGGCGCCGGTGTCGTCCCACAGCAGCCGGTACGCGGAGCCGGTCCAGGTAGACGCGGTGAGGGCTCCGGCGCCGGGGCGGCTGTCACCGTCGACGGCCCACAACGGCAGGTTGTCGCCGTGTCGGCCGCTGACGGCGACGTGGTTCTCCATCGTGTTCGCCAGCAGTGTCTCCGCGAGGCTGCGGCCCTTCCAGAACACGCGGAGGCCGTGGTTGTGGAACCCGAGGGTGCCGCGAGGCCGCCATCCGCTGTCGGGCTGGTCGGTGTAGAAGCCGACAGCGCGGCCGGGGCTGCCTGCGGAGAAGAACCAGGACACCACGAGTCCCTGAGCGATGCGGGCGACGGTGCCGGCGTCGGGGTGGCCGGCGTCGCCGTCTTTGCCCCACCAGGCTTTCGAGCTGCCGCCGGGCCCGAGAAGCAGCCACTCCGTCCGGTTCGCGTTCTTCTCGTCTTCGACGATGCGGACATCCTGCAGGAACGGGGTCTCCGGGTGGCGGAGGTGCCACCGGTCCCCGACGCTGTCGAGAGCGCGAGCGATGGCGTCCTTGGGGAGGCCGTCGTGAGCCCAGGCGTCGTAGTCGGCGGTCGGGTCCTGCCGTGCGATGAGCGCGACAACCCCGGGCAGGAACCGCATGAGCCCCGCCCAGATGTGCGGTTCGGTGCGGAGCTCACGTACCTGGTGCGCGTCCTCGAGCAGCGGCTGCAGCGGCAGCGTCACGGTGCGCCCGTCGAGGTAGACTACGGGTATCCACGGCACCTCGTGGCGCAGGTCGTGCGCGGTGGTTGTCATGTCGGCGCCTATGCGCCGACGTTCGAGGGTTCAGATTCTCAGGCCGAGCCGCTCGTCGTAGTGGGCGGTCGGGCTGAGCCGGACGGGCACGACGCCGCGCAGCTCGGAGGCGGCGAACGGGGTCTCGTCCCTGTCGAACCGCTTGGTCACGTCGATGAGCGGAACCAGCGGCATCCCGTTCCCGACCTTGTCGAGCGGCACCTGCACGGTCAGGCCCAGCAGGACGGCGACTTCGCGGGGGTGGCGGGTGGCGAGGGCCCGGCGGATGGTGTCGTCGTCCATGGTGCCCCGCCACGCCCACCGGCCGGTCGCGAACTGGTCGACGATGAGGACCGGCAGCTGTGCGTAGTCGGTGAACCGGGTGGCGGTCTCCGTCTGCTCGTCCGGGTGGGTGAGCATCGCCAGCTTCGTGTATGTGAGCGGGCCGACGAACGGGCCGGTGCGGTCGCGGGCGTGGATGGTGACCTCGTGCGCGGCCAGGGCGCGGCGGGCGGCGGCGAGGATCTCGTCGGTGGTGCCGAGTGTGGTGTCGTCGTCTTCGGTGAAGTCGTAGTGGGCGGCGTCCACGAACGCCTGCACCCCACCGGGGATCGCGAGCGTCCCCCGCATCTTCCGGAGCGCGTGCGCGGTGCGGGACAGCGACCCGTACGCGTACGGGAGCGCGAGTGCCTCGCTGGGCCGGTTCGCGTGCTCGTCCGGTTCGCGGAGGGACACGACGGTCAGGCGTGGGCGTTCTGTGGGCCGGGCGTGCCAGTGGTCGCCCCACGCTCCGCCGGTCACCTTCGAGTGCCGCCACTGGCGACCGGCCCGCTGAATCAGAGCGGAGGCGGGTGCGAGCTCGCTGATGATGATGTCGAAGTCCAGGTCGAGGGACGCTTCGATGACCTGGGTGCCCACGACGATGCACCCCTCGGTGCGTGCGCCTTTCCCGGCGAGGGTCTCCAGTTCGCGGGACAGCTGCGTGCGGTGCTCCGCGCTCATCCGGGAGTGCATGGCGGTCACGTCGGGGATCCCGGCCAGCAGCAGCTGCTCGGTGATCTGCTGCACGTGGCCGACCCGGTTCATGATGACGGCGATGCGGGCGTTGGGGTGTTCCCGGTGCGCTTCGAGGGTGAGCTCGGTGGTGCGGTTGACGAGAGTGGTCGCCGGCGCTTCCCCATGCTGGTACGGGAACGTGCGCAGGTCCAGGTCGAGGTCGAACTCGCGGGCGGTTTCGAGCGGGGTGGTGACCGCGGTGCCCTGGTGGATGCTGGTGTGCGCGGGGTACGCCGGGTCGATGTCGATGGGCTGCCCGTTGTACGCGTTCGCGAACCGCTGGATGAGCACGGTCGGAAGCGACGCGCTCAGCATGGTGACGCGGGTGTCGGTGAGTCCCCACCAGGCGAGGAGCTCTTCGGCGAGCTGCACCTGGTACTCGTCCATGAGGTGCACCTCGTCGAGGATCACGTGCGCGTTCGCGATCGCGAGGAGCCGCACCGGGTTCCACTTCTGCCGCAAGGCGCCCAGGAGCACCTGGTCGACGGTGCCGACGGCGACCGGGCTGAGGAGCGGCTTGACGTTCCCGAGCACTTCGGTCGCCCACGCGCTGTACCGGAGTCCTGGCCCGTCGGTGTTCTTCGCGAGGTAGAAGCCGTTCAGGGACCGGTGCGCGTGCATGAGCGCGCCGACGTTCTTCGTCCGCCGGTACATCCACTGGATGCGGGACCACATCTTGTCGGTGGTCGCCCGGGTGGGAAGCCCCCAGATGACGGACTCGCCGGTCTCGTTCATGTGGCGGAGCATCGCGGACTCGGTCTTCCCGGAGCCGGTCGTCTCCGCCACGATCCACAGGCCCCGTCCGATGGTGGTCGCTGCCTCCTGCAGCGGGTACAGGGGCAGGGCCGTGGACCCCATGATCGCGAGCTTGGGGTTCGCGGGCGCCTTGTAGACCCCGATGGTCTCCGGCAGCAGTTTCCGGTACGCCCGCTCCGCCTTCTTCACGTACGTCTTCCCGGCACCGCGCTTGGCGAAGGGGTCGGCTCCGCCGGCGACTGAGTCGTGGCCGAGAACGAGCCCAAGCGAGTCCGAGGCCACCCAGTCGGCGACGATGACGAACCCGGACAGGAGGATGACCGCCTCCCCCTCACGGGCGTGGAGGGGTTGGTTGATGTCGTCGAGGGTGACCCCGGCCGCTTCCAGCACGAGGTCGATGATCTGCTGCTGCGCCTGCTGCCACGTGCCGTTGTCGAGGAGCGCTTCGAGGGCCGCTTTCGTGTGGGTGCAGTCGCCTGCGACCTCGGGGCGGTATCGGCCGTGGTGGCCGCCGACGACCGCGCCAGCCCACCGGTCGCCGACCTTCTCCTTCGTCTCCTCCGGGAACTGCGAAAGTATCGCCTGGCTGACACTTTCGTGACGTGCGGCGGTCTTCTCGTCTTCACGGACACCGGCGGGCACGGTCATGTCGAGACCGGCGGCTTGCTGCGCCGCCACGGCGGCTTTGAGCACGTCCGGGAGGGGACGGTCGCTGAGCGCCTGACTCTGGAAGACGGGGTTCGCTTTCCCGATGTCGTGCAGCCCGGCGACGGCCGCAGCGATCGCCCGCGCCTTCGAAGGGTTCCCGGGCGAAAGGGCGTCCGTCAGGAGGTCCTTGAGACCTGGGCGGAGCCACAGGTCCCACAGGGCGAACGCAGCGCCGACGGTGTCCAGCAGGTGGCAGCGCAGGTCGTACGCGTGCACCTTGCCGTTCTCGTCACGGTGCGTCTTCCCCCAGAACGGGGCGGTGGTGGTCATGCACCCGCTATGCGTGCGGGTGCGAGACGCCTACCGTCCGCGAACCTGCGTGCGGTACTGGTGCAGCTTCTCGTAGTCCACCGCGTCCACCCTGCCGCGGATCGCTTCGGCCGCTTCGGGAAGCCCGACTTTCGCTGCGATCGTGCTCAGCTCTTGCTTCGCGTTTTGCCGTTCCCAGTCGGACAAGTCCCCGAGCGCGCGCAGGAACGCGGTGGTCGCGCGGCGGAGGGCAGGGTCGGGCTCCTCGAAACGGAGCCCCAACGTCTGGAACACGACCGACGCCCAGTGCCCCTGGCTGCGGCCGACCGCCCAGTTCCCCAGTGCGGCATGGAGGTCTCCGTCGTCCAGCAGCGCGATGCCCAGGCACGCTCGCGCGTCTGGGTCGTCTTCGAGGTCGAGAGCGTCCTGCCAGTCGGAGCGGGCGCCCGTCTTGTCACCTAGCCAGTACCTTCGTGCGCCTCGCCGGGCGAGCTGCTGGGCTTCATCCACTCGCAGGCGGGTTTCTCGCGAGGAGTGCGGCCCGTACCTTGAGTAGTAGCCCGTCCCCTGCGCGTGGCCGCGCAGGTTGCCGAGCGTCGCGAGGGCAACGCAGATCGCGAGCGCGATCCCTATCCAAACCAGGATGTCCATGCCGCCTCCTGCGGCATGACCGTCGCCGCGCACGCCCCTCATCGTAGGTGGCCGGTGCGACGCACCCCGCTCACGCATAGGTGTCGGCATGACCGACGCGATCCCGACACCGTACGAAGACCTGCTCCGCGATGTGCTCGCGCACGGCTCCCATAAGGACGACCGGACGGGGACGGGCACCACGAGCGTGTTCGGTCGGCAGATCCGGTTCGACCTGGCCGAGTCGTTCCCGCTCATCACCACGAAGCGGGTCCACTTCCGGTCCCTCGCGATCGAGCTGCTGTGGTTCCTCCGCGGCGACACGAACGCCCGCTGGCTGCAGGAGCGCGGTGTCACCATCTGGGACGAGTGGGCCGGGCCCGACGGTGAGCTCGGCCCCGTGTACGGCGCGCAGTGGCGCAGTTGGCCGGACTACGACGGCGGCACCGTCGACCAGGTCGCCCGGGTCGTCGACGAGATCAAACGGAACCCGGACTCCCGCCGGCTGATCGTCTCCGCGTGGAACCCCGCGCAGGTGGATGAGATGGCCCTCCCGCCCTGCCACACGATGTTCCAGTTCTACGTGGCGGACGGCAAGCTCTCCTGCCAGCTGTACCAGCGGTCCGCGGACCTGTTCCTCGGCGTCCCGTTCAACATCGCCTCGTACGCGCTGCTGACCCTGATGATCGCGCAGCAGACCGACCTCGAGCCGGGCGAGTTCGTGTGGACCGGCGGTGACTGCCACATCTACGACAACCACCTCGAGCAGGTGCAACTGCAGCTGGCCCGTGACCCGTACCCGTACCCGAAGCTGCGGTTCGCGCGCCGCCCCGAGTCGCTGTTCGACTACGAGTACGAGGACTTCGAGCTCGTGGACTACCAGCACCACCCGCTCATCCGCGGGGAGGTGGCTGTCTGATGCGCCTGTCCGCGATCTGGGCGCAGTCCCCGGACGGGGTCATCGGTGTGGACGGCGAGCTGCCGTGGCACCTGCCGGAAGACCTCGACCACTTCAAGCGCGCGACCGTCGGCGCCGCGGTCATCATGGGCCGCCGCACCTGGGAGTCCATCCCGACACGACTGCGGCCGCTCGCCAGCCGGGTGAACATCGTCGTCACCCGCGACCCCGACTACCAGGCGCCCGGCGCGCTCATCTCCCCGTCCCTCGAGGTGGCGGCACGCTCCGCACAGCTCATCTCCCAGCGGACGTGGGTCATCGGCGGGGCTCAGATGTACGCGGCCGCGATGCCGCTGCTTGACGAGTTGCTGGTCACGGAAGTGGACACGGACGTCGCCGGGGACGCGTTCGCGCCCGTCATCGACGACGCCTTCACGCTCTTTGAGGACGGCCCGTGGTTGCACAG
>Ga0182741_1005846_pt1 | contig 11110 bp, 8 predicted proteins | sample eDN5th37CBELigOP_FD_128874 | JGI IMG/M metagenome (GOLD analysis project Ga0182741, IMG submission 128874) | Enriched Organic Plus compost microbial communities from Emeryville, California, USA - eDNA 5th pass 37_C BE-Lig OP (version 2) (version 2) ...
GCCTTGATCGAAGGCAGGCCGGGCACGCCGATCCCGCCGCCGGTGGTCGCCGAGCTGGTCGCTCCTGCCTCCGGCGCCGAGTACGGCACCGGGTCGACCGGAGAGTCCTCGAGGGACGCCGTGCCGGCTCCGTCGAGCGGGCGTGCTTCCGCCACCGCCGGTGAAAGGACGATCATCGTGAGGGCGACGAATCCGACGAGGATCAGCAGGATCCCCGCGGGAGTGATGGTGCTTCTCCGCCGGCCGCCGCGCGTTGGAGCTCCTCGCATCGTCGGAACCATACATGAGTTCTAGACGATGATTCCGTGAGCTGCTGCACACATTGTTGCATTTTCGACACCCGTACAGGGGCGGTTTCGCCGCTGTGAAGCCAACCCTGTCCCACGGGAGGGTGAGCCTGAACTAACCTTGTCCTGACGTACAAGGGACCCGACGGTCACCGGGGAATAGCCTGGCTCGCGCTTTCCCTCGAAATCAATCTTGCCACCAGGAGGAACTCTCCAAATGACCGCGATTCGCCAGAAGAACGTTACGGCTGCCCAGTGGACCGCCAACGGATCCGCCGTTGAGCCCGCCGACCTGACCAAGGAAGAGAACGTCGTCTTCGGCAGCAACGTCTTCTCGATCAAGACCCAAAAGGAGCGGCTGCCCGCCGACGTCTTCGAGCGGCTGCAGGGCACCCTCGAGCGCGGCGAGGCCCTCGACGTGGAACTTGCCGACGCGGTCGCGGAGGCGATGAAGGACTGGGCCCTCGAGAACGGGGCCACTCACTACACGCACGTCTTCCAGCCGCTCACCGGCCTGACGGCCGAGAAGCACGACTCGTTCTTCAGCCCGACCTCGGACGGCGGCTCGATCGCCAAGTTCAAGGGCTCGGAGCTGATCCAGGGCGAGCCGGACGCCTCCTCCTTCCCGACCGGCGGCATCCGCGCCACCTTCGAGGCCCGCGGCTACACCGCCTGGGACCCGACCAGCCCGGCCTTCCTGCTCGACAACCCGAACGGCACCCTCCTCTGCATCCCGACCGCCTTCGCCTCCTGGACCGGCGAGGCGCTCGACGCCAAGATCCCGCTGCTCCGCTCGATGGACGCGCTGTCGCGGTCCGCGGTCAAGGCGCTGAAGCTGCTCGGTGACGAGGAGACCTCTCGCGTCGTGACCACGGTCGGTCCCGAGCAGGAGTACTTCCTGATCGACGAGCAGTACTTCTACGCCCGCCCCGACCTCGTCCTCACGGGCCGCACCCTGTTCGGCGCGCAGCCGGCCAAGGGCCACGAGCTGGACGACCACTACTTCGGGGCGATCCCGGAGCGCGTGCTGGCCTACATGATGGACTGCGAGGCCGAGCTGTCGAAGCTGGGAGTGCCCGTCACCACCCGCCACAACGAGGTGGCTCCGGCCCAGTACGAGATCGCGCCGATGTTCGAGAACTCGAACGTCAGCTCCGACCATCAGCAGCTGCTGATGCAGGTCCTCCAGAAGAAGGCCCCCAAGTACGGCCTGGTCTGCCTGCTCCACGAGAAGCCGTTCGCCGGCGTGAACGGCTCGGGCAAGCACAACAACTGGTCGATGGGAACCGACACGGGCCACAACCTGCTCGACCCGGGCGACACCCCGTCGGAGAACCTGAGCTTCCTGTTCTTCTGCGCGGCGGTCATCCAGGCCGTGAACAAGCATCAGGGCCTGCTCCGGGCGACGGTCGCCAACATCGGCCAGGACCACCGCCTCGGCGCGAACGAGGCCCCGCCCGCGATCATCTCGATCTTCCTGGGCGCCGAGCTCGAGCGGGTCTTCGAGACGATGGCCGCCGGCGAGGGCGATCCGGACACCCCGGAGGCCGCGCTCGATCTCGGCGCCGAGGTGCTCCCGGACCTGCCGCTCGACGGCGGTGACCGGAACCGGACCTCGCCGTTCGCCTTCACGGGCAACAAGTTCGAGTTCCGCGCGCTCGGCTCCAGCATGTCGCTGGCCTTCACCAACACCGTCCTCAACACGATCGTGGCGGAGGCGATCGACGACCTGGCCGCGAAGCTCGAGGCCGCCGAGGGGGATCTCGCCACCAGGGTGCTGAAGGTCGCGACCGACGCCTACGTCGAGAACAAGCGCATCGTGTTCGACGGCGACGGGTACTCGGAGGAGTGGCAAGAGGAGGCGGAGCGCCGCGGGCTCAAGAACCTGCGCACCACCCCGGACGCCCTGCCCGAGGTCATCGCGCCCTCGACGATCGAGGTCTTCGGCGAGTACGACGTGCTCTCCGAGCGCGAGCTCGAGGCCCGCTACGAGGTCTGGGTCGAGCAGTACGCGATGAACGCCAACATCGAGGCCGAGACCGCGGCCACGATCGCCCGCACCCAGATCATCCCGGCGGTCGCCAAGCACCTGGTCCTGCTCGAGGACGCCAAGGCGGACAAGCTCGAGCGGGAGAGCCGCGAGCTCTTCGACCGGCTGGTCGAACGGACGATGGCGCTCGAGGAGGCCAACGGCTACCCGGGCGGGCTGACCCAGGAGGGCATGGACCTCGCGATCTACGCCCGGGACGAGCAGCTCACCGCGATGCACGCGGTCCGCGAGGTGGCGGACAAGCTCGAGCGGATCGTCTCGGACAACTATTGGCCGCTGCCGAAGTACTCGGAGATGATGTTCATCAAGTAGGCGGCGAATCGATCCTCGGGGGAAACGAGGAAGCACGGAAGGGGCCCCGGTTCGCCGGGGTCCCTTTCCGTTTGCATCGGCACCGGACCTCGTGAAGCCCTTTCCCCGCCCGACCAGCGGGCTTAGGATTCCTCCATGAGGATGAGGGCTGCTGTGCTCGAGGAGTTCGGACAACCGCTCGTGGTCCAGGAGGTAGACCTGGCCGAGCCGAGGGCCGGCGAGGTGCTGGTCCGGCTGGAGGCGTGCGGGGTCTGCCACACCGACATGTACACCGCCTCGGGGGCGGACCCCTCCGGCTACGCCCCGTGCGTGCTCGGCCACGAGGGGGGCGGGATCGTCGAGAAGACGGGACCCGGGGTCGGCTCGGTGGCTCCCGGCGACAAGGTGGTGACGCTGTTCTCCCCCCAGTGCCGGGAGTGCGTCCACTGCCTCGACCCGCGCACCAACCTGTGCATGGCGATAAGGGCGGAGCAGAACCTCGGGCACCTGCCCGACGGCACGACGCGCCTCTCCCGGGACGGCGAGGAGATCCGCCACTTCATGGGCACCTCCACGTTCGCCGAGTACACGGTGATGCCGGAGATCGCGCTGGCGAAGATCGACCCGGAGGCTCCGCTCGACCACGCCTGCCTGTTCGCCTGCGGACTCTCGACGGGGCTGGGCGCCGCGATGTACACGGCGAGGGTGGAGCCGGGGAGCACCTGCGCGGTCTTCGGGGCCGGCATGGTCGGGCTGGGCGCGGTCGCCGGCGCGCGGCTGATGGGGGCCGAGCGGATCATCTGCGTGGACCTCTCCGAGGAAAGGCTGGAGCTCGCCCGGGGCCAGGGGGCGACGGACCTGCGCGTCGCCGACGAGCACACCGTCGAGTGGATCGTCGAGGAGACGGGCGGTTTCGGGGCCGATTACACGTTCGAGGCGACCGGGCTCGTGAGCGTGATGAGGCAGGCGGTCGAGTCGGCCCGCATGGCCTGGGGGCTCTGCACCGTCGCCGGCGTCGCCGGCAAGGGCGAGACCCTCGACGTGATCCCGCGGTGGCTGATCCAGGGCCGCCGGATCGCCGGGTCCTCCTTCGGCGGCGTCAAGGGCCGCGACCAGGTGCCTCTGCTGGTCGACCGGTACCTGGCCGGGGAGATCGACGTCGAGCCGTTCCTTTCCCATCGCATCTCGCTCGACGAGGTGAACCGCGGCTTTGATCTGATGGAGGCCCAGGACGGCATCCGCAGCGTCATCGAGTTCAACTGAAAGGCCCCGAATGATCATCCAGCGAGTCGAACAGTCCGAATGGCTCTCCAACGCGTACCTGGTCTGCGACGAGCCCGGCGGCTCGGGCGTCCTGATCGACGGAAACGGAGTGGTCGAGCCTCTCCTCGAGCGCGTGGACCGCGAGAAAATCACGCTCACCCACATCCTGCTGACCCACGAGCACTGGGATCACGTCGTGGACCTCCGCGAGATCGCGGACCGCTACGGCGTCCCGATCGTCGCCAGCCGGATCACCGCGGACCTGGTCGACTTCAAGGTCGACGAGATCGCCTCCGATGGTGACGTGACGGTCTCCGGCGGCCTCTCGATCGAGTGGATCGCGACGCCGGGCCACTCCGACGGCCACATGGCGCTGCTCATCGACGAGACCGACGTGATCACGGCCGACGTGATCTTCAAGGGCACCGTCGGCGGCACCGTCGCCCCGGGCGATACCGGCTTCCCCGAGCTCAAGAGCTCGATCATGGACAGGCTGATGAAGCTGCCGCCGGAGACCCGGATCCATCCTGGGCACCGGGAACCGAGCACCGTCGGCGACGAGTGGGAGAACAACCCCTTCGTCCGCGTGTGGCGGGGGCTGGACGAGGAGGGCGACGAGCCCTGCGAGGTGAACGGCGTCGGCCGGGCGACCCTGATCCTCTGGGCCCCCGACTACGACGGCACGAACAAGGCGTGGATCAGGCTGCCGGACGGCTCGGACCGGATCACGGGCGGCTCGCAGATCCTGAGCCGCGGCTGAGGCGACGCGCTAGGGGCGGAAGCGGAACCGTCCGAAGCCGGTGAATGCGCCGGCCTCCGCCAGGCCGCCGAGCCCCAGCAGCACGCCGATCCCCACCGCGGTCATCGCGCCCTTGGAGATGCCTCCCCCGCCCTTCTGGTCGTCCTCGACCGGCTCGGCCTGCTCCGAGGATCCCGTCGGGGTCTCCGCGGACGGGACGGCGGAGATCTGGGCCGGATCTACGAGCTGTCCCTTCACGGTCTCCAGGCCGTCGTCGAAGGGCGGCTGGTCCGGCTCCTTCGGCTCGTCGGGCTTCGTGGCCGGGGCCGGGCTCGCCGGGCCCGGGGCGTCGGTCACGGAACCGGTCCCTCCGCCGTAGCCGCCGTAGCCTCCGTACCCGTCGTCGTAGCCGGGAACGTACCCACCGTCGTCGTTCGTGCTCGGCGTGCCGCCGTCGTCCTTCTTCTTTTTCTTCTTCGGCTCGGGCGCCTTCCCGACGTACACGGTCACGGTCGCAACGTCCTGGGCGGCGTCGGGAGCCGAGGCGAGCACCGCCACCTTGTACGTCCCCTCCTTCGTGAACCGGTAGCTGAAGCGATCGGGCTCGTCGCTGGACTTCGGCGAGTTGTTGACCAGCCAGCTCAGGGAAACCCGCTTGCCTCCGGCGTTGTGCACCTTGGCCTCGAAGGTCGCGGTTTCCCCCGCCTTGATGCGAATGGACCTTCGCGGTGAGATCGTCACGTCGAGCTTCGTCGACGACTTCGGGAGGTCGATCTGCGGGTTTCGGTCCGTGTACTGGAACGGGTCCGAACGGTCCTTCACCCACATCTTCGTCACGCCATCCTCGACGAAGAAGATCGGAAGCTGCGTGTCGTACTGACTGCTCGCGACCCTCTTACGGCTGACGTAGTAGGTGCCGGGCGACGTGCCCGGCTGCGAGATGGTCGGGTCCTTGTCGAAGCTCGCGACGTCGATCGCGTTGGTCGACGACTGGACGTAGAGCAGCACCTTGCGCACGGGCCAGCCCCTGGTCCCCGAAAGGCCCGGAACCGGTATCGCGGCGCTCTGGCCGAGGTCGCTTTCCAGGTTCACGTCCACCTGGTCTTCGAGGGTGATCCCGCGCACCTCCACCACACCCGCCTCCGCGGCGCGGGAGACCGACGGCATCGAGAGCAACGTGGCCGTGCCCGCGACGAGGAGGAAGAGAAGCCAGGTCTTGGAGGCGCGGGTGCGGTTCATGCGGGTACTTGGTAGGTGTAGGCGACCGTGACGTAGCCGAACCGGTCGGGACGGGGGTCGATGCCCTCGTTGGCGGGGTTGAAGGCCGGGTAGAAGCCCGCGAAGATGCCGGTGGACTCGGCCGGGATGAACCCGGGGATCTTTACGTATTCGACCCGGTACTCGCCGGGAGCCACCTCGGTGACCGTGTGCTCCTCGGCCAGGCTCGGCAGGAGCTTGACCATGACGACGCGCTGATTCGGGTACGCCGTCCCCTCGGTGCCGTTGACCCGGAAGATGATCCGGGAGCGGTCATCGCCGTCGATCTCGATCTCCGGGTCGGACGCCGTGAAGTTGATCGTGTTCTTGCAGTAGCGGAATCCGACGGTGCCGGTGCCCTCGATCAGGGCGTTCTCGGCGTCGGCGTCGGTCTCCGGTCCGCTCGACCAGCCGGATCGGAAAGGGAAGTCGTACGAGTAGACGAGGCTCTTCGGCCCGGTCGGCGGGTCCGGCGTCGCCCCGTCCTCCGCGCGCGTGCCGCCCCCGGTCGCCACGTAGTCGATGAACGAGTCGCGCACGTACCACTTGAGCGTGGTGCCCTGGACGGGAACGGTCCCGGGCGGCTGCGACTTCACGGGAGGCACCGGGGAAACCTTGCCTGTGGGGGTCACCCGCTCGGTGACCTTGTAGAGCGAGTAGAGGTTGAACGCGCCCCAGACGGTGCCGGCCCCGAGCTTCCTGCGTCCCGTACGGAGGTTGCGGTTGATCACCCTGGCCCCGGCCGGCGTGAGCCGCGCCGTGCCGGTCCTCGAGAGCTCTCCGGTGCCGGCGCTGTACTCGCGCCTGCCGCCTCTCACCTTGAACAGGTTCACCACCCGTTTGCGGACCTTTCCGCGCACGAGCGCCGGCCTTCCGGGGGCGGTGACGACCTTGAGCCCGGTGATCCCCAGCGACCTCCTGCCGCGCTTCAGCTCGAATCCGCCCTTGAGGGCGACTGTTGCCTTGTTTCCGTACCGGACGCTCTTCACCGGGTAGGTGGGCCGGCCGGTGAGGGCGTTGGCAGGCCGGAGCAGGCTCTGGCGGATGCCCCGCTTCCTCCAGGCCTTCCGGGTCCTCTTGAGCGGGGTCAGGTTGAGCTGGCCGTCGCGTTCGACGATGTACTCCGGGCCCGGGTTCTCGCAGGGCTCCAGGGTCGCCGCGCCCGCGCCCGGCGCTCCCGGGCCGGCCAGAAGGGCCAGAACGAGCGCGGCGAGGGCGAGCCCGGGAAGGGCGGCCCTCGCCGTGATCGTCGCTTTGCTGCTGGAAGCCATCGGCTTCGAGATCGCTCCTATTCGGCGTCGGAGGTCGTGACCGCGACCGTGATCGGGTCCAGCTGCTCGTCCGCCGGATACGTCGCGAACGGGGCCGCGCCCGCCGCGAGCGTGGCGGGAATCGCGCCCCAGGTCACCTGGTCACCCTCGTAGGCCGGGGTGATGCCGGTGAGGTCGAGCTCGGCGAGATCTACCCTCTCGGTGGTCTTCCACACGCCCGTCTCGTTGCTCGAGACGTCGGCCACGATCCGCGAGTTCTCGCCGTCGATGACGATGGTCGGGTTCGAGATCGAAGCCCAAAATCCGTGCGGGGAATTGCAGAACAGGGCCGTGCCGGTGCCGTTGATCACGGCCTGATCGTCGCTCGTGTCGCCCTCGTCGTTGGCCAGGTAGCTGCCGTCGGCGACCGGGAACACGAACCCGCGGGTCGAGTCCATGCCGGGGGCGCGGGTTGCACCGTCCAGGGCCTGCAGGCCCTTGGCGGGATTGAACCCGAACACGTAGCCGCGCAGCGAGGACTTGAAGCCCCAGGCGATGCCGGTCGGGCCGGTGGTCGGCTCGGCGCCGGACATTTCCGGAAGCGGCGCCGCCGGGGTCCGGGCGTCGTCGATCTTGCTGGTCGGTAGCAGACCGCACTGCTCCTGGAACTGGTCGACCTCGACGTCGGTAGCGACCGCGAGGCTGATCGGCTCGAGCGGTGTCCCGGCCGGGTAGAAGCCGGAGCACTTGTCGAGCTCGCCGACGCCGCAGATCGCCTGCGAGCCCTCCGCCGTGAGCGCGGCGGGCACGTCGGTCCAGTTGATCGTGCTGCCGTCGCCGTCCTGGACCCGGCCGGCGGTGCCCGAGGGGTCCAGCGTCGCCAGGGTGATCCGCTGCGTCGGGATCCAGGTGCCGCTCAGGTTGGCGTCGATGTCCGCGTCGATACGCGAGTTTTCGCCGTCGATGACCAGGGTCGGGCTCGAGAGCGCGACGCGGAACTCATGGCCCGTCGCGCAGAACAGGGCGGTCCCGCTGCCCTCGAGGACGGCCTTGTCGTCGGCGAGGTCGCTCGGCGTCCCGCCGTCGGAGTAACGGAACCCCGAGGCCGGGAACTCGAAGCCGGAGAAGGAAGGCGCCGAGCCCGTGGCCGCCGCCCCGTTCAGCACGTGGATCGAGCCGCCCGCGATGGTCGTGACGTAGTTGCGGAACGAATTCTTGAAACCCCAGGCGAGATCGGCCGGGCCGCTGGTGCCCGGGGTGGCGGCGAACTCCGGAAGCGGGCCCGCCGGCTTGATCGTGCCGGCGACCTTCGCGGTCGCCGGGACGTTGCACTCCGCAACGTACGGATCGACGAAGGGGCAGCCCTCGGCGTCGGGGTTCGCGACGCAGGGATCGACCGGCTCGGCGTCGGTCCGGACCGCGTTCACGTTGAGCGAGGCGATCTGTCCCCTGGGGACCCGCTTCAGCCCGAGGTGCCTGCCGACCGCCTTGACCACGGCAGCGGTGAAGCTGACCTTGCCCCCGTTGATTCGCAGCTTGCTCTTCCGGCCTTGGGTCGAGACCCGCGCCTTGCCCCTCACGTTGAAGACGTTGATGACGCTCTTGCGGGGCTTCTTGCCGCCGAGCCGCTGGATGACTCCGCCGAGCCCGACCTTGCCGCTCTTGAGCACGGCGAGGTTGAGGCGGGTGATGCGCACGACGCGCTTCCCGCGGCGGAGGACGAAGCCGCCCTTGAGGTCGACGTCCGAACGAGCGCCGGTGGAAAGGCCGCGTACCGGGAGCTTCGCGACGAAACGCTTGCCCTTCCGGTTGACCTTCGCCGGGGCGACCCGCTTGACCTTGACGCCGCTCTTCACCAGCGCCTTGCCCGCCTTGCCGGTGCCCAGCGCGAATTTCGCGTTGCCGGACGTGGCCGGCGTCGCCGAGGCGGGCGAAGCTCCGAACGAGACGATGAACAGGACGGCCGCGGCCAGGAGGGCGAGGGCAGCCGGGGCGCCGCGACGGGCGGCGAGGGACGAACTCATGTGCGCTGAAGCTCCTTGGAGAGAGTGAAGATGAGGGATTGGTACTGCGGTTATCGGGCTATTAGGTATGCCTTACCAATCCACACTAACACGATTGGGATTAGCCACGCCTAATGGTCGTCGAGCCACTCAACGTGGAGAGCCGAGCGGCCTTCTCGATGTACGAGTTCCGCTTCGACGCCCCACACGTCGCCGATCAACTGACTCGTTAACACCTCGTTCGGGGTGCCGGTTGCGATGGACCTTCCGTGAGACATGACCACGACGCGGTCGGCGATCGCCGCGGCGAGCGCCAGGTCGTGGACGATCAGGACGACCCCCATCCCGGCGGCGACCAGTTCGCGGAGCATCTTCGAGATCGCGGCGGTCGCACCGAGGTCGAGCTGGGCCGTCGGTTCGTCGGCGACCAGCACCGGCGCCCCCTGGGCCAGCGCGATCGCGATCTGCACGCGCTGCATCTCCCCGCCGGACAGCGTGCTGAGGTCGCGATCCTCGAAGCCCTGCATCCGGGCGCGCGCGATCGACTCCTCGACCACGGCCCGGTCCTCCGCCGTCAATCCCTGGAGCGGCTTGAGGTGGGTGGAGCGGCCGATCCGGACCGCCGCCTCCACCGTGACCCCGGTCGGGACCTGGGCCCGCTGGGGCACGTAGGCCCTGACGCGGGCGAGCTGGCGGCCCCGGAGGCGGGCGAGCGGGACACCCTTCCAGAGGACCTCTCCCCCGTCCGGGCGCCGCAGGCCGCAGAAGGCGCGGGCGAAGGTGGACTTTCCGGCCCCGTTCGGGCCGACCACCGCCAGCAGCTCGCCCCGCCCGAGCGTCAGGCTGGCCGACGCGAGGATGTCCTCGCCGCCGATGGTGACCCGGACGTCCCGCGCCTCGAGGAGGGGCGCGGCTTCATCGAACTCCACGCTTCCGCGGCCGAACGCCATCACGCGGCCTTCCTGAGCAGCCAGAGGAACAGCGGAACGCCGAGCAGCACCAGGAACGGGCCGACGGGCATCTCGACGGGGGCCGCGATCGTGCGGGCCAGGGTGTCTCCCGCGGTGAGCAGGGCGGCCCCGGCGAGCGCCGAGACCGGGATCACGAATACGTGGCTCTTGGTGCCTCCCAGCAGGCGGATCAGGTGCGGGATCACGAGCCCGAGGAAGGCGAGCAGACCGGCGATCGAGGCGGCCGCCGAGGCGAGGACGGCCGCGGCCAGCGCGGCGGTCAAGCGAATGAGGCGCGGCCGGGAACCGAGCGAGGCGGCGACGTCGTCGCCCAGCATCAGGCGGTCGAGCGGCCGGATCATGAACGCGGCCAGCACGAATCCGACGGCGAGGTAGGGCCAGACCGTCTCGAGCGTGTCCCAGCCGGAGGTCGTGAGGCCACCGACCAGGAAGTAGATGCCGTTCGGGACGCGGTCCGGATAGGCGGCCATGATCGCCGCGGTGCCGGCCGAGAACAGCGAGGCAACGGCGATGCCGGCCAGGATCACCCGCGTGATGTTCCCCCCGCCCCGGCCCGTGAAGCCGATGATGAAGACCATCGTCGCGGCGAAGAGGCCGAAGAACAGGGCACTCACCGGCAACAGCGCGATGCTCGACGGGTACAGGAGGATGACCAGCATCGCGCCGAAGCCGGCGCCCCCGGTCACGCCGATCACGTCGGGCGAGGCGAGCGGGTTGTTCAGGGCACCCTGCAGGCAGGCCCCGGCGACACCCAGGGCGGCCCCCACCAGGATGGCCTCGACCGTCCGCGGCAGGCGCAGGATCTCGATGATGTTCCGGGTGACCTCCGGCACCTGCTTGCCCAGCAGGGTGTCGATCACGCCGGAGACCGGGATGTCGACCGCCCCCAGGGCGAGCGACGCGCAGGTCGCCGCGACCAGGGCGGCAAGCATCCCGGCGGCGACGGCGATGCGCCTGGCGGCGCTCCCGGTCAGCTCGAAACCTCGGTCGGATTCACCC
>Ga0182741_1005848_pt1 | contig 11109 bp, 8 predicted proteins | sample eDN5th37CBELigOP_FD_128874 | JGI IMG/M metagenome (GOLD analysis project Ga0182741, IMG submission 128874) | Enriched Organic Plus compost microbial communities from Emeryville, California, USA - eDNA 5th pass 37_C BE-Lig OP (version 2) (version 2) ...
AGCTCGTGCACCACATCAGCACCCACCCCCGCGGGCCCGAGCTCGTCGGCGGGATCGTGGCGCTGGCCAACGCCCTCGGGCTCGAGGTGATCGCCGAGGGCATCGAGACGCCCCAACAGGCCCGGGCCGTCGCCGCCACCGGCTGCCAGTACGGCCAGGGCTACCTCTTCGCCCGGCCGATGCCGCCCGACGAGCTGGCCGACCTGCTCCGCCACCCCGACGCCCTCACCGACGCGGTGCTCGCCCACCGGCGCTGACCTCGGGGTCAGGCTCGCTGATGGTGAGCCATCCACGCCGCCGGGCGGGGCCTTGCGGAGTGGGTGGGCGGCAGCCCGCCCGGCGGGTGTGGATGGGTGCCCGGCGGACCGGGCGGGGCTCCCTCGGGGGAAGGGAACGACCGCCTCTCTACCCAGGTCCGGCCCGCGCATACCTCGGCGCCGATCGGGCTCTGGGGACGCGGTCCGGTGGGGCCGGCTCGTCCGGTCCGCGGCGTTCGCGCGGCGCTGGCAGGGCGGCCGGCGGGCCTCGCGCTTCACCCCCGGGCGCCGCGTGCCGAAGCAACGGGGGTGGCGCTCGACGTCTCACCCGGCTCCGACGTGAGCGGCAGCGGCTCCGCCGCGGCCGTCGAGCTGGCACGTGCCGGCGTCCCCGGGCGGCTGGCCCGGCCGGTGGTCCGCCTCGGCGTGCCCCGGTGGGCCGTGGCCGCCGCGGTGGTCGTCGCCGTGGCGACCGTCGTCGTGGGCCTGCGGCCGGGCGCTCCGGTCGTGCCCGTCGTGGCTGCCGGCGTCGCCGCCGGGTGCTGCGTGCTCGCCGCGGCGCGCTGCCGGGAGCGGCGCGTCGCCTGGAGCGTCCTCGCCGTGGGTGCCGGGCTGTGGGGCATCGGCCGAGCCGCCCGCCCCGACGCCGAGGTGGTGCGGGGCGCGGTGGCGGGCACGGCCAGCGCCTGGGACGTGGTGGCGGTGGGCGGCGTCCTCGCCCTGGCCATCGGCGTGCTGCTCCAGCTGGAGCTCCCCGAGCGGGCGGTCAGCCGACTCCGGGCCGTGCTCGAGGGGCTCATGATCAGCGGCAGCGTGCTCTTCGCGGCGTGGGCCGTCGTCCTGCCCGACGTGTTCGACGCCGCCGCCCAAGCGTCGTCGTTCGACCGGGCCGCGCTGCTCGCCTACCCGCTGAGCGGCGTCGTGCTGCTGACGGCCGCCGTCTTCGCCGTCACCCGCATCCCCACCGCCCGGGCTCGCAGCCTGCCGTGCCTCCTCGGCGGGGCGATCCTCGTGTCGCTGGCCGACGGGGCGCTCGTGCACCTGCCCCTCGAGGGCTGGTCCCTCGACGAGGGGGTCGGGCCGCTCACGGCCGGCGGGCTCGTCGACCTCGTCGCCGCCGCCGGCTTCGGGCTCGTCGCCCTCCCCGCGGCCGTGCGACCCAGCGCCGACGCCCCCACCGACGTCGCCCCCGGCTTCGAGCAGGCCCGCCGGCTGCTGCTGTCGGCCCCCGGCCTGGCCCTGCTCATCGTGGCCGGCATCAGCATCCAGCAGCTCTCCGGCCAGGAGGTGGCGAGCGAGCTGGCGTGGATCGCCATGGCCGTGCTCGGCCTCAGCATCCTCCTGCACATCGCCGTCACCGTCGAGAACGACATCCTGGCCAAGGACGTGGCCGTGGCCCGCGACGAGGCGCTCGAGGCGGTGAAGATGAAGTCGTACTTCCTCGCCAACATGAGCCACGAGCTGCGCACCCCGATGAACGCCGTGATCGGCCTCAACGGGCTGCTGCTGGACTCGGAGCTCACCCCCGAGCAGCGAGAGCTCGCCATCGGCGTGGCCACCTCGGCCGAGGGCCTCCTCGAGCTCATCAACGACATCCTCGACTTCTCCCGGCTCGAGGCCGGCCAGATGCGGGTGGAGGTCATCGACCTCGACATCGAGGACCTCTTCGACGACGTCGTCACGATCCTCGGCGACGGCGCCCGCCGCAAGGGGATCAGCCTCTACGTGTACTGCGAGCCCGGGCTGGCGACGGCCCGCCGCGGCGACCCGCTGCGGCTGCGGCAGATCCTGCTCAACCTCGGCTCGAACGCGGTGAAGTTCACCGGGGAGGGGTCGGTCACGATCCGGGCCCACGGCGTGCCCGGGGACCCGGACCTCGTCGTGTTCGAGGTGGCCGACACCGGCATCGGCATCCCCGCCGACGCCCAGGAGCGGCTGTTCCAGCCGTTCTCCCAGCTCGACGCCACGATCACCCGCCGCTACGGCGGCACCGGCCTCGGGCTGGCCATCGTCCGCCAGCTCGTCGACCTGCTCGGCGCCGAGATCGAGCTCGAGAGCGAGGAGGGGGTCGGCACCACGGTGCGGGTGAAGGTCCGGCTCCCGCAGCGCACGCCCCGCGGCGTGGAGCAGGCGCTCGGCGCCCTCAGCGGGCACGCCGCGCTCGTCGTCGACTCCAACGCCGTCAACCGCACCGTCCTCGCCCACGTGCTGCACGGATGGGGGCTGCGGGTCGACCAGGCCGCCACCGCCGACGAGGCCCTCGACCAGTGCGGGCTGCCCGGCGATCGCTACGTCCTCGCCATCGTCGAGCACCAGCTCGACGGCGGCGACGGGCTGGAGCTCGCCGCCGCGCTGCGGTCCCAGACCCGCATGGCCGACGGCGTCGTCCTGCTGCAGACCACGGTGGCCGACCTCGACCGCCAGGCCGCCCGCGACGCCGGCGTCGACTCGGTGCTCGTCAAGCCGATCCGCAACGCCTACCTGCTGCGCCGGATCCTCGACCTGCTCCGCCTCGACGACCCGGCCGGGCCCCGCCGTCGCGCCCCGCGGCACCGCACCCCGCCACCCGAGCGCCGGGTGCCGGACGCGCTCCGATGACCCCATCCGGGACCACCGGAAGGTCCCGCTCAAGATCCGCCCGCCAGTGACCGAAGGAACAGAGGTGAACCGCGTCCTGCTCGTCGAAGACAACAAGCTCAACCAGGTGGTCGCGGCGTCGACGCTCCAGAAGCTCGGCTACGCCGTCGAGATCGTCGACGGAGGCGAGGCCGCCGTGGCCGCGTGCCGGACGAACCAGTTCGACGCGGTGCTGATGGACGTGATGATGCCGGACATGGACGGCTACGCCGCCACCCGGGCCATCCGGGCCGAGGAGGTCGCCGACGGCCGTCCCCACGTGCCGATCATCGGGCTCAGCGCCCGGGCCATGGAGGGCGACGCCGAGATCGCCCTGTCCCACGGCATGAACGACTACCTCACCAAGCCGCTGCGGGTGGACGCCCTCCGCGACGCCCTCGAGCGCTGGATCGGCGCCCCCGTCGTCCTCCGCTAGGCCCCCGGAGGGGTGGCGTGACGCGGTGAGCTCGACCGCGGGGGTGTCCGCGCGATCCACTGGTGGGATGCCCACGCCGCTCGAGGAAGCCGCCCGGCGGCGGACGTTCGCCATCATCAGCCACCCCGACGCGGGCAAGACCACCCTCACCGAGAAGTTCCTCCTCTACGGCGGCGCGGTGCAGTCCGCCGGGGCGGTGAAGGCGCGCGGCGAGCGCCGGCGGGTCACCTCGGACTGGATGGAGATGGAGCAGAAGCGCGGCATCTCCATCACCTCGACCGTGCTCCAGTTCCCGTACCGGGACCACGTGCTCAACCTGCTCGACACCCCCGGCCACCGCGACTTCTCCGAGGACACCTACCGGGTCCTCGCCGCCGCCGACGCGGCGATCATGGTCCTCGACGCCGCCAAGGGCATCGAGCCGCAGACCCTCAAGCTCTTCGAGGTGTGCCGCGAGCGCCAGATGCCGCTGCTCACCTTCATCAACAAGTGGGACCGGCCCGGCCTCGAGCCGCTCGAGCTGCTCGACCAGATCGAGTCGCAGCTGTCGATCGTGCCCACGCCGGTGACCTGGCCCGTCGGCATCGCCGGCGACTTCCGCGGCGTGATCGACCGCCCCACCGGCGAGTACGTGCGCTTCACCCGCACCGCCCACGGCGCGAGCGAGGCCGGCGAGGAGCGGCTGTCGCCCGACGAGGCGCTCGCCCGCGAGGGCGACGTGTGGCAGGCCGCGGTCGACGAGCTGTCGCTGCTCGACGAGGTGGGCCACACCGGCGACCTCGAGCTCTTCGAGATGGGCGAGGTCAGCCCTGTGTTCTTCGGGTCCGCTCTCACCAACTTCGGGGTGCGGCTCCTGCTCGACGCCGTGGTCGACATGGCGCCGGCCCCGTCGCCCCGGGTGGACGTGGAGGACAAGCCCCGCCCGCTCGACGCCCCGTTCTCGGCGATCGCGTTCAAGGTCCAGGCGAACATGGACCCCTCGCACCGGGACCGCATCGCCTTCGTGCGGGTGTGCTCCGGGCACTTCGAGCGGGGGATGGTCGTCACCCACGGCCCCACGGGCAAGCCGTTCGGCACCAAGTACGCCCACTCGGTGTTCGGTCAGGAGCGGGACACGATCGAGGAGGCGTGGCCGGGCGACGTCGTCGGCCTCGTGAACGCCACCGACGTGCGGGTGGGCGACACGCTCTACCTCGACCCGCCGGTCGAGTTCCCCCGCCTGCCCGAGTTCGCGCCCGAGCACTTCCAGGTGGCCCGGGTGCGCGACACCGGCCGCTTCAAGCAGTTCCGCCGCGGCATCGCCCAGCTCGACGAGGAGGGCGTGGTGCAGGTGCTGCGCGACCCGGACCTCGGCGACCAGGCCCCGATCCTCGCCGCCGTCGGTCCGATGCAGTTCGAGGTGGCGCTGCACCGCCTCGAGAACGAGTTCGGGGCGCCGACGGAGCTGTCGCCCACGTCGTGGCGGGTCGCCCGCCGCACCGACGAGGCCTCCACCCCGACGCTGCGCGGCCTGCAGGGCGTCGCCGTCTACCTCCGGGCCGACGGCACCCGCTACGCGCTGTTCGAGTCGCCGTACTGGCTGGCCCGCGTCGAGAGCGACCACCCCGAGCTCACGCTCGAGCGCCTCGTCGCCGAGGGCACCGCCGGCTGACCGACCCGCGCTCCGATCCGGCCGGGTGGGGGGCTGGGCGGTTCGCGGGGATTGTCGGAGTACCCCGGGGTGGTATCGGGACGGGCGCGGCCGGGCAGGTACTCAGGCCATGAGGGGCGACCGGCGCCCCCGGAAGGACACCGTCATGTACATCGGCATCGGCACGCTCATCCTCATCATCCTGCTCATCATCATCCTCACCTGATCCCGCCCGCGGCGGGTTCGCGGGCGGCGCGGGCGAGGCGCGATCAGCAGGTCGTGCCGTCCTCGGGCACCGCGAGGTCGACCAGGTACCGCACGACGATGTCGTCGATGCACGGGTTGCCGTCGGCCACCACGGTGTGCCCGTCCCCGTCGTTGACGACGAGCACGCCCTGCTCGAGCCGCTCCGCCACCGCCACCCCGGCCTCGAACGGCGTGGCCGGGTCACCGGTGGTCGAGATCACGAGGATCGGCGGCGTGCCCGGCGCGGCGACCGGCTCGAGCGGCTCCTGCTCGACCGGCCAGTCGGCGCAGCGGACGTAGTCGTTGACGATCGCCTCCCCGAAGTGGGGGGCCTGCTCGGCTGCGGCCTTCGCCGCGGCGAAGAACTCCTGTGGGTCCGAGGGCCACTCGAAGTCGAGGCAGTTCACGCCGAAGTAGATCTCGAAGTCGCCGATGCCGACGTACTGGTCGGCGAGGTCGACGAGCCGCGAGCCGTCGCCCTCGAGGGCCTCGGCCAGCGCCCGGTCGAGCGTCCCCCACAGCGACTGCGAGTACAGGGCCATGGCGAGCCCCATCTGGACCTCCCCGGCCCCGGCGGGCCGGTCGGCCCGCGATGCGGGGATCCCGCCGGGCCGCTCCGACAGCTCGATCACCCGCTCCACCGCGCCGAGCGGGTCGTCGGCGGTCTGGCAGCCCTCGGCGGCGCGGCAGTACTCGACGAAGCGGTCGAGCGCGGTCTCGAACCCGATCGCCTGCGTGGTGGCGAGCTCGATGCCGCTGGGACCGAGCTCGAGCACACCGTCGAGGATCATCGCCCGCACCCGGTCCGGGAACAGGTCGGCGTACACCTGCCCGATGGCGGTGCCGTAGCTGAAGCCGAGGAAGTTCATCTCCTCCTCGCCCATGGCCCGCAGCACCGTGTTCATGTCCCGGGCCACGTCGCGGGTCCCCACGTGCTGCAGCACGTCGCCGTAGTGCAGCGTGCAGTCGTCGACGTACGCCTTCGAGATCTCGAGGAGGGCGCGCTCGTCCTCCTCGTCCTCCAGCGTGTGGTCGGTGCCGTAGAGCTCGGTGGCGTCGACGCCGCAGTCGATCGGCGACGACTCCCCGGTGCCGCGGGGATCGACGCCCACGATGTCGAAGCGGTCGGTGATCTCCGACGGGAGGATCATCGACAGGATCGCCGCGAAGTCCGCCCCGCCGGCGCCGGGGCCGCCGGGGTTCACGAACAGCGCCCCGATCCGGTCGCCATCGGCCGGCGCCCGGGCCACGTGGATGCGGGTCCGGCCCGCGTCCGGGTCCTCGTAGTCGATCGGGACGTCGAGGTAGGCGCACTCGCCGTAGGTGCACGGCGCCCAGTCGAGCGGCTCGGGGTCGAACGCCTCCGCCGGGTCGAGGCCGGACACGTCGCGGGTGGTGGACGGGCGCTCGTCGCGCTCGGTGGTGCTGGTCGTGGTCTGCCCGGCCAGCGGGTCCTCGCTCGCGGCCTTGGCGCAGGCGCCGAGCAGCAGCCCGCTCAGGACGACGAGCGCGATGGCGGGCCGGGACACGACACGGAGGCGGCGCATCCGGCCGAGGGTAGACGTCGCCCGCGCCGCCATCGCCGCGGCCCGACCGCGCCCGCGTCGGCGGGCCGGCGAACCCGGACACCGGGTCGTGAACCGGCGAGACCGGCAGACGGCCACCGCGCCTGGTCGCCGAGATCTCACGCGGCGCGCGATCTGGTCGCGTAGCGTCGTCGCCGTTCTGGGCGGACCTCGGGACGTTGTCAACCGATCGGGGTGCTGGCCCGTTCTCACTCCGCCATGGGCTTCCGCGCCGCTCCCGGTCCCTTCGAGGACGCCTTCGACGCCCTGTTCCGGCGCGCCTTCCTCGTCGCCCGGCGGATCCTCGCCGACGCGGCCAGCGCCGAGGACGTCGCCGCCGAGGCGTGCGCCCGGGCCTACGTGCACTGGCGCAAGATCGGCGGCCAGGACTGGCGGGAGGCGTGGGTGGCCCGGGTGGCCACGAACCTCGCCCTCGACGCCGTCCGCAAGCGGTCCCGGCTGAGCGACGCCGAGGTGGCCGAGGCGGCGGCCGAGGACGACGACGTCGCCATCCGGCTCGCCCTCGTCGACGCGCTCACCCGGCTGCCGAAGCGGCAGCGGGAGGTGGTGGCGCTGCGCCACCTGGCCGGCCTCTCGGAGAAGGAGTGCGCCACCGCCCTCGAGGTCTCGGCCGGCAGCGTGAAGACCCACCTGTCCCGAGGCCTCGCCGCCCTGCGCTCGCACCTCGGTGCCGAGATCGACCTCGAGGGGGTGACCTCCATTGTCTGACTGGCCCGCCTCCGTCCCCCGCGAGGAGATGCTCGCCCGGGTGATCCGCCGCGGCCGGTACCTGCGCCGGCTGCGCATGCTGGCCATCGCCGCCGCCACCGCCCTCGTCGCCGCGGGCGGCGTGGTCGGCTACCAGCTCGGCACGAGCGGCGCCGTCGACCTGCTCGCCGAGGGCACGATCGACGCCGGCGGCGTCCCCGTCGAGTACCACGCCTGCCCGGCATCAGGCCCGGCCGGTCGGCTCCACCGCGGCGACCGGGTGCTCATCACCGGCATCGACGACGGCGGCGACTGGGTGGAGGTGCGCTCGCCGGTCGACCCCGTCGAGCGGGTGTGGATCCCCGCCGCCGCGGTCACGCCCGACGCCGCGCTCGAGGTGCCGGTGCGCGACGAGTGCACGCTCGACGACGGCACCACGGTGGAGCTGGCCGGCGGCGAGGTCGTCACCACCACGACGACCGACACCACCGTCCCCGCCGAGGACCCGACGACCACCACCGACACGACGGTCCCCGGTGCGGACCCGACGGCGCCGCCCACGTCGACCAGCCCCGGCCCCGCCCCGACCACCCCCGGTCCCACGGCGCCCCCCACGACGCCGCCGCCCACCCCCCCCAAGGACACGACGGGCCCGACGATCACCGACATCCAGCGAACGGTCTCGCTGATCCGCGACGGTGCCCCCTCCCCGAACCCGGAGTTCTGCGACACGAACGCGATGACGAGCGACGTGAGCGCCGTCGTCACGGACCCCTCCGGCGTGGCGAGCGTCCGGGCGTCCTGGTCGTTTCGGTCGAACGGACTGCCGTCGGGGCAGCTGCGGAGCGGATCGGTCGCGCTGACCTTCTCCGGCGGTCGGTGGCGAGGGACGATCGGCCCGTTCACAGCACACGACACCGTCGCCAACTACCAGACCGTCGACATCAACTGGTCGGTCGTCGCTACCGACACGGTGGGCAACACCCGGACGGTCGCGGCCGGGCCGAACGCACAGATCCTCATCCAGGGGTGCAACGACTGATGCGCTGGCTGCGGCGGTACCCGAAGGCGGCCGTGGCGGTGGGCGTGGTGCTGGCGGTCGGCGTGGGCGCGGTGGTCGGCGACGCCCGCACCGACGACGCCGAGGTGCGGGCCCCGGCGGCCGGACCGGCGGTGGCGGCGGCCGCGCCGGCGGGCGCGCTGGTCGACGCCGACGAGGGCGGGCGCGACGCGAACGGCGCCGCTGCCGCGTCCTCGTCGGTGGCGGTGGTGGGCGAGCCCGCCGGTCCCGACGCCGTGCTGGCCCGGGTGTTCGACCCCGAGACCGGTGTCGGCACCGACGCCCCCGGCCCGATCGTCGAACCCGCCGGCGCCCCGCTGCCCGGCCCCGACGGCGAGGGCGAGGACGGCGGCGCCGCCACCGACGACGCTGACGGCACCAGCGACGGCGATCCCGAGGACGGCGCCGACGGTGCCGCAGACGGCGGCGGGCTGAGCGGGTTCCTCGGGCTCGACGGGCTCACCACCTGGTTCGTGCGCTTCGTCGACCTCTGCGCCGAGGACCCCGACGCCGAGGGCTGCCCCGAGGGGATCGGCGGGTCCATCCTGCTGCCCATCAGCGGCGACGTCCGCGAGCTGCCGCCCATCGACGTCCGCCGCTACACCTACGCCCACCTCGACCCGGAGACCGCCCGCTGCCCGCAGGGACTTCGCCCCGATGGCACGGTCGACGTCTTCCTGTCCACCAACGTGCCGGCCCGGTCCCTGCGGATCGAGCAGGTGGCCGGCGGGCGCACCCTCCAGCGCTGGGACCTGGCCACGAGCGGCGACGAGCGGCGCCGCTTCGACGAGCTCTGGCTCGGCGGCGGCGTCCCCACCACGCTCACCGTCCGGCACTGCTTCACCGTGGACGACTGGGACCGCAGCGACAGCCACCTCCGGGTGCGAGCCGAGGACGACGCGGGCAACGTCGTCGAGGCGGCGGTCACCCTCCAGATCCTGAACGTCACCCCCACCACCAGCACCGAGCGCACCGGTCGCCCGCACCTGACCGTCGTCGGCGAGGGCGAGCGGCTCGTCGTGGACGTGCCGATCGACGGCGACACCGAGCAGACCTGGCTCGTCGCGCTGCACCGGGTCGGGCCCCGGGCCACCGACGCCACCTGCCAGAGCATCGAGGGCGACGTGCTCGACCGCCGCCATCGGGGTGGCCCCGAGGTGATCGTCGGCCCGCTCGAGCCGCTGCCGCCCGGCGACCACGACGCCCGCTACGACCAGCGCCAGCGGTGGTTCGTCTACCCGGGGGAGGGGGCGCTGCTCGACCTGTGCGTGTGGGTGACCCGGCCGGGCACCCGCTCCTACGACCGGCCGGTGGCCGTGCTGCGGGAGACCCGTCGCGTGCAGGCACCCCGCCACTACCGGAGCGCCCTGCAGGTGAGCGAGCTGCGCCTCGACGAGGGCGTGGACGCCGGGAGCATCCGGATCGACGTGCTCGACTGGGTGGGGTCGCCGTCGATGACCGTCCCCGCCCGCGCCCTCGGCGCCGGGCACCACGTCGTCGGCGACGACGGGCCCGTCGTCGAGTCGGGCGCCGCGCCGCACCCCGACACCACGTTCCTGCGCATCACCGGCCCGAGCGGCACGGTGGCGATGCGCTCGGTCCCCACGCCGCTGGCCTGCGACCCGTCCTGCGAGGGGACGAAGCGCTACGAGCTCCCGATCCCCGGGCGCTCCTACGTCGACGAGATCTGCGGTGGCCTCGCCTGTGGCGACCGGCCGGCCGACTTCACCGACGGCGTGCTCACCCTGAGCGTCGCCACGACCGCCGGCCCCTCCGGTCCGCCGCTCGGGCGCGAGCCGTCCTCCTGGATCCTCGGTCCGCCCGAGGGGTTCGCGGCGGGGGCGCCGGCCGACCCCGGTCCCATCCCGCGGCTGGACTGGAACACGGCGAAGGGCCAGGTGGCCACCGTCGACGGCGAGCTGGCCGTGGAGCTGATCCTGCCCTTCGACCGGGAGGTGGTGCTGGCGGACGTGATGGCCGACGCCCCGCCGGGCAGCGGGCCCTGCGTGCCGGCGCCGGTGCGCTCGACCGCGCCGAAGCGCACCCACCTCGTGCTCGTCCGGGGCGTCTGCGCGGGCCACTGGTACACGTTCGGGTTCCTGGCCACCGCCGCCGACGGCGGCGCCCTCGACCTGCGGCCCTGGGTGGACGGCCGCCCCACCGGGCGGTCGGGGCTGCTCCCCGTGCGCATCGAGCCCGAGCTGGTCCGGGAGGTCGCCTACGAGGTCCTCGTCGAGCCCGACGGCGAGCTGATCGTCGACAGCGCCACGCTCGTGGTCGCCGGCCGGACGATCCCGCTCGTCGCCCGCTCCCACGACGGCGACTTCGCCTGCTTCGGCAGCAGCGCCCTGCCGGTGCGCCGCGCCGACCGGCTCACCTCGACCCGCCCGGTGTGGCCGCTGGCGGACCCCGCCGGCGTCGAGCTGCGGGTGCGGGCCCACCGCTGCGAGGGCGAGCGCCTCACCCTCGACCTGGTCGCCACCCCGCGCCTGGCCGACGTCCTCGCCGGCCCCGTCACCCTCCGGGGCGAGAGCGCCCTCGGCGCCGCCGAGGTCACCCTCACCGTCACCCCCTAGCCGCCGTCCCCCTCG
>Ga0182741_1005853_pt1 | contig 11106 bp, 11 predicted proteins | sample eDN5th37CBELigOP_FD_128874 | JGI IMG/M metagenome (GOLD analysis project Ga0182741, IMG submission 128874) | Enriched Organic Plus compost microbial communities from Emeryville, California, USA - eDNA 5th pass 37_C BE-Lig OP (version 2) (version 2) ...
CGACGGGAAGAACAGGTCGCCGAAGACGAGGGCGGCCATTGTGCTGTAGAGCAGGAAGTCGTAGTACTCGATGGTGGTGCCGAGCAGGCTCGACAGGGTGACCTTCCGCAGTTGCGCGAGGTCACCGGTGGGCGGGCTCTGGACGGCGCGTGTCGTGTTCGTTGCCTCGGTCGGGGCCGACGCAGGCTGCTCCATTCAGCACTCCTGGGATCGCAGAGACAGGGTCGGCGTCACACCGTTCTGTGACGCCCATCCCCGCGACTGTGTCAATCCACCGCGAGACGAGCTATGGACGCGCCCGCTCAATGGGAGATTTTCGTAGGGCTCAGGGCCAGGGGCTCAGGACCGAACGACGTAGTCCGACGGCAACAGTGCGCTGCCGGGCAGCAGGTACTCGTCGGCCCCGAGCAGCGCGGCCCACCGGTCGAGGAAACCCGGGAAGACGTCGAGCGGGGTGGTGTCGACGATCCGCACCCCCGGCTGCAGCAGCGCGACCAGCAGGGCCGCCAGCACGACCCGCACGTCTCCGTGGTGGTCGACCACCCCGGAGACCGGACCGAGTCCGGGGGTGACGACGAGGTTCTCCCCCGCGACCCGCACGTCCACCCCCAGTTGCGAGAGCAGCGGAGCCCACTGCGCCGCCGACCCGTCGGAGCCCGTCAGCACGCACTCGTCGGTCGCCCGGGTGGCGGCGACGGCGTAGAGCGGCAGCACGTCCGTCGGCAGGGTCGCGTCGAAGGGCTGCAGTTCCCCGGCGGTGGAGCGGGTGGTGGCGGTCAACCCGTCGGCGGAGGCGACGACGTAGGCCCAGGTGCGCGCGAGGTCCGCGCGGATCCGGCGCACGGCGCCGGCGTCGAGGGGCAGCGGGTCGCGCACCAGCACGGTGCCGCCGGTCACGACACCGGCGAGGAGCAGGGCGGTCACCGCGACCTCCGACGCCTCGGGGTCCACACGGCCACGCACCGGGATTGCGGCGCAGGGAAGTTCGATGGTCACGGGTTCTCCTCCTGGATGGTCGAGAGCACGGGGACGTTGTTGTACCGCTCCTTGACGGTGCGGAAGTGGACCCAGCTCTCGAGGTCGAGCACGGAACGGAGCGCGCGGACGGTGTCGAGCGACGAGACGACGTCCTCGAGGCGCGTGGCATGAACGGTACCCAACAGGTCGAACCGTCCGATGGTGCTGGCGAGGAAGTTCACACCCGGCAGGTCCTTGATCACCTCCGCCAGATCCGACGCCGGTCCGCTCGCGCGAATGCCGAATCCCACCGCGACCTCGGTCTCGTGCTGGCCGCCGGTGAGGGCACCGATGCGCAGCACCCCGTCGTCGATCAGGCGCTTGACGCGGATGCGGGCGGTGCCCGGCGAGGTGCCGGCGGCCTCGGCCAGTTCCGTGTAGGAGGCGCGCCCGTCGTCCTGCAGGACCCCGAGCAGGCGGACGTCGAGCGGGTCGAGGTGGGTGACGGGCACCTTGTCGGGCCGGCCGATGTCGACGATGAGGTCGGTGTAGACGAGGGTGTTCGTCTCCCGGACCCCGTCGATGCTGCGGATGCGTTCGAGGGAGGCCGCCAGGCGTGCGGCCCCGGCGGTGCGGATCTCCGCGATGAGCGGGTAGCGGCCGCTGGTGAGCGAGACGTAGGGCACGTCGTGCAGTTCGGCGATCCGCGCCGCCACCTGCCGCACCGGTTTGTCCACCGCGATGGCGACGTGGGCGAGCGCGTCGAGGCCGATGGTGGAGGGGTGCACGATGCCGACGACGTGCACGCGACCGCTCTCGATCAGCGCGTTCAGGCGCTTGGAGATGGTGGGTCTGGAGACCCCGAGCTTGGCGGCGAGTTCGTTGCGTCCGATCCGTCCGTCGATCCGCAGTTCCTCGACGATTCGGACATCGAGGTCGGATGTCGCAAATGTTACGGACGTGGTCATGTGATGTTTACAAACGAAATCCGGTCCAGCATGACTTTACTTATCATCAGCAACCTCCTCTTCGATGAACCATCCGGCAACCGACCGGGCAGAAAATGTTTCCCGAAAATCAAAGAGTGACGTGCACTGCTCCGAATCGGACTTGGACAGAACATATCCCACTCCATATGTTTCGAACCACCCGAACGAGCACAGACCAGCGCCGATCTCGTTGCTCGACATCCCCCGCCTCGACAGGAGATTGATCGATGAGAAAAGTAGGACTGCTCGCAGCCGCCTCCGGCCTCGCCCTGCTGGTCAGTGCGTGCGGAAGCGGATCCGAAGGCACCGAAGCCGACGGCAACGCGCCCGCCGGATTGGCTCGTGCCGGCGAGGTCACCTTCTGCACCGACCCCGAGTACCCCCCGATGGAGTACTACGCCGAGGGCGACACCGGCACCCCCATCGGATTCGACTCCGACGGCGCCAAGGCCCTCGCCGAACTGTGGGGCGTGGAGGCGAAATGGCAGATCACGGCCTTCGACGGCCTCATGCCGGGCCTGCAGGCCGGCCGCTGCGACATCCTGTGGACCGCGCTGTACATGAGCCCCGAACGCCTCGAGGTCGCCGACGCCACCGCCTTCCTCGAGACCGGCCCCGGCCTGATCGTCCGCTCCGGCGACACCTCGATCACCAGCTCCGAGGACCTCGCGGGCAAGACCGTCGCCGTGCAGGGCGGCGGCAGCAACGAACTGACCATCAAGGCCCTGTCCGACGAACTCGAGGCCCAGGGTCTGCCGGGCATCACCGTCCAGGCCTACCCCAAGACCGCCGAGACCGTCGCCGCCGTCACCAACGGCAAGGCCGACGCCCTGATCGAGACCGACGTCGCCGTCGTCGAGATGGTGAACAAGTCCGGTGGCGCCCTCGAAGCGGTGCCGGACATCTTCCCCGCCGACACGAAGTTCGGTGTGTTCACCAAGAAGGATTCGCCGCTGAGCCCGGCTGTCGCCGACGGGATCAGGACCCTCGTCGAGAACGGAACCCTGCAGGAGATCGCCGTCGAGTACGGCCTCGATCCCTCGCGCGTCGTGACGGGTTGACGCCATGACCTTCGACTTCGACATCTTCCTCTCCGCGCTGACGTCCTCGGCGTTCTTCAAGGGCGCCTGGCTGTCGATCGCCCTCGCGGTGACGTCGATGATCTTCGCCACCCTGATCGGCTTCGGCGTTGCGCTGCTGCGCATCAGCGACAACCGTTTCGCCCGCGCCGTCGGCGGTGCCTACGTGTGGTTCTTCCGCGCCATCCCGACCCTGCTGGTGCTGCTGATCATCTGGAACGCCGGCCCGCAGCTGTTCCCCGGCCTGCGGGAGGACTGGTTCAGCCCCTTCCTCGCGGCCTTCGTCGGGTTCGCGGTGGTCGAGGCCGCCTACATGGCGGAGATCCTGCGCTCGGCGCTGCTCAGCGTCGACGACGGCCAGCGCCTCGCAGCCCGCGCCATCGGCCTGCCCCCGCACAAGGTGATGCTGAAGGTCGTGCTGCCGCAGGCCGTCAAGGTCGCGCTGCCGCCGACGGGCAACGAGTTCATCGCGATGCTCAAGTACACCTCGCTCGCGTCGGTCATCTCCCTGCGTGAGCTGCTCACCACGGCGCAGGTCGGGGTGTCCAACACCTTCCGCTACGCGGAGTACTACAGCGCCGCCCTCGTCTACTACCTCGTCATCGTCACCGCGCTGATGGGTGTGCAGACGCTGGTGGAGCGCCGCTACCGCTGGGTCTCGTCCGGGGTGACCACCGCCCCGACGGCCGGCACGACGAAGGAGACGGTGACAGCATGACCGGCACCGCACTGCTCGAGACGATCGGACTGCGGAAGACATACGGCCGCAACGAGATCCTCAAGGGCGTCGACTTCTCGATCGACCAGGGTCAGGTCAAGGCCGTGCTCGGCCCCTCGGGGTCCGGCAAGTCCACCATCCTGCGCCTGATGTCATTGCTCGAACCCGCCGACTCCGGGTCCATCCTGCTCCGCGGCAAGGAGATCGGAGTCGAGACCGGACGCGACGGACGGTCCGTGCCGCTGCCCGAGCGCAAGCTCGCCCGCGAACGCACGAACATCGGCATGGTCTTCCAGAAGTTCAACCTGTTCGCGCACCTCGACGTCCTCCACAACGTCACCCTCGGTCTCACCGAGGTGCACGGGGTCCCGAAGGACGAGGCCGTGCACCGCGCCGAGCAGATGCTCGAACGGGTCGGCATGTCCGAGCGCATGCGGCACTACCCGTCGGAGCTGTCCGGCGGCCAGCAGCAGCGCGTGGCGATCGCCCGGGCCCTGGTCCTCGACCCGGCGGTGATGCTGTTCGACGAACCCACCTCCGCCCTCGACCCGGAACTCGTCAACGAGGTCCTCTACGTCATGGAAGACCTTGCCCAGCAGGGCATGACGATGATCGTGGTCACCCACGAGACCCGGTTCGCGCGACGCGTCGCCGACGAGGTCGCCCTGTTCTCCAACGGGGTGATCGTCGAGCAGGCCCCGCCGGAGCAGTTCTTCACCGCGCCGCAGCACGAACGCACCCGCGAGTTCCTGTCCCACATCCACTGACCCGACCCGAACGGAGCACCTCATGGCATCCCCGATCGCGGTCTACACCGATCTCGACGACCTCGACCCCGGCGAGGGCATCGCCCTGCTGGAGGACGCAGGCTTCGAGGTCCGTGTACTCGAGACCCGCGACCCCGACACGATCGCCGCCGCCGCGGCGGACGCGTCCGCGCTACTCGTCGGCTACGCCCCCGTCGACGCCGAGCTCCTCGACCGCCTCCCCAGGCTGGGCATCGTCTCGATGCTCTCGCGCGGCTACGACTCCGTCGACGTCGACGCGGCCACCGTCCGCGACGTCTGGGTGGCCACGGTCGGGGATGTCGCCTCCACCGAGGTCGCCACCCACACCTGGGCCCTGACCCTCGCCGCTGTCCGCCGGCTCGACTTCTTCGCCCTGTCGGGGCGGCGCGGCTGGCTCGACCGCCCCACCCACGCACCCCGCCGTCTCGCCGACACCACCCTCGGGCTCGTCGGCCTCGGCCGGATCGGCTCCGAGGTCGCCGCGCTCGCCGCGGGATCGGTCGGCACGGTCCTCGGCTTCGACCGTCGCGGACGCGACGTGCCGGAGGGCCTCACCGCCGCCTCGCTCGCCGAGGTCGTCTCCCGGTCCGACGTGGTGTCGATCCACCTGCCCCTCGACGATTCCACCGAGAAGCTGTTCGACGCCGAGCTGCTCGCCACGATGAAGCCCGGCTCCTGGCTGATCAACGTCTCCCGCGGCGCCATCGTCGACTCCGAAGCCCTCGCCGACGCCCTCGACTCCGGGCACCTGGCCGGCGCCGCCCTCGACGTACTCGAGGTCGAACCGCCCGCCCCGGGCGACCGGCTCGCCGAGCACCCCAACGTCCTGCTGACCCCGCACGTGGCGTACCTGTCCGACCGCACCGCCCGCGAGTACGTCCGGATGCAGGCGCTCAACGTCGTCGAGTGGTACCGCACCGGCGCCCCGTCCCATCCCGTCACGAATCCCCACGAGGTGATCGCATGAGCATCCGGCTCGAGATGTTCCAGTCCCTGTGGGCCATGGAGGATCTGCCCTGGCGCGGTACCCCGTGGACCCTGCCCGAGCAGCTCGACCGGCTCGTCGAGGCGGACTTCGACGGTGTCGCCGTCGATCTCGGCGCCCGCGGCAAGCCCGAGGCCGACGTCCTCACACCCCTGCTCCGCGAACGCGGCCTGCAGTCGGCGGTCTTCGCCTTCCTCCGCGACGACACCGACCTCGACGCGGCCCTGCGTTACGCCGACACCATCGGCGCCGACCGGATGGTCGTGTGCGGCTGTGTCTTCGACCCCGACGACGCCGTCGTGATCGACACCGTGCACCGCTGGTACCGCACCGCCGAGGCCGCGGGCGTCGCGATGCAGCTCGAGACGCACCGCAACACCCTCACCGACGACATGCGCCGCACCACCCGGCTGCTGAGGGACCTCGACCCCGCCGTGAACCTGGCGATCGACCTGTCGCACTACGTCGCCGGCAGCGAGATCCCGGTGACCCCCACCCCCGAGATCGACGGGCACATCGAGGCCCTGTTCGCCCGCGCCGAATCCGTCCAGGGCCGCGTCGCGACCCGCTGCCAGGTACAGATCCCCCTCGGTTTCCCGCAGCACCGCGAGTGGGAGGACCTGTTCACCGGCTGGTGGACCCGCGCGTTCACCGCGATCCTCGAGCGCCGCGCCCGCGAAGGCAGCGACACCCCGGTGATGTTCTGCACCGAACTCGGCACCACCCCCTACGCCATCACCGACCGCGACGGCGTCGAATTGTCCGACCGCTGGGCCGACGCCCTCACCCTCCGAGACCGGGCTCTCGCCTGTTTCACCGACGCCGCCACCCGCATCTCCACCCTCACGACCACAGGAGCGTCCCGATGAGCACCCTGCAGTTCCCCCTGCCGGAACGGACCACCACCTCGACCGGCAACGTCGTGGTCGACGGCCCGCTGGCCGACCTGCCCGCCGGCCGCGCCCTCGTCCCCGCCCGCGCCTACACCGGCACCGACGAGTTCGCCCTCGAACAGGAACGCATCTTCTCGTCGGGCTGGGTGTGGGCCGGATACGCGCACTGGGTGGCCGAGCCGGGTGCGGTGCACCCCGTCACCATCGGCGGCAAGCCGCTGCTGCTCGTGCACGGGGAGGACGGGCAGATCCGCGTCTTCCACAACTCGTGCCGGCACCGCGGCATGGCGCTGACCGAGAAGCCGCTCGTCGTGCAGGGCCGCATCCAGTGCGCATACCACTGCTGGTCGTTCAAGCTCGACGGAACCCTCGCCGCCGCACCGTATTACACCCGGGAGCGTCGCTCGAAGCTCGATCCCGAGGTCGCGAAGCGGCTGAGCCTGTTGCTGGTCGCCAGCCACACCTGGGCCGGCATGATCTTCGTCGACCTGTCCGCCACCGAGACCGACCCGCAGGCCAGCGCCGACAGCTTCACCGCACACCTGTCCCCGCTGCTCGAGCGCTGGTCGCACATCGACTTCTCCCGCCTGCACCTGGCCGGTGAGCGCACGTTCGAGGTCGACGCCAACTGGAAGCTGGTGGTGGAGAACTTCCTCGACTTCTACCACCTGCCGTTCGTGCACCCACAGGTCGGACCGGTCACCGCCTCCCTCGACGTCGACGACGTGGCGCTGCAGCCGGACGTCATCGGCGGCAGTTACCCGCGCGGCGCCGCGGGCAAGGCCGAGAAGACCGCCAAGTCGCTGCCCTGGCTCGGCGACGTCCCCGAGGATCGTCTCGAGCGGCAGGACATCTTCTGCCTTTTCCCCAACGCACTGGTGTTCCTCGAGGCCGACTGGTTCCAGGTCATCGGTTATCACCCCGAGGCTCCCGACCGCACCGTCGAGCACATGGCGATCTTCGTCGACTCCTCCGCTGCCGGGGACGATTTCGCCGAGACGCGGGATCAGCTGTGCGAGGTGCTGTGGCACGTCAACGAACAGGACATGCCGATGCTGCACCACCTGCAGATCGGCCGGAACTCCCCCGGCTCCGACTCGACCAACCTCGTCTCGCACTGGGATCAGATCACCGCACTGTTCCAGAAGCGGGTCGCCGAGAAGGCAGGTTACTGATGACCGCACTGCTCGAGAACACCACCGAACGCCCGCAGCGCACCCGCACGGTCCGCGTCACCGGGCTCGCCTGGGAGGCCGACGGCATCCTGTCGGTCACCCTCGCCGACCCGTCCGGTGAGCCGCTGCCCGCCTGGGAGCCCGGCGCCCACATCGACATGGAACTCGCACCCGGCCTCACTCGCCAGTACTCGCTGTGCGGCGACCCCGACGACCTGCGCAACTGGACGGTCGCGGTGCGGCTGGCCGCCGACTCCCGCGGCGGTTCGGCGCACGTACACACCACGCTGCGCCCCGGCGACGTCCTGCGCGTGCAGGGACCGCGCCAGCATTTCCCGCTCGAGGACGCCCCCGCCTACGTCTTCGTCGCCGGCGGCATCGGCATCACCCCGCTGCTGCCGATGATCGAGGCCGTCGCCGCGCGCGGTGTGAGCGCGACGGTGCACTACGCCTACTCCGGTGACGCCCCGGCACGGTTCGTCGACCGCCTCGCCGCGACCGGTGTGCCCGTGCACCTGTATCCCTCCGCCGAGGGCACGCGGCTCGACCTGACGGCGCTGTGCGCCGGGCTCGGGGCGGGGACGCTGCTGTACTCGTGCGGCCCGGAACGCATGCTCACCGAACTGACCGAGCTGGTGCCTGCCGAGGCGCTGCGCATCGAGTCGTTCTCCCCCGCCCCGGCCGCACCCACCGCGGCTCCCGAGGTGCCCGCCGACTCGTCGTGCTGCTCGGTGCAGCTCGGTGTCGACGGCCCGATCGTCGAGGTCGCGGAGGACGAATCCGTCCTCGACGCCCTCGAACGCGCCGGCGCGGACGTGATGTGGTCGTGCCGCGAAGGCACCTGCGGCAGCTGCGAGGTCGGCGTGCTGTCCGGGACCATCGACCACCGCGACAACATCCTCCTCGACGAGGAGCGCGAGGAAGGAAAGACCTTCTTCCCGTGCGTGTCCCGCCCGCTGTCGAAGGCGGTGCTGGACCTGTGACCGGCACCGTCCCCACCATCACCGACGAGGAACTGCGGCTGCGCCGTGAGCTGGCGGCGGTGTACCGGCTGGTCGCGCACTTCGGGATGACCGACCTGATCTTCACGCACATCTCGCTGCGGCTGCCGGGACCGGAACCGCGGTTCCTCATCAACCCCTACGGGCTGTTGTTCGAGGAGATCACCGCGTCGAACCTCGTGGTGGTCGACCCGCGCGGCATGCCCGTCGGCGACACCGGCGCGCTGGTCAACCCGGCCGGGTTCGTCATCCACGGCGCGATCCACGCGGCCCGCGAGGATGCGCACTGCGTCCTGCACACCCACACGAGGGCGGGCTGCGCGGTCGCGGCGACCACCGACGGGCTGCTGCCCGTCAACCAGATGTCGATGGAGTTCTACAACCGCGTCGCCTACCACGACTACGAAGGTGTCGCGCTGAGCCTCGACGAGCAGGCCCGGCTCGTGGCCGATCTCGGCGACAAGCCGGTGATGATCCTCCGCAACCACGGTCTGCTCACCGTCGGCAGCACCCCGGCCGAGGCGTTCCTGCGCATGTTCTATCTGAACCGGGCGTGCGAGATCCAGGTGACCGCCGCCGCGACCGGCCCTCTCGTGCTGCCTCCGCCGGAGGTGTGCGAGCGCAGCGCCCGCCAGCTCACCGGCACCGAGACCGGCGACGACTTCGCCGACCCGGGCGCCGACCTGGCGTGGGCCGCGCTGCTGCGCCTGCTCGACCGCGTCGCCCCCGACTACGCCGACTGACCTCTCCCCCATAGATGTAAGGACTGCTTCCCATGACTCCCATCGGACCCGTCGACGCCTCGCAGATCCCCCGTTACAGCGGGCCCGGCACCTTCGCGCGCCTGCCCCGCCTCGACGAGGTCACCAGCACCGACGTCGCCATCGTCGGTGTCCCCTTCGACACCGGCGTGAGCTACCGGCCCGGTGCCCGCCTCGGCCCGGCGCACGTGCGCGCCTCGTCGAAGCTGCTGCGCCCCTACAACCCGGCCCTGGACGTCTCGCCGTTCAAGGAGATGCAGGTCTCCGACGCCGGCGACATCGCCTGCAATCCGTTCGACATCGACGAGGCCGTGGCCGACATCGAGCGCGGCGCCGATGCCCTCACCGGTGACGGCACGCGCCTGCTCACCATCGGCGGCGACCACACCATCGCCCTGCCGCTGCTGCGCTCGGTCGCGCGGCGCCACGGTCCCGTCGCGGTCGTGCACTTCGACGCGCACCTCGACACCTGGGACACCTACTTCGGTGCGTCGATCACCCATGGCACCCCCTTCCGCCGGGCCTCCGAGGAAGGCCTGATCGACAAGGAGGCCAGCATGCACATCGGCACCCGCGGCCCCCTCTACAGCGACCAGGACCTGTCCGACGACAGGATGCTCGGCTTCTCGGCCGTCACCTCCCCCGAGATCGAGATCGACGGTGTCGCCGCGGCCATCGAGCGGATGCTCGCCCGCATCGGCGACCGGCCCGTCTACGTCTCCGTCGACATCGACGTCCTCGACCCCGCCCACGCCCCGGGCACCGGCACCCCCGAGGCCGGTGGTCTGACGAGCCGCGAGCTGCTGCGCATGCTCCGCGCCTTCGCGGGCACCAACCTCGTCGGCGCCGACATCGTCGAGGTCTCCCCCTCCTACGACCACGCCGAGATCACCGGCATCGCGGCCGCGCACGTCGGCTACGAACTGCTGTCCGCCATGGCCCTGCCGAAGGCCTGATCCCTCTCCTGCTGTACCGAAAGGCCCGTCGATGCCCGAGATCGAATACCGCGTCCCCCAGCAACGCCGGCTCGTCACCGAGCTACCCGGCCCGCGCTCGGCCGCGCTCACCGAGCGTCGCCGCAACGCCGTCGGCGCAGGTGTCGCGTCGTCCGTGCCCGTCTACGCGGCCGACGTCGACGGCGGCATCGTCCTCGACGTCGACGGCAACTCCCTCATCGACCTCGGCTCGGGTATCGCCGTCACCAGTGTGGGTGGCTCCGATGCGGCGGTGGTGAAGGCGATCCAGGAGCAGGCCGCGCACTTCACGCACACCTGCTTCATGGTCACCCCCTACGAGGGCTACGTGGCGGTCGCGGAGAAACTCGCCGAGCTCACCCCGGGCGATCACGCCAAGCGCACGGTGCTGTTCAACAGCGGTGCCGAGGCCGTGGAGAACGCCGTGAAGATCGCGCGGGTCGCGACGGGCCGCCGCACGGTGGTCGTCTTCGATCACGCCTATCACGGCCGCACCAATCTCACGATGGCGATGACGGCGAAGAACAAGCCGTACAAGGAGGGCTTCGGTCCGTTCGCCGCCGACGTGCACCGCGTCCCGGCGTCGTATCCCTTCCGTGAGGGCCTCAACCACGACGGCACCGAGATCACCGGGGTGCAGGCCGCGCAGCGGGCGATCGAGCAGATCGACAAGCAGGTCGGCGCGCACAACGTCGCGGCAATCGTGATCGAGCCGATCCAGGGCGAGGGCGGGTTCATCGTCCCGGCCGAGGGCTTCCTCCCCACCTTGGTGGACTGGGCGAAGTC
>Ga0182741_1005858_pt1 | contig 11097 bp, 7 predicted proteins | sample eDN5th37CBELigOP_FD_128874 | JGI IMG/M metagenome (GOLD analysis project Ga0182741, IMG submission 128874) | Enriched Organic Plus compost microbial communities from Emeryville, California, USA - eDNA 5th pass 37_C BE-Lig OP (version 2) (version 2) ...
CAGATCGTCACCGACGACATGCCCCTGCTCGTCGAATCGGTCCTGGCCCTGCTGTCGCGGCTCGACGTCTCGATCGGCACCCTCATCCACCCCGTGCTCTCCGTGCGCCGCACCGCCGAGGGCGACCTCGAACACCTCACGCCCGACGGCACCGGAGCCGACACCGCCGAGTCGTGGATGCACCTGCAGCTGCGCGGCGCGATCGACGACGCGACCCTCGACGAGATCGAACGGGGACTGCGCCGCGTGCTGTCCGACGTGCGGCAGGTCGTCCACGACAGCGACGAGATGGGCGCCCGGCAACGCGAGGACGCCGATCTGCTCGCCCGGCTCGCCGACGATCCCCCCGCCCCCTACACCGCCGCGGAACTCGCCGAGACCGCCGACTTTCTGCGCTGGCTCGACAACGGGCACTTCCTGCTCCTCGGTTACCGCCGCTACGACTTCGTCACCGACGGTTCGGGACGGGTGCGGGCCGTGCCCGTCGCGGGCACCGGCAGGGGAGTGCTGCGCACCGACTCGCCGGGCGACGACCCGCTCGAACTGCCCGCCGAGGTCGGACCGGACCGCCGTCCGCTGCTCGTCCTGACCCAGGGTGCGCTCCCCGCGACCGTGCACCGCTCGGTCTATCCCTACTTCGTGAGCGTGGCCCGCCTCGATGCCGGGCACGTCGTCGGGGAGGACCGCTTCCTCGGCGTGCTGACGGTGACCGCCCTGCACGACAACATCCTCGACATCCCGATGGTCGCGCGACGGGCGCGGCAGGTGATCGCCCGCGCCGGGGTCGACCTGTCGTCCTACAGCGGCCAGGCGATGCTCGAGATCATGCAGACGGTGCCCCGCGCCGAGTTGTTCTCCATGGACACCGACACCCTCTACGAGACCGTCACCGCCATCGTCGACATCCGCCGTCAGGTCCGGTTGTTCGTGCGGGTGGACACCTACGGCCGGTACGTCTCCTGCCTGGTCTACCTGCCCCGCGACCGGTACACGACGAAGGTGCGCGTCGCGATGCAGGACATCCTGCTGCGCGAGTACGGCGGCGGGGTGCTCGACTACACCGCGCGGGTGTCCGAACGCGACCTCGCGCTGCTGCACGTGACCATCCGGTTCCCCGGCCGGGAACGCCGCGAGGTCGACACCTCGGAGGAGAACCGTCTGCGCATCCAGGCTCTGCTCGCCGAGGCGGCCCGCAACTGGACCGATCGGCTCCTCGAGGCCGCGGCCGGCACCCGCCTCGACCCGGCCCTCGTGCAGCGCTACGCCGACGTCGTCCCCGAGGCCTACAAGGAGGACTTCGACGCCGAGCGGGCCCTGTTCGACCTGATGCACCTGGAATCCCTCGCTGCGGGTGATCTCGACACCCACCTCTACCGGCCCGGCACCGACGACCCGCGGGCGCTGCGCTTCACCCTCTACGTCGCCGACGAGACCGTCACACTCGGGCGGATCCTGCCGGTGCTGCAGGGGCTCGGCGTCGACGTCGTCGACGAACGCCCCTACCGACTGCCGCGGTCCGACGGAATCGACTGCTGGATATACGATTTCGGTCTCTGCCTGCCCGACGACGTGGATTCCGGGGTGTTCGAGTCGGATCCCACGCTGGCGCGACGGCTCACCGACACCTTCACCGCCGCCTGGCGCGGTGCCACCGAGACCGACCGCTTCGACCAGCTCGTGCTGCGCGCCGGCCTGACCTGGCAGCAGGTGACCGTTCTACGCGCCTACGCGAAGTACCTGCGGCAGGCCGGCTTCCCCTACAGCCAGTACAACATAGAAGGGGTGCTGATCTCCGCGCCGGAGACCGCGGCCCTGCTCGTCGACCTGTTCGAGGCCCGCTTCGATCCGGACACGGCCTCCCCGGAGCGGGAGCAGGAGATCGTCACCGAGCTGAGGAAACGGATCGAGGCGGTCACCGGGCTGGCCACCGACCGCATCCTGCGCGGGCTGTTCTCACTCGTCCGCGCGACCCTGCGCACCAACCGGTTCGTCCCCGCCGCGGCGGGCGAGGGAACCTCGGAGCAGCGGGCGCTCGCGCTGAAGTTCGATCCGCGGCGCATCGACGAACTGCCCCTGCCCCGACCGGCTTTCGAGGTGTTCGTCTACGCCCCCGACGTCGAGGGTGTGCACATGCGGTTCGGTCCCGTCGCGCGCGGCGGCCTGCGCTGGTCGGACCGCCGGGAGGACTTCCGCACCGAGGTACTCGGCCTCGTCAAGGCGCAGGCGGTGAAGAACGCGGTGATCGTGCCGGTCGGCGCGAAGGGCGGTTTCGTCGTCAAGCACGCCCCACCGCCGACCGGCGACCCCGAGGCCGACCGGCGGGCCACCCGCGAACGCGGCGAACGCTGCTACCGGCGTTTCGTCTCGGGGCTGCTCGACGTCACCGACAATCTCGACGCCGCGCGCAACGAGGTGATCCCGCCGCCGCGGGTCGTGCGGTGCGATGGCGACGACCCCTATCTGGTGGTCGCGGCGGACAAGGGCACCGCCACCTTCTCCGACCTCGCGAACTCCGTTGCCGCCGAATACGACTTCTGGCTCGGCGACGCCTTCGCCTCCGGCGGCTCGGCGGGCTACGACCACAAGGAGATGGGCATCACCGCGCGGGGCGCCTGGAAGAGCGTCGAACGGCACTTCAGGGAACTCGGGATCGACCCGGCAACCGACGATTTCACCGTCGTCGGCATCGGTGACATGAGCGGCGACGTGTTCGGCAACGGCATGCTTCTCAGCGAGCGCATCCGGCTCGTCGCGGCGTTCGACCACCGACACGTCTTCCTCGACCCCGATCCGGACCCGCAGCGGTCCTTCGCCGAGCGCCGCCGGCTGTTCGGCCTGCCCCGTTCGTCGTGGAAGGACTACGACCCCGCCCTGATCTCCGAGGGCGGTGGGGTGTGGGACCGCACCGCGAAGTCGGTGCCCGTCAGCCCGCAGGCGCGGGCCGTGCTCGGCCTGCCCGAGCACGTCACCGAACTCCCCCCACCCGATCTGATCCGGGCCGTGCTGCGTGCCCCCGTCGACCTGTTGTGGAACGGCGGTGTCGGCACCTATGTCAAGGCGTCGACCGAGAGCCATACCGAGGTGGGTGACAAGAGCAACGACGGGGTGCGCGTCGACGGCGCCGACCTGCGGGCCCGGGTGGTCGCGGAGGGGGGCAACCTCGGTGTCACCCAGCGCGGCCGCATCGAGTACGCCCGCGCCGGCGGCAAGATCAACACCGATGCCATCGACAACTCCGCCGGGGTGGACAGCTCCGACCACGAGGTCAACATCAAGATCCTGCTCGACGCGATGGTCACCGCTGGGGAGCTGCCTGCGGAGGAACGGAATCCGTTGCTGGCCTCCATGACCGATGACGTCGCCGAGCTGGTCCTGGCCGACAACGTCGCCCAGAACGCCGTCCTCGGCCTCGAACGCGCCGCCGCCCCGCAGCTGCTCGGGGTGCACCGCCGGCTGCTGGCCGCCCTCGAACTGGACCGGGACCTCGACCGCGAACTCGAGGCCCTGCCCGACGAGGCCGAGTTCGACCGGCGGGCCGCGGCGGGGGAGGGCCTCACCTCGCCCGAGCTGGCGCAGCTGCTCGCGCACGTCAAACTCGCCCTCGTCGACGACCTGCTCGCGAGCGACCTGCCCGACAGCGAGACCTTCGCCGCGGTGCTGCCCGGCTACTTCCCGCCCGCCCTGCGCGAACGGTTCCGCGCCGGGATCATGGCGCATCCGCTGCGCCGGCAGATCGTCGCGACCCTGCTGGCCAACAACACCGTCGACAACGCCGGCCCCACCTACGTCTACCGGCTCGCCGAGGAGGCGGGGGCGACCGCGACCGACGCCATCCGCGCCTACGCCGCCGTCACCGTGATCTTCGGGCTGCACGCGCTGTGGGACGAGATCCGCGGCGCCGGGCTGCCCGTCGACCTCGAGAACGACCTGCTGCTCGAATCGCGGCGCGTCCTCGACCGGGCCTCCCGCCGGTTGCTCGCCACCCGGCCGCAGCCGCTCGCGGTGGGTGCCGAGATCAGCCGCTACCGCGACGCCTTCGCCCGGCTCGCGCCGTCGGTGGCGGCCTGGATGCGCGGGCACCACGCCGAGGACTTCGAACGCCGCACCCGCCCGCTCCTCGACCGCGGCGCCCCCGAGGAGCTGACCGGTGTGGTCTTCCGGTTGCTCGACCAGTTCCCGCTGCTCGACGTCATCGACATCGCCGACATCGAGCAGCGCGACGAGGAGGAGGTCGCCGACCTGTACTACGCGCTCGACGCCCACCTCGGGGTCGACCGGCTGCTGACCGCGGTCTCCGCCCTCGAACGCGGCGACCGCTGGCACTCGCTGGCGCGGCTGGCGCTGCGCGACGACCTGTACGGGTCGCTGCGCTCGCTGGTGCTCGACGTGCTCGCCGGCGCCGAACCGGGGGAGTCGACGGAGGAGATGATCGAGGACTGGGAGCTGTCCAACGGTTCGCGTCTCGTCCGGGCGAGGGCGGCGCTCGAGGAGATCTTCGCGTCTGGGAGTCTGGATCTCGCCACCCTGTCGGTGGCGGCACGACAGATCAGGAGCATGGTGCGCACGGGCGCATCCGATCGGAGGTAACGAGTGAGCGGTGGGGGCGAGCAGTTCGGTTTCCATACCGAGGTGACGGTGCGCTGGTCCGACATGGACGCCTTCCAGCACGTCAACCACGCACGGATGGTCACGCTCCTCGAGGAGGCCCGCATCCCCTGGCTGTTCGCGGAGGGACGCCCCACCCGCGATCTGCGCGAGGGCGCCGTCATCGCCGACCTCCACGTCCGCTACCGCGCCCAGGTGCGGCACGACGACGGTCCGCTCGACGTGCTCATGTGGACGGAGCAGGTGCGGGCGGTCGACTTCACCATCGGCTACGAGGTGCGCCCGAACGGGGCGCCCGCCGACTCGGCTCCCGCGGTCGTCGCGTCGACCCAGATCGCGGCGTTCGACATCGAGACGCAGCGCCTGCGCCGCCTCACCGCCGAGGAGCGCGAGTTCCTGCTGCAGTGGCGTCGTGGCTGACGGGGGTGCCGTGGCCGGTTCCGGTGAACGCGCCCTGCGGCTCGCCGGCCCCGAGGACCGGGTCGACCTGACGGCCTTCCTCACCCGCGCGGTCCGCCTCGACGCGGCCGCCGTCGTGCGGATCCGCCGGCGCGGGGACGGTCTGCTCGGGGTGTGGACCCAGACCGGCTTCGAGGTGCTCGCCGGGCGCGTGGTGCGCGGGACGATCGCCCCCGCCGACACCTGCGTGGCCGCCGAGTCGCTGCGGGCCGCGCTCGTCGCCGCGCCGGACGGCCCGGTCGATCCCGGCTGGTCGATGGACTCCGCCTGGCGCGGGGCGCTGCCCCCGGAGGAGGGCTACGTCCACGTCGACGACATCCCGGCGAAGGTACTGGTGGATCTCGCGCAGCGCGGCGTCGCGCTGGCCCGGGAACACGGCGCGCAGGGCCCGCCGGCGTCGCTGCTGGCGCAGGAGGTGCTCGAGGTCAGCGGTGCCGACACCACCGTCGGAATCCCGATGCGGATGGTGTTCGCGCTCGGTGCGATGGGCTTCGTGCCCGGTATCGGCCGGGACGCCGCGAGCTCCGCGGCGATCGACCCGGCCGAGGTGGTGCGGGTGCGGGCCTCGGCCACCTGGACGCGGCTCGACGCCCGTTTCGGGTCGGTCCACCTGCGGCGCAGCGGAGGTCTCGGCCTGGACGTCCTGCGCTAGCGGCTCACGCCAGCCACACGGCGGTGTCGGGCGGCAGAGTGCCGTCGGCGAGCGCGGAGCTCGTCAGCAGTACTCTGCCGGCGGGCAGATCCACCGGAACGTCTCCGGCGTTGAGCAGGCAGCGCAGGCCGTCGGACCGATGGAAGGCCAGGCACCCGCGCGGGGCCTCGTCCCAGACGACGCCGGTCCCACCGGATCCGGCCGTCTCCTTGCGGATCTCGATGGCCTGCCGGTACAGCGAGAAGGTCGAGTCGACGTCCTCGAGCTGCCGCTCCACGGTGAGCTCGGACCACTGCGGGGGCTGCGGCAGCCACGCCGACGCCGCGGCGGTGAACCCGAACGGCGGCTCGGTGCCCTCCCAGGGCAACGGCACCCGGCAGCCGTCCCGGCCCCGATCGGTGTGCCCGGAACGCTCCCACACCGGGTCCTGCAGCGCCTCGTCGGGCAGGTCCACGTTCGGCAGGCCGAGCTCGGCGCCGTTGTAGACGAACACCGCGCCGGGCAGCGCGAGCTCGACGAGCAGCATCGCGCGGGCCCGCGCCGTGCCGCTCGCGCCGTCGCCGTAGCGGGAGACCTCCCGGTCCACGTCGTGGTTGGACAACGTCCACGTCGGGGACGCCTCCACCGCGGACACCGCGGCCAGACCCTTTTCGACTGCGGCCCGCAGGGCGTCGGCGTCCCAGTCCGACAGCGTCAGGTGGAAGTCGAAGGCGAGGTGGAGTTCGTCCGGCCGCAGGTACTCGGCGAACCGGTCGTGGTCGTCCACCCAGATCTCACCGATCGCCACCGCGTCCGGATACTCGTCGAACACCCGCCGGATCCGGCGGTGGATGTCGTGGACCTCGGGATTGTCGAACCGCGGGTCGGTGGGGGAGTGCCCGAGCAGCTCCACCCGTTCCCAGTCGTCGTGATCGGGCAGATCGGCGGGCTTGGCCATGCCGTGCGCGACGTCGATGCGGAAACCGTCGACACCGCGGTCCAGCCAGAAACGCAGGGTCGTCTCCAGGTCGGCGGCGACGTCCTCGTCGTCCCAGTTCAGGTCGGCCTGTTCGGGGGCGAAGACGTGCAGGTACCACTGCCCCGGTGAGCCGTCGGGCTCGGTGACGCGGGTCCAGGCGGGACCGCCGAAGACGCTCGGCCAGTTGTTGGGCGGTTCGCTGCCCTCGGGACCGCGGCCGTCCCGGAAGTGGAACCGGCGCCGCTCCCGGCTGCCCGGCCCCGCCTCGAGTGCGGCCCGGAACCAGGGATGCTCGACGCTCACGTGGTTCGGCACCAGATCCATCACCACGCGGATGTCGCGGGCGTGGGCCTCGTCGACGAGCGCCTCGAGATCGGTGAGGTCCCCGAACAGCGGATCGACGTCGCGGGGATCGGCGACGTCGTAGCCGTGGTCGGCCATCGGGGAGCGCATCACCGGGTTGAGCCAGATCGCGTCGACCCCGAGCAGCTCGAGATAGCCGAGGCGCTCGCGGACACCGGCGAGATCGCCGATGCCGTCCCCGTTCGTGTCCGCGAACGAACGCGGATAGACCTGGTAGAACACCGCGTTCCGCCACCACGGCGAGGTCGGCCGGTCAGAAGCTGCGGGGATTCCGGTGGAGGGGGACACGGGTGCCATCGTGTCAGAGAGCCCGGCTCGGCACGACCCGTATGCCGGGGTGGCTCGGGGCACGTCCGGTGCCGGGCGGCCGACGGGTCAGATGGGGGAATTCATCATCGAGTCGGCGGCCATGTTCATGTAGTCGAGGAGCTGCTTGCGGTGCTCGGCGTCGAGGGTCTCGTCCTCGATCGACGCGATCGCCGTGTGCATGCAGCGCAGCCACGCGTCGCGTTCGAGGGGACCGATCCGGAAGGGATGGTGGCGCATGCGCAGGCGCGGATGTCCGCGTTCCTCGGAGTAGGTGCGCGGACCGCCCCAGTACTGCTCGAGGAACATCCGCATGCGGCGCTCGGCGGGACCGAGGTCCTCCTCGGGGTACAGCGGCCGGACGATCTCGTCCTTGGCCACCTCCTCGTAGAAGCGTGCCGTGAGGCGGCGGAACGTCTCGGCGCCACCGACCGCCTCGTAGAAGGTCTGCTCGTCACTCATCTGATCTGGTTCACCGTTCCTCTCGACCGTCCATTGTGCCTGCACCGCCGCGGTGGGGTCGGGCACGCGACGTCCGGCACCCGTCCGTCACCCGTCGTTCACCGGTGCGCCGCCGATTCGTGTGGTGATTCGGGGTGCGTGTGCGAAACATCCGTGGTCCACTGTTTCCAGTCTTTTCGGAGGTCGTATGAAGCACGGAAGCAGCTCGCATCGACAACTCCCGCCCGCGGACGCCTCGCCGGAGGCTCCGGGGGCTACCACACTGCGCGTGGTCCACGACGGTACCGCGACCGTGCCCGACTGGCTGAAACGCAGGGTGCTCCTGCTCAACGCCACTTACGAACCGCTCACGGCCCTGCCGGCGCGTCGGGCGGTGGTGCTCATGGCCGGAGGCAAGGCCGACACCGTCCACGACGACCCGCACGCCCCGCTGGTGCGATCGGCCGAATGGTCGGTGCAACTGCCGTCCGTCATCCGCCTGCGCACCTACGTGCGGGTTCCCTACCACGCGCGGGTGCCGCTGACCCGGGCGGCGCTCATGCACCGCGACCGCAACCGGTGCGCCTACTGCGGCGGCAAGGCCGAGACGATCGACCACGTCGTGCCGCGCAGCCGGGGCGGGGAGCACTCCTGGGAGAACTGCGTCGCGTGCTGTGCGCCCTGCAACCACCGCAAGGCGGACAAACTGCTCAGTGAACTGGGGTGGTCGCTGCGCACGGTGCCCACTCCCCCCAAGGGCCGGCACTGGCGCCTGCTCGCGACCCTGCCCGAACTGCATCCCACCTGGCTGCCCTATCTGGGTGAGGGTGCAGCGTGAACCCGGGCGGTGAAACGGACCTTTTCCGGGGCGTATGAGGTCTTTCGAGAGCAGCTGGGCTAACGTTTGGCTGTGAGCATTCTCGAGACAACCCTGATCTTCGTCGGCATCCCGCTGCTGACCATCGTGGTCCTCGGTGGGCTGGCCTTCGTCCAGAGCAAGTACGCCGGTCCGATCCCCTCGGACCATCCGTACACGCTCGACCGGAAGTGGGAGTACGGGCCGCTTCTGTGGACGGCAACGGACGAGTCGACCCATCCCTGGAAATACCCGCATCACGGTCACGCCGTCGCGACCTCTGCGGAGCTGATCGGAGGTACTGCAAGTGGCAAGTGGTGACGTGATCCAGCGGCCGGCCATCGCACCGGAGAATCTTCCGCACGGTGCGGCGCTCACCGCGAGCGGCCGGGTCTCCACCGTCCGCGTGCTCGGTGCACCCTTCGAGGGCGCCCCGTTCACGGAGCAAGACCTCATCACTCTCGACGACACGCTCATCGGCGCGATCCGCGCCACCAAGGTGCGGTTCAACGTGTACATCGGGGACGCCGCCGATCCGGTCGCGACCACCGACGCGCTCCTGCCGACCACCCCGGACGCCGAGAACTCCGTCCTCGTGGCCGTGTACCCGAACCAGCGCAGCATCGAGATCCGCTCCGGCCGCGAGGCCGCCGACCGCGCCACCGACCAGGTGCTGCAGCTCGGCGTCACCGCTGCCGTCTCCGCGTTCGGTCAGGGCAACCTGCTCGACGGCATCACCAGCGCCGTCAGCGTCATCGCCAACGCGATGGTCGCTCCCTGATCGAGACCCCGCGCACGGCGGCTCACGCGTAGATCACGACCGTGGCCCGCTGCCCCTCCCGAGTGGGGGAGCAGCGGGCCACGGTCGTTTCCGTCAGGAGGCGTCGAACGCGCGGGCCTTCAGCGACCGGACGATACCGGCGCGGCCCTCGGCGACGAGGCGGCGCAGCGCCGGCGGATGGTCACCGGCGAGGAACTCGTCGGCGGCGGCCACCGACTCCTCGCTGATGGACCACGACGGGTACAGCCCCACCACGACCGTCTGCGCGACCTCGCTGGAGCGGCGCTCCCAGACCCCGGGCACATCCGCGAAGTACCGCGCCACGAACGGCTCGAGCAGCTCGGCCTGCCCCAGGGGTGCGAACCCGCCGATCACGGCGCGGGCCGTGATGTTGGGGATGCTGTCGTCGTGGACGACCGTCTGCCAGACCTGCTCCTTGACGGCCGCCTGCGGACGCGCCGCCCGCGCGGCCGCCGCCTGACGTGCACCCTGGGCCGTGGGATCCCGCTGCGCCTCGGCGTCGATGACCGGCGTCTCCGGCCCGTCCGCGTCGATCTGGCCCGCGGCCGCCAGCGCCTGCACGATCCGCCAGCGCAGGTCGGTGTCCACCACCAGACCGGACAGTCCGACGGTGGCCGGGTCGGCGTTCAGCAGCTCCTCGAGCACCTCGGTGTGCCAGGGCGACAGCGACGCGGTGGTCAGGGCGTTGACGAACGCGAGCTGGTGGTCGGAGCCCGGCTCGGCCTCGCGGGCCAGCTCGAGCAGACGGTTCGCGTAGTCCGGCCAGCCCTGTTCGGCGGCCCAGCCCGGCTCCGCGTAGCTGCCCAGCGCGGTGTGCGCCTGCATCAGCAGCCGCTGCACCACACCGACCTCGGTCTCGGCGGCGACTCCACGCTGGACGAGAGCGACGAAGTCGCGGGCCTTCATCTCGGCCTGACGCGTCATCTCCCACGCCGCCGACCACACCAGGGTGCGCGGCAGCGACTCGGCGATGTCGCCGATCCGGGCGGTCACCGTGGCGAGGGACTCCTCGTCCAGACGCACCGAGCAGTAGGTGAGGTCGTCGTCGTTGACCAGCACGAAGGCGCCGCGCGGCACCCCGACGAGGTCGGGCACGTCGGTGCGTTCGGTGGCGTCGACGTCGATTTCGACGCGGTGTGTGCGCACGAGCCGACCGGAGCCGTCGTCGTCGTACACACCGATCGCCAGGCGGTGCACGCGGAACTCACCGGCACCGGGCTGCGCGCCCTCCTGCACCACCGCGAACCGCGTGAACCGGCCCTGCTCGTCGACCTCGAAGTCGGGCCGCAGGATGTTCAGGCCGGTGGTCTTGAGCCACTGGGCGCCCCAGTCCGACAGGTCGCGGCCCGACGCCTTCTCCAGTGCGGCGAGCAGGTCGTCGAAGGTGGCGTTGCCGTAGGCGTGGTCGCGGAAGTACTCGCGCAGACCGGCGAGGAAGGGCTCCTGGCCGACATAGGCGACGAGCTGCTTGAGCACCGACGCGCCCTTGGCGTAGGTGATGCCGTCGAAGTTGACCTCCACCGCGGCCAGATCCGGGATGTCCGCGGCGATCGGGTGCGTCGACGGCAGCTGGTCCTGCCGGTAGGCCCACGACTTCTCGACGTTCGCGAAGGTCGTCCACGCGTTGGTGTACTCGGTGGCCGAGGCCTGGCACA
>Ga0182741_1005861_pt1 | contig 11093 bp, 9 predicted proteins | sample eDN5th37CBELigOP_FD_128874 | JGI IMG/M metagenome (GOLD analysis project Ga0182741, IMG submission 128874) | Enriched Organic Plus compost microbial communities from Emeryville, California, USA - eDNA 5th pass 37_C BE-Lig OP (version 2) (version 2) ...
ACGGAGGCGCCGCCGAGGCGGTTGGCGGTGAGGAACAGGACGAAGCCGACCGCCAGGGCCAGGCCAACGACCACCAGCACGCCGACCCGCAGGTAGAGTCGCTGCGATTGCGGCATGCCTAACCCTCGCTTCCCGCAGGAATTGGCTGACCCGTCCGGCCCGCGCACCCGCCGCCCGGACGCGCCGCCAGGCCGCCGCGCGGCCCGGATGGAAGCCCCGTGGCGGTGCCTGGAGCACCGGGCGCCATCACGCCACCACCTCCCGCCGGAAGAAGGCGCGGACCACGGGATTCTCGCTCGTGTCGCGCAGCACGCGCGGATCGCCTTCCGCGATCAAGCCTTTCGCCTCCTTGTCCAGCATGATGCAGCGGTCGCCGATCGCCAGGATGGACTGCAGCTCATGCGTCACCACGACGAAGGTGGTGCCGAGCTCGCGCGCGAGCTGGCGGATCAGCGCATCGAGGCCGGCCGAGGTGATGGGATCGAGGCCGGCCGAGGGCTCGTCCAGGAACAGGATTGGCGGATCGAGCGCCATCGCCCGGGCGATGCCGGCGCGCTTGGCCATGCCGCCGGAGATCTCCGCCGGCAGCCGCCCGGCGGCGTCGGCCAGTCCGACCAGGCCGAGCTTGGCGCGCGCCACCATCGCCCGTGCCTCCGGCGGCAGCCTGGTGTGCTCCTCGAGTGGTACGGCCACGTTCTCCTCCAGCGTGAGCGAGCCGAACAGCGCGCCCGACTGCCACATCACCCCGATGCGGCGCAGCAGCGCGTGCCGCGCCGCGCCGGTGAGCTGCGTGATCGCCTCGCCCAGGATCTCGACGCTGCCCTCGTCGGCCTCGTAGAGGCCGATGATGTGCTTCAGCAGCGTGGACTTGCCGGAGCCGGAGCCGCCGAGGATGACGAAGACCTCGCCGCGGCGGACGTCGAAGCTGACATGCTCGAAGACGGTGCGGCCGCCGAAGCGCGCGGCGAGGTCGCGCACGCGCAGCACGATCTCCGCCTCCGGACTCGCGGTCGTGTCGTCCGCCATCAGAGGCCGAGCCGGAAGAACAGCACTGCGAAGATGCCGTCCAGCAACACGATGCCGATGATGCCGCCGACCACAGCCGTCGTGGCGGCGTCGCCCACCGCGCGCGGCCCGCGCCCGGCGGCAAGCCCCGCGCGGCAGCCGACCAGGCCGATGGCGAGCCCGAACACCGCTGCCTTGAACAGCCCGCCGAGCAGGTCCTGCAGGCTCAGCGCCTGCTGCAGCTGGTTCAGCACGGCTACGGGCGGGAAGCCGAGCGTCGCCATCACGCCCCCCATGCCGAGCAGGCCGGCCAGGTCCATCGTCAGCGCCAGCACCGGCATGACCAGCATGGCCGCCAGGATGCGCGGCAGCACCAGCCAGGCGACCGGGTCGATGCCCATGATGCGCAGCGCGTCCACCTCCTCGTTCACCGTCATGGTGCCGAGCTCGGCGGCATAGGCGCTGCCGGTGCGGCCGGCCAGGATCACCGCCGCCATCAGCGGGCCCAGCTCCCGCAGCAGCGAGATGCCGACCAGGTTCGGAATGAAGATGTCGGCGCCGAACTGGCGCATGGGAATGGAGGACTGGAAGGCGAGGATCAGCCCGATCAGCACGCCCAGCAGCAGCGCCAGGGGAAAGGCGCGCAGCCCTGCCTCGTCCAGGTGGCGCATCACCTCCGAAATCCGGAGCCGCCAGGGGCGGGGCAGGATGGCGAGCCCGCCGATCACGGCCTCGCCGAGGAAGGATAGCTGGCCGAGCATGCCCCGGCCCCGCTCCACGGTGGCCTGGCCGATCTGCCCGAGCCAGGAGAGGCGCGGTCCGGGTGCGGGCGGGGGAGCGGCGAGGGCGTTCCGGGTGCGGTCCAGCATTGCCTGGAGCGGCCCCTCCGCCAGCCCCTGCCAGCGCGCCTCCCCCGCCTGCCGCTCCAGCCGCAGCAGCAGCACCGCCCCGGCGGTGTCCAGCCCGGTCAGCCCGGCGAGGTCGAGCGTCATCGGCTGCCCCTGGTGCACCGCGCGCGTGGCGCCAGGCCACAGCCGGGCCACGGCGGCGGCGTCCAGGCGCCCGGCGAAGGCGAGGCGCAGGCCATCGCCTTCGGGCTGGGCGGCCATGGTGGCCGGGGTGTCGGGTGGGGTCAGCATGGAGGCGCAGGGAGCGTGGTCCGGTTGGATGCGATCCGGGACGGATGGGGGCGGCGCGGGTTTCCGCAAGCCCCGGGTGTGGAGCCCGCCGCGGGCTCGTGCCACCGGGCCGGCCGGTGCGGAGCGGCGTTCGGACCGTGCAGCCGCCCCGGCGGTATCACGAAGCCGTCAGTGCATGCAACAGCACGGAAGCGGCGGCTGCCACGGTCGGGCTGTTCACCGGGCGGCTGCCGCCCGAGGGCTCGGCAGGCGGCCCGGGGCGATGGCGAGGATGCCTCCGCGGCGGTGCGGGCCGGGCGCAGCACCGCGTCCGACCGCCAGGGGAGCGGGACGCGGAGGGCGGTTGATGCGACCGGGCTCCAGCGGCCGGAGCGGCTCAGGTGCCGGCAAGATCGAGAAGCTTCGCGTGCAGCGCGTCGGGCACGCTCAGCCCCTCGCGCGCGGCGGATTCGGTCAGGGCGGCGCGGCGGGTGCCCGGCAGGCGCACGCCCTGGTCGGCCAGCATGGCGGCGACGAGGGTCTCCATGCGGTCGAGGAACACCTCCCGTCCCGCCAGCGCGGCCGGGTCCACCGCCAGGATCGCCTGGCCGAGGCGCGGCCGGTTGCCCTCGTCCACGAAGAAGCTGTCGGCCTCGAAGCCGAAGGCGGCGCCGGTCAGGGCGCAGCAGAGCAATTCCACCACCAGCGCCAGCAGCGCGCCCTTGACTCCCCCCATGGCCAGCATGGCGCCGGAGAGGGCGGCGTCCGGGTCCGTGGTCGGCCGGCCCTGGGCGTCGATGGCCCAGCCGAGGGGGATCTCCCGTCCCTCCTTCGCCGCCACCATGATCTTGCCGCGTGCCACTTCGGAGAGCGCCAGATCCACCACCAGCGGGTCGCCATGCCGCCGCGGAAAGGCGGCCGCGACGGGGTTGGTGCCAAGCAGCGGCCGGCGCCCGCCGGGCGCCGGCATGGCGGCGGGCGAGTTGGTGAAGGCGAGGGCCACCAGGCCTGCCGCGGCCAGCGTCGCCACGGGCAGGCCCATGGCGCCGGAATGGTGGCTGTTGGTGATGCCGAGGAAGGCCACGCCATGCGCGCGGGCGCGCCGTTCCGCCTCCGTCACCGCGAGGTCGAGCGCCGGATAGGCCAGGCCGTGACGGGCATCCACCAGCGCCGCCCCGCCCCGCTCGGCCACCACTGCCGGCTCCGCCCGTCCATCGGCCCGGCCGTTGCGCAGGAAGGCGGCGTATTGCGGCGCGCGGGAGAGACCATGGCCCGCCTGCCCCTGCGCCTCGGCCGCCACCAGGGCGCGGGCGGTCGCCTCCGCCATGGCCGGCGCGGCCCCGGCGGCGGCCAGCGCACGGCGGACGAGATCTTCGGCATCGGTCAGCGGAAGCCGAGGCATGGGGTCTCCTGACTCGCAAGGGGGAAGCGGGCACCGGCGGCCCCTTATATCGCCGGCCGGCGGCCGATGCTGCCTGCCAGCGGCGGGACGCGGCCGCCAGCCATCGATCGATCGGACCGCTCAGGCCATCGCCAGGGCCATCAGCACGCGTTCCGCGATCAGGGTGGAGATGCGGCTGTTGCTCTCCGCCGTCACCCCCGCGACATGCGGCGTCAACAGCAGGTTCGGACAGTCCGCCAGCGGCGTTTCGGCGGGCAGCGGCTCGATCTCGAACACGTCGAGCGCGGCGCCACCGAGCCGTCCTGCCCGCAGCGCCGCCGCCAGCGCCGCCTCCTCCACCACGCCGCCGCGCGAGGTGTTCACCAGCACGGCGTCGGGCTTCATCAGCGCCAGCCGCGCCGCGGAGACGAGGCCACGGGTCGCCGGAGTCAGGGGCACATGCAGGGTGACGGCATCGGCGCTGGCGAAGAGCGCATCGAGCCCGACCCGCTCCACCGGCGTCTCGGTCCAGCCGGAATGATCGTTCGGCAGCACCGGGTCGTGCGCGATCACCGCCATGCCGAAGGCGCGCGCCAGCCTGGCCACCCGCCGGCCGATATCGCCGAAGCCGATGATGCCCATGGTCTTGCCCGCCATCTCCCGCCCGGCGGAGAGGCGCGCCCGCGGCCAGGCGCCGGCGGCGACCTCGACGGTGGCGGTGAAGGCACCGCGCAGCAGCATGCCCGTGGCGATGATCACGTATTCCGCCACCGAATCGGCATTGGCACCGGTTGCGGAGATCACCTCCACGCCCCGTGCACGGCAGGCCCGCAGGTCGATGTTGTCGAGCCCGACACCGAGCCGCCCGATCACCCTGATGCCGGGTCCCTGCGCCAGCAGCGCGGCATCCACCTGGGTGCGGTTGCGCACCACAAGCGCCCGCGCGGCGGCGAGCGCACCGGCCAGCCGCTCCGGCGCGTCCAGCAGGCCGGGGTCGTAGAGCGTGGGATGGGCGGCGTGGAGCCTCTCCACCGCCGCCGTGTCCATGAACTCGGTGATGACGATGCTGTGGCTCATTGATCGACTTTGATGCCGGCCTCCGCCACCAGGCGGCCCCAGCGATCCACCTCCTCCTTGAGGAACGCGCGGGAACGCGCGGCGTCCCAGCCGAGCATCTCGAACCCTGCCTCCGCGCCGCGCCGCACCACCTCGGGGTCGCGGACGGCCGCCAGCGTGTCGCGCTCGATCCTCGCCTGTACGGGCGCGGGCACGGCGGCGTTGGTCAGCATGCCGGTCCAGTTGGTGATGATCAGGCCCGGCGCGTCGGCCTCCTGCACCGTGGGCACTTCCGGCAGCAGCGCGTGGCGCCGCTCGGAGGTGACGGCCAGAGCCCGCAGCCGGCCGGCCTTCACCTGGCCGATGCACTCCGGCAGGTTCGAGATCAGCAGGTCGAGGTTGCCGGCGACGAGATCCGTCACCCCGGGCGCGCCGCCGCGATAGGGCACATGCAGCAGGTTCGCGCCCGCCCCGGCCGCGCGGCGGAACAGTTCGAGCGCCAGATGCGGCGGCGAGCCGTTGCCCGAGGAGCCGCCGTTCAGCTGGCGCATGCGCGCCTGGGTCATGAGTTCGGAGAGCGTCTGGACGGGGTTCCTCGGGTTCACGCAGACCACCAGCGGTAGCGAGCCGAGGATGGAGATCGCGGCGAAGTCCCGCTTCAGATCGTAGGGCGCGCTGGGGAACAGGCTGTGGTTCACCGCATGGGTGAGGGTGATGGCGAGCAGGGTGTAGCCGTCGGCCGGCGCCTTCGCCGCGGCATCGGCGCCGATCAGCGCGTTGCCCCCGGGGCGGTTCTCCACCACCACCGGGCGGGACCAGGTCTCCGACAGCCTCTGCGCAACGAGGCGCGCCATGATGTCCGTGATGCCCGCGGGGGTGAAGGGTACGATGTAGCGTACGGGCCGGTCCGGATAGGTGCCGGCGGCCTGTGCAGGGCCCGGCGCAACAGGCAGCGCCACGGCTGCGCCGACCCCGAGCAGGGTCCGGCGGGTAGTGTGCATGGGCGATCCTCCGGGCGGCGCACCGGTTGGCCCGGCTGCCGTTTCCCGGATTCTATGTCAGCGTCCGGCGCGAGCGCCAGCTTTGCGGCCCGTCACCTGCCGGAGGCGTATGCGTGCCGCAGGCCCGCCGCCACCGGCAGCGCCAGCGCGCAGAGGCCGGCCATCGCCCAGAAGGCGCCACCACCGAAGCCTGCATAGAGCGGCCCGGAGGCCAGCATCAGCAGGCCGGAGGCGAGGCCCACGCCGAGCGAGGCGTGCAGGGTCTGGGCCGTTGCCGCCTGTGCCGGCGGCAGGCACGCCAGCACGCGCATCGCCGCCAGATGCTGCGCGCCGAAGGTCGCCGCATGCAGCAGCTGCACCACGGCCAGTGCCGGCAGCCAGACGGTCTCCGCCGTCACCGCCCAGCGGAGCATGCCCGCACCGGCCGCCAGCGCCGCAAGCCCCGGCGCGCCGAGCCGGTCGGCGAGGCGCCGCCCCCAGAGGAACAGCGCCACTTCCGCCACCACGCCTTCGGCCCAGAGCAGGCCGATCACCGCCGGCGAGAGGCCCGCCGCCTGCCAGTGGATGGTGACGAAGCCGTAGTAGAGCGCGTGGCTTCCCTGGATCAGCGCCGAGAGCGGCAGCAGCCAGCGGAAGCCCGCATTGCGGAAGGGTGTGCGGAAGCCGTCATGGTCCCGCGGCCCGGCCGGCGCGCGGGGCAGGGTGAGGGCCGCGGCCGCGGTCGCCAGAAGGCACAGTGCGAACAGCCAGACGGTGCTCGCCACCCCGGCCAGGGCCGCAAGCTGGCCCGCGGCGGCGGCCGCCAGGATGAAGGCCGCCGAGCCGGCCGATCGCACCCGCCCGTAATCGAAGCCGAGCCGGCGGGAGGCGCCGAGGCAGAGCGCGTCCGAGAGCGGGACCACGGGCGCCATGGCCAGGCTGTGCGCGAGGCTGACCACCAGCAGCAGCAGGAAGGCCTGCGCCAGAGCGAAGCCCGCCGCCGTCACGCCGGCCAGCAGCGCTGCCGCCACCAGCACGAGGCGCGGATCGCCGAGCGCGTCCGCCCCGCGCCCGACCAGCGGCGCCGCGACCAGGCGAACGGCGGAGCCGGCGGCCAGCACGATCGCCACCTCCGCCGGCGCCAGCCCGTGGCCCGCCAGCACCGCCGGCAGGAAGGGCAGCATCACGCCGACGGCGGCGAACTGGGCCGCGAAGAGGATGGCAAACCGGAGCGGGACCGACACCTGGGCTGCCGTCGCGTCAGACCCCGCGCCGCCGCTGGAAGAGCCAGTCCCCATCGGCCATGGCCGGGCGCGGCGCGGGAACGGCCTCGGCGACGTAGCCGAACTCGCCGAGCATGCGCCAGAGACGCTCGGGCGTGCTGCCCGCGCGCTCCAGCCGTGCGCGCGAGATCTCCACGTAAAGCGTCGGTGCATGGTGCGAGAGGGTGGTGGCCGCGCCCTCGAGCACGGCCGTCTCGCAGCCCTCGACATCGATCTTCAGGAGATCCACCCGCGGCAGGGCCATGGCGGCGATCAGGCTGTCGAGGGTCACGACCGGAACCGCCTCGCGGACCGCCATGCGACGGCCGTCCCGGACCAGGCTGGCGAGGCCGTAGCCCATGGCGCCGGCGCGCTTCAGCGGGGTCGCCAGCAGGGCGACGCCGGGCTGGGCGCCGAGCGCCGTCGCAACGATCGTGACATTGCGCCGCGGCTTGAGCAGCAGCGCAACGCGCAGCACCGATCGGGCATAGCTGCTCGGCTCCACCGCGACCACCCGGCCATGCGGGGTAAGATCGGCCAGGAGCCGCGTCACCTGCCCGCCATGGGCGCCGATATCGATGGCGATCCCATCCCCCGGCAGCAGCCGTCGCAGGATCGGATCCAGCGCGGCATGGTCCTGGTACAGCGTGGATTTCAGCAGGTGCCCGAGCCACGACCAGCTGGGCCGGAAGCGGAACCAGTCGTCGGCGGCCGAATCGTCGGGGCGGGAGGACACGCGCCGGGCATACCGCACCGGTGGAAGCCCGTCATCCAACGGGACGGGAACGCTTGCCATTCCACGCGTCCCGCCCCATGGATGGCGCCGATGTCGGACCTCTTCCCCCCCATGTTCGACGCCCGGGTCAAGGCCGTGCTCGGCCCCACCAATACGGGCAAGACCCACCTGGCCATCACCAGGCTGCTGGCGCATGCCTCCGGCATCATCGGCTTCCCGTTGCGCCTGCTGGCGCGCGAGAACTACGACCGCATGGTGGCACAGAAGGGCGAGCGCCATGTCGCCCTGATCACGGGCGAGGAGAAGATCGTCCCGCCGGAGGCGAAGTGGTTCGCCTGCACGGTGGAGGCCATGCCGCTCGACCGTCGCGCCGAGTTCCTGGCGGTGGACGAGATCCAGCTCTGCGCCGATCCCGATCGCGGCCATGTCTTCACCGACCGCCTGCTGAACGCGCGCGGCATGGTGGAGACCATGTTCCTCGGTGCCGAGACGATCCGCCCGCTGCTGCAGCGGCTGGTGCCGAAGATCGAGATCGAGACGCGGCCGCGCCTGTCGCAACTGACCTATGCCGGCCCGGCGAAGCTCACCCGCCTGCCGCCGCGCAGCGCCGTCGTCGCCTTCTCGGCCGGCGAGGTCTATGCGATCGCCGAGGCCATCCGCCGGCGGCGCGGCGGCTGCGCGGTGGTGATGGGGCGCCTCAGCCCGCGCACGCGCAACGCCCAGGTGGCGATGTACCAGAACCGGGAGGTGGACTTCCTGGTCGCCACCGATGCGATCGGCATGGGCCTCAACATGGATGTGGACCATGTGGCCTTCGCCTCGCTGAACAAGTTCGACGGCCATCAGGCACGCGCGCTGACGGCGCAGGAGGCGGCGCAGATCGCCGGCCGCGCCGGGCGCGGGATGCGCGACGGCACCTTCGGGGCGACCGCGGACTGCCCGGCGCTGCCGGACGAGATGGTGGAGAAGATCGAGAACCACAATTTCGAGCCGCTGCAGGCACTGGCCTGGCGCAACTCGGAGCTCGACTTCACCAGCGTGGATGCCCTGCTCGACAGCCTGGCCGCGCCGCCGCCCGAGCCGGGGCTGACCAAGGGCCATGACGCCACCGACCATGTGACGCTCTCCATGCTGGCGCGCGAGACGGAGATCCGCTCGCTGGCCGCCAGCCGCTCCCGCGTCCGCCTGCTCTGGGAAGCCTGCCAGGTCCCGGATTTCCGCAAGCTGGCGGACGACAGCCACACGCGCCTCTGCGGCCGCATCTTCACCCATCTGGTGCAGGACGGCGCGCTGCCGGACGACTGGGTGGCCTCCCAGATCGCGCAGTGCGGCAGCACCGAGGGCGACCTCGATACGCTGATGGCGCGGCTCGCCTCCATCCGCGTCTGGTCCTATGTGGCGGCGCGCGCCGACTGGGTGCGTGACGCGGCCCGCTTCCAGGCCGAGGCCCGCGCCGCCGAGGACGCGGTGAGCGACGCCCTGCACGAGCGGCTGACCGCGCGCTTCGTCGACCGCCGCGCCGCGCATCTGATGCGGCGGCTGGACGACACGGAGGAGGAACTGCTCTCCGCCGTCACGCGCCGCGGCGAGGTGGTCGTCGAGGGCCATCCCGTCGGCCGGATCGACGGCTTCGTCTTCCATCCCGACTCCGCCGCGGAGAACGAGGAGGAGCGCAAGCTGGTCCTCCGCGCCGCCCGCAGGGCGCTGCGCGAGGAGATGCCTCGCCGCGTCGCGGCGCTGGAGGTGGCCAAGGACGATGCCTTCGCGCTGACCCCGAACCATCGCATCACCTGGACCGCGCCGGGCGCGGAACCGGCAGAGATCGCGCGGATGCGCCCAGGCCCCGAGCCCGCCAAGCCGCAGGTGGAGGTGCTGCCCAGCGAGTTCCTGGACGGCGCGCAGCGGGAGCGGGTGCGGGCCAGGCTGGCGAAGTATGTGGATGGCCTTATCGCGCGGGAGCTCGGCGCCATCGCGACCGTCGAGGCGAAGGCGGAGGCGGACAACACGCTGCGCGGCCCCGCTTTTCTGCTGCGCGAGGCGCTCGGCCTGGCGCCCGGGGCGACCGAGGCGACCATCTCGCAGGAGGTACGGCAGAAGCTGAAAGCCATCGGCATCCGCGCCGGCCGCTTCGCCCTGTTCGTCCCGGAGGCGCTGAAGCCGCGGGCCATGGCGCTGCGGGCGCAGATCTGGTCGCTCGCGCGCAACATCCCGACCCCGGCGCTGCCGCCGCCCGGCCTCGTCGCCCTGCCGCTGCGCGACATCGCCGCCGCCGAAGCCCAGGGCGCCGCGCCCGAGGCCGCAGCCGCCCCGCCTGCGGGTTGGCCGCCCGGCTTCGCCCAGGCCATGGGCTGGCTGACCGCGGGGCCGGTGCTGCTGCGCCTGGATGTCGCCGAGCGCATCGCGGCCGAGCTGGGCTACCTGACCCGCCGCGCGCCAGCGCCTCCGCCGCCCGACCTCGCCAGCCGGCTCGGCGTGAAGGCCGATATGCTGGGCACCGCGCTTGCCGCCCTCGGTTTTCGTCTGCTCGAGCCGCCACCACTGGAGGAAGGGGTCTACGGCCCGCCCACGCCGCTGCGCGTGGCGCAGCTTCGCCCGCGCGGGGCTGGCGGGCCGGGCCGCGACCGGCGGGGCTGGCGGGGCGGTCGTCAGGGCCAGCCGCAGGGCCAGCCTCGTGGCCAGGGCCGTCCGCACGACCGCAGGCCGCAGGCTCCGCGCCCCGCGGCTGCCGATGCTGCAGTGGAGGCCGGCCAGGTGCCGGCGCCCGAGGGGGAGCAGGCGGCACGGCCGCAGCGCGAGCGGCGCGAGGGACGGCCCTGGAAGGACAGGCCCCGTCACCAGGGTGGCGCCGAAGGCCGGCGAGAGGATCGGCCACAGGGCGCCAGAGGCAAGGGGGACGGCCAGGGCCGCGACCGCCAGGGGCCGCCATCCGGCAAGGGCGGTCGCGACCAGCGCCAGCCGAACCCCGATTCGCCCTTTGCCATCCTGGCGACCCTCAAGCTGCGCTAGGCCGTGGCCGAGACCGAGGATCGCGACTGGCAGCGCCTCGACAAGTGGCTCTGGTGCGCGCGGGTGGCCAAGACCCGTGCCGCCTGCGCCCGCCTCGTCGAGACCGGCACCTTCCGACTCAACCGGCAGCCTACGGACAAGCCGCATGCGCGGCTGCGGCCGGGGGATGTCCTGACCTTCGCCCTCGGCCCGGCGGAGCGGGGCGAGGTCCGGGTCTGGCGGGTGCTCGCCCTCGGCGCCCGGCGCGGCCCGGCGCCCGAGGCCCGCTCCCTCTACCAGGACCTCTCCGCCGACGGGCCATGATGCGCTTGCATGGGACCTGAGGGCGGTCCAACTCTAGCCCGGCCGCCCGGCCGGGTGGCGGACGCAAGGGACCCCGCACGTGACTTATGTCGTCACAGAGAATTGCATCAAGTGCAAGTACATGGACTGCGTGGAGGTTTGTCCGGTGGACTGCTTCTACGTTGGCGAGAACATGCTGGTGATCCATCCGGACGAGTGCATCGACTGCGGGGTGTGCGAGCCGGAATGCCCGGCCGAGGCGATCCT
>Ga0182741_1005862_pt1 | contig 11090 bp, 9 predicted proteins | sample eDN5th37CBELigOP_FD_128874 | JGI IMG/M metagenome (GOLD analysis project Ga0182741, IMG submission 128874) | Enriched Organic Plus compost microbial communities from Emeryville, California, USA - eDNA 5th pass 37_C BE-Lig OP (version 2) (version 2) ...
GACAAGGGCAGAGAAGGCGGCCGCCTGCCGTTCATCGCCGGCAACTGGAAGATGAACCTCGACCACCTGCAGGCGGTCGCGTTCGTCCAGAAGCTGCACTGGACGCTGAAGGACGCGAAGCACGAAGAGGGCTCGGTCGAGGTCGGTGTGTTCCCGCCGTTCACCGACCTGCGCACGGTGCAGACGCTCATCGACGCGGACAAGATCCCGTTCGCTCTGGGCGCCCAGGATCTGTCGCAGCACGACAGCGGCGCGTACACCGGCGAGGTGTCGGGCGCGTTCCTCGCCAAGCTCGACTGCACGTACGTGATCATCGGCCACTCCGAGCGGCGCCAGTATCACGCCGAGTCCGACGAGATCGTCGCGGCGAAGGTGAAGGCTGCGCTGCGGCACGGGCTCGTGCCGGTCATCTGCGTCGGTGAGACCGCCGAAGACCTCGAGCAGTTCGGGGCGAGCGCCGTCCCGGTCGGCCAGCTGAAGGCGGCGCTCGAGAGCGTGCCGGCCGGTGCGGACGTCGTCGTCGCGTACGAGCCCGTGTGGGCGATCGGATCCGGCCAAGCGGCCACGCCGGAGCAGGCGCAGGAGGTGTGCGCGAAGCTGCGCGACGTCGTGGCCGATAAGCTCGGGGCCGACACCGCCGCGCGCACCCGCATCCTCTACGGCGGATCGGTGAAGGCCGCGAACATCGCGAGCTTCATGCGGCAGCCCGACGTGGACGGTGCGCTCGTCGGCGGCGCGAGCCTCGTCGTCGACGAGTTCGCCGCGATCATCCGCTACCAGAAGCACGTCGGCGTGTGACAGGCTGGGGGGAGCCTCGCGGCACATCTGTGGAGGCTCCACCCGGTGCGCCGCACGTCAACCCGTATAATTGACGCCTGCGCGATCGACACCCGACCGCAGCGAAAGGTTTTCGACGACTGTGCCCATTCTCGAGTTCGTCCTGCAGGTGATCCTGGGGATCACCAGCATCCTTCTCACCCTTCTCATCCTCCTTCACAAGGGCCGCGGCGGCGGCCTGTCCGACATGTTCGGCGGCGGCATGACGTCCGCCCTCGGCTCGTCCGGCCTCGCCGAACGCAACCTCAACCGCTTCACGGTCGTCCTCGCGCTCGTGTGGTTCGCGGCGATCGTGGCGCTCGGCCTTATCACCAAGTTCCAGGGGCTCTGATGGCAACCGGCGGAAATGCAATTCGCGGCACCCGTGTCGGCGCGGGTCCGATGGGCGAACAGGATCACGGCTTCCACGCCGAGCGGATCGCTGTGTCGTACTGGGACGCGCTCGGCAACGAGACAGTCCGCTACTTCGCGGCGGGAATCCCTGAGGACGAGATCCCCGAGGTGATCGACTCGCCCCACTCGGGTCTTCCGGCGGGCCGTGACAAGAACAACCCGCCGGCGGTCGCGAAGACCGAGCCGTACAAGACGCACCTCGCGTACGTGAAGGAACGCCGCACCGAGGAGGAGGCTGAGGCCCTTCTCGAAGACGCGCTCAAGCAGCTGCGCGAGCGGCGCGGACTCGAGTGATCGAAGACTGACGAAGTGAGGGGGCGGATGCCGCGGCATCCGCCCCCTCACGTTCGCGGTGCTTCGGGCGGGGTCAGTATTCGCGGTCGATGAGCTCGGGCGGCACGTTCTCGGCGGCGGCCTCGTCGACGAAGAACACCGTGCGCTTGCGGCCCTTCGCACCGGCGGCGGGCACACTGCCGTAGCTCGCACCCGCGAGGGCGAGGCCGAGCGCGGATGCCTTATCGGTGCCGGCGAGCACCATCCACAGGCGGCGCGACGCGTTGATGACGGGGCGCGTCATCGTGACGCGCTCGGGGGGAGGCTTCGGCGACTCGCGCACGGGCAGCACGGCGCGATCGGTGACGTGGATCTCGGGGCGATCGGGGAAGAGCGACGCGATGTGCCCGTCGGGGCCCACGCCGAGGAAGCACACATCGAACGACGGCCACGCGCCGTAGTCGCTCGAGAACTTCGCCAACTCGTGCTCGTACAAACGCGCGGCGGCGTCGAGGTCGAGGCCCTCGTCGCTCGCCGCGACAGAGTGGATGTTCTCGGCCGGGATGTCGAGCTGGTCGAGCAGCGCCTCGCGGGACTGCTTCTCGTTTCGGTCGGCGTCGGCACGCGGAACCCAGCGCTCGTCGCTCCACCAGAAGTGGACCTTGGACCAATCGAGGGTGGCGGTCCGCGGATTCGCCGCGGCGGCTTTCAGTACGGCGGCGCCCATCGTCCCGCCGGTCAGAGAGATGTGCACGAGCCGCTTGTGGTCGCTGCGCTTAGCGATGCGGCTCAAGAACCGCGATGCAACGGCTTCGGCGAGTGCGAGCGGGTCGGGAAGGATCACGACCCGCTTCTCGTTGGACGTCTCAGCCATTCGGCTCCTGTGTCGATGGCGGACCGAGGAGTTCCAGGCCCTCACTGATCACTCGACCATACAGGACGTCCGGATCGAGTCGACGGAGCTCCTCGGCGAGACATTCGCGCAGGGTGCGGCGCGGGAACGCGAGGTCGTGGCTCGGCTGCCCCGGCTGCGTCAGGATGGCGACACCCGGCTCAGGACGCTCGAGACGCACCTCGCCGCTGTCGCGCACGAGGACGACCGACTTGATGCCGTGCTCCCAGTCCGACGGGTCGAGGTATCGCCAGTCGACAGGCACATCCAGTGCGAGGCGGAGCCACGCGGCGAGAAGGCTCGTAGACGGGGAGTCGCCCGCTCCGCGCACCTCCACGCGCCGCACCGGCTCGTACGGCGGCTGGTCGAGGATCGCCGCGAGCTGCTCGCGCCAGCGGGTCAGCCGCGTCCACGCGAGATCGGTGTCTCCGGGGGAGTAGGACTCCGACAGCGACGCGACCCACTCCCACGGGTTGGGCTTGGTCGCGGCATCCGTGATCCGGCGCTGTGCGATGCGGCCCAGCGAGGTACCGGCGGGGTGGTCGGGGGTGTCGTTCGGCCACCACACGACGACGGGCGCGTCGGGAAGCAGCAGACCGGTCACGAGGCTCTCGAGGTTCGACGCCGCCTCGCCGTACGCGTGGAGCGTGACCACCTCGCTCGCGCCGGCGTCGCCGCCGACACGGATCTGCGCGTCAAGACGCGCATCGGACTTCTCGCCGTCGACGAGCAGCACGATGACGCGCATCGGATGCTCACGCGACGCGTCGTTCGCGGCCTCGATGACCTCTTCCATCTCGCCCTCGCGCGTCACGATGACGAGGGTGAGCACGCGGCCGAGCGCGACGGCACCACCCTCCTCGCGCACGTTGACGAGGGCGCGTGTGATCTTGCTGACGGTGGTGTCGGGCAGGTCGACGATCATGGGCGCCTCCAGGAGCGTCCGTCACGGGCGAGCATGGCGGTGGCGGATGCCGGACCCCAAGACCCGGGGGAGTACTGCTCGAGTGGTCCGCCCTGTGCCTCCCAGAACTGCTCGATCGGGTCGAGGATCTTCCACGACAGCTCGACCTCTTCGTGGCGAGGGAACAGGGGCGGGTCGCCGAGGAGGACGTCGAGGATGAGTCGCTCGTACGCCTCGGGGCTCGCCTCGGTGAAGGCGTGCCCGTAGCCGAAGTCCATCGTCACGTCCCGCACCTGGGCGGCAGCACCGGGCACCTTCGAGCCGAACCGGATCGTGACTCCCTCGTCGGGCTGGACGCGGATCACGAGGGCGTTCTGACCGAGACCGGACGTCTGCGCGCGCGAGAACAGCAGCTCGGGTGCCCGCTTGAAGATCACCGCGATCTCGGTGACGCGACGGCCGAGTCTCTTGCCCGTACGCAGGTAGAACGGCACCCCGGCCCAGCGACGCGTGTTCACCTCGAGCGTGATGGCGGCGAACGTCTCGGTCGTCGAGTTCGGGTTCATGCCCTCTTCCTCGAGGAAGCCGGGCACCTTCTCGCCGCCCTGCCAACCGCCCGCGTACTGTCCGCGGGAGGTGGTGCGCGCGAGATCATTCGGCAGCGTGATGGCGGCGAGCACCTTCTCCTTCTCGGCGCGCAGGTCGCGCGCGTCGAAGCTGATCGGCTCCTCCATCGCCGTGAGGGCCATGAGCTGCAGCAGATGGTTCTGGATGACGTCGCGGGCGGCGCCGATCCCGTCGTAGTAGCCGGCGCGACCGCCGACCCCGATGTCCTCTGCCATCGTGATCTGCACGTGGTCGACGTAGTTCCGGTTCCAGATGGGCTCGTACAGCTCGTTCGCGAAACGCAGCGCGAGGATGTTCTGCACGGTCTCCTTGCCCAGGTAGTGGTCGATCCGGAAGATCGAGTCCGCCGGGAAGGCTGCGCGCAGCGCATCGTTCAGTGACCGTGCCGACTCCAGGTCGTGGCCGAAAGGCTTCTCGATCACGACGCGGCGCCAGCGGTCGGGCTGGTCTGCTGTGTCGTCGACGAGGCCCGACGACTTGAGCTGCTCCGCGACGATGGGGAAGTCCTTCGGCGGGATCGACAGGTAGTACGCGTGGTTGCCCATCGTGCCGCGCTCGACGTCCAGCCGCTCGACGGTCTCGCGGAGACGCCGGAAGGCGTCGGGATCATGGAACTCGCCCGACACGAAGCGGATGCCCTCGAGCAGCTGCTTCCACGTCTCGTCGCGGAACTCGGTGCGAGCGTGCTGCCGCACGGCATCGTAGACGACCTTCGCGAAGTCCTGATCCTCCCAGTCGCGCCGGGCGAAGCCGACGAGCGCGAAGCCGGGAGGAAGCAGTCCGCGATTGGCCAGGTCGTACACCGCGGGCATGAGCTTCTTGCGCGAGAGATCGCCGGTGACGCCGAAGATCACGAGCGCGCTGGGCCCTGCGATGCGGTTGAGCCGGTGGTCTTCGGGATCCCGCAGCGGATTGTGCCCGCGCGAGATCTCGACGCCTCGGCCCGTCGGGGCGTGACTCGTTGCGGGAGTCTCGTCGCTCATCGTCTGGTGACCTGCCCTACTGAGCCGCTTCGAAGAGCGACAGCACCTCGACCTGCGGATCCGTGAGTGTGAGCGTCACGACCGGTCGGCCGTGGTCGGCGAGGACGCTTGCGTCGCCCGCGGCCTGCGCCTCGATCAGCTGGCCGAAGGTGAACGGACGACCGGGGATCTCGAGGTCGACATCGGTGCGCTCCGTGATCTGGAGGAACACGCCGGTCGCGGGTCCGCCTTTGTGGTACTGGCCCGTCGAGTGGAGGAATCGCGGACCCCAGCCGAAGGTCGTGGGGCGGCCCGAATCGGCCGCGACCAGTTCTCGCAGCCCTTGGAGCTGCGGAAGCTGGAGGCGGTTGACGTAGGCCTGGATCGAGACGTAGCCGTTCTCGGGAAGTCGCGCCCACAGTGCGTCGAGGACGCCCGCGACGGTCCCGGATGCGGCGAGCTCAGGGTCGCTCACGCGGACCTCGACACCGTCGACCGTGAACGCCGGCGGCGTCGGCTCGGGACGCGCGTCGAGAAGGCCGCGCGCGGCGACCTTCGCCGACTCGACGTCGGGCTGGTCGAACGGGTTGATGCCGAGCATCCGTCCGGCGATCGCCGTCGCGTACTCCCACACGACGAACTGCGCCGCGAGCGAGCCGCTGACGAGCACCTCGCCCTCGTGACGCTCGAACAGACGGAAGTGCTCCGCGTCGTCGACGAACCGCACGATCTGCAGGTCCGCGGGCCGCGACTCCACTTCGGGTGAGACGGGCAGCAGCACGACGGGCAGGATGCCCGTCCCCTGCTTGCCGGTCGACTCCGCCACCAGCTGCTCGATCCAGTCCGGGAGGCCGACGATGTGGGTTCCGTCCGCGACGAGGCCGAGCTTGTCGCGTCGCGGGTTTCCGCCCGCGATCGCCGCTGCGAGCACGAGCGCCGGGTTCTCGGGGCTGTCGATCGCGACCTCGAGCAGCGTCGCGTCGGCCTCGGTCAGGAGCTCCTCGATGTCGACGCCGGCGAGACCCGCCGGAACGAGTCCGAAGGCGGTGAGCGCCGAGTAGCGCCCACCGACGTTCGGATCCGCGTTGAACACGCGGTAGCCGTCGGCGCGAGCAGACTCGTCCAGCGGCGAGCCCGGGTCTGTCACCACCACGATGCGCTCGACGGGGTCGATGCCGAGGTCGCGGAACGCCGCCTCGAACGCGCGCTTGGCCGAGTCGGTCTCGACCGTCGACCCCGACTTCGACGACACGACGAGCACCGTCTGCTCGAGGCCGCCCGTCTCGGGGTCGCCGTCGATCGCGGCGAGCACCTGCCCGGGCGAGGTCGAGTCGAGGATCACGAGTGGCACCCCGGCCGTCTGCGCGATGACCTCCGGCGCGAGCGACGAACCGCCCATTCCGGCGAGCACCACGCGCGTGACGCCCTTCGCGACGAGCTCGCGCCGCAGTGCCTGGATCTCGGGCACGAGCGGGCGAGAGACGCTCACCGCCTGCACCCAGCCGAGACGCTTCGACGCCTCCTCCTCGGCCTCGGGGCCCCACAGCGTGGAGTCGCCGGCGGTGATGCCGGATGCCACGAGGTCGGCCACGAGGCCGGGGAGGGTCTCGTCGACGACCGACTTCACGTGGCCGCTGACGTGGATCTCGAAGCTCATCGGATCGCCCCCTTCGGGCGGTGCACACCGGCCGTGGTCGGCGTGGTCATCGCGCCCCCTGAAGGGCCTCTTCGAGCGCACCGCGGACCGTGCCCTGGAGCTCGTGCCACGAGGCGATGAACTTGTCGACGCCCTCGTCCTCGAGCACCTGGGTGACATCGGCGAAGTCGACGCCGATCGACGCGAGACCGTCGATCACGCTGTGCGCGTCGGCGTAGTTCCCGGTGACGGTGTCGCCGGTGATCTCGGCGTGGTCGAACGTCGCCTCGAGCGTCTTCTCGGGCATCGTGTTCACTGTTCCCGGAGCGACGAGCTCGGTGACGTAGAGCGTGTCGGGCAGCGACGGGTCCTTCACGCCGGTGGACGCCCACAGCGGACGCTGCACGTGGGCGCCGGCATCCGTCAGCGCCTTCGCGCGGTCGGTCGCGAACTCGCGCTCGAACAGCTCGTACGCGAGCCGCGCGTTCGCGACACCCGCGCGGGACTTCAGGGAGGCAGCCTCGTCGGTGCCGATGGCCGCGAGACGCTTGTCGACCTCGGTGTCGACGCGCGACACGAAGAACGACGCCACCGAGTGGATCTTGGAGATGTCGCGGCCGTTCGCCTTCGCCTGCTCGATCCCCGAGAGGAACGCGTCGATGACCTCGGCGTAGCGCTCGAGGCTGAAGATGAGCGTCACGTTGACGGAGATCCCCTCGGCGAGCACCGCGGTGATCGCGGGGAGCCCGGCCTTCGTCGCGGGGATCTTGATGTGCACGTTCGGGCGGTCGACCTCGGTCCACAGCTCCTTCGCCTGAGCGATCGTCGCCTCGGTGTCGTGGGCGAGCTCGGGCGACACCTCGATCGAGACGCGGCCGTCGACGCCGTCCGTCGCGTCGTACACGGGACGGAGGACGTCGGCGGCGTCGCGCACGTCGGTCGTCGTGAGCGCGAAGATCGCGTCGTCGGCCGACGCGCCTTCGGACGCGAGAGCCCGGAGCGGCTCGTCGTAGCCGTGGCCATGACCGATCGCGGCGGCGAAGATCGTGGGGTTGGTCGTCACGCCCGACACGTTGCGGTCGGCGATCAGGGCGGCGAGGTTGCCCGTCTCGATCCGCTGACGCGAGAGGTCGTCGAGCCAGATGCTGACGCCGGCGTCGACCAGCTTCTTCGTGGGGGTGCTCATGCGTTCTCCTCGATGACGACGGCCGCCCCTTCGGTGGCCGCGATGGTCTCTCGGGCCGCCTCGACGACGGCGTCGGCGGTGATGCCGAACTTCTCGAACAGAGTCTTGTAGTCGGCAGAGGCGCCGAAGTGCTCGATCGACACAGAGCGACCGGTGTCGCCGACGATGCCGCGCCACGGCAGAGCGATGCCGGCTTCGACGGACACGCGAGCCTTGACCGACGACGGCAGGACGCTCTCGCGGTACTCCTCGTCCTGCTCGGCGAACCACTCCAGCGACGGTGCCGACACGACGCGGGCATTGACGCCCTCGGCCGCGAGCCGCTCGCGCGCGGCGACGGCGAGCTGCACCTCGGAGCCGGTCGCGATGATGATGACGTCGGGTGTGCCGCCGGGCGCCTCGGCGAGCACGTACGCGCCCTTCGCGACACCTGCGGCGGATGCGAGCACATCACCGGATGCCTCGCCGTCGCCCCGCTCGAACACGGGGATGTTCTGCCGGGTGAGCGCGATGCCCGCAGGGCCGCCGTGACGGCGCAGCAGCTCGAGCCACGCGTACGCGGTCTCGTTCGCATCGGCCGGGCGGACGAGCGTGAAGTTCGGGATCGCGCGCAGCGACGCGAGCTGCTCGATCGGCTGGTGCGTGGGGCCGTCCTCGCCGAGGGCGATCGAGTCGTGCGTCCACACGAACAGCGACGGGATGTCCATGAGCGCTGCGAGGCGGACCGCCGGGCGCATGTAGTCGCTGAAGATGAGGAACGTGCCGCCGAACGCACGGGTCGGTCCGTGCAGCACGATCCCGTTGACGATCGCCCCCATGGCGTGCTCGCGGATGCCGAAGTGGAGCACGCGACCGTACGGGTCACCCGCCCACTCGTGGGTCGACCACTCGGTCGGGATGAACGACTTCGCGTCCTTGATGGTCGTGAGGTTCGACTCGGCGAGGTCGGCCGACCCGCCCCACAGCTCGGGCAGCTTCGCAGCGAGAGCGTTGATCACCTGGCCCGACGCGGCGCGGGTGGACACGTCCTTGCCGGCCTCGAAGCGGGGGAGCGCGTCAGCGAGGTCGGCGGGGAGCTCACGCGCCTGCAGACGGTCGAAGAGCGCCTTGCGCTCGGGGTTCGCCGCCGCCCACGCGTCCCACTTCCGCTGCCACGCCTCGCGCTCGACGGCGGCGCGCTCCGCGAGCGAACCGCGCGTGTGCTCGAGGACGCCATCCGGCACGACGAACGTCTGATCGGGGTCCCACCCGAGGACCTTCTTGGTGGCGGCCAGCTCTTCGGCGCCCAGGGCGGAACCGTGGATCTTGCCGGTGTTCTGCTTGCCGGGCGAAGGCCAGCCGATGATCGTCTTCAGGATGATGAGCGACGGGCGGTCGGTCTCGCCCTTCGCGGCCTCGATCGCGTCGTACAGCTCGGGCACGTCCTCGACGTACTCGCCGGTGCGCTTCCAGTCGACCGTCTGCACGTGCCAGCCGTACGCCTCGTAACGCTTCGCGACGTCCTCGGTGAAGGCGACGTTCGTGTCGTCCTCGATCGAGATCTGGTTCGAGTCGTAGATGACGACGAGATTGCCCAGGCCCTGATGGCCCGCAAGCGACGACGCCTCCGAGGTGACACCCTCCTGAAGGTCGCCGTCCGATGCGATCACGTAGATGTGGTGGTCGAAAGGGGACTCGCCGGCCGGGGCATCCGGGTCGAACAGTCCGCGCTCGTAGCGCGCCGCGTAGGCGAATCCGACCGACGACGCGAGGCCCTGGCCGAGCGGACCCGTCGTGATCTCGACGCCGTCGGTGTGCCTGTACTCGGGGTGTCCCGGCGTGAGGGAGCCCCACGTGCGCAGGGACTTGAGGTCGTCGAGCTCGAGACCGAACCCGCCGAGGTAGAGCTGGACGTACTGCGTGAGCGACGAATGACCCGCCGACAGGATGAATCGGTCACGACCGACCCAGTGCACGTCGGAGGGGTCGTGGCGCATGACGCGCTGGTAGAGCAGGTAGGCGGCCGGAGCGAGGCTCATCGCCGTGCCCGGGTGGCCGTTGCCCACCTTCTCCACGGCGTCCGCCGCCAGGACGCGAGCGGTGTCCACCGCGCGCCGATCGATCTCATCCCAACGAAGTTCCGACACTCGGCCGCCTTTCTCGTGGAGCTGCGCCCGATGAGACCGTCCCACAGAGCCTCGCCCGGTATGGAGAAGGGGGATCGGCGCGGGGCGCGCGTGTGCTCTCAGCATAGCGAAGCGCCATGCCGCTCCGGCCAGGGGGCGGGAGTTGTGAAGAACCTTTTCACCGGGCGTTGCGACGGGGTCGTCGACGCGGTTCCCAAGGGGCGATTCGGATGCCGCATCCGGCCCGTTCCGCGGGAGCCGGACAGCCGGTTCGGCGCCGACGCATGCCCTAGACTTGTGAGCGGTCTGCACACGGGCGATTGCGGGGGCGATGGACATCACGACGACGGCCGGAGCCGGCGCATCGACCGACTCGGCGCGGCGCCCTCGCCAGGGCATCGGCCGCACGATCCGTGCATACGTCGCGCTGACCAAGCCGCGCGTGCTCGAGCTGCTGCTGGTCACGACCGTTCCCGTCATGATCCTCGCCCAGGGCGGGTTCCCGAATCTGTGGCTCGTCCTCGCGACCGTGATCGGCGGGTCCATGAGCGCCGGCTCCGCGGCCGCGTTCAACATGTACCTCGACCGCGACATCGACGCGCACATGCAGCGCACCGAGAACCGGCCGCTCGTGACGGGCGAGGTCTCGCCGCGCGGGGCGCTCATCTTCGCGTGGGCGCTGGCCGTCGGTTCGACCGTGTGGCTCCTGGTCACGACGAACTGGCTCGCAGCGACACTCTCGGCCGCCGCGATCTTCTTCTACGTCGTGATCTACACGATGCTCCTCAAGCGCCGCACCGAGCAGAACATCGTGTGGGGCGGCATCGCCGGATGCTTCCCGGTGCTGATCGGATGGTCCGCAGTCACCGGATCGCTCGCGTGGCCCCCGGTCATCCTCTTCGTTCTCGTGTTCCTGTGGACGCCGCCGCACTACTGGCCGCTGTCCATGAAGTACCGCGACGACTACGAGGAAGCCGACGTGCCGATGCTCGGCGCGACGCGGAACGGCTCGCAGGTCGGCCTGCAGGTCATCCTGTACGCATGGGCGACCGTCGCGTGCTCGCTCCTGCTCATCCCGGTCGCCGGCATGGGCGTGGTGTACTCCGTGTCCGCGGCGGTCTTCGGCGGCTGGTTCATCTACGAGTCGCACCGCCTCTACACCCGGGCCGTGCGCGGCACCGAACCGCGTCCGATGCGCGTCTTCCACGCGTCGATCTCGTACTTGACGCTCCTGTTCGTCGCGATCGCCGTCGACCCGCTGCTTCCGTTCTGACC
>Ga0182741_1005863_pt1 | contig 11088 bp, 18 predicted proteins | sample eDN5th37CBELigOP_FD_128874 | JGI IMG/M metagenome (GOLD analysis project Ga0182741, IMG submission 128874) | Enriched Organic Plus compost microbial communities from Emeryville, California, USA - eDNA 5th pass 37_C BE-Lig OP (version 2) (version 2) ...
AGTCCCACGAGGACGTGCGTGACGAGTTCGTCGACGAGGATGCGCAGGGGTCCCTCGCGCACGTTCTCCTCGCCTCCCATGACGGTGACGATACGGCGAGCGGGTCGCGGCGCAGCGCTCTCACGGCCCCGACACGCGGCACCCCGACCCCGATCCGCTCGCCTATCCTCCCCCTATGGCTTCCGTCTTCAGCAAGATCATCGCCGGCGAGCTGCCGGGCCGCTTCGTGTGGAAGGACGACGACGTCGTCTCGTTCCTGACCATCAACCCCTTCACCGAGGGACACGTGCTGGTCGTCCCGCGGCAGGAGGTCGACCACTGGCAGAGCATCGACGACGATCTGTGGGCGAAGGTGAACAACGTGGCCCGCGTCCTCGGCCGCGCGGTCACCGCCGCCTACGACGCGCCGCGCGCGGGCCTGATGATCGCGGGTCTCGAGGTGCCGCACCTGCACCTGCACGTCTTCCCCGCCTACAGCCTCGGCGACTTCGACTTCGCGACCGCCGAGAAGGACCCCTCACCCGAGTCGCTCGACCGCGCCCAGCAGAAGATCAAGGCCGCCCTGCGCGAGCAGGGACACGGCGAGTTCGTCCCCGAGGACTGACCGATCCGGAGCGTCGACCGGCCGTGGGAACAACTTCCCGCGGCCGGTCGTTGACCTCCTCGTGCCTTCCACTCCCCCGATGCCGGCCGAGCCGCTCTCCGCCCCCGCCGACAGTCGAGCCGGACGTCTGATCGCCGGCCTCGTCGGTGCGGCCTTCGTGGTCATCCTCAACGAGACGATCATGTCCGTCGCGATCCCCAGTCTCATGCAGACCTTCTCCGTGGGGGCCGCGACCGCGCAGTGGCTCACCACGGCCTTCATGCTCACCATGGCCGTCGTCATCCCGGTGACCGGCTATCTGCTCACCCGGTTGCCGCTGCGCACCGTCTTCGCGATCGCGATGGGCAGCTTCCTGGTGGGCACCCTGATCGCGGCGACCGCCCCCGTCTTCTGGGCGCTGGTCCTCGGCCGCGTGGTGCAGGCCGTCGGTACCGCCGTGATGCTGCCGCTGTTGTTCACCACCGTCCTCAACGTCGTCCCGGCCGCGCGTCGCGGCCGCACGATGGGTGTGATCTCCATCGTCATCGCGGTCGCTCCCGCCGTCGGCCCGACCATCGGCGGCGTGGTGCTCGACCAGCTGAGCTGGCGCTGGATGTTCTGGCTGGTCGTGCCGATCGCGGTCGTCGCGACGATGCTCGGCCTGAGCTGGATCCGCAACGTCACCGAGCCGGTGCCGGTGCCGCTGGACGCGCTGTCGGTGGTGCTGTCGGCGTTCGCGTTCGCCGGTCTGGTGTTCGGGCTGAGCAGCCTGGGTGAGGCCGCCGAGGGTGATCCGCTGCTGCCGCCCTGGCTGCCGCTGACCGTCGGTGTGGTCGCCCTGGCGTTGTTCGTGGTGCGCCAGCTGAAGCTCCGCGACGACGCGCTGCTGGACCTGCGGGCCTTCGCCGTCCCGGCGTTCTCCCTCGCCGTCGCGCTGGTGTCGGTGAGCATGATGTCGCTGTTCGGCACCCTGATCCTGCTGCCGATCTACCTGCAGAACGTGCTGGGCGAGTCCACGCTGAAGACGGGCCTGATGCTGCTGCCCGGCGGCCTCGTGATGGGCCTGCTCGGCTATGTCGTGGGCCGGTTGTTCGACCGATTCGGCCCGCGTCCGCTGGTCGCCCCGGGTGCGCTCGTCACCTGCATCGCGATGTGGGGCATGACGTCCTTCGACGCCGTGACCGGCGTGGGCACGGTCATCGCCTGGCACGTGGTGCTCAACCTCGGCCTCGCGTTGATGTTCTCGCCGCTGCTGACCTCGGCGCTCGGTGCGCTGCCGCAGCGTCTGTACTCGCACGGCAGCGCCATCGTGAGCACGATGCAGCAGGTCGCGGGCGCGGCGGGCACCGCCCTGTTCATCACGGTGCTGACGCGCACGACGGTCGCCGGCGCCGAGAGCGGCACCGATCCGGCCGTGGCGCTCGAGGACGGTGTCCACGGCGCCTTCGTGTGGGGGCGGTGATCGCCGTCGTCGCCGTCGTCGGGTCGCTGTTCTTCCGGCGCGCGCCGGAACCCGAACTCGATCCCGTGCCGCCGGCGGCCCAGGACGACCCCGAGGTGTCCGTCTCCCGGTAGTTCCCGCAGGTTCTACGCGTCGGTCGTCGCGGTCTCCGGTTCGACGCTCTGGTCGGATCCGGTCCCGTCCGCGGTGGCCGGCGCGTCTGCGTCGGGGTCGGCGAGGAAGTCCGTCAGCTCCACCCACGAGGTGTCGCGGGCCGTACTGCCCGTGAGCATGCCCAGGTGCGTGCCCGGCACGCGGACGAACCGCACCCGGGCGCCTGAGAGCAACCGCGTCACCGGCTCGACCGCCGCGACCGGCGCGAGCACGTCCTCGGTACCGCCGAAGGCGAGCACGGGCACCGTGACATCGGCGAGGTCGACGACCCGGTCGTCGAGGTGCAGCCGGCCGGTGGCGAGTTCGTTGTCGATGGTCACGCGCGTCGCGAGCTGGCGGAACACCCGGCCCGCGTAGCCGTAGATCTCGTCCTGGAAGCGGTCGACGCGTTCCATCCGGGCGAGGGTCTCGGTGTCGGCGATGTGGGTGGCGACGAACAGCGGCCGGTTGATCTCCCGTTCGATCGCGGTGAGGCGGTAGGCGGTGCGCACGATGGGGGCGGGCACGCCGCCGAAGAGGTGCTCGAGCAGACCGAGGGTCGGTTCGGCGACGAACCGGCCGACGAGCCGCGCGGGCGCCATGACGGGGATCCGGGAATAGTCGAGCGGGCTGCCGAAGGCCGTGAGCGACCGGATCGGCAGGTCGGGGTGAGCGGCGGCGGTGAGCATGGCCAGGGTGCCGCCGATGCTCCACGCGACGACGTCCACCTCCCGGTTGCCGCACAGTTCGGAGGTGCGCTCGATCGACTCGGGCAACACCTCGTCGATCCAGAACTCGAGCCCGAGATCGCGGTCCTCGGAGGTCATCTCGCCGTATTCGACGAGGAAGACGCTGCGTCCGGCGTCGAGCAGGTGCCGCACGAGGCTCTGCTCGGGCATGAGGTCGAAGCAGGTCGGCGACGCCGCGAGCGGGGTCACCAGCAGGACGGGCGGACCCGCGTCCTCGGGGCCGAAGCGGCGCAGGGTGCGGTGCGGCCCGTCCCCGACGACCACCGAGGGAGTGCGGTGCGGGGGCGCGATCCCGTCGGCGACGAACAACGACCACGCGTTCCGTGCAGCCTTCGTCACCACGTCCGTCAGCCCCATGTGCCGATTCCTCCCCTGCTCACCCGAACGTTCCGTTGTGCGCCCTCACGATAACGGTGGGTCCGGGTCACGAGCAGGCCACGGTGCGGTAGGGGCCGGTGACGGCGGGCCGTCGGGTGCCGGTGCTATCAAGGGTCCATGACGTGCTCGCACTGCAATCAGGACATCGACCACTGCCACGGCACCCTGGTGCTGCACGCGGTGACTCCCGCCCAGTGCACCGAACCGGACTGCACCGACCTCGATCTCGTCCGGCACACCCTGGTGCTCGACTGCACCGAGATCGACGGTGGCTGCTCGTGCACCGTCGTTGCGCAGGAAGATCATCTGTTGCGCATTTCCTGAACGATTTGCCATCCGCCGTCCGGAATTCCTAGTCTTTTCGCAGGTGGTCGGAAACGACCTCCCGGACGAGCGCACCGTACCCGGCGAGCGACAAGACGGTGCAGGAGTTGTGCATCATGGCTTGGATCGTTCTCGTCCTGTCCGGTGTCCTCGAAGCGGTCTGGGCGACCGCGCTCGGCCGCTCCGCGGGATTCACCCGCCTGTGGCCGTCGCTCACCTTCGCCGCCGCCCTCCTCCTGAGCATGGCCGGCCTCGCCTACGCCATGCGTACCCTGCCGGTGGGCACCTCCTACGCGGTGTGGGTCGGTATCGGCGCTGCTCTTACCGTGGGTTACGCGATGGCGACCGGCACCGAGACCGCGTCGCTGCTGAAGATCCTGTTCATCGTGGGCATCGTCGGGTGCGTCATCGGCCTCAAACTCGTGCACTGACACGCCTTCTCCCCGCCACCGTCCCATCCGCGGAACACGGCCCGCGGCGGTTACAGTCGAGTCCATGAATCTCGGGTCCGTAATCGTGTTCCCCGTACGCGTGGGCCTGACCGCCGCGGAGACGGCCCTGAGCGTCGCCGAGACGGTCGTCGGGACCGTGCGGGTCGCGGTGTCGCCGACCACCTATTCGGCGCTCGGAGCGGTGGGCCTGCCCGACACCCGCAGCTCGCTGGGCCTGCTGCAGCAGATCTCGCAGCTCGTCTCCGAGGACCGCGCGCTGGGCCACGCGCTGCGGCCGGGAGGTCCGCTCGACCGGCTGCTCGCCCCCGGCGGGCCGGTCGACCGGCTCACCGAATCCGGAGGACTGCTGGACCGCCTGCTCGAGCCGGGCGGGCCGGTCGACCGGCTCACCGCACCGGGCGGGCCCCTCGACCGGATCCTCGCCGACGACGGCGCCCTCGACCGGCTCGTCTCGGAAGGTGGTCTGCTCGACCGGCTCACCGCGCACGACGGCCCCCTCGAGCGGCTGCTCTCCGAGGACGGCGCCGTCGAACGGCTCACCGCCCCCGGTGGCATCGTCGACGTGGCGATCCGGCCCGGTGGTGTCGTCGAACGCGCTCTCGCCCAGGGTGGGGTGCTCGACGTGCTGCTCGCCGAGCAGGGTGCGCTCGAACGTCTGCTCGCCGAGGGCGGGCCGCTCGATCAGATCGTGTCGCTGTCCGAGACGCTCGCGCACCTCACACCCGGCATCACGCAGATGAACGCGAGCATCGACATGCTGCGCGAGACCGTCGAACTGCTGCGCGGCGCGGTCGGCCCGCTCGGTGATCTCGCCGGCAGGCTGCCCGGACGGTGGTTGCGCAGCGGCAAGGGCGAACTGCTCCCGCCGCCGGGCTGATCAGCGGTCGGTCCGGCGCATCGCGACCAGCCTCGCCGCCGCCTCCGAGGCCTCCCGCGCGGCGGTGAACAGGTCGCGGCCGGAACCGAGCAGCGCGGCGAGGGTGCCGGCGAAGTGGTCGCCCGCGCCGGTCGTGTCGACGACGTCGACGTGCGGGACGCGCAGGTGCTCGATCGCGTCCTCGGTGCCGACCACCACGTCCTCCCCACCCCGCGTGATCACCACCGAGCGGACGCGTTCGAGCAGGCGGTGCACCACGTCCTCGAAGGTCGCCTCGGCCGGCAGCGCCGCGTAGAGAAGGGCTTCCTGCTCGTTGAGGACGAGCGGATCGGCGCCGGCGAGGATGTAGTCGTCGATGTCGGTGACCGGGCTCGGGTTCAGCACGAACCGCCGGTGGTGGGACCGCGCCCATTCGGCCGCCGCCCAGGTGACCGCGGGGAGCAGTTCGAGTTGGGTGAGCACCACGACCGGGTCGAGCTCGTCGAGGGCGGCGGTGACGTCCCGGGCGCGCAGCAGCGAATTCGCTTCGGGGATCACGATGATGCGGTTCTCGCCGTCGTCGGTGACGATGACGATCGCCCGACCGGTCGGCGCGCGGGTGGTGCGTAGATGGGTGGTGTCCACCCCAGCCTTCTCCTGGACGCCGCGCAGCAGGTCGGCGGCGTGGTCGCGGCCGACGGCACCGACGATCGCGGTGGGTACGAGCCGCGCGGCGCCGACGGCCTGGTTGGCGCCCTTGCCGCCCGGATAGGTGGCGAGGTGCCGGCCGAGGACGGTCTCGCCCTTCTCCGGTGCGCGCGAGACGTAGGCCGTCAGATCGAGGTTGAGCGAGCCGACGACCGCCACCACGCATCGACGCGTTCCGGTCACGTTCCCGAGCCTACGGCCGGGACGCGGCACCGAACTACGAGCGAGACGCGTTCGTGTCCGGTTCGAGTTCGGGACAGACGATGTGGACGACCTCGTCGGCCCACGACTCCCCCACCTCGCCGTGCCGCAGGTAGGCACCGAGATAGGCGCCGACGAGCATCGACACGGCGGTGTCGACGTCGAGGTCCCTGCGGACGGCCCCGGAGTCGACGGCGGCGCGCAGCACGTCGGCGACGACCTCGCTGCGGGCGTTGATGATCTCGCGGATCGACTCGGTGAAGTCGGGTTCCTGGTCGGTGAGGATCGCGCCGACGCTGCCCATGCCGACGTCGTCGGCCAGGCCGCGGCGGATCAGTTCGAGGGTCCACTTCACGCGGTCGTAGGCGCACAGTCCCTCGGGGACGCAGGGCGAGGCGAGCTTCGAGTCGAGCGCCGCCTGCAGGATCTCCTCGCGGTTGGCGTACCGCCGGTAGATCGTCGTCTTCGCCACGCCGGACAGCGCCGCGACCGCCTCGACGGTGACGCGGTGAGGCCCGTGCAGCCGGAGGATCTCGAGCGCCGCCTTCACGATACGCGCGTCCGTCGCGGCGCGTTCCTTGACGGCACGTCGCGACGCGACCGCTGCCGTTTCCGTCCCGGCCTCGCCCACCATGTCCTCATCCTCCTCGTGCGGGGTCGACCCCGCAGGATTCCCGAGTCTCCCCGAAACGGCGACCCCGAATCAAACACTACGAAACGATACGCTACGATGAGCGTATCGTTCTGACCGTCGACGAAGGGAGAACGACCGCATGACCGATATCTACGCAGCCGCACCGGGGCACTACGCCGAAACCGAAACCCTTCTCGAGAGCTATCGCACCTACGACGCCGTCGAACGGGCCGTCGACCACCTCTCCGACGAGGGCTTCCCCGTCGAATACCTGCGGGTCGTGGGCCAGGGCGTCACCACCGTCGAACACATCGAGGGCCGCATGACCAACGGCCGCGCCGCCCTGCGCGGAGCCGCCGCGGGCGTCTGGACGGGCCTGCTCTTCGGCCTGTTGCTGGCCCTGTTCCTTCCCGCCGCCGACATGGCGCAGATCATCCTCGTCGCCGTCGCCTTCGGCGTGGTGTGGGGAGGCTCACTCGGCTTCGTGTCGCACTGGAGCATGGGTGGACGCCGCGATTTCGTCTCCCGCAAGAGCATCGAGGCGGCCCGCTACGACCTCATGGTCGACGCCGAGTTCGCCGAGCAGGCACGGGAGAAGCTTTCCCTGCGCTGAGCAGGAATTCTACTTCCTCCGACGAGTCCTCCGCCCCCGCCCTCCGGCGGGGGCGGAGTCGTTTCCCCCACCCGGCCGGCACGGGCCGATCGGCCCGCCGCCCCGGACGGAAGTCCCGCCCGGGGGCGCCGGGATTTTCGTGGACGGCACGTCCTATTTCCCCGTTTGTCGCCCATTCCAATGGCATCATGCGAGCTATGGCCGGAACGTCGAACACCCCATCCACCCCTGCTGTCGGGGCGAAAGTCGTCGTGCGCAAGGGCGTCGCCGGTGACGAGCCCGCCCCCGGGACGATCGTCGACGATTTCGGGCCCGCGCAGAAGGCCGTCGGCGACGACCTGGGCCGCGACTGGGCTCCCGTCCGCAGGTGGGCCGTCGCCCTGGACGACGGGCGTCTGATCTTCGTCGACGAGGACGCCTTCGAATCCCCGAAGGACGAAAGATCCGACAAGGCGGATAAGTCGGACGAGACGTCGAATTCGAATGGATCGGAGAAATCCGAAAAGGCGGAGAAGGCCGAATCCCCCGAGAAGTCGTAGACCCCGGAGATACCGGAAGTCAGGCGGGCAACCGCCCGGGCGGGAAACCACCGGTCGCGACGGGACCCCAGCGATCGATGCGGATCCTGATCAGCGACTTGCCCTGCTTCGCCATCGCCTCACGGTACTCGTCCCAGTCGGGATGCTCGCCTGCGATGCAGCGGTAGTACTCGACGAGACCGTCGAGCGCCTCCGGCATGTCCAGCACCTCCGCCTGACCGTCGACCTGCACGTACGGACCGTCGAAGTCGTCGGACAGCACGCACAGCGTCACCTGCGGATCGCGTCGGATGTTCCGGGTCTTGGCGCGCTCCGGGTAGGTCGACACCACGATGCGCCCCTCCTCGTCGACGCCGCAGGTCACGGGAGACACCTGCGGGGTTCCGTCGGCGCGCAGCGTGGACAGCACCGCCCGGTGCCGTGGCCGGAGGAACTCCAGGAGTTCGTCCCGCCCGACCCTGTCCGCCCTCGCGATGCGTGCCATGACCACCCTTCCGCTCACCCCGTCCCTTCCCGCGAATGATACGGACCCGTACACCCCGCCGTCCGGGGTGTGCGGGTCCACCGACCGCGCGAAGAGGGAAGGAGAAAACAGGAAAGGCCGGTTCCTCGTGCGGAACCGGCCCCGTGGAGCCCCCTGTCAGGATTGAATTATCCTGACCCACCTGATCAGAGGCCTGTCGTTCAATTGACCTCGGCATTCTTTGGTTTTCTTTGGTCGGATTTGGTCGCCTTTGTCTAAGGGTTGTGGGCGAAATGTGGGCAACGGCCCCGCCGCCGACCCAGCCCGCTACAGAGGCGCTGCCAGCGCGTATCCATCCGACCCCGAGCCGCTCCGGAAGGTGGGTGAACCGACGTTCGGTTCGTGGACAAAACGCGAGCCCTCTGCCAGAGTCTCGAGCACAGCAAAAGAAAGAACCCCGGCGAGTGATTCCAGCACTCCCGGGGCGCGGCCGAACTGATCAAGGAGTTCGACATGCCCCAGCATACCCATGTCCAGAGCACGGGTGGTATCCGACGCGGCCCCCGACTCGCCGACAACTTCACCATCCTCTCCAACGCCGTCCTGAACGACGACCGCCTCTCGTTCCGCGCCCGCGGCGTCCTCATGTGGCTCCTCTCCAAGCCGCTCGACTGGAGCGTCCGCTCCGAAGCCATCGCCGACCAGTCGCCGCGCGAAGGCCGCGAAGCCATCCGCACCGCCATGCGCGAGCTCGCCGAACTCGGCTACCTCGTGCGCGAGAAAGTCCAGGACGAGCGCGGCCGGTGGTCCACCGTCCAGACGGTCTACGAGGAGCCTGTGACCAGCGGTGATCCGTCTCCCGATCCGAAGCCCAGGAAATCGACTTCCGGTGACGCGGCCGACGGAGAGCTGGGCGCTCTTACAAAGAACGGATCACCAAGGACGGAGACAAACAACCACCCCGATCCCCTCACAGCGAAGACTTCCGTCCGCAGCTCTGCCCCGCAGATGTGGTCGTCGTCATTGATCGAACAGGCGAACAGCAAGGTGCGGGAGGTCTTCGAGGAGGACAACCGGCTGTTCGCTGAGCTCGAATCGGCGACGCTCGCCGCTGGTCTCCCCGCTTCCTACGCCCGCATCAAGCCCAAGCAGCGTGGGGAGATCCTCGCGATGCTGCGACTCCACGGCGTCGACCGGCTCGTCGAAGCTGCGAAGCGTGCTCACCGGCCCGAGAATCCGACCGTGCACGTCCACGGCTGGATCCGCCTGTGGATGTCGCTTCCCCTCCCCCGTCCTGCCGCCCCCACGGAGAAGTGCACGAAGTGCGAAGGAACCGGCTTCGTGCTGAACGACGAGGACCTCGCCGTCCGCTGCGAGTGCCGCCAGCACGGGGGGACAGTCGCCGCATGATCGCCGACACCGCGGTGATCGACGCGATCGCCCACGCCGACACCGTCATCGACGGCGGCCTCGCCCAGATCGGCGACAACCACCACGCCACCGACACGATCTACCGCGACGCCTACCTCACCCTCTGCTCACGCCTCTACGACCTCATCGGAGTGACCGCATGAACGACACCTTCGCCTCCGAACCCGCCCACATCCAGCTGTACGTCCTCGCCGGAATGCTGCGGCTCGACGCCACCCTCACCCAGCACGACACACCTCACGACGCCGCACGCCGCCTACGCGAGTACGCCGATCTCCTCGACCAGGTCCGCACCAAGCTCGAACAGGACACCTCACGATGACCACCGACCAGCTTCGGCTCCTCGCCGAACTCGACGACTGGCTCATCCTCGGCATCGCCGCCGACCCGACCTACTGGATCGGCCATCTCCGGGACTCCCAGCGCGGCAGCACCGCCCGCGACCGCGAATGGTGGGACGCCCACCTCGGACTGCGGACGTACCGGTGGGGCATCGCCATGACAACGGCCGGCGACTACCTCCACGACCGCAAGGCCTCCGACCCCGCGCACGCCGTGACCCTCACCTGGCGGCAGATCACCCGCTGGGCGGAGTCCCTGCCGGCCGAACTCCGCGCCGAGGTACGCCGCGCGCACACCGACCGAGACCAGGACATCCAGCAGACCGTCCTCGACCGGCTGCTCGGGCGCACCGTTGACCAGCCCCACGAACTCACGCTCTTCTGAGGAGACACCCATGAACATCCGCACTTTCCGTGTGACCGTCAGGGTCGAGCACGACATCGAAGCTGACATCGCGATCAACTGGGACGAGTACACCGCGTGGCTCGACGGCGACGAGGACACTCCCGAAGCCCGCATCGAGTTCCTCACCGCAGGCCGAGACCTCGGCCAAGACGCGATCGACAAGGCCCTCCAGATCGGGCGCCAGGTGCCCGGTCCGCAGGGGAACGCATCGATCGTGGCGGTGGCATGATGACCGACTACTATCCGCGACGCCGCGTCGCCCGCAAGGAGCACCTGTGCTTCGGCTGCGTCTCAGGCAGGCGGCGGATCCAGCCCGGTGAGGTGTACCTCGAGAAGACCGAGTACCCGGGCGGCGAGCTCGGATACGCCGACTTCGCCCGCCGCCCCTTCCGGATGCGCCAGTGCTCCGAGTGCGCCACCCACTACGGACACGCGCACCTCCTGCAGCCGACGACGAACGGAGACCCCCAGTGAGCCAGATCCGCAAGCACCTTCCGTCCCGCGACACCGTCGCAGTCACGCTCGCCGCCCTCGCCGCCGCAGCTGTCGCGGGCACCAGCTTCTGGCGCAGCTTCACCTCGATCGCCGAACTCGCCGTCACCTATCAGGTCCCCGCCGCGCAGGCGTGGATGATCCCCGTCGCGGTCGACGGCCTCGTCGTCGTCTCAACCGTCGCGGCCGCTGTAGCACAACAGCGGATCGCCCGCGGATACTCGTGGGCGCTGCTCGTTGCCGGCACCATCGCATCCGTGGCGGGCAACGGCATCCACGCCTGGCAGCTCACCGCCTCCCCCATCGGTGTCGGCATCGCCGTCA
>Ga0182741_1005867_pt1 | contig 11083 bp, 11 predicted proteins | sample eDN5th37CBELigOP_FD_128874 | JGI IMG/M metagenome (GOLD analysis project Ga0182741, IMG submission 128874) | Enriched Organic Plus compost microbial communities from Emeryville, California, USA - eDNA 5th pass 37_C BE-Lig OP (version 2) (version 2) ...
ATCGCGACCCGGAGCCGCTGCTCGACCACGACGAGCTGCGGTGGCTCTCGCGTGCCGAGCTCTACGACGTCCCCTGGCTCGACGCCGACCTGCCGATCGTCGACGTCGTCGCGGCGCGCCTGCAGGCCTGACCGGCTGCACCAGCGCGGCGTTTTCAGACAGATTCGGCCGCCACGTCACGACGTGGCAGGATGCTCGGGTGCCCAAGATCATCGGCTCCACCCTGGCCGAGCACCGTGAGCAGGTGCGCAGCCGGCTGTTCCGCGCGCTCGCCCAGCTCATGGACACCGCGGGGTTCGACACCCTGACGATGTCCGACATCGCGGCGGAGGCGGGCGTGGGCCGGACCTCGGTCTACAACCACTTCGCCGACAAGGAGTCGCTGCTCCTCGCCTACATCGAGCACGAGACGTCGACGTTCCTCGCCCAGCTGCGCGAGGCCCTCGCGACGGTCACCGACCCCGAGGAGCGCCTGCGCGTCTACGTGCGCCAGCAGGTGCAGCTCAAGGCCACCTATCACCTGGCCCCGGGCCCGGACCTCCGCTCGATCGTGTCCCGCGAGACGCTGCGGCGGCTGCGTGAGCACGTCCGCGAGGTGGAGCGGCTGCTGCGCGAGATCCTCACCGACGGGATCGAGGCCGGGCGGCTCCCGGACCAGGACCTCGACGCCGTCGTGCCGCTCGTGCACGCGTGCCTCACCGGCCGCGACGTCCCGCGCGAGCCGCACGAGCGCCAGCGTGCGCTCGTCGCCACCGAGGACTTCGTGCTGCGCGCGGTCGGCGCCGCCTGACACCGGTCCCGCCGCGGTGCGCCCGCGCCATGTCCTAGGGTCGCGTGCATGAGCAGCGCCGCCGCAGCCGACCAGCCCGACGACGTGATCGGGGTCGAGGTCCCCGGCGGCACGCTGCCGGTGCAGGTGTGGCGCCCCGACGGCGGCGACGGCCCGCGGGTCGTCCTCGTGCAGGAGATCTTCGGCATCTCGCCGTACATCACCGACCGGGCGGCCGACCTCGCGGCCGCGGGGTACGTGGTGCACGTGCCTGACCTCTACTGGCGCCTCGGCGAGCCGCCGCTCGACGAGAGCGCGCCCGACCTGCTCGCGCAGGCGATGGCGCGCGCGCAGGCGCTGCCGTGGGACGACGCGGTCGGCGACACCGCCGCCACGGTGGCCACGCTGCGCGCGGACGCCGCCGTCGGCCTCGTGGGGTTCTGCTACGGCGGCGGCGTGGCGTTCGCGACGGCCGCCCGGCAACCGGTCGACGCGCTGGTCTGCTACTACGGCAGCGCGCTGCCCTCCCTGCTCGACCTGGCACCGGCGGTGACCGCACCGTCGCTGCACCACCTCGGGGAGGCCGACACCTACATCCCGATGCCGACCGTGGAGGCGATCCGGGACGCCGTCGTGCGCGAGGGCGCCGAGCTCCTCACCTACCCCGGCGCCGGGCACGCCTTCGACAACACCCGCCCCGAGTTCCACCACCCCGAGGCGTCGACGCTGGCCTGGCGCCGCACGCTGGAGTTCCTGGCCCGGCACCTGCCCGCCGGTCGCTGACGCGCCGACGAGCCGACGGGCCGACGAGCCGCCTACGGTGAGGGCATGCGTCGCCTGAGGTCGGCCCTCGCCGTGCTCGTGGCACTGGGTCTGCTCGCCGGTGCCGCGTGGCTGGCCGACGGCTGGGTGCGGTCGGAGGTCGAGAGCCGCATCGAGACCGCCGTGCTCGCCGAGCTCCCGGAGATCGAGAGCGGTGTCGAGGCGCGGCTCGGCGGCACCTTCGCGATCCCGCAGCTCGTCGCCGGCCGTCTCGACGACGTGACGGTCACCGCGCCCGAGGCGGTCGTCGACGGCGTCGCGCTCGCCGACGTGCGTATCGAGGCCACCGGCGTGCCGATCCGCGGCGAGCAGGCGATCGCGTCGGTCCACGCGACCGGCACCGTCCCGATCGAGACCGTGCTGGCCGCCGTCGAGCGCCGGGTCCGGCTGCCCGACGGCGTCACGCTCGAGCTGCACGAGGGTGAGATCGCCGCCGTCGCGAACGTCCTGGGTGTGCCGCTGGAGGCCTACGTGGCGCTCGCGGCGGAACCCCGTGCGATCGTCGTGGACCTCGACCGGCTGGTGCTCGGCGGCGCGACCGTCGACCCCGACGACGTGCCGCTCGACCTCGACGGGTTGCTGAGCACCGTCGTCGACCTCGAGGTGCTGCCGCCCGCGGTCGAGCTCACCTCGGTCGAGGTGACGCCGGCGGGGGTGGTCGTCGAGCTGGCCGGCAACGACGTCGAGCTGTGAGCCGGGTGCAGCGCGCGCTGGCCGCGGTCGAGCGCCGGGCCGGGCAGGCGCCCGCCGACGCACCGGACCGCTCGGTGCTCGAGCGCGCGGTGCTGACCGTGACGTTCCACCCCGACCGCCCGGCGCGTGACGGCCGGACGGCCGCCGAGGCCCTCGCCGACGACGGCGTCTACCGCACCCAGTTCGAGACCGGGGTCTCCTCCGGCGGCCTCGACGAGGTCCTCGCCGGGGCCCGCCGGCGGTGGGAGCAGGCGATGTTCGACGGCGCCTACGACGACGCGAGCCCCGCCGAGCGTCCGCGCTACGGCGGTCTCGACCTGCTCCCCCACCCCGACGGCGCCTGCCCACGCTTCGGCTCGACGCACCTGCGGCTGCGCCCGCACGTGCTGTCGCGCGCGACGTTCAGCTGGGGCGACAGCGTCCTGCTCCCGACCGCCGTCGGGACCTGGGACCGGATCGAGCCCGTGCTGGCGGCCGCGGCCGCCGCCGACGCCCCCGAGCTGGCGGGGAGGCGGCGGCCGGGCCCGGAGCGGCTGGACCACTACGTCGAGGCCCAGGTGCACGGCGGGCTGCACCTGAGCGACGTCGAGGCGGTCGTGACCGACCCGAGCTACCGGGGCACCGCCGTCGAGCGGCACCTCGCCGCGGCGTGCGAGCGGTACGGCGCCGCGCTGCGGTGGCACGACGGCTACGCGCTGCCCCTCGACGCCCTCGACGAGGCCTTCCGCGGCCCCGAGCCGGTCCGCCTGGCACGCACGGCCTGTGAGCGGCTGGGCGGCGACGTCCTCGACCCGGCGCTGCTCGGGCGCGCTGCGGTGTCGATCCTGGCCGATCCCGGGACGTGGCACGACGAGGGCGCCGTCACCGCGCTGCAGCACCTCAAGTACCTCTGGCACCACCTCGCGGCGTTCGGCTACCGCGTCGACCGGACGCCCGGCACCTGACCGGCGGGCACCTCTGCCCGGAAACCTCCGCCGCGTGCGGCGCCGTGGCGACGGGCGTCTCGGCTAGCGTGCGGGGCACCACATCCGTCGTGTCGAGAGAGAGTCTCCGCGTGTCCGAGGTCGTCCCCTTCACCGACAACATCCGCGACCTGTCCAACCGGGACGGCTTCCAGTTCGAGTTCCGCTGCGAGCGCTGCGGCAACGGCTACCGGTCGGCGTTCCAGCGCGACGTCGTGCAGACCGGGCAGACGATCGCCCGCGGGGTCGGTCGGCTGCTCGGCGGGTCGCTCGGCAACCTCGGCTACGCCGCGGAGAGCCTGCTCGACCGGTCGACCAACTCCAGCGGCAAGGACCGCGCGATGCGCCAGGCGGTCGCCGAGATCGCGCCGCGGTTCCAGCAGTGCCGCGGCTGCGGCTCGTGGGTGTGCGTCGACGTGTGCTGGAACGGCGAGGTGGGCCAGTGCGCGCGCTGCTCGCCGGTCGTCACCGAGGAGCTCGCCCAGCTGCAGGCCGAGGCCCGCCGTCGACAGCTGCGCGAGCGGCTCGACACCGTCGACATGGTGGGCGGGCTGCCGCTGGCGCAGCAGGCGCAGCCCCGCTGTCACGGGTGCGGCGCGCAGTCCACCGGCGGGAAGTTCTGCGCCGAGTGCGGCTCACCGCTCGCCCTGACCAAGGCCTGCCGCGAGTGCACCGCGGAGAACGCCTCCTCCGCCCGCTTCTGCGCCGAGTGCGGCTCGCCGTTCGGGTGACGCCGCCGAGGTCGGCGGCGTCACCGCGTCGGGCGGGTCTCGCCGGTCAGCCGAGCGACTCCGGGTAGGTCGCCGGCTCGCCGTGCACGTGCTCGCCGAGGAAGGCGAGCACGACCTGGTACCAGACCTTGGCGTGCTGCGGCGTGAGCACCCAGTGGTTCTCGTCCGGGTAGTAGAGGAACCGGTGCACGGTCGTGCCGTCCTCGCCCATGGGCAGCCCCGAGGCGGAGAGCAGGTCGTACCAGAGCCGCAGGCCCTCGCCGATCGGCACCCGGTAGTCCTTGTCGCCGTGCACGACGAGCACCGGCGTGCGGATGTCGCCGACGAACCGGTGCGGCGAGTTCTCCAGCGCCATCTGGGGCGACATCTCGCGACCCCAGTAGTAGGCGGCGTCCGTGGTGCCGCCGAAGGCGTCGAGCGCCCACAGGCTGGCGTGGGTGACGATCGCCTTGAAGCGGTCGGTGTGGCCGGCCACCCAGTTCGCCATGTAGCCGCCGAAGGAGCCGCCCATCGCGGCGGTCCGGGTCGCGTCGATCTCCGGCAGCTGCTCGGCGGCGTCGGTCGCCGCCATCAGGTCGGTGAACGGCGCCTGGCCCCAGGCGCCCCAGCCGCGCTGGACGAAGTCCTGCCCGTAGCCGGTCGACAGCGCCGGGTCGGGCAGCAGCACCGCGTAGCCCTGCGCCACCAGCAGCCACGGGCACCAGCGCCACGACCACGCGTTCCACGACCCCAGCGGGCCGCCGTGGATCCACAGCACCATCGGCGCCGGGTTCTCCGCGGACGCCCCTTCCGGGAGCGCGAGCCACGACCGCACGCGGGTGCCGTCGGCCGCGGTGGCCTCGACCTCGCGCAGCGTGCCCGGGAGAGCGGGCCGCTCGGCCGGACCGCGCAGCGCCGTGACCTGGCCGGTCGCCAGGTCGATCCGCACGGGCTCGGCGGGGAAGGCGTAGGAGCTGCGCAGCGCGTAGGCGGTCGCGCCGTCCGGGGCGACGACGACGTCGGTGTACGCCGCGTCGTCGGACGTCACCCGCTGCGGGTCGCCGCCGTCGAGCGGCACGCGGAAGACCGGGGCGCGGCCGTCGTCGTCGGCGACGACGAGCAGCGCGTCGGAACCGGGGAGCCACGTGATCGCACCCGGCCACCGGTCCCAGCCGGCGGCGAGTCGGCGCGGCTGGCTGCCGTCGACCCCGGCGAGCCACAGCGTCACGGTCGGCGCCTCCTGCGGCGTCGAGTGGCTCTCCCGCACGTACGCGACCTGCGTGCCGTCGGGGCTCAGGCGGGGCTGGAAGAGGTCGGCCGCGGGGTCGTCGACGATCCGGGTCCGGGTGCCGGTCGCCACGTCGATGCGCTCGATCACGCTGCGGACGCCGCCACGGGCCACCGGCACCGACAGGGTGGTCACGACGGTCGTGCCGTCGCGGCTGAGGTCCTGGCTGGACTCGACAAGCCCGGCACCGACGTCCGGCGTGAGGTCGCGCAGCTCGAGCGGGCCGTCGTCCTCGGCGGGGCGCACGTCGTCGGCCGCGGCCACGGCCGGGGTCAGGGTGCCGGCGAACAGCCGCGGTGCGTCCGGGCCGAGGTCGTGGTCCCAGTAGCGGATCGGGTAGCCGGCGTGCAGGATCGCCGAGACCTTGGTGTCGGAGCGCAGGTCGCGCAGCCGCTTCTCGCTCTCGGTGTCCGTCGCGCTCGGCATCGTCGCCGCGGAGACGAGCACGGTGGTGCCCTCGGCCGCGGTACGGACCGCGCCGACGCCGCCTGGCCGCTCCGCGAGCAGCCGCGCCTCGCCGCCGCTGGCGGGCAGCATCCACAGCGCGGGCTTGGCCTTGTCCTCGCCGACCTCGCCGTGCGGACGGCGCGCGACGAAGAGGAGGTCGCCGGAGGCGGTGAACCCGGCCTGGCTCTCGCCCTTGGCGCCACGCGTCAGCCGGCGGGCGGGCCGGGTACCGGCCGGGTCGATCTCCCACAGCGCGGTCACGTAGCCGGTGCTCTTCGCGTCGAGCGTGCTGACCCCGGTGACGAGCCGCGTGCCGTCGGGCGAGAGGGCCAGCGACCCGAGCCGGGGGAGCCCGACGTAGGCGTCGAGGTCGTGGAACGGCGTCTGCGGGTCGGCGCCGGTGCTGTCGGGGTCGGTCGGGCTCTCGTGGGGCCCCGTCGCGTCACTCATGCGCACGTTCCTATCACCCGGTCGCGGCGGCGAGGTATCAGAATCCGCGGCCGGCGCTCCTTCGCCTACGTCAGCCCCGACGAAGGATGGACGATGCCCGAGACCGCGACCGAGACGCTCGACGACGACGAGCTGGACCTGTCCCCCGAGGTGCTCACGCTGCTGATGCGCCGGCGCTCCGCGACCGCGGCGCTCGCCTCGCCGGGCAACGGGCACGACGGCGACCGCCGCCACCGTCGCGCACCCACGCCCGGCCACCGCGCACCCGTCTGAGGGTCAGGAGCGCTCGCGCTCCGCGAGATCGGCGAGCATGCGGTTGTACTCCTCGAGCTCGACGTCGCCGTCGCGGTCGGCCGCCCGGTCCTTGCGACGCGCCAGCCGCGCGTCGTCGCGCGCCCAGGCGAGCGCGAGCAGCACCGCCACCCCGACGGCGGGGATCTCGCCGATGCCCCAGGCGATCTCGCCCGCGGCGTGCTGGTCGGCGAGCGCGTCCACGCCCCACGGGAGGCCGAGCGCGCCGTAGTAGTCGGCCGCCAGCAGCTCGGTCATGGTCATCAGGGCGAGGCCGAAGAACGCGTGCGCGGCCATCGTGGCGAACAGCAGCAGGAGCCGCATCGGGTAGCCGGGGCGCTGCGGGCCGGGGTCGATGCCGATGAGGCCGTTGATGAAGAGGTACCCGCTGAGCAGGAAGTGCACGACCATGAGGATGTGGCCGATGTGGGTGGTCGCGGCCAGCAGCAGCAGCGGCGAGAGGTAGAACCCGACCATCGTGGCGATGAAGACGACGGCCGCGACCACCGGCGTCGCGACGAACCGGCCCCACCGCGAGTGGACGATCCCGAGCAGCCACTCGCGCGGACCGTGCGAGCCGTCGGTGCGGGCGGGCAGCGCGCGCAGCGCGAGCGTGACCGGTGCGGCCAGCACCAGCAGGATCGGCACCACCATGACGTAGGCCATGTGGGCGGCCATGTGCACGCTGAGCATCACGTGCCCGTACACGGCGGGCGCGCCGAGCACGAGGTAGCCGAGCACCAGCGTGCCCGCCACCCAGGACAGCGTGCGCCCCAGCGGCCACCGGTCGCCCCGGCGCCGCAGCCGCAGCACCCAGCCCAGGTAGACGACCAGCATCGCGACGACCACGAAACCGAAGAACAGGTCCGGGTAGAACGCGGTGAGGATCGCCTCGGGCGTCGGCGTGGGCGGCGGCGGGCGGTCCGAGACGAGCTCGGTGGGGGTGAGCCGGCCGACCGGCTCCTGCAGCACCGGCGGCGCGCTGCCCGCGAGCGCGACGCCGAGCCCGCTGGCCAGCCCGACGAGGGCGACCTCGACGGCGATCAGGCGCCAGAACAGTCCGTCGCGACCCCGGCGCATCGCTGCGATCGTGCGGGTGCGGTGCCACCAGCCCGCCGCGCCGAGGGTCGCGAGCAGCGCGATCTTGCCCAGCAGCACCCAGCCGTAGCGGGTGCCGAGCGCGGCCGGCGACCCGACCCGGATCCACGCGCTGGCGGTGCCGGAGACGACGACGAGGGCGAAGCACCACACCGCGACCGCGGAGAACCGCTGCGCGACGTCGGCCGCCGTCGCGCCGAGCCGTCGGGCGGTCAGCGCGAGCACCGCGAGGCCGCCGGTCCAGACGGCGGAGCCGAGCACGTGGCCGAAGACGCCGTTCATCCCGAGCTCGTGGTTGCTGCTGCCGGCGGCGTGGCCACCCGCGGCGTCCGGCACCAGGGCCGCCACCCCCAGCACGAGCGCGGCGAGCGCGGAGCGGTGCCCGGCGACGGCGACGCACGCCAGCGCGACCAGCGCCGCCAGCACCGCGCTCACCAGCTGTGCGCGGCCGCTGGAGATCTCGCCGAGGTAGTAGCCGAGCTCGTTGCCGAAACCGGCCCCGCCGATCGGGCGGCCGGCCACCAGCGCGTAGCCGAGCACGAGGTCGAGCACCGACAGCAGCGCCCACACCGGCCCCGCGACCGCGACGAGGCCCGTCGTCGACCGGCGCGCGGCGCCGTCGGGCAGCACGAAGGCAAGCATCACGAGGCCGCCCAGCGTCACGGCCTGAGCGAGCTGGATGAGCACACCCACGAGCGGCTCGCCCCACCGCACCAGCGCGCCCGGGTCCCCGACGAGGGTGGGCGCGCTCGCCCCCGTGAGCGCGAGCCCCACCAGGGTCGCGAGCAGGGCCGCGGGCACCGCTGCGACGGCCCACGGCCACACGGTCGTCGCGCCGCCCGCAGGCGCGCCGACGGGCTCGGCACTGCTCACCGGGGCAGGGTAGCCCGCGGCGTCGCTCCGGCGCCGCCGGGCGTCGCTCGCGGGGTCGGGACGCCGTCGTCCGGTGCGTGAGAGCACCGCCGATGGGCACCGCTCCCCTGCCGGCACCCAGGGAACGCCAAGCCTGGTGAGGCATAATCGCGACGTCCCGAGGCTGTGCGACGCGCACCCGGGCCGATCACGACACGGCCGTACCGAGCCCACGACCGCCCGCCCAGACACCCAGCGACCACGAGTGGGAGCCCATGTCCACCACCGCCTCGAGCCTGGCGCCGCAGACCTCGCCGATCTCCTACGACGACTCCCGGCGCGCCACCGAGCTGCTCTCCCAGATCGCCCGCGTCTTCGACCAGCGCATCGTCGGTCAGCAGGCCCTGCGGACCGCGCTCGTCAGCTCGCTGCTCGCGGGCGGCCACGTGCTGCTGGAGTCGGTGCCCGGCCTCGCCAAGACGACCGCGGCGCAGACCCTCGCCTCGGCGATCGGCGGCTCGTTCCACCGCATCCAGTGCACCCCGGACCTGATGCCGAACGACATCGTCGGCACGCAGATCTACAACCAGGCCACGGGTGAGTTCACCACCCAGCTCGGCCCGGTGCACGCGAACCTCGTGCTGCTCGACGAGATCAACCGGTCCAGCGCCAAGACGCAGTCGGCGATGCTCGAGGCGATGCAGGAGAAGCAGACCTCCATCGGCGGTGAGATGTACCCGCTGCCGCGGCCGTTCATGGTGCTCGCGACCCAGAACCCCATCGAGGAGGAGGGCACCTACGTGCTGCCCGAGGCCCAGATGGACCGGTTCCTCATGAAGGAGGTGCTCACCTACCCCGCCCCGGACGAGGAGGTGGACATCCTCGAGCGGATCAACAACGGGTCGATGACCGCGCCGCTGACGGCCGAGCCGATCTCGATCGCCGACGTCGAGTTCCTGCAGCAGCTGGTCCAGAAGGTCTACGTCGACACCTCGATCAAGCAGTACATCGTCGCGATCATCAACACGACCCGCGGCGGCGGTCCGCGCCCGCTGCCGAACCTCAGCCAGCACGTGCGCGTCGGTGCCTCGCCGCGTGGCGGCATCGCGCTGATGCGGATCGCGCAGGCGCTGGCGGTGCAGTCGGGCCGCTCCTACGTCGTGCCCGACGACGTCAAGGCGCTGCGGCACTCGGTGCTGCGCCACCGCATCGTGCGCACCTACGACGCCCTCGCCAACAACGTCGCGCCCGAGGCGCTCGTCGACGCCGTGTTCGCGGCGGTCCCGAGCCCCTGACCGACCCGACTCCCGCAGGAGGCCGCACACCCGTGGCATCGACCTCTCGTCTGGCCAAGGTCCGGGCACGCCTGGACCTGCCGACGGTCCGGCGCGCCTCGGGCCTCCTGGAAGGTCGGCACCGCTCGATCTACTCCGGCCACGGCCAGGACTTCGACGAGATGGCGCTCTACCAGATCGGTGACGACGTCTCCGACATCGACTGGAAGGCGACCGCCTCCACCGGGCACCCGGTGATCCGCCGGTTCGTGCGTGACTCCAACCTCGCGATGGTGCTCGCCGTCGACACCGGTCGGAACATGGCGGCGACGGCGCCCGACGGCAGCAGGAAGTCCGACCTCGCGCTGTTCGCGGCCGAGGTGATCTGCTACCTCGCGCGCAACCGCGGCGACACCGTCGCGCTCGTCGCCGGCGACGACGAGCGGATCGTGCAGATCCCCGCCCGCGGCGGCAGCTCCCACATGGAGATGCTGCTGCGCCGCGCCGAGGCGATGTTCGACCTCGAGGCGCCGCGCAGCGACCTCAACCGGGTGTTCGACCGCATCCTCACCTGGTTCACGCGCCGCTCGCTCGTCGTCGTCATCACCGACGAGGCACGGCCCGAGCCCGTCCACGAGATGGCGCTCAAGCGGCTGCGCACCCGGCACGAGGTGATGGTCGTGCAGATCGGCGACCGGCTGCCGACCGACGACCCGAACGAGGTGATCGACGACGTCGACACCCCGTTGGACATCCCCGAGTTCCTGCGCTCGCGCAAGGACCTCGTCGAGGAGGCCACCGAGTACGCGCTGCGCCGCCGGGGCGACGCCGCCGCGCTGCTGCGCCGGCGCGGCGTCGAGGCCGTCACCGCCGACAGCGAGGACCAGCTCATCGACGCGATGATCGACATCCTGAGGAGGCAGAAGCGTGTCCACCGCTGACCTGCCGACCCTCCCGGTGTGGGCCGTCGAGGTCCACGACCCGGTGCCGCCGGCCGCCTACTCGGTGTGGGTGCCGATCGTGGGCGTCGGCCTGCTCGTCGCGATCGCGGCCTGGCTGTGGTGGGTGCTCTGGTACACCCGCAAGCGCCCGTACGAGGAGAAGGGCGGCCGCCGCGACCGGTTCGCCGACCTGCGCGCCGCGACCCTCGCCGACATCGCCCGCGCCGAGGAGCGCTACCGCGAGGGCGTCTCCGACCTGCGCACGCTGCACCTGGACCTCAACCACATCATGCGCGAGTTCGCCAACGGCCGGCTCCGCATGGACACCAGCTCGCTGACGGTCGGTGAGCTCGCCCGGCTCGAGGGCACCGACCGCCTCACCGCGCTGCTCAGCGACTACGAGGAGCCGGCGTTCGCGATCGACTCCGACGCCGAGGCGCTGGCCGCCACGACCAACGCCCGGGCGGTGGTCGAGCAGTGGTGAAC
>Ga0182741_1005870_pt1 | contig 11079 bp, 10 predicted proteins | sample eDN5th37CBELigOP_FD_128874 | JGI IMG/M metagenome (GOLD analysis project Ga0182741, IMG submission 128874) | Enriched Organic Plus compost microbial communities from Emeryville, California, USA - eDNA 5th pass 37_C BE-Lig OP (version 2) (version 2) ...
CCACCAGGTCGAGCCGGTGATGGTCCACGTGGAAGCCGCGCGCCGCGGCCACGCGGTGGAGTGCGGCGTCCACCTCGCGCTCGAGTTCGTCGCTCACGGTGAAGTCGACCACCAGCCCGCAACCGCTGCAGATCAGGTGATGGTGGTGATGCGACGTCAGGTCCTCGGCCAGCTCGAATCGGCCCCAGTCGCCTCCCGTGGAGATGCGGTGGACCACCCCGGCTCGCTCGAGCACCGCCAGATTCCGATACACCGAACTCTGCGCCAGCTCGGGCGCGTGCTCGCGCAGCTCGGGAACCGACAAGGGCGCATCGGCCGCCACGAGGATGTCGACGAGGGCCCGCCGCCCGCGGGTGTAGCGCTCGCCGCTGCGGCGCAACCGATCCCCGATCATCTGATCGAGTTCGGCGCGCAGTTGCGCCGACGGTGCTGCGGTCTCAGTCACCTCGCGAGGCTAGGCGAAAACGAGAATGATTGAGAATCGGGGTGGCGTACGGGGAACGACGATCAGTCGGCTTCCGCCATGTGGAAGCGAGCCCGAGCGGTCATGGCGTCGAGTCGATCGCCCGTGCGACGCAGGCCGCCGAGCAACAGTGCCCGTTCCTCCACGGGTGTCTGTGCATCATCGAGACGATCCGCCACATCACCGATTGCTTCGGCCACCAGCGTCAGTTCGTTGACCATCGTCGCGACCGTGCGCTGACCCAAGTACTCCGCGCGCATGAGTGCGGCTTCGAACAAGCGTGCGTTGTGCAGTGCCCGACCCGATCGCGCCGCGAGTCCCATGATCCAGTTCACCTCGTCGGCGCTGAACGTTGCTCCCGCCCGCGCCGCGACGAGGACCACGCCGAGCGTGTCCGCGCCAGTTCCGATCGGCGCACAGACAGCACTACCGAATGCTTCCGGCTCGTCGGACCACGTGTGATCCGCGCGCATGGTGACGGCTTCACCGCTCGAGATCGCGGCGTCGATGATGGCCCGGGGGGCGCGCAAGGAAGCAGCGGTCTCCCGGCTCGTCGCGCTGGCGACCACGCCGTACGAGTCCGACGTTCCCAACACCACTCGCACCTCGGCGGCACCCACGGCGTCGCGCATGCGGCGCGCGAGCTCGTCGGCGCAGCGGTCGAGATCGAGCGACTCGTGGAGTGCCAGCTCGTCGACGGCGAACGCAGCCCGTTCGAGCACGCGCTCGGCCGTACGCCGCTCCACCGCGAGAAGCGCTTCGCCCAGGCTGAGCAGTCGCTTCAGGTGTCGGTCCTTGTCGATCGCGTAGACCGCGAACACGCCGGCGAGGAACGCCATCGCCACGGCGGCGAGCGTGTCGTTGCCGACGAGCACTCTGGCGTCGTCGTTGAACACACGGATCGCGCCCACGGCGAGCACGGCGACGACGACCAGCAGACCGACGAACGAGATCTGGACGCGCCGACGCTCGATCTCGACCGCGTCGACGTTGCCGTCGGGACGAAGCCCGCTCCGTCGTTCTTCTTGTTCGATCAGGGCTCGGAGGTCTTCGTCGGTGACGGTCGTGTCGATGTCGGCAATCGCGCGCATGTCTCTCCCAAGTCCCTGGTCCCACTTCCCACTGGAACCATCGACCGTTCGGACGGCGCGTCTTGAATCTCGCTCGATGATCAGCGCGCAAAGGCATCCGTTGCCGCGACGAGAGCGGCGGAGATTCCCGGTTCGAGCGAGGAGTGCCCTGCATCAGGAACCACAACGAGGCGCGATCGTGGACATTTCCGATGGAGTTCCCATGCTGATTCCATCGGGCACACGACGTCGTATCGACCCTGCACGATGGTCATGGGGATGTCGGCGATGCGATCGATGCGCGCCAGGATCTGATGCTCGGCGTCGAGGAAGCCACCATTCATGAAGTAATGGCTTTCGATACGAGCGAAGGCGAGCAGCCATTCGTCGGACTCTTCATCGTCTCGAGGAATCAGATAGCTCGTGGCCAACTCCCACCGACTCCACGCCTCCGCCGCGGCTTGCGCCGCCCCGGGATCGTCACCGAACAGCCTTCGTGCGTACGCGGCACGGAGGTCCCCGCGTTCCTCCGCCGGGATCGGGGCCAAGAACGACTCCCACGCGTCGGGAAAGATCCGACTCGCTCCTTTCTGGTACAGCCAGTCGAGCTCCCACTCGCGCAGCAGGAAGATCCCTCGCAGGACCAGCCCTCGCACCCGGTCCGGATGCTCCTCGGCGTAGACGAGGGCGAGCGTGGAGCCCCAGGAGCCGCCGAAGACCAGCCACTGCTCGATTCGGAGATGCTCTCGAATCCGCTCGATGTCGGCCACGAGATCCCAGGTGGTGTTGTGCTCGACCGACGCGAACGGCGTCGACTGGCCGCACCCTCGTTGGTCGAAGAGCACGACGCGATAACGCTCGGGATCGAAGAACCGGCGATACGCCGGCGTGATGCCACCGCCGGGACCTCCATGAAGGAACACCACGGGAAGCCCGTTCGGGGTTCCGCACTCCTCCACGTGCAACTCGTGACCGTCACCGACTGCGAGACGGTGGACGGCATACGGCTCGATCTCGGGGTAGAGCTCCGGCATGTCGGCGAGTATCCACCAATCCGCGCGCGAAGAGCGTTACCTTGCTCCGATGCGATGCTCGCGCCCTGACTGCAACTCGCCCGCTGCCGCGATGGTCACCTTCGAGCCGGGGCGCGGTGTCGCCCACCTGCTGCCAGTCGAGCCGCAGACCGGTTCCTGGGCGATGTGTCGCCATCACGCGGAGACCCTCGTCCTTCCCCGCGGTTGGGTCCTGGTGGACAACCGCCCGGAAGCGCCCTCGCTCTTCGCGGTGCCCGACTCTCCCGCGGCAACGCGCGCCGTGGCGCGGCCCCGCGCCGAACGCGCCCGGGTCGAAGACACTCAGCTCGACCTCGAGGGTTCGGGCACCATCGCCACCACCGAGCCCGAGGTGCGAGCCGTGTGGACGGGTCACTTCGACGCCGACAACCTCGACGGCCTCCTCGTGGCCGAAACGCCGCTGCTCAACCGTGCGTTTCAAGCCGCGAAGGCCCAAGCCGTCTGAGACTGCGCGCCATCACCGTCCCGACTGATCACGGGGCGACGCGCTGATCAGTCACCTCATTACATTCGTTCGGGCGTGTCGATTCCCAAGAGGGCAAGCCCCTGCGCGAGGACGCGCGCGGTGACATCGGCCAGGGCCAATCGACTCGCGCGTTGCGCCGCGGTGTCGGCCTTGAGTACCGGGCACTGCTCGTAGAACGTGGTGAACGTGCTCGCCGTGTCGAACAGATACGCGCAGAGCACGTGCGGACGCAGGCTCGCCGTCACCTCGTGCACCACCCCTTCGAACGCCAGGAGTTCGAGGGCGAGCGCCCGTTCCGCCGGTGCCTCGATCGCGATCGGTCCCGGGGCGAAGCCCTGCTCGTTCGCCCGCCGCAGAATCGATCGGATCCGAGCGTGCGCCATCTGGATGTACGGCGCCGTGTTCCCATCCATTGCGAGGAGCCGGTCGAAGTCGAACACATAGTCCTTGGTTCGATCCGCGACGAGGTCGGCGTACTTCACCGCGCCGATGCCCACCGCCACCGCGACCTCGGCTTGTTCCTCTGGCGAGAGGTCGGCCGACTTCTCGGCGACCAAGGTGGCCGCGCGTTGCACTGCCTCATCGAGCAGGTCCACCAGGCGGACGGTCTCACCGGAACGCGTCTTGAACGGACGGTTGTCGTCACCCAGCACCATGCCGAACGCCACGTGCTCGACCTGCACTCCGTCGAGCCATCCGGCTTCGCGCGCCACCTCGAACACCATCGCGAAATGCTGCGCTTGGCGCGCATCCACCACGTACACGATGCGCTGCAGCTTCGCTTCGCGCACTCGCCAGGCAATCGCGGCGAGGTCGGTGGCGGCGTACCCATATCCGCCGTCACTCTTGCGGACGATCAATGCGAGCGGTTCGCCCTCGCGGTTGAAGAATCCCTTCGGATACGCACACCACGCTCCGTCATCAAGAACGAGGAGACCCTTCGCCTTCAGCTCTTCGACGATGTCATCGAGCATCGGGTTGAAGAAGCTCTCACCGCGAATGTCGTCGTGCTCCAACTGCACGCCGAGCTTCCGGTACACCACCTCGAAGTGACGTTCGCTCTCGTCGATCAACGTTTGCCACAGCTGCAGCGCCGCGGGATCACCGCGCTGGAGCAGAGGCACGCGCTGGCGAGCACGCTCTTTGAAGGACTCATCCGAATCGAACTTGGCGCGCGCCTCGCGGTAGAGCGCGTCGAGGTCGTCGACCGCGAACTGACTCGGGTCGGATGCCACGTCGAGGTCCACCAGGTGCTCGATGAGCATTCCGAACTGGGTGCCCCAGTCGCCCAAGTGGTTGTCGCGCATCACGTCGTGACCGGCCCACGCCAAGATGCGGGCCAGCGCGTCGCCGATGACCGTCGAGCGCAGGTGCCCGACATGCATGGCCTTGGCCACGTTCGGGCTCGAGTACTCGACCATGACGCGCTCGGGCCTCGGCGTCGGCGCCACACCGAGTCGCGCGCTCTCGGCCATCTCCGTCACCGCCTCGGCGAGATACGTGGGCGTCAGGGCCAGGTTGAGGAAGCCCGGCCCCGCCACTTCGACCGGCAGCAGCATCGAGCCGGTGTCGAGATGCTCGACGATCGCCTCGGCCACCTCGCGCGGCGGTTTCCCCAAACGCTTCGCGAGGCCCATCGCGCCGTTGGCTTGGAAGTCGGCCCGATCCGATCGCCGCACCACCGGGTCGGCACCGGCCGTGTCAGCTCCGAAGGCCGCCTCGATCGCCGTCCGTAGTCGTGCGTCCAACACCGTCTGGGGGTTCGTCATAGGGCGCACATGTTCGCACGGGCTCGTCGCGCATCTGTTCGAGTGCGGCGAGATCCAGCAGTCGTCGCGGATCCCGCGGCCGATGTTCGGGTCGGGCGATCGGCTGCCACCGAGGGCGAGCCGCCGGCGCGCGGCGCGTCTGGCGGGCACGGACCCGCGTGTACACGAGATGCATCACCGCGATGGCGGCCAACGCGGTCACCGCGCCGAGTTCGATCGCCCAGTCCTCGAGGTGCATGACCGCTCCCTGCTCACGCCCCGCCCGTCGTACCTAGCCTCGTGGACATGACCCGCGCGTGGCCATAGGTCGAACGGCCTATTCGGAAGCGTCGCCGCCCCCAACGGTGTCGTCGGGGTCGACCATCGGCGCGGGGTCGGGGTGCTCGTGGCCCCGCCGGAACTCGCCGGCAGCCTGTCCGATCGAGCGCGCCAATTTGGGCAACTTGGCCGGACCGAAGATCACGACCAGGACCAAGAGGACGATGAGCAGCTCGGGTGCACCGAGATTCATGCCTGCCAGTCTACGAACGGCCGCGACCTCGCCCGTCCATCGAATGAACCGGCCGTCCAGGCGGCGGCAGTACGGTGCCGCCGTGTCCACGCCTGGTCCTGAAGCCCCGACCCGCGCCGGGGTCGTGCTCCTCACGTTGATCCTCGTGGCCACGGTCGCGAACCTCAACCTGTCGGTGGCCAACGTCGCGCTTCCCGACATCGGCCACGCGTTCAGCGCCTCCCAGACGCAGCTGACGCTGATCGCGGTTGGATTCTCACTCGGCCTCGCGATGTCGGTGCTCTACCTGGGCGCGCTCGGCGACCGGTACGGGCGCAAACTGATGCTCCTCGGCGGCGTCGCGCTGTCGATCCCCGCCTCGATCGTGGCCGGACTCGCTCCCAACGTGGGTGTGCTCGTCGCGGCCCGCCTCGTGGGTGGTCTCGCGGCGGGCATGGCCTACCCGACCACGCTCGCCCTCATCACCGCCTTGTGGCGCGGCGCCGCCCGGACGCGTTCCATCGCCCTGTGGTCGGGTATCGGCGGGGCCATGGCCGCGCTGGGTCCACTGACCGCCGGCGTTCTGCTCGAGCACTTCGAGTGGGGTTCGGTGTTCCTCGTGACCGTGCCCTTGGCGATCGTGTCGCTCCTCATGGCGCTGCGTTTCATCCCCGCGCACGTGGGCGAGACCACCAAGCCGGTGGATCACCTCGGCGGAGTGCTGTCGGTGCTGCTCATCGGGTTCCTCGTCGTCGCGATCAACGCTGCGTCGGTCCCTGACCAACGCAGCGCCGCCGCGATCTTCGGCGCGAGCGCGCTCGTGATGGGGATCGCGTTCGTGATCCGTCAGCGCCGGGCGGCCGATCCGCTCTACGACCTCACCGTGGCGGGACGACGCACATTCTGGGTGGCCGCGGTGGCCGGCATCATCGTGTTCGGTTCGCTGATGGCCGCGATGTTCGTGGGGCAGCAGTTCCTCCAGAACGTGCTCGAGTACTCCACACTCGCGTCCGGTGCATCGATCATTCCGGGCGCGGTGTTCCTCGTGATTGCGGCGCCCGTGTCGGCTCGACTCATCGACCGTTTCGGGAGCCGAGTCACGATGCTCGCCGGGTACGCGTGCTGCGCGCTCGGCTTCCTGGTGATGCTGATCCTCTGGACCGAGACCAGCGGCGTGTTCGAAGTGGAGCTCGCGTACGCCCTCGTCGGCGCGGGCGTCGGACTCGCGGGTCCGCCCGCCTCACGCGCACTCACGAGTTCCGTGCCCGTCGCACGCGCGGGGATGGCATCGGGCACCGCCGACCTCCAGCGCGACCTCGGCGGAGCGATCATGCAATCGCTGCTCGGCGCGCTCCTCACTGCAGGTTATGCCTCGACCTTCACGAAGGCCATCGCCGCGAGTGACGAATCCGACCAGGTCACCGACGCGGTGCAGAGCGCGCTGACCCAGTCCTTCAACTCCGCCGCCGCCACCGCTGAGCAATACCCTCAGTACGCCACCGAAATTGTGAGCGCGGCTCGGGAGTCGTTCCTCGCGGGAGCGAACTGGTCGTACACCGCAGGTCTCGTGGCCGTGGCCGCGGGCGGTGTCCTCGTGGCCTCGGCGTTCCCCCGGCGCGCGCGCGAGCAAGAGCTCCTGGCGCAATATGCGAAGACCGACCGCGTCGTGACCGGCGCGGCGAGAGCGTGACGACCATCGGGCCGCCGGCCACCGCGCGGAATTGCTAGACCTGCGGCATGAAGTCGCTCGGACTCGTCTTCAGCTATCTCGCTGGCACCTCTCGCCAACGCAATCTCCGCCTGGTCCTGTACCTCGTGGGCGTCTTCGTGGCGCTGGTCACCATCTTCAGTGTGCTGTTCCACGTGTTGATGGCACACGAAGGCCGCAACTTCAGCTGGATGACGGGCGTCTACTGGACGTTGACCGTCATGTCGACGCTCGGGTTCGGCGACATCACGTTCGAGTCCGACGCGGGCCGCTTGTTCACGGTGGTCGTGCTCGTCAGCGGTGCGCTGTTCATTCTCGTCCTGCTGCCGTTCGTCTTCATTCAGTTCGTCTTCATGCCGTTCGTGGCCTGGCGCGATGCGAACCGGGCACCGCGCAAACTCGGCGATCGGTACCACGGACATCTGCTCTTGATCGGTCTCAGCGCCGTCACCGACGGCGTGATTCGTCGCGCGCGAGACGCCGACATGGAGTACGTACTCATCGAACCGGATCACGACCACGCGTTGAAGCTGCACGATCAGGGTTACAACGTGATGATCGGCGACATCGACCACCCCGATACGTATCGGGCCGCGCGGGTCGATCACGCCGCGCTCGTCGCGGTCACCGTGACTGACACCACGAACACCAACGTGACCTTCACCGTGCGAGAGATCAGCGCCAACGTTCCGATCGTCGCCACCGCATCTGCGCCAGAGACCGTCGACATTCTCGAACTCGCGGGCGCGAATCAGGTACTCCAGCTCGGCGAGATCCTCGGGCAGGCCATTGCCCGGCGGGTACTCGGTGGCGACGGGCGAAGTCACGTGATCGGCGAGTTCGGTGGCCTCAAGATCGCGGAAGCCAGCGCACTGCACCCAGACCTCGTCGGTCGCACCCTCCAGGACGCGGGCGTCCGCCAGCGGTGTGGCGTCCATGTGGTCGGTACGTGGGATCGCGGGAAGTACCACGCGTGGGCGCCCGCCACGATCATCGAGCCCAACACGGTGCTGATCCTCGCCGGTTCCGCCGAACAGTTGGTCGCGTACGACGACCTTTACGGCGTTCCGGTGGCCGCGGCTCGTTCCGTCGTCATCATCGGTGCCGGCCGCGTGGGACGTGCCGCAGGACAGCTCCTGGCGCGCGCCGACGTCCCCCACCGGATCATCGAGAAGCGCGGCGAACGAGTACGCGACGACCGGTACGTCCACGGCGATGCGGCCGACATCAACGTGCTCAATGAGGCCGGCCTCGAAGCAGCGACCGCCGTGCTGATCACGACCCACGACGACGACGTCAACGTGTACCTCACGATCTACTGCCGCCGCCTGCGGCCCGATGTGCAGATCATCAGTCGCGCCAATCTCGATCGCAACGTGGCCACATTGCACCGCGCCGGTGCCGATGCGGTGCTCAGCTACGCCACGCTCGGCGCGTCGTCGATCTGGAACAACATCGGCGAGAACGACACGCTCATTCTCGCCGACGGTCTCGAGGTGTTCCGCGTCGACGTACCGAAAGCGTTGCGCGGTAAGACGCTGGCCGACAGCGGTATCCGAGAGTCGACGGGCTGCACTGTGGTCGCGACCGCGATCGGCGACGAGATCCGCACCGATACCGATCCGCAGCTCGTCTTGCAGGACGGAGTCGACCTGATCCTGATCGCCGATCTCGAGTCACAACAACGGTTCGCGAACCGTTTTCACGTGGGGTGAGGCAATCCACCCGATGGCGACATCGATCGCGTCGGTGCTCCCGTCGAGGCCCCGTGGTGCCACGATGATGATGTCCCGTCTCACTTGACCCGTCTCGACCCGAGGAGTCCCGTGGCTGCGCCGATCTTGGAACGCACGCAGGCCGCGATCGCCGATCAGCTTCGTCCGGGAGAAGCGCTCCTCGCGGCGGCCAAGGCCCAGCTCGACATGCGCGTCATGAACGCCATGCGCAAAGACCCGAGCGCTGGCTCCTGGGCGGACGCCCCCGGCGTAGTGCTGACGCCACCGATCGGCCGCGAATCGCGCGACATCGTCAAGACCTTTGCAACGGGTGTCGTCATCGCCGTGACGAACGCGCGCGTGCTCCTCGTCGATCTCACCGCGATCAAGCACACTCCGCGCCTCGTGATGGTCTCGATCGATCGGGACGCGATCGCGCACGCGCAGGGCGGGACCCGACGCGTCTCGTTCATCAAGATTCGGTGGCTGACTCTCCGCGTCGACACGCCGAGCGGACCCGCAACATTGGGCTTCGAGGTACCCAAGATCGCGGCCCGCGAGGCCGACCGCGTCCTCGCCGAACTCGGCATCGACGGTGAGTCCGCGGTCGACGCGGACTCACCGTCGGATGATCACGGTGGGTCGGACGACGGCTGATCAGCCCTTCGCCCGGGCGTAGCGTCGGGCCGCGAGCGGCGCGAACACCACGACGATGCCGACGATCCAGATCAGCGAGTAGAGGAGCGGGTTCTGCATCGGCCACGCGCCTGGTGCGGTGACGCCCTCGGGAACGTTGCCGAAGAGCTCGCGGGCCGCCAGTGTCACGCTCGAGACAGGATTCCATTCGGCGAACGCCTTCAGCGGCGCGGGGAGATTCTCGAGCGGCACGAACGTGTTCGCGATGAACGTGACCGGGAAGATCACGATGAAGGACGCGTTGTTGACCACTTCGGGACTCGGAACGATGAGTCCGATGAACGCCATGATCCACGACGACGCGTAGGCGAAGAGGATCAACAGCAAGAACCCACCGAGTGCGCCGAAGACCGACGACGTGATGCGCCAACCCACGATCAGGCCCGTCAGCGACATGATGATCAGCGTGAGCACGTTGTAGATCACGTCGCTTCCGGTACGACCGATGAGTACGGCCGAACGCGCCATCGGGAGCGCCCGGAAGCGGTCGATCACACCGCTCTTCATGTCTTCCGCGAGCGATGCGCCCGTGAACGTGGAGCCGAACAGCACCGTCTGCGTGAAGATGCCGGCCATCAGGAACTCCTTGTAGTTCCCGCCGGGCACGTTGATCGAGTCGCCGAAGACGAACGCGAACAACAACACGAACATGATCGGAGAGATCAACACGAACACGAGGATCTCGGGGACTCGCTTGATCTTGATGACATTGCGCTTGGCGACCACTGCGCCGTCGGTCAATGCACCCGCAATCGAACTCATGCGGAGTCCCCTTCCTGCTCGTTGTCGGTATCGGACTCCGCGTCTTCCACGCCACGGCCGGTGAGCGTGAGGAACACGTCGTCGAGCGTCGGGCGGCGAAGGCCGATCTCGCCGATGGCGCTCGCGGTGCCATCGAATGCTGCGATCACGCTCGCGAGTGCGGTGACGCCGCCGTTGACCGGCGCGGTGATGGCGCGGCCCTGCACGGTGTCGACGACGTTGCCGGACGCGAAGCGACCCAGCACTTCGCGCACCTGAGGTGCGAACGACGGGTCGGTCAGCGTGACTTCGATCCGTTCGTCGCCCACCTGCGCCTTGAGTTGATCCGCCGTACCCTGCGCGATCGCTCGCCCGTGGTCGATGACCAGGATCTCGTTCGCGAGCTGATCGGCCTCTTCGAGGTATTGGGTGGTGAGCAACACCGTCGTGCCGCCGCTCACGAGCTCTCGGATCACGTCCCACAGGTCGGTACGACTGCGAGGGTCGAGACCCGTGGTGGGCTCATCGAGGAAGAGCACCGGAGGCGCGGCCACCAGCGCACCGGCGAGGTCGAGCCGTCGGCGCATGCCCCCGGAGTAGCCCTTCACCGGACGCTTGGCCGCGTCGGCCAGGTGGAATCGCTCGAGGAGCTCCGTCGCGCGAGCGCGTGCCCGCGCTCGGCCGAGGTGGTACAGCCGACCGATCATCTCCAGGTTCTCGAATCCGGTCAGATACTCGTCGACCGCGGCGTACTGGCCCGAGAGCCCGATGCGCTCACGGACTCGCTGCGGTTCCGCGAGCACGTCGACCCCCGCGACCGTGGCGCTGCCCTCGTCGGGAACGAGCAACGTGGTGAGGATGGAGACGGCGGTCGTCTTGCCCGCGCCG
>Ga0182741_1005875_pt1 | contig 11069 bp, 13 predicted proteins | sample eDN5th37CBELigOP_FD_128874 | JGI IMG/M metagenome (GOLD analysis project Ga0182741, IMG submission 128874) | Enriched Organic Plus compost microbial communities from Emeryville, California, USA - eDNA 5th pass 37_C BE-Lig OP (version 2) (version 2) ...
GAGCAGCGGACTCATAATCCGTTGGTGCTCGGTTCGACTCCGAGGGGGCCTACCAAGTACTGGCGCGGGTTTGCGGGCAGTTTCCGCAACCCGCGCTTTTTCTTTGGTGGGGGATTTTTTGACTGCCCCCCGCGTCGGCTCGGATTTATCACCACGGCTGCCGCACACGTAGCGTTCGATGGTGGCTGCCGTGATGAACTGCTCCTGTGTCTGGCGGATGCCTCCGGCCGACTTGAGCGTGTCGGTGCCGGCATTCGCCCGTAGATCGCGAAGCACAAAAGTTCATCGCAGTACGTTCACCAAATCAGTTGTCTCACCCCGGCATGACCAAGCGCACGGAACTTTGATGGATTGCATCCGCGAGGACTCCCACCAAGGAAAAGAACACGCCGCGTACCACACAGTGGCGGCCCGGGTGATTGGTGTAGACCCCAAGTAGCTGATCGACTTCCGCGACTACGCCATCCTTCTGCCCATCATCGAGGCCATCATCTGGCACGAGAATGGTACTCGGATTGAAACCGACGGCCACTGCTCAGTATGACGCCATCACCATCTATGAGTGCCTGATCCCAGGTGTCGTACAAAACAAGCCACTCCCGGCCTACGTCGAAAGCGCGGCGGCAGTGATGAGGTGATGGCGCGGCTCAGTCCGGCCAGTCTGCATCAGTAAGCTGGTCGTGCTGGCCCAAGCTACTTTGCGATCTTCTTTGGCTGCGCCTCCTGTTCATCCAGTCGCATTTCCAAAGAACCGATCATTCGCATAATGTAAAGGCTGTGGGCTTTCACTCGTTCGGTATCGGTCAGCTTGTCCGTTGATATTTGGGACAGCACGCCGCCGGACAAAGCGGCTTTGACCAATTCCACTGCGCATTCTCTATTGGTGTTGGAATAAATCGGGGCCATGTCGGGTACTCCTAGTAGGGGCCCAAATTGTAGGATCAACATATTACAGATTCGCTGCTCGCGCCCATAAGTACTTCACCATTTGTTCGTGCCTTTCTAGGGCGACGTAGTGGCTCCATATGGGGCGGTGGGTGCTCCGCAATTGAAAATCGGCTATTGGTTCTAAGATTATTCCAGCGCTTCAGTACTCCATTTGGGCAGCGGACATCCGCATAAAGCTTGGGTCGTTGTCCAGACTCATAATTCGTCGCAGCTCTGTTCGGCTACCAAGGGATGCCAGAAATTTCCATGAAATCAGTGGTTTACTGTTTCCAACAATGACTGCGTTTCTTTTTCGGCGCCTGCTATGATAAAAAAACAGTTGTTTCCACGTGACTGAGCACGGCGCATGGTGCGAGGTGGCCTACTTCCATGTCAACGGAAGCTTGTGCAAGCCGCTTGAAGCATGGCTTTCTTAGTAAACGAAGAGGTGTTGTGTTGCACCCAGCGGGAAATGGCTGTCTACAGCGCTAAATCAACATCAAGTCTATCGCAGCTGCGTTCCAGGCTGAAGCGGCAATGGTGACAAATATCGCGGCTTTTGCACTCATGGTCGCAATCATCTCCTGAATCTTGCTCAGTACGTCGTCTGTTTCTGCGCTGTGTCCGCTGGGATGGTCATAAATTATGGCGTAGTTGTGCTCCATGGAGTCCCATCCCCCTGTAGGGCTAGTGGAAAAATTCTGCCAGAAAGGCAAGAAGTGATGTTGGTAGTGATGTTCGTCCACCGTGTTCTGGGCAATGATGAACCTGGATTTAAGTTCCGTTGTATTTCGCACGAATGGACGGTGATCGATCTTTAGCTCGCTGGACAAAGCGCTTTCCACTTGCTTTCGTTCCATGCCTGGATAGCTCTTGGATAGAAATTTCAAAATGGAAGATTCATATTGATATTTCAGTATGTTGGTCTGCGGATTGACCGCCACCGCCAAGGAGCCTGGAAACATTGATGCGTACCTCAAAGCAGCCCATCCACCGCCAGAGGAACCATAAAATACCAAGTCGCCGTTATGGAGGTTTTTCTGCTCCTTGAGCAAATTTACAATCGCCTGTATATCGTTGCACAAGGGTCTTTTTTGCGTGCCGTGATACCACCCCAGCAAATAATCTTCACTCGGATCCACTGAGGCGTCATAGATATTCAAAGTGTTGGAGCCCAGCTTCGGACTCCAGGTGTGTCGGTGGAAAGTGGGATAACGTTTGAAATTTTTGTTCAGTGCCCCGTTGAAGATTATATAGTGCCGGCCATTGTCGTTGATTTTCTGGTATTTTACCGGCGTTACGTAATCGTTTATAGCATCAAGGTCGAATGAGTTTCGAAAATCCAGATTCTTTGTTGCAACTGGCAGCCTGGTTTTGCCTATGGTGCTCGTGGTGGCGTTAAATACGGGTTTGTTCTTCTTGTTCCGGATGAAGTAGCGAAAAAATAGCTCTTCATGCTGGCCGCTTGCTGCGAAGACGAAGGAGCCGGAGTCTTGGTAGGGGTATATTTTCGCCCTTGAAAAGGTCTTGGCGCCTATATTTCTTGCAAAGACATACAGAGCATATTTATGATCTGGCAAGAAAGGTGAAACTGCAATTGCGTAGGTCGTGCCCTGTGGGGTTATTTTGCAGTGGAACACAGCACTTGCTCCATCATTTTGTTAGGTGAAATGACAATGTAGGTAAAGCTCTCTGCCAGGAGGGATTGGGACGTTGCTGCGCAACATTCTGTCCCAGAGTGATGCGGCTCAGCACTGGCATAAGAGGTTCGGACGTTCTCGAACGCCATGCCATGGTACCGCTACGACATTCATTGTAAAGAGATGAGAAGTTTAATACTAGCGCCTGGGGCTGACTTCTGCTCGACTATTCCCCTGCAGCGAATCTAGGGTATTCAATCGTGCTTCAAGGTTCTGATCATGCGGAGAATATAAGTGCTGTCCGACCGGATTTGCTGTGTGCCGAAGGTGTCCTCCCGATGGGTTGCTCTTAGCAGGCCCGGCGTCAAGGCTGTCTTCGTCAACTCTAGCGTGAGCGCGATTCTTGTTGTACGTGTCGCCATTGGGTCTCCTCTATCGAGGACCATTCTATGCATCCGGATTGTTAGCAAGTGGACATATTTTCATCTACTTTCAATTCGCTACCGTGCGCCGCATTTGGCCCACAATACGTTCGATCCACACTTGGCTGGCACGCGGACGTAATATGCTAGCTCCGGAGTGTCGACTTAGGTTACTCTACAGCGACATCTTGCAGGATGTCGTGATACAAACGCGGTCCATTGCCTTGTCGAGACGGGTAAACGGGCAGATGTTCATGGCTGTATCGAATTACGTTGCGGCCGTCGGTTATTGGGGAAGGGAAATGCAAGTATGCATTCTGGGGAGTTGTGTCTCGCGAGACATCTTCAATCATGCAAAAGAGGGCGAGGTAAAGATCTCTCTCTATTCAGCCCGAACCTCGCTGGGTTCAGTTTTTTCTCCACCGCCATTCGAGGATATTTATAGCTCCAAGCTGAAGTCTGCATTTCAGCAGCGGTTGGTTAGTTGGGATATCAATAAAGATACCGCGAAGACACTCTTGCGGGTGCAGGCGGATCTCATTGTTATTGATAATATTGACGAGCGATTCAACCTCTTGGCTATGTCGAACGGCCACCGTTGTACATTGTCCTCCGAGATGGTGTCTACCGGCGCAGCTAAACACCCGGGTGGGAAGATAATTCCCTCGGGCTCCCTCTTGTTCCTGCGTTATTGGCTGGAGGGCTGGGAAAAGCTAGTTGAAATGCTAGAATCTCGAGGGCTTCACAACCGAATCGTTCTCAACAAAGTATATTGCCAACATGCTTCTACTGGCGGGGTCGTTTTCGAGAAGGAACGAGTGGATCGGCTGAATGAAACCCTGAGCAAGATCTACGACGTCCAGGAGCGCTCGTTATCCCGCGAGCAGATTATCGACTATGGCGACCGCCTCACATGCCCAGACGACCACAGGTGGGGGCCAACGCCTTTTCATTTCAGTAATGAGTCGCAACTATATGCGTTGGAATGGTTGCGCAATCGATTCAATGTTGTCGCGCCGAATATGCGGCCATTGCAGGGACAAACTGCAATCTGCCAACTTCGCTAACTTCGAATACTTCTATCATGCGTCTGCTGATCGCTCTCATCCTCCCCTGGCTGACCTTCTTCACCATCGGCCGCCCCATAGCCGGCATCATTTGCCTGATCCTGCAAGTGACGCTCATCGGCTGGATTCCCGCCACGATCTGGGCGGTGTACGCGCTCAGCCAGTACAAGACCGACAAGAAAATCGAGAAGGCGCTGGGTCAGAGAGGCTGATCGCTCGAGCGCCCACCTGGGCGCAGCCACGCGGAACATCCCGCAGGGCTGAATGTTCCGCTGACGTACATGGCGCCATGGCGGTATAGCGTCAGGCGGCTGGGAGGATCGGCTGCCGCGATGACCCAGACGGCGCCCTGCGGGTCCACCCATAGTATCCGGGCTGCCGTGCCGTCCAGTGCGGCAAGCAAGTCTACCGCCGAGGCGCCCGGCCGCAGCACTATGGCGGTCGTATTGGCGCTGGCATTGGCTTTGACGGGATAAGCGTTCAACGCACCGGCTGCGAACGCCAGAGCCACGACCAGCATTGCGATCGCGTTCCCCCCTGGACCAGAGGCCGTTCCACTGCCGCCCCTCCTGCGCAGGCGCAAACCAATGACCAGCGGCACCACACCAAACAGGACCAGCCATGCGACGTCCCAAGGCAAGGGATGCGCCACGTCCATGCGGATCCGGTGAATGCCGATCAGCCAATGCGAAAGCAGCGCATCCAGCACGTGCCAGACACCGAAGCCGATCCAGAAGTTGGCGATGAACCGCCGGTTGGCTCCCGGCCTGGCCAGGTGCGAGCGTGCCCGATACAGCTGCCACAGCCCGACCACCGCGATTGCATACATGCCGGCATGGAACAGTCCGTCCGCCATGACCTGGACACGCAGGTCGGCGAAGGCGCCGGTGCGCAGGCCCGATAGCAAGTGGTGCCATTGCAGGACCTGGTGCAGCAGGATGCCGTCGAAGAAACCGCTCAATGCGAATCCCAGGCTGTACGCCGCCCAGTCGAATCTTTGGCTGAATGGCCGGAATCGGGCGGCATCGGCCGCCGAGATGTTCATGTCGCCTCGCGGGCCACGCATTCCCGCAGCCAGTGCTGGACGATGGCCTGGTGGCGTGCTTCGGCCGCCAGGGCCTCGGTGCAGCGGTCCACCAGATCGTCATGGCCGTGCTGCCTGGCCAGATCCGTGAGCAATTCCCACGAGGCATGGTCGGTCAGTTCGGCAGTCAGCAAGGCTTCCAGGCTCTGTGAAAGCGTTGTGCGAGGGTCGGTAATCACCTGTATCAATCCCATTGCGGCTACGGCGCTGACGTCGGCGCCGGGCGTCTGCGCGGTGGGGTCCGCGCCCAGGTCCTGGATGATCTGGGCAAGCATGTGGAAATGGCTTTCTTCTTCGTGGCAGATCTTGACCAGGTCGGCGCGCAGTTCGGTGTCGCGGTCATCGTGCGCGGCGTCCACCTTGACCAGCATGGCCTGGTATAGCCTCACGCCGGAACGCTCGTAGGCCAGTCGCTGCCCCAGCTTGTCGATCAATACTTCCGGATTGCGCCCGGCGAGTTTGCCGGCTGCCGTAGCCAGCCAGCCCTTGCCCGTCGCGGGCACAGGCACCGATCCTAGCCGTTCGGCCGCCTCAATGTAGGTGGCTCGCAGGGCCGCCGCCTCCTGTAAGTCGCCGGGATCAGGGCCGTGCTGTTCCGCGAATTTCACCTGCATCGGCCCTTGGATGGGTGACATCTGCATGCCGGTACGGTTCATGCCGGTCTTGACGGTGCGTTCCATGGTCATTTCCTCTACTGCGCGTCACGGTTGGGGCGGTTGAGTTCGGTGCCGGGCGTCCATTGATAGCCGGCCGACACGACGCTGCTCGGCGAGCCGGACGCGTTGAGCGCTTCGCGCGTGTCGATCGAAGGCTGGCTTTCTTCTTCCTGCGGTACGTAGGCCGAGCCTTTGGCCCGCAGCGGGATCTCACTGGCCAGCACGCTGCGCACGAAGTCTCGTTGGGAGGCGAATTTCAGGGATGCGGGCATCACGGTGCCCAGGACTTCTTCCGGGTCGCGCCGTTCGTGCTCCTTGAACAGGGATTTGACCAGCGCCAGATGGCCTAGCTCGTAGTCCAGGAAGCGTTCCCAGATGGCCTTGATGCGGGGATTGGTTTCCTGTTCAACGCAGCTGTAGTAGGTGTAGACCTCGGTCGCTTCATGGATCAGCAATTTTTCCAGCAGCGATTCTCCGGGGTCTTGCAGCGAGCCATACTGTGTGACGTGCTGCTCTTCGATGGAAGCGATTTCGGCATACAGCTGGCGCGCCAATGGGTCGGCGAACAGCGGACCGATGTTCATGTAATAGTCGTGGGTCTGGTACTCCGCGGCAGTGATGAGGGTGGCGTGCAACTTGGTGAGCAACGACGCCTGCTCGCGTTGATACGGGCGTCGCACGTCATCCTCGGGAGCGCGGTGTTCATCACGGGTGGGACGGCCGGGCACGATGTCGGTATAGCCCTGCAGAATGTTGTTGGCGTCCTTGCCTTCCAGGCGGTCCAGCATGGCGCTGTAGCGGTACAAATGATCGAAGTCTTCGAGCAGGCCGAAGCGGTAACTTTGCGCCTGGTACGGGTCCGGCTCGGCCTGCGCGACGGCCGCCGTCACTTCGATGGCGACTTGCTCATAGGCGATGGTGGTTTCCAGCGGGGAATGGTCGGCCGACAATAGCCAGTTGATCATGGTCGCCTGGTGATGCTCGACGCGCCGCAGTTGGGCCAGCGGCACGCGCAGTAGCTCGTTGAAGCGGCTGGCGATATGTTTCAGGCGCAGCGCGTCCACTTCCAGTCCATTGAGCAAAATGATGCGGATCCGCGTGAAAGCGTCGTCGTCCAGCTTGCTGATGGGTTTGCCCACCATGTCGGCCCAGGTGAAACGCTGGCGGTCCAGCGGCACGCCAGCGTTGTCCCACAAATTGTTCATCGTGCCCATGTCGGTCTCCTGGAAAACCGCCGCAGGCAGCAAATGGTGTTCCCGTCGCTACTGGCCTAGCCGCTGCGCGGGCCGGACCGCTTGCGCAGCACCGCTGGCGTATCGTCGCGCGGCTTCAGCACGCCCGACTCATCGTCGCCTTGCGGGTTGGGGTTGCCGTCGAACTGTGTCGCCTTGCCTTCCGGCGAATCCAGGCCTCCGGCCTGGGAAGGGTGGGAACCGTCTCGTCCGTCGTGCTGGTTGGCGTGCCGGATCCCTTTTTGCACTTCGTCGCCGATATCTGACTGGGGAGTGTCCGGGTTTTGTGCCTCGGATGCGCTGGCGTTCCCCGTTTGGGATTTGCTAGAAGGGCGGTGCGGTAGATGAGATTTCATGGCGGGCTCCCTGTGTAAGAGAGGCCTTCGAAGCAGTTTTCGTGCCCAGGTCCGTCAGAATTATTAATCTCGTTACGATGTCTGTAGCGGAACCGCCATAGAATATTCCTCGTCCTCAACCTATTCGGGGTACCTATGTGGAACCTTTTTGCCCGCCTGCGGAATATCTTCTTCTCAGCAATATTCCTGGTCGCGATTTCGCCACTGGCTGCCTATGCGAGTGGAGTAGTCTTATACCTCGATCCTCACGGCTCCGACCAAGCCAATGGGCAGGGACCTGATCAGGCGCTGCGATCCTTGCAGAAGGCGTTGGACATTGCTTATGTTCGGGCCAAGAAAGGTGCAGATTCGGTCCGGATCGAGATTGCTCCAGGACGCTACGTAGGCCAACATGTGCGAATCGGCCGGCCTCCGGCGGACGTGCGTTTTGAGGTTGTAGCTCGGCCTGGATCTCCATCGCGGCCAATATTTGACGGTGATGGCAAGGGTGGCACTTGGTTCATCCTGAAAGCCCGGGACCAAAATGGAGCGCGCTTTATGTTCTCAGGTCTAGAGATCACCAATTACCTTACCGCAATGTCTTTCGATGGGGACCGAGAGCGGCCCAATACGAGCTTGGGCAACAATGTTATTCAGGACATGGTATTTCGCAAGATTGGCCAAGTTAGACCAAACGATCGGCCGAGTACCGCAGCGCTGCGTTTGGTTAATTCGCGCCATAACGTGATCCGTGATAACCACTTCATCAGTATTCGCAACCTGCGCGGGTGTGGTGCGTTGCATTCGATTTATCTGGCCCACCACTCCAGCGATAACCGTATTGAAAATAATACCTTTCAAGATACTTGCGGTTCGCCGATACGTTTACGCGACGCCTCAAACGACAACGTTGCCATTGGGAACACCTTTCGGAAGGCGGAGTATGAGGCGGTTTTTGATGAGTGGTACTGCAATCCGGAGCGCACGAAGAAATGCACGAAGAAAACACCAGAGTGCCCGTCGTGGGGGAATCGCTATGAAGCGAACACTGTGAGCGATTCTGACTCACGTGTTATCCAGGAGCCGACCATGGTGCATATTCCGGAGATCGCCGCCACGTGTGCTGCGGGGGCTGGGGCTGCGTCGCCAGCAGTTTCCGGTGCATCCGCATCTTCGTACCGTGCAACCAGCGCCAAGACCGGCGCCAGCCCTGACGTCAAGCGCGAACGCATCATAAGGAACTGAGCTGGCTCTGGCTTGGATACTTGCCAATCGGCAAAAAACGCCCCGCATGGCAGACCATGCGGGGCAACAAGCATTACCAAGATGTGTGTGTCGTACCTGGAGAGAGGAGGTGCATCACACAGGCACTACGATAAGGCAATTGCCTGGCGTGCGGGGCGTTGCGCGCGTGTTTGACTTGCGCCAGATCAAGTTGTGTTCTTGCTGATGGCGCGGGCGGCGCGGATGACGAGGGGACCGAGCTCGTGGCGGGCGCGCTCGAGGGTCCACCGGGGCTTCGGCACGGAGATGTTGATGGCCGCGATGGGCTGGCTGTCTTCGTTCAGAATGGCGGCGGCCACATTGACGTCGCCCTGGAAGAATTCCTCGTCCGCATAGGCGTAGCGGTTCTCGCGCGCCTCGGCGATCAAGTCCCGCAATACCTCGACCTCGGTGGTGCTGTGCGGCGTGTATTTCTGCAGCGGCGCGCTGGCCAGCCGGCGCTCGGCCTCATCGGGCGGCAGGTGCGCCAGCACGGCCCGACCCGAGGAGGAGGCCGGCATGGGGATGCGTGTGCCGGTCGGCATATAAACGGGGATGTGCTGAGAGGTGGGCACGCGCATGACGAACACCATGCTGTTGTGTTCGTCGGGCACCGACAGGTTGACGATCTCTCCCGATTCCTGGTTCAACTGGTGCAGCACCGCGTGGGCGTTCTGGAAGAGCGGTTCGCGGGCCAAGTAGCTGTAGCCCAGGCCCACCGCCTTGACAGTGACGCGGTAGCGCTTGCTGTACGCGTCTTTCTTCAGATAGCCGCACTGCTCCAGGGTGTAGGCCACGCGCTGCGCCGAGCCGCTGGTGATGTCGCAGGCTTGCGCGATTTCGCGCAGGTTCATGGTCTCGCAGTTGCGGAAGGCTTCCAGGACCGCGAGGCCTTTTTCCAGAGATTGGATGAATAGCGCCGAATCGGCCATCGATGTTCCCGGCGACAGCCCGGCGCGCCAAGCTATCGCATTGCGTAACGTATTTGACTGGCGATGTTATCACCGCCTTTGCTGCCGCCCGGGGCGCCAAGGTGGTTGCCATTCACCATTAATCGATAAATAATAATCGAATATCAAATCATAGTTATCGATATTCGATATGTCATCAGAAAACCGGCCGGTACTGCCCGAGGCGGTGGATGTGGCCATCATCGGCGGCGGCATCATCGGGACTTGCACGGCGTACGCGCTGGCCCAGGCCGGCATGCGGGTCTGCCTGCTGGAAAAGGGCGTGCTGGCCGGCGAGCAGTCGTCGCGCAACTGGGGCTGGGTGCGCACGCTGGATCGCGATCCGGCGGAAGTGCCGCTGGCGCTGCGCGCCAATCAGCTGTGGGGCGAGATCCAGGCTCGCGCGGAGGTCGGCTTCCGCCGCACCGGCATTCTTTACCTGCAAGAGGACGGGCACGATGCGCAACGGCACCAGCGCTGGCTGGACCTGGCCCGCTCTTGCGAAACCGGGGCGACCCTGCTGGATCGGGCCGCGGTGCTGCGCCATTTGCCAGAATCGCCCAGGCCCTGGAGCGGGGCGCTCTACAGCCCGACGGACGGCGTCGCGGAACCCGGCCTGGCCACGCAGGCCATCGCCGGGCTGGCCCGCGGGCATGGCGCGGTGGTGCTGGAGCGTTGCGCCGCGCGCGGGCTGGACCTGCAGGCCGGCCGTGTCGCGGGCGTGGTGACTGAACGCGGCCTGATCAAGGCGCAAGCCGTCCTGCTGGCGGGGGGCGCATGGTCGCGTCTGTTCTGCGGCAACAGCGGCGTCGAATTCCCGCAGCTGAAAGTGCGCGGCTCGGTGTTGCGTACCGGACCTTTCGATGCGCCGTTGTCGGCCACGGTGAATGGCAAGACGTTCACCTGCCGCAAGCGGGCCGATGGCGGATATACGGTTTCGCAGTTCGGCGCCTCGATGGCGGACGTGGTGCCGGACAGTTTCCGCCTGATGAGCAAGTACCTGCGCGCCTGGCTTGCCAATAATGCCTTCGTGAAGGTGCGTTTCGGCAAGCGGTTCTTCGAGGAGCTGGCTATTCCGCGCCGCTTTGCGCTGGATGATGTCAGCCCGTTCGAACGCTGCCGCGTGCTTGATCCCGCGCCTTCGGCGGGCGCGATCGCGACGGCATGGCGGCGGCTGACGGCGGCCTTCCCGGTTTTCAACGCGGCGCGCATCGCGCACGCCTGGGGTGGCTATATCGATGTCACGCCGGACGCCTTGCCGGTGATGTCGCAGGTGGACGGCATACCCGGGTTTTATCTGGCCTCGGGGTTTTCCGGCCACGGGTTCGGCATCGGTCCCGCCGCGGGCGAACTGATGGCCGACCTGATCTTGGGCCGCACGCCGCGTGTCGACATCCAACCGTTCCGACTTGCGCGCTTTGCCGGCTGAGGCAGGGCGGATGCCACCCATGCACCACATGACAAAAGGGGATACTCCAATGCGTTCATCATCC
>Ga0182741_1005879_pt1 | contig 11058 bp, 9 predicted proteins | sample eDN5th37CBELigOP_FD_128874 | JGI IMG/M metagenome (GOLD analysis project Ga0182741, IMG submission 128874) | Enriched Organic Plus compost microbial communities from Emeryville, California, USA - eDNA 5th pass 37_C BE-Lig OP (version 2) (version 2) ...
AACGCCTGCATGGTTGACAAGCTTTCGACTTCATCCTCTCGCCGGGAAAGACTTGTCTGCAAGGCATGACATGCAGGCCCAATCAGCCTGCTGCAAATGCACCAGCAGCTCGATGAGGGCTCAACCCCTCGCATCGAGCTGCTGTACACCGTTTAGGAATTGTTGGGAGTTACGTTGCTGAACTTCCAAAGCAATGACTGGATGACGTGAAACTGCCTCGCCATCCAGCATCGGTGGGCTTAAGCGTTTATTGGCCCAGGCTCATATCCATGGCGCCCGATGAGAAAACGTCGTTGAATACTTTACGATCTTCCTCAACCAGCGCGGCAGAACTCTCGAGCGTGCTGTCAGCGACCACTTCGTAGCCAAGTTTCTCAAGGCTTTCCCGCACTGATGGATCCTTGAGGATCTTGTTGGTCGCTGCATTCACCCGGGCAAGGATCTCAGGTGACAAGTCCTTCTGTCCGAAGACCATGAACCATCCCCCGACAATGAGATCGGGATGGCCCAGTTCAACCGTCGTCGGAACGTCCGGAACGATCGACAGCCTCTCCCGTCCCATGGTTCCAAGTATCTTCAGTTTCCCGGACGCAACACCAGGCAGGAAACCCGCCGGGAAACCTGCGCCAATGTCAACAACGCCACTCATGAGATCCGCGAGCTGAGCTCCGGAGCCGCTGTACGGAACGATATTGAGTTTGGCTCCCGTCTCGAACTGGATCAGTGACATGGCGAGATGCGTGACAGAACCCGCCCCAGAGATGGCGGCGTTGACCTCACCCGGATTGGCAATTGCATAGTCGATCATTTCCTTGAGGTCGTTGTACGGTGTGTTGGCATTGGCCGTAATCACCGTTGGCGAGTTTGTCATCGTGACGATCGGCACCAGATCCCTTGGGTCATAGGGTAGGTCCGGTGTGGTGAACATGGCATTGACGACCGGCGTTTGCGAAGTCAGCATCAGGGTGTAGCCATCCGCTGGCTTGTTCAAGAATGCCGCCGTGCCAACTGTCCCGCCTGCACCGGGCTGGAAATCAACGAGCACTGGCTGGCCCAACTCGTCGGTCAGCCCTTCGGCCAGGAGCCGCGCAACCGGATCGGTGCCGCCGCCAGCTGCCCAAGGCACTAGAAGTGTGATCGGCTCGTTCGGCCAGTCCTGCGCCATCAGTCCTGTCGAAGATGCCAAGATGAGTGTTGCTGCTGCAAGCACGCTTTGAATTTTGGTGATCATACTTTCCTCCCGATGCAGATGCGGAAAATTGATCCTCTCCCATCGGATGAGGCCGCACCCGGTTCAAATATAATGACATTATATCTTTTAGCGTCAATATAACATTATGTTTCAGGCGAAAGCTGTCTCAATTTTTGCATTGGGAGCTGACCTGCCGCTCGTGTGGACCGAAATAAAATGCCCATCGCTCAGGAAACAATTGGCTGAGGATTCGGAGGCGTTGCAATTCACTGCATCCAGCTGGAAGCAGATTTCAGCAACGGTACTCGCTGCAGTAAAAAATCCCGGCATTGAGCCAGGATTGACTAAGACAAATCAATACAGTTCTTGCCTTTATAAAATAAACAGGCGTCTCATCCAGTTGTTATCAGCAAGACCTTACCTACTGAAGGGACATATCCATGCGCCCCGACTCGAAGACCGTCTTGAACTGTGTACGCTCGCTATCAAGCCATTGCCGCGCGCTCTCAGCCGTGCTGTCGGCAACAACATTGTAGCCCAGATCCGCAAGCCGCTTGCCGGCATCAGGCTGAGCGAGCAGGTCGTTCAGGGCTGCCCGGACCTTTGATAACACCTCTTCAGGAACGTCTTTGTGGGCGAAGACCATGAACCATCCGCGAACATTCATGTTGTCATATCCAATTTCACGGGTAGACACCACGTCGGGCAGAATGTCCAGGCGGTCTGGGCCCAGGGTGCCGAGGATTTTCAGCCGACCTGAGGCCACGCCTGGCATGAAACCAGCCGGGAAACCCACGCCGAAGTCAACCACGCCGCTCATCAGGTCCGCCAGCTGAGCGCCTGAACCGCCATACGGGACTACGTTGAACTCAACGCCTGCCTCGTGTTCCATCAGTGCTACGGCCAGATGCGACACAGTCCCAGCACCCGAAATGGCTGCGCTGACGTCGCCAGGGTTTTCTTTCGCGTAAGAAAACAGGTCTGCAAGAGTACTGGCCTTAACGTTGACATTGGCTGCAACCACGGTCGGGGACTCAGCAATAAGCGCTATCGGTCTTGCATCGTCCGCGTCATAGGGAAGTTCAGGTGTGGTGTAGATCGCATTGACAACAGGTGTGGGCGAAGTCAGAAGCAATGTGTGTCCGTCAGACTCGGCATTGAGGAACATACTCGTTCCTACTGTGCCGCCGGCTCCCGGGCGGAAATCAACCAGGACCGACTGGCCGAGACGTTCACTCAGCCCGTCCGCTACGAGCCGGGCCACCGGATCAGCACCGCCGCCGGCAGCGAAGGGCACGATCAGTGTAATGGGCTGGCTTGGCCAGCTCTGCGCAGACGCAACTCCGCTGGTCAGCGAAAAAGCAGCCGCGATAGCAGCAAACTTTATCGAGTATTTCATAATGTCTCCTCCACATTTGCCGGCACAGCCGCATGACCTCCGCGCCCCACCAAACATTATTATGTCATAACATATTGTCAATTGCTTTGCTGAGTGTACGCGCTGTCCGGGTTAAGGACCTCAAGCGTATTTGGCCGCTCGCTCCCGAATATTTTGTCGTGTACTCGTCGTTCAGTTACGCGAGGCGGTCTTCTGACCTGCAGGATTTCAGCTTGCAATCTGATATAATGTCATAATATGTTGGATTAAAGCTGCTACGGAGTTTTGGCATGGCACGTTACTCCACCCGAGCCTCTGGTGACGGCGGTAAAGTCCTCCAGAAATATCGCGTGCTTCGGCTGGGGCAGTCTGTCTCGGGCGACTTCCTGTGCCAATTGCTGACGAATGCTGGGGCTAAGGTGGATTGCCTCTCGGAGGCACAACACGACATCTCATATGACGTCGTCATCAATGACCTTGGCCGGGGGGCCAACATCCCCGCAGGTTTCAGCTTTGCCGAGATGTCAGAGGCGGGGCCATCGCTTGTATACTGCGCGCTGGTGAGCTTTCCGGCGGATGGCCCAACCGATCTTCCCGAACTGGAGGACGCGCCAATACTGGCGACGATGGGGCTCAACCGGATGTCTCCAGGAACTGTGGTGCACGAGCGTCTCAGGATACCCAGTTTCTATGGTGCCGTTATGGCCGCCATCTACATCGTTTGCGGGCTCATGCCCCGCAACCGAACCGCTGAGGCGAAGTACATGGAGGTGTCGCTATTCGCGGCCGCCATGAACATTCTCGGGCGCAGGATGATCCAGTTCGAAAACGAAGAGCTGCGAGATCCTCAAACGGTAAACCTGATGCTGCCGGTTTCGAAAGTTCGAAAGTGTGCCGACGGACGCTACCTTCAACCACAGGGGAGATATCCCAATCTGGTCCGGATCCTTTTCGAGGCTGCCGGCCGGCCGGAATGGGCTGATGCGGCTGCCGACAGTCTGGAATATCTGCCTGATCGCGCTGCACTGAAGCTGTGGAACGACAGGATGGATGCAATGTTTCTTGGCCGCCCGGCAGCCGAGTGGGAGCAGATCATAAATGATGCGGGCGGCGCCAGCACGTTGATCCGAAGCCATGAGGAATGGGTGGCGGAGGCGCAGCCACACCGGTCAGGCATATTCGTCGAAGGGAAGACTGGAAAGACCGAAGCGGGTCCTGGGTGCGTCGTGACGGAAGGACCAGAATGTACCCCCTCTCTGAGCGATGCGTCCACGCCTATCGCAGGTGAGGCGCCGCGCCGCCCGTTGTCCGGCATCCGTGTGCTCGATTTTACCATCATCATTGCAGGTCCGACGATGGGCCGCATTCTCGCGGACCTGGGTGCGGATGTCATAAGAGTGGATTCCCCCTATCGCGTGGTCAATCCAATCATCTGGATGGATGTAAACCGCGGCAAACGCAGCATTGTTCTCGACATGGACAAACCGGAAGCGCGGTCGATCGCCCGAGCACTCGCTCGTAAAACCGATGTCATCCTGGAAAACTTCCGTACTGGCAAGATGGAACGGTTGGGATTGGGCTACACCGATGTCATCAGGGATAATCCAGGCGTCATCTACACATCGGGCAACTTGTTCGATCAGACAGGCCCGTGGGCAGATCGGCCGGGATGGGATCATAACGCACAGGCGGCCACCGGCATGTCCTGGGCAAGGGCTGTCGACGGCGTTCCAAACGTCCTGGGACTTCCAGTCAATGATTGCGGCACCGGTCTGCTGGGCGCCTTCGGTACCGTTCTGGGATTGCTGCACCGGCAGCTGGCCGGCCGGGGATGCCGGGTGGCTGTCAGCCTTGCACGGACGGCGTCCATACTGCAGCAAAAGGAGCTGACAGGTTCCACTGAGATAGGCTCATCAAGGGTCCGACAGGAAACGATTGCCTGCCAGGGAGGGTGGGTGACAGCCTATCTTCAGCCTGGCGAGGACCTTCCCGCGGACTGTCTTGAACAGGCGCCTGATATGACGCCCGAGGATCTGCGTGCGTTTCTCTCGCGGCTTGGTGTTTCATCCGCAGCAGAAAACAGAACAGCTGACCTTGTCTCTTCTGATCTGCTCGACCGGACGGGTATACGGACCTCCTGGGAACATCCCGAGTTTGGTCCGTTCAAAGGTGTCGTTCCAGCCGGCATCATGTCCGGCTTTGTTCTTTCACCCAGGGAATGCGCTCCGGTACCAGGGCGTGACAACGCTCAGGTGCTTTCAGAACTGGGGCTGGAAGCTGAGCTGCACCGCTACGAGGCAGATGGGGTTGTCGGCTCCTTTTCCCTGTTCGGTCAGACAAATCCGGAAAAAGAAAATACCAGACCAACGCTTCTAAAAGCGTAAGCGGTAGCAAAACATAGGAGGGAGGAGCAATGTTATCTACCAGAAGGAAGAACATACTCACTGGCGGTGTACTGATATTACTTGGAACGTTTGTCACATACTACGCCCTCACTCATTACACGATCGGGCAGCTGTCACGCATCGGAAGCGCGGTTTTTCCTGCCGCCATCGGCGTCATCCTTGCGATCCTTGGGTTGCTACTGGCAGTCACCAACCTGGTGGAGGAAGCGGAGGAAGAGCAATTCCCTCTCCGTCCAACAGTCGCAATCCTCGGGTCCATCCTTGTATTCGCACTTGTGGTCGACCGGGCGGGACTTGTTCCGGCCGTTATTCTCCTGGTCGCCGGTGCGATCCTGGCCGACAATCAGCACAGCTGGCGTAGCGGCATCATGTTGACTGCAACCACGGCTGCGATGACGGGGTTGATCTTTTGGGCACTGGGGATGTCTTTCACACTAGCCCGGTGGCCGCTATGACCTGGCTGTGGGAAAGCATCGCACTCGGACTCGGTGAAAGCCTGACGCTGACAAATCTCACTTACTGCCTGTTGGGCGTGGCGATGGGGCAGGCAATTGGTACCTTGCCAGGCATAGGAACTCTGGTTGCTGTCTCCCTGCTTCTTCCGTTCACATACCATCTGGACCTGTTCCCCTCCCTTCTCATGATTGCAGGCATCTACTATGGCACCGCCTACGGAGGATCCATTGCGGCTATTCTGCTGAAGGTTCCCGGACAGCCATCCAGTGCGGTGGTTTGCCTCGATGGCTACCAGATGACCCAGCAGGGCCGCGCGGGCGTTGCCCTCTTCATGACTACCATAGCCTCCTTTTTCGGAGCCAGCGTCGGCATCATCCTGATGATGCTGTTTTCACCGTTGATTGCCGAGAATGCCCTGAATTTTGGGCCGTGGGAGTATTTCGCGGTCATGACGCTTGGACTGGTTTCCGCTTCCACGATTGGGTCGGATAACCCGATCAAGGGCATAGCGATGGTCGTGGTTGGACTGTTTTTCGGCACCATCGGATTGGACATCCACAGCGGAGCAGAACGTTTCGCGTTCGGGTACATGTCACTTTACGACGGCATCAGCCTCGTACCGCTGGTGATGGGGCTCTTTGCTGTTCCGGAGATCATCTTCTCGATACGGACAATCAAAGAGAGCAGTCTGGCAACAAAGAAGATTTCGCTCTCCTCAATGATCCCCTCGAGAGATGAGTTGCGGCGTTCCTGGATGCCGATGACCCGAGGAACGTTGATCGGATCGTTCTTTGGTGCTTTGCCAGGAACTGGCGCACTGGTGGCCTCTTTCATGGCTTACGCCACGGAAAAGCGTCTGGCGCGTGACCCGTCGCGCTTCGGTCGCGGAGCGATTGAAGGTGTCGTTTCGCCCGAGGCTTCCAACAACGCCGCCGATCAAACTGCATTTATCCCGACGATGACTCTGGGAATACCGGGCAGCGTCACGATGGCGATCATCATCGGTGTGATGCTGGCCAAGGGGGTAACGCCGGGACCTACGCTGATGACGGACAAACCCGAGCTGTTCTGGGGCCTGATCATGAGCTTCTGGATCGGTAACGTCATACTGGTGGTCCTGAACATTCCGCTCATTGGATTGTGGGTCAATCTCCTCCTTGTCCCCTACAGGATGCTCTACCCGATAATCCTTGTGTTCGTTTGCGCGGGCGCGTTCCTTGTACAGGGCAGTGACGTCGATGTCCTGCAGGTCGGCTTCTTTGCCGCTCTGGGATGTGCGATGCGGTGGGCAGGTTTACCGGCAGCCCCGTTGGTTCTCGGCTACATTCTCGGTCCGATGATGGAGGTGCAGATGAGGCGTGCGCTGGTGCTCTCTCGAGGCGATTTCATGCCGTTTGTCGATCGTCCGCTGAGCGCCACCTTCCTGTTTGCGACCGTCGCGCTACTGGCCTGGTCGGCCTATGCAGCGATGCGGGCCCGGTCGCGCCGGCGTCTCTCTGAGGTTGCGGCAGGGGAGTAGATGTAGCGACATTCTCGGGCTTATCGCAGCTATCGAGGTCCCCATGCGAAACAGTTGTCGCCTGGGGACCTGACTGTGTCTTCTCCAGTCCCGCATTTGCTGCGCGCATTTCACATAACAATCCGAGGTGCGCGCATGAATCTACCAAAACAAAACCCGCCAAGAATGGCGGGTTTATCAAGGTCCGAAGTGCGCGTTTAACGCGCACTTCGCTATTTTGCATCCCAGCTTTCGCAGGCTGGAAGCTTAGGGAACTTCGAAATATTTGCCTTTAATGAGTTCGCCGACCAGGGCTGTTTCCTTCTGTATCTTGGCCTTGATCTCTTCCACAGTGCTCGTAGCAGCAACGTTTCCGGCAGCGAGCATCTGTTCTTTGATATCCTCCCGCTTCAGGTAGTCGGTAATGGCCGTGTTTATTGAGGAGGTGATCTCGTCAGGCAGTGCGCCCGGGCCGCTTATCAGATACCACCCAGTAATAACTGTATCCGGAAAACCCTGTTCGATGGTGGTTGTAACTTCCGGCAGTTCTGCCAGCCTGTCCTGTCCCATGATCGCAATTGGTTTGAGAGTTCCTGCCTGTATGCCCGGCAGGTAACCGCTGGCCCCAATTCCCATCGTCAGGTCGAGGCGCCCGGCCATCAGGTCGGCAAGCCGTTCTCCGGTGCCCGCATAAGGCACCATGGTCATTTCTATGCCTGTGGTATAGCTCAACACGCTCATGCCGAGGTGACCTGAACCGCCGAAGCCGGAGATCCCGGCATTAATCTTGCCCGGGTTCTCCTTGGCGTAGGTTACCAGTTCTTCCATATTGCTCGGCCCGAACTTGGCGCTTGCTGCGATGATGAACGGAGCTTCTGCTACGAGGGCTATGGGAGTGAGATCCTTGTCGGGATCATAGGGCAGGGGTTCGGTCCGGTACCTCATGTTGACCACGGGAGCCTGTGAGGTAACCATGAGCGTGAGCCCGTCGGGTGCCGATTGGGAAACCCTGTAAGTTCCTACGGTTCCATTTGCGCCTGGGCGAAAATCGAGCACGACGGTCTGGCCATACGCGTCCTGCAGCCCCTCCGCGATAATGCGAGCGACCTGCTCTGCGCCGCCGCCTGCTGCCCAGGGCACGATCAATGTGATCTGCCCCGAGGGTTTCCAATCAGCGCCATAAGAGGCGCCGGTAAGCGCCACAAGCACTCCTGCCGCCGCAAATGCACGGCGTGTAATTGCGATTTCCATACTCTCCTCCCATTTGGTGAAATTCACTCTGCCAGCATTAATTTTTAATGTTATTATGACATTATAGCATATTCCAGGATGTATCAACATAGGCCTTTAGCAGAGGGAGCCAAAATATGGCGTTCGCGCGAACCAACGGAATTGTCCTCCACTATGAGACGCGCGGAGCGGCTGAGGCGCCTGCGTTGGTTTTTTCCAATTCCCTGGGCACGGATTTCCGGATCTGGGATCAGGTCGCGGACAAGTTGGCGGATGATTTCAGACTCATTCTCTATGACAAGCGCGGGCACGGGCTGTCAGATGCGCCGCCACAACCCTACCGCATGGAGGAGCATGTTGAAGATCTGGCATCGCTCCTCAAGCATCTCAATGTCAGTTCGGCCGTCGTGGCCGGTCTCTCCGTGGGAGGAATGATAGCCCAGGGTCTGGCGTATGCTCACCCTGAACTGGTTCGGGCGCTGGTCCTTTGCAGCACCGCACCCAAGGTTGGTACTGAAGCGATGTGGAACGATCGCATCAATGCCATTAATAACGGCGGCTTCAGTTCCATGGCAGAAGCTATCCTGTCCCGGTGGTTTGCGCCTTCCTACCGCAGCCCCGAAAATCCGGACTTCATGGGGTACGCCAATATGCTCGTGCGAACGCCGCCGGACGGGTATGCCGGAACGTGCGCTGCCATCCGCGATGCGGACTTCACTTCGGCTGTACGACGGCTACATCTTCCGGTGCTTTGCCTGGTAGGGGATGAGGACTGCTCAACGCCTCCCGAGCTTGTCCGAGAGCTTGCCTCCCTTATACCCGGCGCACACTTCACAATCGTCGAAGGAGCAGGTCATATACTCTGCGTGGAACAACCGGAGGCAATCGCAAAGCTGATCAGGGAATTCGTTACCTCGTTAGCTTAGTTATTGTCCTGAGCTTCAGTGATGCATCCTTCTCGCTCTGGATGAGGGATGCACCATGGGCAATGGTAGCGCCACGTCAGTTTCGCGGTGAAAGACCTCATAGTTTCTGTGACCGATCCCCTGCCCATCGGCACACTGGCAGGAATTTCCGCTACTTGGCAGAGACCAGGCTATGCCTGCTCGGTCAGCACCATCGCCTTCACAAATCCATCGGGCCGGTCGCGGGTCTGGTTCAATGCCGCTGCCAGATCCTCGAGCGGGTAGGTGTTGGTCAGCAACGCGGTGATGTCGAGCCGTCCCTGTTCCACCGCGTCGATCGCTTCGCGCAGGCCACGCATGTAGATGGCAGGGTCGCGCTCGTGAGCGTTGATGACGTCAAGCCCGCGCCAGTTCCATTGCTGCATGTTGACCGTGCGGGGACCGTCCTGGTGGTAACCTGCGATGATGAGCCGGCTATATTCTGCCGTGAGGTCGCCCGCGAGGTCGAGCGGTCCCTGCTTGCCCGTCGCCTCGATCACGCGCTCGCACATGCGTCCGCTCGTGATTTCAGAGACCTTCTGGAAGACTTCGTAGTTGTTGTTGAGCTGGATGGTGTGTTCGGCACCCATCGCACGTGCGATCTCCAGAGAGTAAGGGCGCCGGGAAATCGCGATGACATGCGCACCCGCCAGACTGGCGAGACGGGTGAGCAGGGCGCCGAGGAATCCTGCGCCGATGATCGCCACATGCTGCCCAGCTTCTATGCCGCTGCGCCGAAAAATGTTCATGGCGCAGGCGAGCGGCTCGCCCGGGAACGGGGTTTCCGCGAGCGAGGCCGGAAGCTTCAACACGGACTCGGCTGGCCCGACGTCATATTCGGCATAGCTGTTGTAGAAGAGTGTAGCGACGGGATCGCCTTCCTCCACATTCTTCACGCCAGGCCCAACGGCATCGACAACGCCCCAGCCTTCGTGACCGAGATCGCCCGGCTTGGTGGGGAACTGCATCCATTCGGGACCCGCCCAGGGGCCGAGGTTCGAAGCGCAGACGCCGCAGCCCAGAACCCGCACGCGCACCTGTCCTTCGCCCGGCTCGGGGATCGGCACTTGCTTGATGGCGATTTCGCCGGGGCCGGTAACGACAGCCGCTCGCATGAGGCGGGAACCGGTGGTCGGATTGGGAGTCTCGTCGGGAAGAATGTGGTTCATGCGCATCCCCTCATAGTCGCTGACAGAACCTAACCCGTTCGAACCAATGATGTTCCTTCTACAAGGAAGAAGAAGGTTCCTTAGCCGGCAGCGCGTGGCCAGTGGAACAACGACGCGGCATTGCAGTTTCAGGCAGATGAAGTCCTGCTGAAATACTCTGTTGGAGATGTTGAATGCGCGCGCTCGTCTGGCACGGGAAAGAAGACATTCGATGTGACGAGGTCACCGATCTCCAGATAGAAGATCCGAGAGTCGCGGGCCCTTGTCGTGATCACTCTCTTCATTCGCGCCTGTAGTAAGAGATCCGAAATGGCTGTTCCAGCAGAAGGCGTAGCGCCAGAACGGGGCGGGAAGTTCAGCATTGGATGGCTGCTCATCGGATTTGCGCTCGCAGGGTTCTTCGACGGAATTCTGCTGCACCAGATCCTACAGTGGCATCATCTGCTTTCTGGCCTCGCAGATTCGGTCGCATCCAACCTGCCGTTCCAGCTATTGGCTGACGGTCTGTTCCACCTGTTGATGTATGTGATCGCCGTGCTCGGCGGAATGGTGCTGCTCGGCTATGGAAGCTCGGAAGAGAAATCCGGCCCAGTGTTGCGGCCGGTGCTGTTCGGCTTCGGTGCCTGGCACGTGCTTGATGCCTTCATCTCACACTGGGTGCTCGGCATTCACCGGATCAGGATGGATAGCGAGATACCGATCGTTTGGGATCTCGCCTGGCTGGCCGTCTTCGGTATTGCACCGATCGTCATCGGCCTGATGCTCCCCAGAGACGGGCGTCCCTCG
>Ga0182741_1005881_pt1 | contig 11055 bp, 11 predicted proteins | sample eDN5th37CBELigOP_FD_128874 | JGI IMG/M metagenome (GOLD analysis project Ga0182741, IMG submission 128874) | Enriched Organic Plus compost microbial communities from Emeryville, California, USA - eDNA 5th pass 37_C BE-Lig OP (version 2) (version 2) ...
ACGAAGCCGGCAGGCCAAGAACCGGTTATGCCCCCGGGTGGTTCCGCAAAGCTATCGCCTTGCAAATTCGGCGAAAACTGGAATAAAGACATTCGCGGCGCAGCCGCTCCCACAGGGAAAGGCATAGGAGAGGCTAAAGAAGTCGCCACAGACCGACTACCCGCCCAAACCGCACATGCCGGCTTGTGCCGGAACATGGAATCTCACACAGGGAAGAACGCAGGCCCTTCTTCTGTGGGAGCGGCTATGCCGCGAATGCCTTTCGACGTGCCCACATCTTGGGCGAGCCGACAGTCTGACTGGATACGATCGGGCTTCCTAGCGGCGCGCTCGGCGCCATCGCGGCAAGAAGCGCCGCCACGTGAGACTTGCCACTGCCACCGAGCCGCCGGTCCCTATACCCAGATATCGATTCCCAGCGGCGGTTCCGGGTTGCGGCGGCGGCCCGGGTCGTAGACCGCGCGGCGGTGCTGCTGCCGCCGTTCCCCGCGGTTGCAACGTAGCTCCAGGTAGACGGGACGGTCCTGCTGGCGGCGGTCGTTGGGGCGGCGGCGTTCGGCGCGGTCGTGGATGGTGCCGGCCCAGCCCGGTTGGGCGGAGAGCGCGTCGTAGAGACAGGGATGATAGGCGGGGCCTTGTCCTCGGCCCGTCGGAAGCTGGTTAGGTCTCATCTGGGCGATCCTTCGCTCATCGGTTGAGAATTGGTGAATGCTTATGTCTGGCCTTTGTCCCCAACTTCAACCGCCGCGCGTACGTTCGACGGCGGTTCCCTCGTCCGCGGGCTAGATTGGGTTATGGCGCGGTCCGCGCCGAGCACTCGCCCTTGCCCGTCAGAATAGCAGCGGAAGGAATGGCTGCCGGCGGGCGCATGTTATTTCTCCACAGCGGCGACGGTCGCCGTCGCGCATGATCTGCCGGCGCTGAAGGATTTGATCGCCCGGCGCGCAACAAGGAACAACCATCCGGAGCCATGGCCATGCTGAAAGCATTCCATCGTCCGACGCGTTCGATCGTCGCCCTCACCCTGGCGGCAGCGCTGCTCGGCGCTTGCGGCAAGGATAAGCCGGAGGCCGCGACCAGCGCGGCGGCGCAAGCGGAAACGGCTCCGCCGCAAGCCGCCGCGCCCGCGGTCGCGCCCGCTGCCGCCGCGCCGACGCCGGTCGCGGCCAAGAGCTTCGTGCTCGCGGTCGCCGATCTGGACCTCTACGAGCAGGGGCTCGACAAGGAGAACGCGCTGGTGAAGGCGGCGATGGAGCGGGCGCGCAGCGCCAGTTCCGATGCCGAGAAGCTCGACGCGAAGTTCGCCGCCACGCCGCGCCAGACCGAAACCGAGGCGGCCGGCGCGCTCGGTGTCGACGCCGGCCACTACCGTAAGGTCAAGGAGGCCGTGAACCAGATCCTGGGCACGCAGGAGATGAACGCGGCGCTGGAGAAGCAGTTCCAGGGCATGAACAGCGAGGGACTGAGCGAGGAACTGAAGGCCAGCATCGAGCAGAACAAGGCGAACCTGCGCGCCTCGCTGGCCGACCCGTTCAAGGACATCACGCCGGAGGTGGTCAGCGAGTTCCAGGCGCGGCAAGCGCGGCTGGCGGCGCTGCGGGCGGAGAACATCGGTCTGCTGATGAACGCCGGCCGTTAACGGTCGCGACGGAACCGGGCCGCCAACGCGGCCCGGTCCTGTCTTTGCAGGCTATTTGCCGCTCTTGAGCTTGGCGAAGGCCGCGGCCATCGCGCCGCCCATGGGCGCGGCCGCCGGCTGATCGCGCCGCGGCGCCTTCTGCCCGCCCGCTCCGGAGCGCGCTCCACCGCCGCCGCCACCGGCGCGGAAGCCCTCGTTGGCGTCCTTCTGCAGCTTCATCGACAGCGCGATGCGGCGGCGCTTGAGGTCGACCTCCAGCACGCGCACCTTCACCACGTCGCCGGACTTCACCACTTCGCGCGGGTCCTTGATGAAGCGGTCGGACAGGGCGGAGATGTGCACCAGTCCGTCCTGGTGCACGCCGATGTCGACGAAGGCGCCGAAGTTGGTGACGTTGGTCACCACTCCCTCCAGGATCATGCCTTCCTGCAGGTCCTCCAGCGTCTCCACGCCTTCGCGGAACTCGGCGGTCTTGAACTCCGGGCGCGGGTCGCGGCCGGGCTTCTCGAGCTCCTTGAGGATGTCGGTGACGGTGGGCAGGCCGAAGCGCTCGTCGACGAACTCCTGCGGGTTGATCTTCTTCAGGAACGCGGAGTCACCGATCACCTGCTCGATCGGCTTCTTGAACTTCTCCAGGATGCGCTCCACCAGCGGATAGGCCTCGGGGTGCACCGCCGAGGCGTCCAGCGGCTGGTCGCCGCCGCGAATGCGCAGGAAGCCGGCGGCCTGCTCGAAGGTCTTGTCGCCGAAGCGCGGCACCTTGGTCAGCGCCTGGCGGTTGGGGAAGGCGCCGTGCTCGTTGCGGTACTCCACCACCTTCTCGGCCAGGCTCGGCGTGAGGCCGGACACGCGGGACAGCAGCGCCACGGAAGCGGTGTTGAGGTCCACGCCCACCGCGTTCACGCAGTCTTCCACCACCGCGTCCAGCGCGCGCGCCAGCTGGGTCTGCGACACGTCGTGCTGGTATTGGCCGACGCCGATGGCCTTGGGCTCGATCTTCACCAGCTCGGCCAGCGGATCCTGCAGCCGGCGGGCGATCGACACCGCGCCGCGCAGGCTCACGTCCAGTTCCGGGAATTCCTTGGCCGCCAGCTCGGACGCCGAATACACCGAGGCGCCGGCCTCGCTCACCACGATCTTCTGCGCCTTGACGTCGGGATGGCGCTTGAGCATGTCCTGCACCAGCCGCTCGGTCTCGCGCGAGGCCGTGCCGTTGCCGATGGCGATCAGCTCCACGCCGTAGTGCTTGCAGGCCGCGGCCAGCACATGAATGGAGCCGTCCCAGTCCTTGCGCGGTTCGTGCGGGTAGATGGTGCCGGTGTTGAGCAGCTTGCCGGTCTTGTCGACGATGGCGATCTTGCAGCCGGTGCGGATGCCCGGGTCGATGCCCATCACGGTCTTGGCGCCGGCCGGCGCGGCCAGCAGCAGGTCGTGCAGGTTGGAGGCGAACACCTTGATCGCCTCGGTCTCGGCCGCTTCCCGCAGTTGCATGAACAGATCGGTCTCGAGCCGGGTGAGCAGCTTCACCTGCCAGGTGTAGCGGCACAGGTCCAGCAGCCAGGCGTCGCCCGGCCGGCCCTGATTCTGGATGCCGAAATGCACCGCGATCATGCCGACGCAGGGATTGTTGGCCGCCGGCTGCTGTTCCACCGGCAGGTCGAGCTTGATGCGCAGCACCTTCTCCTTGCGGCCGCGGAACAGCGCCAAGGCGCGGTGCGAGGGAATGGTCTTGATGGTCTCGAAGTAATCGAAGTAGTCGGAGAACTTAGCGCCGGCCTCCTTCTGCTCCTCCACCACCTCGGAGAAGACGATGCCGTTGTTCCAGAGGTAGTCGCGCAGCCGGCCGGTGAGGTTGGGTTCCTCGCTGAACTCCTCGGACAGGATCGCCTTGGCGCCGTCCAGCGCGGCGGCGACGTCCGGCACGCCCTTGGCCTCGTCGACGTACTCGGCCGCCAGCACCTTGGGATCGTGGCTGGGGTCGGCCAGCAGCGTGCGCGCCAGCGGCTCCAGCCCGGCCTCGATCGCGATCTGGCCCTTGGTGCGCCGCTTCTGCTTGTACGGCAGGTACAGGTCCTCCAGCCGCTGCTTGGTGTCGGCGGCGAGGATGTCGGCCTTCAGCTGCGGGGTGAGCTTGCCCTGCTCGTCGATGAGCTTGAGCACGGCCTCGCGCCGCTCCTCCAGCTCGCGTAGATAGATCAGCCGTTCCTGCAGATTGCGCAGCTGGGTGTCGTCCAGGCCGCCGGTGACTTCCTTGCGGTAGCGGGCGATGAAGGGAACGGTGGCGCCCTCGTCGAGCAGGGTGACCGCCGCGTTCACTTGGTTCAGCCGTACGCCGAGTTCCTCGGCCAGGGTCTGCAGAATCTTGGCTGCGCTCATGACGTCCTGTGATCTTGCTTATGGCCGCGCGGGCCGGTTCGGTGAAAGAGAGGATGGTGGCAGAAAACGCCGGTGCGATTCATGCACCCGGTCCGCATTCTCCGTCCGTCGGCTTGGCCGCGGCCGCCTTGCGGCGCGCCACTTCGCGGCCCCATTCCGCCAGGTCTTCCTCGTACTGATCGAGAATGCAGGGCGAACAGCCGGCGCCGCAGCACTCATCCGGGTCGGGCCGCCGCGGTGGCGGCGGCAGGTCGGGGGGGAGGTTGTGATCGCTCATGGGGCCCTACCTTAACCCAGCGGCGCCGTGGCGTGGAGGCCGCGGCGAGCGTGGGTTTAATTCGTCCCGCCGCGGCTCCATTACGCCAGATAGAGCCACATTCAACGCATCGCTCCATACGCTCCCGCCCGTTCGGATCCGCGGACCCTGGCACGAGGGCAGCAGCCGTATGGACCTCAGGAGGATCGACGCATGGCCGAGCACCTGACCGCGGCCCAGACACGGGAGTTCGAGCGTGTGCTCCGCGAGCGCCATCAGGACCTGCGCGTGGAGGTGCACCGGTCGCTCATGGAGTCCGAAGACACCCAGTTCCAGTCCCTGGCCGGCAGGGTCCACGACCCCGGCGAGGAGTCGGTGGCCGACCTGATCCACGACCTCAACATCCGCCAGGTGGACCACTTGGTGCAGGAACTGTACGCGGTGGAGTCGGCGCTGGGGCGGCTGCGCAACGGCACATACGGCGTGTGCATCGACTGCGGTTCCGAGATCCAGCTCGACCGGCTCAAGGTGGTGCCCACCGCCATTCGCTGCGTCCACTGCCAGCGGCGGCAGGAGAACGAGTACGTGGGGGCGAGCACGCCGACGCTTTGAACGTCGGTATCTCGCCCGACCGGCATGCCACATGGATCCGTGCCCAGCCATGCCGGTTCGACCCTGGGAAACGGCTGGTTCTTGGCAACTCCCGTGCGGCGCCTGCCCGCGTGAGGCGGGGCAGGCTCCGCACGGGAGCGAGGGGGGGGGCCGTCCCAAGGTCGTGATGTTGTCTAGGGATAAGAGCCTCCAACAACCCCTGCACGCCCCCGCGTCGCCTCGGGGGCGATCCGGCGCGCCAGGGTTTCGTTAGAGGCTCTCAGTGACGGTGGTAAGCGTTAGCCCGAATCCTCCGGCGTCTCCCGATACAAGGCGCTGAGCAGATAGCGGTCGTGCGCGTGGCGCGCCAGCACCATCAGCACCGCCGCCACCGGCAGCGCCAGCAGAATGCCGACGAAGCCGAACAACTCGCCGCCGGCCAGCACCGCGAAGATCACCACCACCGGGTGCAGTCCGATGCGGTCGCCCACCAGGTACGGGGTGAGCACCGTGCTCTCCAGCGCCTGGCCGAGCATGAACACGCCCCAGATCAGCAGCAGATGCATGGCGTCGCCGAACTGGAAGAAGCCGGCGATGGTGGCGGCGGTGATGCCGACCACGAAGCCCAGGTACGGCACGATGTTGGCCAGGCCGGCCAGCATGCCGATCAGCAGTGCCAGCTTCAGCCCCACCGCCCATAGACCGATCGAGTAGATCGCGCCTAGCGACACCATCACCAGCAACTGCCCGCGCACGAAGGCGCTAAGCACCGAATCGCACTCGCTCGCCAGCCTGGTGACCACCGGCGCCACGCGCCGCGGTAGCAATTGCTCGAGCCGGCCCAGCAGCTGGTCCCAGTCGCGCAGCAGGTAGAAGGTCACCACCGGGATCAGTGCCACGTTCGCGATCCAACCGACGAAGGCGAGCGAGGACTCGGTGGCCTTGGCCAGCACCAGCTTGGCGATGTCGCCCGTGGTGTCCCAATGCGCCGTGATCTGGGCGCGCACCAGTTCCAGATCGAGCAGCCCTTCCTCCAGGCCGATGCGGGTTTCCAGCCAGGGCAGCGCGGTGTGCTGCAGCCAGGCGAGCATGTCCGGCAAGCGGCCATAGAGATAGGCCAGCTGGCGGTTGAGGAGTGGGATCAGCAGCAACAGTAGTACCGCGATCAGCAGGAAGATCGCCGCGAACACGATGCTTACCGCCGCGGTGCGATTCAGGCCGCGCCGCTGCAGCCGGTCGGCGAGCGGATCGCCGAAATAGGCCAGCGCGCCCGCTACCAGGAACGGCATGAGAATGGGCTTGATCAGCGCGATCAGGTAGCCGATGCCGACGATGGGCAACGCAATCAACAGGATGAGGCCGAGCAGCCCCCAGATCCGGATCGGATTCATTTCCGCCTCGGGCGTCCTTAGTGTCGGCGCCATCTTGAACAAGATGGGCACGCAAAAAAAGCCGGGCGCTTGGCCCGGCTTGCCGCGAGCGGGGTGGGTTCAGCCGCCGGGGCGCGGCTGCATGCTCGGCTCCATCGACTGGCCGCGGGCCATCGGGCTGGTGGGCGTTTCGTCGCGCGAGGGCGGGATGCGGTTCTCCGCCACCACCACCTCGACGCGGCGGTTCTCGCTGCGGCCGGCGGCATCGGAGTTGCTCGCCACCGGGTAGTTCTCGCCCAAGCCGGTGGCGCGGATGCGGCTGGGATCTATGCCGCGGCTGATCAGCGCCTCGCGCACCGATTCCGCCCGCCGCTCGGACAGACGCTCGTTGTACGCCGCGTCGCCGACGCTGTCGGTATGGCCCTCGATCAGCACGTTCAGCTCCGGGCGCTCGCGCAGGAACTGGGCGAGCCGGTCGACCGCGCGTTGGTTGCCGGGCTTGAGTTCCGCGCTGTCGAACGGGAACAGCACCTCGCCCATGGTCATGGTCAGACCGCGCTCGGTCTGGCGCGGGCTGAGCTCGGACAACTGCCGTTGCGCGTCCTGCAGCGCCTGCTGCGCTTCCTGGGCCTCCTGCCGTGCCCGCTCGGCGTCGGCCCGCGCCCTCGCCGCCTCTTCCTCGCGCGACTGCATGAGGATGCGCTGCCGCTCCTCGCCGGCCTGCTCGGCGGCGCTGACCACCATCTCGCGGCGAGCCACCGCCTGGGCGACCTGAGCCTTGCGCTGCGCCAGGTAGGCCAGATGGTTGACCTCCTCCATCGGCGCGTCGGCGCGCGCGGCGCGTTCGGCCTTGCTCAGCGCCTCGCGGGCATCGTTCAAGGCCAGCGGCGCGTACTGCGTGACGTTGGGATCCTGCTCGGCCGCCTGTACCGCTTGCTGCGCTTCGGCCAGGCGTTCGTTGGTGGTTTGCGTGGCGCAACCGGCGAGCAGCAGCGCAAGCGCCAGGGGAATGGGAACGAGTTTGCAGCGGTTCATTGACGACCCTCCACGCCGGGCTCCAGGCCGCGGCTTATCTGTTGTTCGCGCCGCAGTTCCTCACGCAGGGTCTCCACGTTCTTCAGGTTCTCCCCGGCCAGCTTCTCGGCGCGTCCGGCTTCGGCTTCCGCCAAGGCCAACTGGGCGTTGGCTTGCGCCTGCTCGGCCAGGCGCCGGGCCTCCGCGTAGCGTTCCGCGTCCATGGCCGAGCGCGCTTGCCGCATTTGGTTGCGCGCTTCGTTCAGCGCTACCGGCGCGTACTGCGGCGCGTCGGCACGTTCGGCTTGAGTGATGGCGAGTTCGGCGCGTGCGACTTCGGCACGGGGTGGGGGGGTGGCATCGGTGGCACAGCCGGCGAGCAAGGCGAAGGACACCGCCGCCAGCCATCCGCACGTGCGGGTTTGCATACTGAATTCCCTCCTCTGGATTCGACCTCCGAGGCCTCGAGCGCGGTAGGCGCGAGCGTTCCATGCCATCGATCGCCGCGGGCCGGGGGCAACGGTCCTTGTGCACGTCTCCACACGAGCTTCAATCTCGGTATCCGGAAAATGGAATTCAAGACCATAAGCAGACGCTATAAGGGATTGTCTGCAAAGCGGATGCGGGCGGTCGACAGGGCTCAATGCCGCGTTGACCGCCCAAAACGGCGGTAACGGGCGGGATCAGCGGGTAGCGTCGTGGATCTGCCGGCGCGCCTCGTCGAGGATGTTCTCCGTGGCGCGCTCCAGGCGGCTGCCGAGATCGCGTTTCTCGAACGGGTTGCTGAAGATCGGCGCGTTGCGGCCGTGGTTGTAGCCGCCGGCGAAACCCAGGATTCCCCCCAGTAGCAGGCCGATGATCAGGCCGTTGACGTAGCGCATGTGGTTCCTCGTTATCGTGATTCGCTCGCGCCGCAGTGTAGCCGGCATGCCTGGGGAAAGTCGCGACGCCGGCCGGCGACAGCCATGGCCCGCGCCGGCGACGCGCTAGAAGTTGTCGAGGAACAATCCGAACAGTTGCTCCAGGTAGGGAATCTGGTCGTTCAGGGTGTGCTCGCTATCGAGCACGTGCAAACGCGCGTTGTAGGTCCGCGCTAGGCGCAGTGCGTGCTCCACCGGAATCACATCGTCGTGCCAGCCGTGCACGATCTCGATGTGCTGGGCGTGCGGCTGCGGTTCCTGCTCGTAGCCGGGCATGTACACCGCCGGCGCTAGCAGGAACAGTCCGTGCGGCTTGATTTGGCGGCTGGCGCAGGCGCTGACGTAGCCGCCCATGCTCGATCCCACCAGCACCAAGGTATCGGCGGCCGGCCGCAGCGAAAGCAGATGGCGGATGCGTTCGTCCGGATCGAACGTGAACGAGTAGTCCGGGCTTTCGACCTGAAAGCCCCGTGCGCGCGCCACGTCGGCGAGCGCGCGAATCTTGTGGCCCCAAGGGCCGCTTTCCTTGCCGTGGGCGAAATAGACGCAGCGGGTCGAACTCATGTCGGGGGTAATCCATCCGGGGTCGATGTGATTTGCCGTGGCCGGCGCGCGCGCCGCCTTGTGCCGTTGGGATAGAGCTTAAAGGCACGGTGCGCGCGGCGCACCTATGGGCCGGTTGCTCGGCCCTGGCCGATCGGGTCGCCCCCCAAGCGACGCCGGTGGGCCAAGGTTTCGTTGCAGGCTCTTAGTCCAATTGGATCAATCGGGGATGGCGGAAAACCGAATGAGGCCTCCGTCACCGGGCGGGAATGGAATGTCGAGTGCGACTTTGGCGCGGGGGTGAGTATTGGAATTTCGATAAGAGCTTATGAATGGTGGGGTATTCGCTGGAATTGTTCGGTATATCGAATTAATTCTCGCGCGGTCCAATTCTAATGCTGTCATGGCGGGGTAAACCCGCTAATATTCCCTCTTCGTTTTCTATTTGCCGGCTTGGGTCAATGGAACTGTTCCCCGAGACTGCGGCCGCCGCTTATGGATCGAGCGCCGTGGTGGTCTGCCTGGTGCTGTACTACTTGCGCGCACTGCCGGAGGCGCCGCCGGGCATCGCCTGGTGGGCGGCCGCGCTGGCCGCCAGCGGCACGCGCGAGCTGATCCTGCTGCTGGTGCCGCCGATCAGCACGGAGCTGGCCTCGTGCTATGCCGAGGTGTTGCAGGCGGCCACCGCGGTGCTGCTGCTGGGCGGCACCCGCGCCTTTCTCGGCCGTCCCCTGCCGCATCGGGTGCTGCTCGCCGCCTGGGTGCTGGCGGTGATGTGGAGTTTGTACGCGCTGCTGTCCGGTCATCAGTCGTGGGCGCGGACCATGGTCCTGACCGGCGCCTGCAGCCTGGCCACGGCCTACACCGGCTGGGTGTTCCTGCTGAGCCGGCCCATTCTGGTCGCCTCCGGTTACAGCCTCGCCGGCGGCGCCTTCATCCTCTGGGCGCTTAGCTGGCTGGCCGAGCCGGTGCTGGCGGCGCTGCGTCTGCCGCGGGCCTGGGCGGCGTTCGCCGGGCAGGGACTGATGCTCGCCGCCGGCATGACCCTGGTGGTGATCGTGCTGCAGCGGCTGCGGATGTCGGCGCTGGAGGCCGAGGCCAAGGCGCGCGACGCGCACCAGCGCGCCCAGACCATCCTCGATGCCATGCCCGAGGCGACGCTGATCGGCCGCGCCGGCACCGGCGACCTGCTCTACGCCAACGACCGCGCCGCCGAGCAGCTGGCTGTGCCGGCGCGGGAGCTGATGATGCGTACGCTGCCGGGATTCTTCGCCGACAGTGACGAGTTCGCGCGCACGCTCGATCTGCTGCAGGCGCAGGGGCAGGTCGACGGGCTGGAGGTGCGGCTGCGCACGGCGCGCGGCAAGGCGTTCTGGGCGCTGGTGTCGCTGCGGCCGATCGTGTTCGACGGCCAGCGCGCGGTGTTGCTCACCTTCGCCGACATCAGCAAGCGCAAGGCGTTGGAAGAGCAGCTGTTGCGCCTGGCCACCACCGACTCGCTCACCGGCGCCTGCAGCCGCCGCTATTTCTTCGAGTTGACCGAGCGCGAGCTCAAGCGCGCGCGGCGTTACCGCCACGCAGTATCGCTGCTGCTGCTGGATGTCGATCACTTCAAGCAGATCAACGACACCTACGGCCACGCCAAGGGCGACCAGGTGCTGCGGCTGCTGGCGGCGTACTGCCGCGGCATGCTGCGCTCGCACGACTTCCTCGGCCGCTTGGGCGGCGAGGAATTCGCCATCGCCCTGCCCGAGACCGACCTCGCCGGCGCGCTCGATCTGGCCGAGCGGCTGCGCGAGGGCATGTCGGCGCAGGAACTGCCCGACCCGCGCGGCAATCTGCGGGTGACGCTCAGCATCGGCGTGGTCGAGTGCCTGCCGCAGGACGACGTCGACAGCGCGTTGCTGCGGGCCGACGCGGCCTTATACCGGGCCAAGGCCAAGGGAAGGAACCGGGTGTGTCCGGCGGAAGGGGTGGTGGCGGGAGTCGGCTGAGGGGAGGGAGCGCCCCGGACGCGTTTACTTCGTGGGGATCAAAGGCATTCGCGGCATAGCCGCTCCCACAGAAGAAGAACCGTTTCCATCTGTGGGAGCGGCTATGCCGCGAATGCCTTTCGCTTCTCACTTACCGAAGTTCGGAACGAAGCCGGCAGGTCAAGAACCGGTCATGCCCTGGATAGTGCCGCACAGCTATCGTCTTGCAGATTCGACGGAAACTGGCAAAAGACATTCGCGGCGCAGCCGCTCCCACAGGGAAATGCACAGGAAAAGCTAAAGAAGTCACCACAGACCAACTACCCGCCCAAAGGGCACCGGCAGGCTTGCACCGAAACATAGAATCTCCCAC
>Ga0182741_1005886_pt1 | contig 11049 bp, 9 predicted proteins | sample eDN5th37CBELigOP_FD_128874 | JGI IMG/M metagenome (GOLD analysis project Ga0182741, IMG submission 128874) | Enriched Organic Plus compost microbial communities from Emeryville, California, USA - eDNA 5th pass 37_C BE-Lig OP (version 2) (version 2) ...
ACAGAGCAGTTAAGCCCGCCAGAGCCGATGGTATTGCCGTAACAGGCGTGAGAGTAGGTCGGTGCCTTATTTCATTTGTTGCTTACAGCGGCCCCGCAGATAGATACTGCAGGGCCGTTTTTTTGTGTTTCCCTTTTCCAAAGAATTGTGGTACCTAATCATCCTAATCTATAAAGTTTCTTCTTATCGGCCCATCCGTTATTTTTTTGGTAAAAAAACTTTTACCTTAAAATTTTCTGAATACATATTTTATACCGTAAAATTGTATAGAATACTTAATCGGATAAGCAGTTATGTTTAAAAATTTTCCTTTCAATGGATTCTTATATCCTGTCGCTATAGCGCTTTTTACATTGTTATCTGCCTCTATGGCACATGCTCAAGTACAGCGGCCCAAACTGGTTGTCGGGTTGATGGTTGACCAAATGCGTTATGAGTACTTATATCGCTTTGCAGACCGTTATGGCAAAGACGGATTCAAACGCTTGCTTAGGGATGGTTTTTCTTGCGAAAACACACTTATTAATTATATTCCCACTTTTACGGCAGTAGGGCACAGTTCGGTTTATACAGGATCAGTGCCTTCTATTCATGGTATTTCGGCTAATAGTTTTATCATCCAAGCTTCGGGGCAAACGATGTATTGTACGCAAGACGATGATGTGCAGGGAGTAGGCGTAATAGGCAATGAGAAGGAGGGCAAACAGTCGCCACGTAATTTGTTGGCATCCACGATTACCGATGAGGTCAAATTGGCTACCAATTTTCGATCAAAAGTCATCGGCATCTCTATTAAAGATCGTGGAGGGATTCTTCCTGCAGGACATTTTGCGGATGCAGCGTATTGGTTTGACGGTAAGAGTGGTAATTGGATTTCCAGTACATTTTATATGCAAAACTTGCCGCAATGGGTGACGAAGTTCAATGCACAAAAACTGGCGGAGAAGTATTTAAAAAAGGACTGGCATACACTTTATCCTATCCATACGTATGTCAATAGTATAGACGATGACAATAGTTATGAAGGTAAATGGCCGGGAGAGAAGACAGCTACATTCCCTCACCGTACATCCGAATTGATGAAGGATGCAGGTCTGGAACTTATTAAAACTACTCCCTATGGCAATACCCTTACGCTAGATATGGCCAAAGAAGCTATAAAAAACGAAAAAATGGGGCACAATCAACCTGGTATAACTGACTTTCTGTGTGTCAGTTTGTCCTCAACAGACCTGGTTGGCCATCGGTATTCTTTGACTGCAGTAGAAATAGAGGATACCTATCTTAGGCTGGATAGAGACATTGCTGAGTTTTTAACCTATTTGGACGATCATATCGGGAAGGACAATTATACCCTCTTTCTTACTGCTGATCATGCTGCATCCTATAATCCATTATTTTATACAGACAACAAGGGAAGCGGCGGTTATTTGTTTACGCGCCAATTTCAACGTGAACTGGATAAAGAATTGCAAAGCAAATTTGGACACAGCAAGATTATACGCAGTGTACTCAATTATCAGATACATTTAAATTACGATAAAATCGATTCGTTACAACTGGATATGGACGAAATCAAAAAAGTTATTATCCATTATTTGAAAAAGCAGGAAGGTGTGGCTTATGTCATCGATATGGAAACAGCGAATCCCGGCGACCTGTTTATTCCCGCTCCCCTACGCGAAAAGATTATCAATGGTTACAACAGAAAAAGAAGTGGAGCCATTCAGATCATTGCGGAACCCCAATGGTATAACGGTACGCCCAGAAGTCCTGGAACATCGCATGGCGTATGGTCAGCATATGATTCGCACATACCATTGATATTTATGGGATGGGGTATCAAACCAGGGGTAAGCAACAAACAAGTCCATATAGTAGATATTGCTCCCACATTGGCCTCATTACTCCATGTCATGGAGCCAAACGGAAATATAGGTAAACCTATTACAGAAGTTTTGGGACAATAGAATATTGCAGGATTTTTTGTATTTTTCCTCTATAAAAAGAGCCTTCAAAGGCAGAGGAGAATTACATAAATCCATTTTATATGCGGTCGCAATTATATTGCATATAAAAATGAATTTATGTAAGTTTGGGAAAATATAGATTATGCTTTCTAAGAAAACAAAATACGCTATCAAAGCCTTAATGGTATTAGGTAGGAATTACGGAAAGGAACCTATGCAGATTATAAGGATCGCAGAAGAGGAACGGATTCCGAAGAAATTCTTAGAGCAGATCCTGTTGGAGATGCGCAATGCGGGCATTCTCTATTCCAAAAAAGGAGCTGGCGGAGGCTATAGCTTGAATAAGGCTCCCGAAGATATTTATCTTTCACAGGTCATGCGCCTTATCGATGGTCCTATCGCCCTATTGCCTTGTGTCAGTCTGAACTTTTACCGTTCTTGTGACGAATGTGTGGAGGAGCATGCCTGTGGAATACGGGATACTTTTGTCGACGTACGCAATGCGATGTTACAAATCCTCAACGATACCAGCATCGCTTCGTTGATCAAAAAAGAAGGTGAACTGGGATACTTTGGAAACCTTCAAACCCAAGAGTAGTTCCACACTAACAAGGTACTGGGTTGTTTATTGACCTTTTGTTTTCCTTCAAAAAAAGCCATCAGAATATAAAATAAAGATGATAATTAGACAATCTGATTATCCGTTACGCACCTGTTATATTCGCAATGACCAGTCTGTCAAATAATTTGTCACCGAAACACCTTCTGTTCAATTTGTAAATGAACTCGTTGAGGTACAGTTGTAGGTACTTCCTTTTGATTTTATAGTAATTGCCCAGCAATGTCCGTTTTGCGTTGCTGATGGCGATATGTACCCATTTGAGTGTTTCCTTGGTGGAATGTGGGGCTGATGCAACATCGGATCTATAAATCATATGTGTAGTGTATGAATGATTGCCTACGTTAGGCAAGCTTCGCAATTCACCAAGGTTGAGCATGAAAATAGAAAATTTGAATAGCATTTTAAACAGGCTCTTAAACCTAAGAATATTTTGCAAGTCTAAGTCGGTATATCTGCTATATAAAAAAGATAAACGTATTTTACAACTCACATTTTATAATACAAGAAGTACTATTAAATAAATATTGACATTTCAAGTAATGAATTTTATAAAATAAAACCACTTAAATATTATGATTAGAAATATTATTTTATTGCTTCTCTCTAATTGTACCTTATTTTTTAACTTTAATATGGGCATGGCAAAAGAGGGTATAGATCCTATTAACAAGAACATTGCAAAAACTACACATGATCCAATTTATGGAATAGTATTCCCAACGGGGATGACAAAACTAAATCCAATTAAACAAAGCGAAAGATTAAAGTCACTAAATGGAATAAATATTGCCTTAGTAGGCGGAAGTTTTAATGCTCACATCACTCATATTGAATTAAAAAGACTATTTCTGGAAAGATTTCCAAACTCAAAAGTTTATCTTTTAAATGAAATTGGCAATGCGGGCCAATACACTCCTCAAAGTCGTCAAGTAAAAGAATTTCAAAGTAAATTAAAAGAGCTAGGGATTCAAGCTGTTATTTCTGGAAATGCCGGATGTGGTATCTGTACTTTGAAAGAAGTAGGTAATAGTATTTCTGCTGAATATATAGGTATACCTGCTGTTACTATAGCGGCTACATCCTTTTCAAATTTAGTAATCTCGACAAGTATATCTAAAGGTTTATCAGCCCCTCGTGTTGCAATATACCCAGGAGCATTTACCTCTCATACTAAAGAAGAATTGATAGAAAATACGCAAAAAATTGTCTTTCCACAAGTAATAGATGCCCTAATGAAAGGTATTACAGAGGATGAATTAAAAAAATATGATAAAGAGACTGTTTATAATCCTAAGGATATCATTTTTAGTGGCACTTACACGGAAGTGAATAACTATTTTGTTGATAACAACTGGTCGGATGGATTTCCAATTGTTCCTCCTACATTGGACAGAATTGAAGATTTTTTGAAATATACAGATTATGCTTGGGATCAAGTAATAAACACTGTCCCTCCCTCAAATAGAGAGATATTAACATGGCATGTAGCAGTAAATGGTGTGATGGCAGGCTGCAAGCCAGAATATATGCCCATCTTGATAGCCTATACCAAAGCAATGTCTAATGGGAACTACAGAAGACCGTTATCTAGTACTCATGGATGGACTCCATATGGGTGGATTAATGGTCCACTAGCACGTCAGCTAGGGTTGGATAGTGGTCAAGGTATGATAAGCAATCCCAATAACGTGACTATAGGACGATTTATAAATTTGGCATTATTAAATTTTTCGGGCTATTCAATAAAAGAGAATCGTATGGGAACTTTTGGATATCTAATGCCTTGGTTTTTTTCGGAAGATGAATTGGCGTGTGAAAGAATAGGATGGATGCCTTATCACGTTCAAAAGGGATTTTCTATTCATGATAATGTGTTTACTGCGGCTTCAGCATTATTGTGGGGGAATAATCTCACTCCAGCAACTCCAGATCCAGACAAAATAATTGAGCTAATATCTTGGGATATAACCGAAAAGCAACAGAACGCACTAGGAGCGACTAATCCAACTGTTCATAGAACTCTATTAGTTACTGAATCTGTGGCAAGAGATCTTTCGAAATCTTATTCTAAGGGTGGGCTGGAAGATATGTTGATAAAGACTGCTCGGCGTCCTTCTTATATGCGAGCCTATGCCAATTATTGGGCTAATCCTGGTAGCCAGCAATATGAGAAATATACCTTCAATCAATATCAAGAGAATATTAACAGAAAGGAAAATGCTCAGCTTACTGATTTACCTAAATGGTTTGAATTTGAAAATGTTAACTCCCAAAAAAAGGTGCTGACAGTTTCTGTTATGGAGAAAGGAATGACCTCAATAATTGTTGCAGGTGATAGTGATAGAAATAAAGTGCAAACAATACCAGGAGGAGCGTTTTATAGCGTTAAAATAGATCTACCTAAAAATTGGGATGTATTAATGGAGAATTTGGGATATAAATCATTGAAAGAGTTTATGTTTTAAAAGTAGATATTAATGAAACATAAATCGCAACAATTGGTTGCGGATTTTAGTATTTTACCCTTTCATTTGTACACCTTTGCTCTATAGAAACCGGGTACCCATGATTTATTTCCATATCCCTTTCTGCAAGCAGGCTTGCCATTACTGTGATTTTCATTTCTCCACTTCGCTAAAGTATATGGATAACCTGCTTGTAGCTATGCGCCGGGAGGTGGGCCTTCGTCAAGACTATCTACAAGATAGGACAGTACATAGTATTTACTTTGGTGGAGGTACCCCGTCCATTCTGCCCGTAGATGAGATCCAAAAGCTGATCGACAGTGTAGCAGCGCATTTTGAGATTAGTGCTGAAGCAGAGATCACATTAGAAGCCAATCCCGATGATTTGGATATCGATAAAGTAAAGGCCCTCCGTTCTACACCTATCAATCGTCTCAGTATAGGTATTCAGTCTTTCTATGAAGAGGATTTAAAGTGGATGAATAGGGCTCATAATGCCCAGGAAGCAGATGCATCCATCAAAAGGGTGCAGGATGCCGGTTTTGAAAACATTACCTGTGATCTTATCTATGGTTATCCGTTATTGACCGATGAGAAATGGAATTCCAATATACAGCGTTTGGTCGATCTGCAGGTGCCCCATATTTCTTCGTACTCCATGACGGTCGAGAAAAAGACAGCCCTGGCTCATTTTATCCGTCAGGGAAAATCGGCCCCTATAGATGAGGAACAAAGTGCGGAACAAATGTTGGTGCTCATGGACACCTTAACCCAATATGGTTATGAACATTACGAGATATCCAACTTTGCAAAAAAGGGAATGTATGCCCAGCATAATACTAACTATTGGAAGGGTAAACATTACCTTGGTATAGGTCCTTCGGCACACTCCTACAATGGTCGGTCACGCAGTTGGAATATTGCCCATAATATGCGATATATTGCTGCTGTACAAGAGGGCCAACCGGCTTACGAAACGGAGGATCTGGGTCTTCACGATCGGATAAACGAATATATTATGACCTCCTTGCGAACGATGTGGGGAATTGATATGATCTATTTTGAACAGGAGTTTGGTCAAGATGTGTCTCATAATCTGATGGCGGAGGCACATCCTTTTCTGTCAAAAGGACAAATGCTCCATAAGGATGCCTCACTAGTATTGACGGATCAGGGAAAGGTCATAGCTGACCACATTATCTCCCAATTATTTATTCTTTGATAATATGGTATAAATTTGACGTTTTTATTGAAATTATGCCAATGAAATACCCTAAAGTAATTTGCAAAATACTAATTTTTCAATAGTACTTGGTTTTTACTTTGGATTATACCTAAGTTTGTCCCATAATCTTTACAAAAAAAGTTATGATACAACCAGCAGCTTTTGAAGGGGAGATCAAAAGCTATAAAGACAAACAAAATAAAGCTGTAGACTTTATAAAAATTGTCAGTGACCTATGGTTCAATAAGTCTATTGAGCTAGTACTTTTCAGAAACCAACTGATTGATCGGCGTGTCAGCGTCATCTTGAACCTACACCAAAACACAACAGCGCTTACGAATGATCGTCCTTTGCATATTGATGAAACCTTGAGGGTGGCCGAGGCAGTACATGCTCTTCATCTTGCGCCTTCTCGCATCGATATAGGCAAATTGACGCTAAAAATGCGAGAGAACCGGATTTCCGAAGACGAACTTCCGGATTTTGTGAAAAATGAATTGCTGGGCGCCGATAAGCATGAATCTTTTGATCCCAGGGATGTGGTGCTATACGGATTTGGACGCATTGGACGTCTTTTGGCACGTGAACTCATCAGTAAGGCAGGTGGAGGCCGGCAACTGCGATTGCGGGCCATTGTGACGCGGGATCATATCGACGCGGACACGCTGCGAAAAAGAGCGACACTCCTACGGAATGATTCTATACATGGTGATTTTGAAGGAGAAGTTGAAATAGATGTTCAAAAGAATGCGCTCATCATGAATGGGACGACGGTATATATGATTTCTGCGGCATCGCCGGAGGAAATCGATTATACAGCATACGGTATACAGCAGGCACTCATCCTGGACAATACAGGCGCTTATCGTGATCTCCAACAATTGTCCAGACATCTTTTGTCTAAAGGTGCCGCTCAGGTATTGTTGACGGCTCCTGGCAAGGGTGTGCCTAATATCGTGTATGGAGTCAATGAAAATAGTATTGATACGCAGACGACTGCAATATTTTCTGCCGCTTCCTGTACGACCAATGCCATCTGTCCTATACTGGATGTTGTCCATGCTTCTTTAGGGATAGAAAGTGGACATATCGAAACTATACACTCCTATACCAATGACCAAAATCTGGTTGACAATATGCACAAGAAGGCAAGGCGTGGACGTGCAGCAGCATTGAATATGGTCATCACAGAGACCGGAGCAGGAAGTGCCGTGGCCAAAGTCTTACCGCCATTGGCAGGAAAACTTACATCCAATGCAATTCGGGTGCCCGTGCCCAACGGTTCGTTGGCCATATTGAATCTCCGGCTCCGCACAGAGACATCCGTTGAAGCCATCAAGGGCATACTGCGCAAAGGGGCACTGGAAGGAAGACTGGTAGAGCAGATACGCTATTCGGATAATTCGGAATTGGTTTCTTCGGACATTATCGGCACGACTGCTGCATCAGTGGTGGACGCCCCGGCAACCATCGTCTCTGCCGATGGGCAGCATGCCATCCTCTACGTGTGGTATGACAATGAGTATGGATATACGCATCAAGTCATGCGACTGGCACGCCATATCGCAGGTGTACGGCGATACACCTATTATTAACTGTCCAATTTCAATTTTCTTATATTAATTTTGAAAAGCTGCCTCCTTGGAGGTGGCTTTTTTCCTGTAGAATAATGCTAACTGCCTTTATACTTAGTGACCTCTTCCCGAATTCGTTTTATGACCGAGTCGTCCAGACGCTCGATCCGTAAACCTTGCTCCAATTCATTCAATATCCATTTGTGCAAGGGCTTCGGCTTATCGCTATATTGCCATCCGATGATATATATAGCCTTGGTATGCTGGTGAACGAGCACGGAAAAATTGTCGATCAACCGCTGATTGTCAAAACCTGCTAACACATAGTAAGGGAAATAGAGATTGGGATGTTCTGTCAATTCAAACTGTAGTTTTCTATTTGCCTTATAAGGGACGTAAGGCAATCCATGGATCAGGCTCAATGCCTGAATACGGTTTACGCTGTCTACGATGGATTGTTCCTCTGCCGAATATGAAAAAGGATATGGATAATATTTGCTCTCGAAAAGATAATCTTTTGCACTCTGCTGTGATGGCAAAGGATGGACAAGCTGGCCATTTCGATCGATCAGATGGAACCTCAAGGTATCTCTGTCTTCCTTTGGTGCAATAGTCCAATGCTCGCCTCCGGCCAAGGTCACTTTCTTCAATTTGCCATCATAGACCTTTGCATAGCCATAGTTGAATGGTTCGGCAAATTCCCAGCCGGGTGGCGTTACCTTATTGCCCAAGCGGTCAGCAAAACCGATTTTTCCGTTTTCAGCATATCTTCTTAATCCTTCCTGCCAATAATCCGGACCATTGTCAAAGAACTGTGGATAATATAAGAACTTCCCCATGCGATCATATACGGCGCCCATTGGGATGGCAGGTTTTGAAAAGTCATAATCCATACCAAAAGGGAGCACGTTAAACTCAATCGTAGCTTCGGTTATGGAATCCACGGGATGAAAACCATATAAGGGAAAAGCCGGAGCAATGATCGTATCCCCCTGCGCATTTCGTACACCGATCAAGGTACTGTCCGCATTGGAAAAATAGTATAGTTGTCCGCGTACAGCCATGGACCAACACATGCTTAACAACAGTAGAGTGAGCTGCTGACCTTTCATATACTTTTTTTTATTTTCTTGAAACTTGGATAATTTACCCTAACAGTTTTTCCGTTTCCAGGTATTTCATAATGATCTGTGTAGCACCGGATCGCTGTTGTACATATTTTTTTGCCGCTTCGCCCGCTGTCTTCCTCTTTTCCGTATCCATAAGATGTGCGAATACCTTTTGCAATTCTTCTTTGTTGCCTATCGAGAAACCTGCTCCGAATACCAACAGATCTACCGCTTCTTGAAATTTTTCGTACTTCGGACCAAAAATAACGGGTATGCCATAGGCTGCTGCCTCTAATGTGTTGTGGATACCGACACCGAAGCCACCGCCGATGTAGGCAATATCTCCATAATAGTACAACGAAGAAAGCATGCCTATATTGTCGATGATGAGTACTTGTGCACCTTGTATTGTTTCTGTCGTGGACGTGGCCAATTCGGAAAAACGAATCGAAGAGGAAAACAGTTTCGATATCTGAAGAAGATGCCCCTCGTCAATTTCATGCGGAGCCAGGATAAATTTCCATTGTGGGTACAGCTCCTTTAGCACTTGTAATTTTTCTTCGTCGGGTAGCCATGTACTACCGGCAACCAATATGGGACGACCGTTCACAAAGGTTGTTATTTCGGGTCTGGTTTTGTGCTGTCTGGGCAATTCCACCACTCGGTCAAACCGTGTATCGCCCGCCAATCCAGCACGTGTGATACCGATCCATTTCAGCATATGCACACTGTCGAGGTTTTGCGTGAAAAAGAAAGATACTTTTTTCAAGATCGAACGATAGAAACCACCATAAGGTTTGAAAAATAACTGCTCTTCCCGAAAAATGGCTGAGATCATCAACAGGGGGATATTGCGTTTATGGAGTTCATTGAAATAGTGATACCAATATTCGTACTTTGTAAAAATAGCTAATTTAGGATCGAGGATATCCAGAAATCGCTGCACATTCGCAGGTGTATCTTCGGGCAGGTAAAAGACATAATCGGCCAAAGGTGTATTCTTGCGGATTTCATAACCCGACGGGGAAAAAAAAGTAACTACGATTTTTTCGTGTGGAAATTTTTTTTTGATCTGCTCCATGACAGATCTTCCCTGCTCAAATTCGCCCAGAGAAGCAAAATGGAACCAAATGTATTTTTGCCCTGCTGCAACCGTTTGATTGATATGTTGTAAGATGCCTTTCCTTCCGTCGGCCCATTGCTTTGCTTTGGGATAAAAGGGCGCCAACATACGCACCAATAGGCCATACATCCGAATCCCAAGGTCATATAATAACCGCATATTGTGAAATATTACTTATCTTCGTCAAAGATATTAAACCCTTTTCAAATTCACGACCAAGTGCAATCGAGTGTGCGAAAAAGAATATTGATCACCGGAGCTGCAGGATTTTTGGGCTCACATCTCTGCGACCGTTTTATAGAGGAAGGGTATCACGTTATTGCTATGGATAACCTCATCACGGGTAGCCTGAACAATATCGAACACTTGCTGAAGTTTGAAAATTTTGAGTTTCATCACCATGACGTCACTACATTTGTACATGTCCCAGGTGAGCTGGACTATATTCTGCACTTTGCCTCCCCGGCTAGCCCTATTGACTATCTGCGTATGCCTATCCAAACCTTAAAAGTAGGTTCGCTCGGTACGCACAATCTACTTGGTCTTGCCAAGGACAAGAAAGCACGGATACTCGTGGCGTCCACATCGGAGGTATATGGTGACCCTTTGGTGTCTCCTCAGTCCGAAGACTACTGGGGGAATGTCAATCCGGTAGGCCCTCGGGGAGTTTACGATGAAGCCACGTTTTCAAGAAGCCATGACCATGGCCTACCACCATGCACACGAATTGGATACCCGTATTGTACGTATCTTCAATACGTATGGTCACCGTATGCGGAGGGAAGATGGACGGGCATTGCCGACTTTTGTGGAGCAGGCACTGCGGGGAGAGGATATCACTATCTATGGCGATGGGATGCAGACCCGTTCGTTTTGCTATATCTCTGATCAAGTTGAAGGCATATTTAGGTTACTACATGTCGACTACCATCTACCTGTCAACATTGGGAATCCAGACGAA
>Ga0182741_1005889_pt1 | contig 11043 bp, 8 predicted proteins | sample eDN5th37CBELigOP_FD_128874 | JGI IMG/M metagenome (GOLD analysis project Ga0182741, IMG submission 128874) | Enriched Organic Plus compost microbial communities from Emeryville, California, USA - eDNA 5th pass 37_C BE-Lig OP (version 2) (version 2) ...
CTGCGGAGCGAGGCGGCGGCAGGCCTTGATCACCGCATCCACGTGCGGCTGGGCGGCCGTCAGCTCCGCGGGCAGGGTCCACATCTCCGCGAAGGCGCGGTTGAAGAGTTTGAGGCGCCCGTCCGAGCCGAACACCGCAACCCCCTCCTTGAGGGTGTCGAGGGTCTCGCTCTGGACGCGGGTCAGCGCCGTCACCTGCGATTCGAGCTGGATATGCTCGCTCACGTCGTCGAACAGGTAGGTCACGCCCCCTTGCGGGTTCGGGTTCATGACGACGCGCAGGGTACGCCGGTCTGGCAGGTGCCACCAGGTCTCCTGCGAATCGACCGCGCGGTAGCTCGCCAGGATCTCGGTCTTCCAGGCCCTGAAATCCGCCTGTTCCGGGAGCTTGCGGGCCGCATAGAGCCGGTCGAGCACCTCGCCGTCCGTGGGGCGGGAGCCCAGGAAGGCCGAATCGAGGCCCCAGAGCTGCTGGTAGGCGGCGTTCGTGAAGATGAGCTGCTGCGACGCGTCGAAGATCGCAACCGCGGTCGGCAGCTGGTCGAGAGTGCGCACATGGGCGTCCATCTGCCGCTGCAGGTCCGTGCGGACCGCCTCCAGCTCCGAGACGTCGATAGCGATGCCTGCGCTGCCGTTCCCGGTCGGGTGCTCGACCACGTCCAGGATGGAGCGCTGCCCGGCCATGACGGCCGTGACGCGGGCCGCAAAACGGTTGCCGCCCTGGCGCAGGCGGCGGGATTCGTCCCGGGTCCGCTGCCCCAGGAGGTCGAGGGAGCGGGTTGTTGCGTCCGCCACGTCCGAAGCCTCGACGGCGTTGAGATAGGCCCGGTTGGCCCAGAGAAGCCGGTCCGTCTCGTCCCGGATCCAGAGCGGGTGGGCGATGGCGTCGAGAAGGTCCGTCATGGCGCGCAGATCCTCCTGCGCGCCGGCGAGGTCGGACCGGACCGTGAGCAGCTCCGCCCGGTCGAGGGTCACGTCCCTCAGGCGCAGGATCGCCCGCCCGCCGACGGTACGTCCCTCCACGTCGATGAAGCGGCTGCCGAGGGTGCGGGCCGTGAGGCGGAAGGTCTCCCCACGCTGCCGCAGCTGCTCCAGGGCTGTATCCAGGGTCTTGGCGTCGCCCGGGGCGAGCCAGGCGCCGAAGGCGAGCGCCCGCTGGGCCGGCGCGCCCTCGCCGATGACGGAAGGGTCGCCCTCGAAGCGGGGCTCGGCATCGCGCCCCTGCCAGCTCACCAGGAGCTGGCGCTCCGAGCCCATGAGGAGGCCGGCAAGGTCGTCCGCGCCGCGTAAGGCCGCAAGCTCGGTCCGCAGGGCGCGCTCAGTCCGGGCATGGCGGCGCTGCTCGCGCAGGAGCAAGAGGGCCGTGGTGGTGGAAAAGGCCACGAGGCCGAGAAAAAGGCCGAAATAGGCGGCGTTCTCGATCGGCCATCCGTGCAGGAGGCGCAGAAGGTCTTCGGCACTCTGGGTAAGGGAAGCAGGGAGCTCGACGGCCCGGGCCGGCCATGCGGTCCCGCTCAGGAAGGCGGCCGCCAGGGGCGCGAGGACGCGCAGGCGCGGTCCCGTCCTGCCTCCGCTGCCGTCATGACGCTCCCCGTGCCGGGCCATCCCGTGCTGTCCTTCCTTCGTTTGGCGCCTGACGCCAGGCCAAAGCCGACCGATTCCCGTGCGCTCCCGGAGCGCCGCCGGAACAGGCCTCGCCTCATCATGAACGGAATTGCGTCCCGGCTCGCCAAACTCGACCCGGCCGGACGAATCGCGTCCACTGTAGACCACCCCGGACTCCGCCAGAAAGAGGGTTAAGGGCGCCTTAAGCTTCCTCTGGAAAACCTGTGAACAAGCTGTCGATGCCTATTGCACAGGAGGCGGAACGGAGGGTCAAGCCTGCCGAATCGGAGAGGGCGGCCCGGCCGGATATGAAAAAGCCCGGCGGGGCCGGGCTTTTCCGAGGAACGTTCTGAAGACGGCTCAGTAGCGGTAATGGTCCGGCTTGAAGGGGCCCTTCTCGGAGACACCGATGTAAGAAGCCTGGTCCGGGCTCAGCTTGGTGAGCTTCACGCCGATCTTCTCCAGGTGCAGGGACGCGACCTTCTCGTCCAGGTGCTTGGGCAGGGTGTAGACCTTGCGCTCGTACTTGCCCTGGTTGGTGAAGAGCTCGATCTGGGCCAGCGTCTGGTTGGTGAAGGAAGCCGACATCACGAAGGACGGGTGGCCCATGGCGTTGCCGAGATTCACCAGGCGGCCTTCCGAGAGCAGGATGATGCGGTGCCCATCCGGGAACTCGATCTCGTCCACCTGCGGCTTGATGTTGGTCCACTTGAGGTTCTTCAGGCCCGCGACCTGGATCTCGTTGTCGAAGTGGCCGATGTTGCAGACGATCGCCCGGTCCTTCATGGCGCGCATGTGGTCGAGGGTGATCACGTCCTTGTTGCCGGTGGCGGTCACGAAGATGTCGGCGCGGGGAGCCGCATCCTCCATGGTGGTGACCTCATAGCCTTCCATGGCGGCCTGGAGGGCGCAGATCGGGTCGACCTCGGACACCAGCACACGGCAGCCGGCCTGGCGGAGCGAGGCGGCCGAGCCCTTGCCCACGTCGCCGAAGCCCGCGACCATCGCGACCTTGCCGGCCATCATCACGTCCGTGCCGCGGCGGATGCCGTCGACGAGGGATTCGCGGCAGCCGTAGAGGTTGTCGAACTTCGACTTGGTCACCGAGTCGTTCACGTTGATGGCCGGGAAGAGGAGCTTGCCCTCCTTGGCCATGATGTAGAGCCGGTGCACGCCCGTGGTGGTCTCTTCCGAAACGCCCTTGATCGACTGGGCGAGCTCGGCGAACCAGCCCTTCGGCTTCTCCTTCAGGAGGCGCTTGATCAGCGCGAAGAGGACTTCCTCTTCTTCCGCGCCGGGCTTGTCCAGGAAGGCCGTGTCGCCCTGCTCGGCGCGCAGGCCGAGATGGACCAGCATGGTGGCGTCGCCGCCATCGTCGAGGATCATGTTCGGCACGCCACCGCCATGCCAGTCGAACAGCTTCGCGGTGTAGTCCCAGTATTCCGTCAGGGTCTCGCCCTTATAGGCGAAGACCGGGATGCCGGCGGCCGCGATGGCGGCAGCGGCGTGGTCCTGGGTCGAGTAGATGTTGCAGGACACCCAGCGGATGTCGGCGCCGAGGGCCTTGAGGGTCTCGATCAGCACCGCGGTCTGGATGGTCATGTGGAGCGAGCCGGCAATCCGGGCGCCCTTGAGGGGCTGCTTCGGGCCGTATTCCTCGCGAACCGCCATGAGGCCCGGCATCTCGGTCTCGGCGATCGAGATCTCCTTGCGGCCGAAATCGGCGAGGCTGATGTCTTTGACGATGTAGTCGTGCGCGTCGTTCGCGCTTTTCACGGCGGCTTGGCTCATGGGGGCTCTCTCGCAGGGCTTTCTGTTGCACCGGTGGATTGGCGCCGTGTTTATCAGAGAGCCGGCAGGGAGGCAATCAACATATAAAGATGTCTTTATATGTCAGGCATGGACCCGTGCCTCCCGTCATTCCGGGGCGCCGCAGGCGAGCCCGGAACCCATAAACACTAACATTTCAGAAGGAAGAGCTGCGAGGACCGTTACGCTTTATCCTGTCCCGTCAGCGGTTATGGGTTCCGGACCCAGCGCTCCGCGCTGTCCCGGAATGACGGGGAGGATGGGCCGGTCCGTCTGAAACGTTTACTCGTCTTCGCCGAACCTGTTCGAGACGAGATCGTCGATAGCCTGGAGGCAGGAGGTGGCGTCCTGGCCCTTGGCCGTGACCGTGATGGTGGTGCCCTGGGCGGCCGCGAGGGTCAGCAGGCCCATGATCGAGCGCCCGCCCACGGTCTCGCCGCAGCGGGTGACGGTCACGTCGGAATCGAAGCGCTCCACGGTCTGGACGAACTTGGCCGAGGCCCGCGCATGGAGCCCGCGCCGGTTGACGATCCGCAGCTCCCGGACCTCAGCCCCATCAGGGATGGAGGGCGGCGGGCAATCGCAATCCTCTTCGGCGGTCGAGCTCATGGCCTATTTTCCGGTCAGAACGCGCGATGCGATGTTGATGTATTTCCGCCCCGCCTCCTGCGCGTGGGAAACCGCATCGGTCAGAGTCTCCTCGTCGCGCACGCTTGCCAGCTTGATGAGCATGGGCAGGTTGATGCCGGCGACCACCTCGACGGAGCTGCCGTTCATGCAGGACAGAGCCAGATTCGAGGGCGTTCCCCCGAACATGTCGGTGAGGACGACGACGCCCTGGCCCGAATTGACCCGGCAGACGGCGGCCATGATGTCCTTGCGCCGCGTCTCCATGTCGTCGTCCGGCCCGATCGTGATCGTTTCAAGCTGCTCCTGAGGCCCCACAACATGCTCCAGCGCAGCCTTGAACTCCGTCGCGAGTTGCCCGTGGGTGACGAGCACCATGCCAATCATAATGTTACTGGTCCGATCGCTCCGTTGAGCGGAGCCGCTATTTTGTGCACCGCGAAGCTAAGCGCAAGAGCAACGATGGCAAAAACTTCATCACAGTGACACGACCGCGTCGCAGAGTCCACGCAAGCTGTCGAGGGCGATGTCCAGCAAAGGTGCCCCAGTTTGGCCCCGGATGCGACGGAGCAAGACGCCGCAGACGCGAACCTGCGAATCCGCCGTCTCGGGATGGCGCTCCGGCGCGTCCTCCGAGAGGTCGATCACCAGTCGGATCACGGCCGCCGCCTCGAAGGGGGCCCGCACGATGCCGATCCCCCGGATCTCCCGGTACCCGGCGATGGACGTGACCGGCCGCGCCACGAGACGGCCGTTCTGCGCCCGCAGGAGGGTCCGGTCGTCGCTGACGATCGACGCGAAAAGGCCTTCCGCCCTGGCCTGGCGCACCAGTTCCCGCGCGAGGGTCGACTTGCCGGAGCCGGCTGCCCCGCGGATCAGGATTCCCGCCTCGCCGACCATCACGCAGCCCGCATGGACGGTCTCCCGCTCTGCCAGCGGGGCGGTCATCCGGCTTGACCCGTGGCCGCCGGCAGGCGGATGACGAACCGGGCGCCGAGGCGCCGGGGCTCCCCGGTCTCATCCGGCGGTCCCAGCCGGTTCTCGGCCCGGATCGTGCCCCGGTGGGCCTCGATGATCTGGCGCGAGATGGAGAGCCCGAGGCCGGAATTCTGGCCGAAGCCCTGTTCGGGGCGATCGGTGTAGAAGCGCTCGAAGATGCGGTCGAAGGCGTGGGGCTCGATCCCCGGGCCGTCATCCTCCACGACGATCTCGATCTCGCTCTTCCGACGGCGCAGGAAGATCCGCACCGTTCCGTCAGGGGGCGAGAAGGACCGGGCATTGTCGATCAGGTTGTTGAGGACTTGGCCCAGGCGGTTGTCGTGGCCGAGGATTCCAAATGGCTTGCGCCCCTGAGCCTCGTTTCTCCCGGGCCGCTCGATCTTCAGCAGCACGACCGGATCCTCCGCCCGCCGCCGCTCGTTGGCGATCGAGACCACGGCTTCCAGGAGATGGGCCATGTCGATGGGCTCTGCGTCGGCGCGGGCAAGTTCGGCATCGAGGCGCGAGGCGTCCGAGATGTCGCTGATCAGCCGGTCGAGGCGCTTCACGTCGTGCTGAATAATGGACATGAGCCGCTTCTGGGAATCCTCGCTGCGGGCGAGCGGCAGGGTCTCGACGGCGCTGCGCAGGGAGGTGAGCGGGTTCTTGAGCTCGTGGGCCACATCGGCCGCGAAGCTCTCGATGGCGTCGATCCGGTTGTAGAGGGCCCGCGTCATGTCGCGCAGGGCGCCGGACAGATGGCCGATCTCGTCGGACCGGTTGGTGAAATCCGGGATTTCCTGGCGCGACTTGGTCCCCCAGCGCACCCGCTCGGCCGCCTCGGCCAGGCGCCGCACAGGCCCCGCGATGGCGCCCGCGAGCAGGAGCGAGAGCACGATCATCACGAGCGCCGCGACCACGAAGACCTGGAGCAGGGCGAAGCGCTCGGACGCAATGATCCCGTCGATGTCGCCCCCTTGTGTCGAGAGCAGCAGCACCCCCTGGACCGCCCTGAAGCGCTGGACCGGCACGGCCACCGACACGATGGTGTCGCCGCGCGCATCGGTGCGCACCTCGTAGGCCCGCTGGCCGCCGAAGGCCTGCTGCACCTCCGGCAGGGACTTGCCGTTGCTGGGGCCGGGCTCCTCGAAGACCACGCGCTTGCGGCGGCGGAAGAGATTCCGGACGTTGTTCCAGCTTCGCTCGATGAAGCTGGTATCCTCGTCCGCCACGGGGGGCAGATCCCGGCGCAGGATGTCGCCGCGCGAATAGAAGTTGCGGGAATCGAGCAGGAGGGCGCCTTCCCGGTCGAAGATCCGGGCCCGGGTCCGGGTCGGCGTCACGAGGCGGCGCAAAAGGGGTGCGACCCGCTCCGGATTGATCGAGAATTCGAGGGGCGAGAAGTTTTCTTCGTTGAACCGCTCCGTCTGGCCCGCCTGCATCTGCAGGAGCTTGTCCGGGTCGATCGTGATCGTGTCGGTCTCCACCGTGGCGGAGCTCGCGATGGCGCCCGCGATGATCTCCCCCTGCGTCAGGAGGCTGATCACCCGCGCCTCGATCAGACCCTGCCGGAACTGGTTGAGATAAAGAAAGCCGACCAGCAGGGCCACGAGGCCGCCGAGGTTGAGCACCACGATCCGCCGCGTCAGGCTCGACGAGGCGCGCTGGGTCAGCATATGGCCGACGCGCCTCAGCCGCGCGAGCGGGCCACGCGGCGGAGGGGGATCGTCCATGGCGGCTTCGGCGGAGATCGGGTCAGCCTTCATGCCTCTCTCGGGGCTGTGCCACGCGTCGGCTTTCCTCGGAGGGTCAGCCTTCCTTGAAGCGATAGCCGACGCCGTAGAGGGTCTCGATCATTTCGAACGTGGGGTCAACCGCCTTGAACTTCTTGCGCAGGCGCTTGATGTGGCTGTCGATCGTGCGGTCGTCCACATAGACCTGATCGTCATAGGCCGCGTCCATGAGGGCGTTGCGGCTTTTCACCACGCCCGGGCGGGTGGCGAGTGCCTGGAGGATCAGGAATTCGGTCACCGTGAGGGTCACGGGCTCGCCCTTCCAGGTACAGGCGTGACGCTCCGGGTCCATCTTGAGCTGGCCCCGTTCCAGCGCCTTCGCGTCCGCCTCACGGGGGGTCGATTGGTCCCGGGGCGCGAAGCGGCGCAGCACCGCCTTCACGCGCTCCACCAGGAGCCGCTGGGAGAAGGGTTTGCGGATGAAGTCGTCGGCGCCCATCTTGAGGCCGAACAACTCGTCGATCTCCTCGTCCTTGGAGGTCAGGAAGATGACCGGGAGATCGGATTTCTGGCGCAGGCGGCGCAGAAGCTCCATACCGTCCATGCGCGGCATCTTGATGTCGAAGATCGCGAGATCCGGCGGGGCATGTTTCAGCCCGTCGAGCGCGGAGGCGCCGTCCGTATAGGTCTGGATCCGGTACCCCTCCGCTTCGAGCGCGATGGAGACCGAGGTGAGGATGTTGCGATCGTCATCGACGAGAGCGATCGTTGGCATGAACTCTTCCTTGCTAGAATCGATCGGCGTCGGCGCGTTGCGGGTCAACGCCCGAGGCGAGAAAACGTGCCGAACTGCGCCTTTCTGATGGCATAAGTAAGGTTTCACCGGCAAAGTGCCAGGGGGTGGACGCTACAGAGAAGCCTAGCCGCCCCATCCCAACGGGAGATGAACGGGCCATCTGGTGCGTTCCCTGGCAAAAATGGAATGAAACGGAATGCCGTCGGTTGACGGCAACGCTTCATGTTCTAAACAATCCTCTCCGCCTTGAGGGTTCGGAAACTTTATACCGCTCGGGGTGATTATGGGACAATGCCATCGACATGGCATCTGGCCGCCTCGCGCGGCTGACGATCAGGAGAAGTCTTTCGTGGACACTATCGGCGTCTTCAACAGCGCGCATGGCGCTGAAGCCCTCGGCTTCCGCAATCTGAAGCGGGTCTACTGGAACCTCGAGGCCCCGGCTCTCTACGAGCAGTCCCTGACCCGGGGCGAGACCCGCCTGGTCCAGGGCGGGGCGCTCCTGGCCGAGACCGGCGTGCATACCGGCCGCTCCCCCAAGGACAAGTTCGTGGTGCGCGACGACGCCACCGAGAGCACCGTCTGGTGGGACAATAACGGCGCCATGAGCCCCGGGCATTTCGAAACGCTGCTCGAGGATTTCCTTGCCCATGCGGAAGGTCGTGAGCTCTTCGCTCAGGACCTCCATGGCGGAGCCGATCCGGTCTATCGGGTGAAGGCGCGGGTCTTCACCGAATATGCCTGGCATTCCCTGTTCATCCGCAATCTCCTGATCCGCCCGGAAGCTGGCGAGCTCAAGAGCTATGTGCCGGATCTCACCATCATCGATCTGCCGTCCTTCAAGGCCGACCCGGCCCGGCACGGCTGCCGCTCCGAGACGGTCATCGCCTGCGACTTCACGCGGAAGATCGTCCTGATCGGCGGCACGTCCTATGCGGGCGAGATGAAGAAGTCGGTCTTCACCTATCTCAATTACGTACTGCCGGCCGAGAACGTCATGCCCATGCACTGCTCCGCCAATGTGGGCGATGCGGGCGACGTGGCCGTGTTCTTCGGGCTCTCCGGCACCGGCAAGACCACGCTCTCCAACGATCCGGACCGTACCCTGCTCGGCGACGACGAGCACGGCTGGACTCCGAAGGGCGTGTTCAACTTCGAAGGTGGCTGCTACGCCAAGACCATTCGCCTCTCCCGGGAGGCGGAGCCCGAGATCTACGCCACCACCGAGCGCTTCGGCACGGTGCTCGAGAACGTGGTCGTCGATCCGGTCACCCGCTTGCCCGATTTCGACGATGCGTCGAAGACCGAGAATACGCGCTGCGCCTATCCGCTCGACTTCATTCCCAATGCGAGCACTACCGGCCGCGCGGGCATTCCGAAGAACATCGTCATGCTCACCTGCGATGCCTTCGGCGTGCTGCCGCCCATCGCGAAGCTGACCCCGGCCGAGGCCATGTATCACTTCCTGTCCGGCTACACCGCCAAGGTGGCCGGCACCGAGAAGGGCGTGAAGGACCCGGAGGCGACCTTCTCGACCTGCTTCGGCGCACCCTTCATGCCGCGGCATCCTTCGGTCTACGGCAACCTGCTGCGCGACCTCATCGCCAAGCACCACGTGGATTGCTGGCTCGTGAACACCGGCTGGACCGGCGGCAAGTACGGCACCGGCCGGCGCATGCCGATCCGCGTCACCCGCCGCCTGCTCACGGCGGCCCTCGACGGCTCGCTCTCCCGCGCCGATTTCCGCCGCGACCCCTATTTCGGCTTCGCGGTGCCGACCTCGGTGCCGGGCGTCGAGCCCCACATCCTCTACCCGGTCAAGACCTGGGCCGACAAAGCGGCCTTCGCCCAGACCGCCAAGCGCCTCGTCGACATGTTCAACGAGAACTTCAAGCGCTTCGAGGAGCACGTGGACGCCGACGTGAAGGCCGCCGCCCCGCAGATGTCGGTCGCGGCGTAGCCACAAGCTCCGATGCAATGATAGACAGGCGGCGGCTTTCGGGCCGCCGCTTTTCGTTGGGGGATCGCCATGGATATTCTCGTCGTCGGAGCCGGCGTGGTCGGCCTTGCCGTTGCCCGTGCGCTCGCCCTGCGCGGCCACGACGTGATTGTCGCGGAGGCGACGGGCGGGATCGGCAACGGGGTGTCGTCGCGCAACAGCGAGGTGATCCACGGGGGAATGTATTACCCGTCGGGGTCCTTACGCGCGCGCCACTGCGTGGCCGGACGGCGGATGCTCTACGAATTCTGCGAGAGCCACGGGGTGCCGCACAGGAAATGCGGCAAGCTTATCGTGGCGACGAACGCGCTGGAACAGGCGAAGATCGAGGGCATCTACGAGCAGGGCATCGCCAACGGGGTCGAGGGCCTGTCCTTCCTGAGCGGAAACGACGCAATGGCGCTGGAGCCGAACCTGTCCTGCACGGGCGCCGTCCTTTCCCGCGAGACCGGCATCATCGACAGCCACGCCCTCATGCTGGCGCTCCAGGGCGACCTTGAGGCGGCCGGCGGCATGGTGGCCTTCCATGCCCCCGTGGAGCGCATCGCGCGCACCAGGAGCGGCTGGGAGGTGCAAACTGGCGGCGCAGAGCCGGCGGCACTTCCCGTCGACGCGGTGGTCAATGCGGCGGGGCTGGGAGCTCAGGGCCTCGCCCGGGCGACGGAGGATTATCCGGCTTCGCGCGTGCCGCCCCTCGTCCTCGCCAAGGGCAATTATTTCGGCTGCCTCGGCCGGCCCGCCTTCTCGCGCCTCGTCTATCCGGCGCCCGTCGATGGCGGGCTCGGCACCCACGTCACCCTCGACCTTGCCGGGCGGATGCGCTTCGGGCCGGACGTGGAATGGATCGAGCGCGAGGCTTACGAGGTCGATCCGGCTCGCGCGGAGAGCTTTTATGCCTCCATCCGCCGCTACTGGCCCGGCCTGCCCGATGGGGCGCTCGTGCCCGATTACGCGGGCGTCCGCCCCAAGCTCACCGGCCCCGGTGAACCGCCGGCGGATTTCCTGATCGACGGTCCCACCGAGCACGGCCTGCCCGGCCTCGTGCAGCTCTTCGGCATCGAGAGCCCGGGCCTCACCTCGTCCCTCTCGATCGCCGACGATGTGGCACGCCGGTTGAGCAACTGATCCCCGTCATTCCGGGACGGCCCGGAGGGCCGGGCTCTCGCCTGCGCCCGGAACGGCTCTTCCTAATGCCGGAAGAAGAGGAACGTCGCGATCAGGAAGGTCGGGACCAGGATCAGGCCGGACCAGATGAGATAGCCGAAGAAGCTCGGCATCGCGACGCCCTTCTCGCGGGCGATGGCATAGACCATGAAATTCGGCGCGTTGCCGATATAGGAGTTCGCGCCCATGAACACGGCGCCTGCCGAGATGGCCGCGAGCGTCAGCGCTCCCGTGGTCATCAGGTGCTGCGGGTCGCCGCCCGCGAGCTCGAAGAACACCAGATAGGTGGGCGCATTGTCCAGGAATGACGAGAGGCCGCCCGTGAGCCAGAA
>Ga0182741_1005890_pt1 | contig 11043 bp, 10 predicted proteins | sample eDN5th37CBELigOP_FD_128874 | JGI IMG/M metagenome (GOLD analysis project Ga0182741, IMG submission 128874) | Enriched Organic Plus compost microbial communities from Emeryville, California, USA - eDNA 5th pass 37_C BE-Lig OP (version 2) (version 2) ...
CCGGAACTCGGTTCGCTGAACAGCTGGCAGAAGATCAGTTCTCCGGATCTGATGCCGGGAAGGAACTTCCGGCGCTGTTCCTCGGTGCCGAAGTCGATGAGGGCGTGGGCGACGAGCAGCCCCGCTCCCTGCACCGACGCCGCCGCGCGTCCGCGGGCGAGTTCCTCGCCCACCACGACGTCCCTCTCGGGGGAATGGTGCGCCGAGCCGCCGTACTCCTCGGGCCAGTCGGCGCCGATGTAGCCCGCCTCGAAAAGTTTCCGGGTCCACTCCTTCAGCCTGCGGAGTTCGTCCTCGTTCTCGGCGCTGCGCACACCGGCCCGTACCGGAACGTCGGGCTTGTGGTTCTCGACGAAGTGCCGGACCTCCTTGCGGAACTGCTCGAGTTCCGGGGTCATCCCGTAGTCCATGTCAACGCACCTCGTAGTCGCGCTTCGGGACGGCGGCACGGTCGACCTGGCTCGTCCCGATGGGGTTGCCGAGGTCGGTGTACATCATGCCGGTGGCGAGTGCGTGGGATCGCGTGCGGTCCTTGGATTCCCAGATGGCCCGGATGCTGCCCTGGATCGCGGCGGGCGGCTTGGCGGCGATGCGTTCGGCCAGGTGTGCGGCCCGGTCCCACAACTCCTCACGGGGCACGACCTCGCTGACGAAGCCGATCTCGCGGGCCCGTTCGGCGGACATCCGCTCGTCGAGACCGAGCAGCACCATGCGCAGCACCTCGCCGATCGGGATGCGGTGCGCCAGGCCGATCGGTTCGAGTGCGGCGACCATCCCGTAGGAGGTGTGGGGGTCGAAGAACTGGGCGTCCTCGCTGGCGACGATGATGTCGGCCTCGTTGAGCCAGTACAGGGCGCCGCCGGCGACCATGCCGTGGACCGCGCACACGAGCGGCTTCCAGCAGTTGTTCTGCTTCGGGGACAGGTCCACGCCGGGATCTCGCCGGCTGAAGACGTTGTCGGAGAGGTAGGTGCCCTCCTGGACGTCGACGCCGGTGCTGAAGGCCCGCTCACCGTTCGCGCGGAGCACGACGACGTGCACCTCGTCGGTCTCGGAGGCGGAGTGCCAAAGCCGGCGGAACTCGGCACGCATGGTGTCGGTGAAGGCGTTGAGCCGCTCGGGGCGGTCGAGCGTGACGGTGAGGACGTTGTCCTTCAGTTCGGCGACCACCGTGGTCGTGCTGTTCAGGTCCACGTGTCCTCCTGCAGGTTCCGGCGTCGCCCCGCATCATCCTGACGTGACACGTCCGCGGGTGTCCAGGGGGTCACGACGCGCTCCCCTCGCGGGCCGCCCGCCGTGCGGCGCGCAGTTCGGCGTCGCGTTCGAGCATCCGCGCGGCCAGCGCCTCGAACTCGGCGGGCGGGGTGGGCAGCGCGACCGGGCCGGCGTCGCGGGAGGGCAGTGCGACGGTCGCCGTGGCGGGGCAAGTGATCTCCCCGCGCTGGCTGGTGCCGCGCAGTTCGATGTCGACGAGATACCGCCCGTCCTCGACGCGTTTGCCGACCACCTCACCGGTGAGGGTGTGGGTGTCGCCGAGATAGTTGAACTTGCGCATCTGACTCGACATGGTGACGAGCCAGCCGTCGTCGCCCATCCAGTCGGTGAGGTAGTGCGACAGCCAGCAGTCGCGCATCATGCCGTAGTCGTAGGCGGCGGGCAGGCCGATCGAGCGGGCGTAGCCGGTGTCCCAGTGGATGCGCTGCGCGACGTCGGGGATGCCGTGCTCGTTCGGGATGTAGAACGGGGCGATGCGCTGCCGGTTCTTGTAGGCGAGCCGCCCCGAGCAGGGCGTGTAGGGAGCGAAACCGTATCCGCCCGAGTGGAAGACGACCATGTCGGTGGTGGTGAGCGGGCCCTTGGCCATGGTGCCGAGGCTCTCGCCGACCTCCACGTCCTCCCAGCGACGGACGGTGGCGCCGCGGACCTGTTCGGCCGCGTAGATCTCGTCGATGCGGGCGATGTCGTCGGGGGTGTAGTCGGCCGGTTCGATGGCGTCGTACTTCTTGCGCTTCCTCGACTCGTGCCGCTCGGTGTGGATGGTGATGACCCGCTGGGTCTGGACGACCTCGGCGCGCTGGTTGAACTGCACCTGCAGGCCCGTGATGATGAGCGACCGGCCGGCGAACTCCGACTGCTTCTCCTCGACCTTCTCCGTGCCGTGGAAGCCGTAGAGGATGTCGCCGTCGAGGACCGGGCGGTACCAGTGGGTGGTGGTGCCGGAGACGAAGACGTGGATGCCGCGGAAGGACGGCCGTCGCTGTTCCCGCGGGACCGGGTCGGCCAGGAGTTCCTTGCGCACAGCGATGTTGATCATCGGTGGCGCGATCTGGCCGCCCCACCGGGTGGTCGTGCCGTACTCCTCGTCGGTGAACAGCGGGTTGTCGTCGCCGTAGCTGCGGGCGAAGTTGCGCATGATGTCCGGGGAGGCGCGCGTGTACTGCTCCCGCTGCGTCATCGCGTGGTAGACCCCGACGAGATCCCTCGCCCGCTGGATGTCCTCCTCGCGGAAAGTGTAGATCTCATCGGATTTCTCGGCAGGGATTCCGGTCTTCGCAGAGTTCTCGGTCTTCTCCGACGTGGTCATCGTCTACCTCCGTACGTGGACTGCGCCGGGACGAGCGGCTGCACGACCAACAGTAAGTCAACCTGGTTATACATGTAAAGAGCCGACGGCTTCCCAAAGTAGCGCGGATAACATAGTTTAGATAGTGCTACAAGTGACCAGCACTCGCCCGGCCGAGGAGAACCTCCATGCCACTCGCGCTCACCGACGACCACCACGCCGTCTCCGACGCCGTCCGGTCGTTCCTCACCGGCCACGACGCCGGCACGCTCGCCCGGCAGCTGCTCGACGATCCCACCGCCGACCTCGGCCAGCTGTGGAAACAGCTCGGCGAACTCGGCTGGTTGGGCCTGCACCTGCCCGCCGACCTCGGCGGGGGCGACGCCGCGCTGCCCGACGTCGCGGTCGTCGCCGAGGAACTCGGGCGGCTGCTCGTCCCCGTCCCGTTCCTCGCGAGCGTGGCGACCTCGGCAACGCTGGACGCAAAGGGCGACGACGCCCTCCGCGCCGAATGGCTCCCCCGCTTCGCCGACGGCTCGGTGTTCCCGGGCCTCGGACTGTCCGGCTCGCTCACGGTCTCCGGGAACACCGTCACCGGCACCGCCGATCTCGTCGTCTGGGGTGCGAGCGCGAGCCTGCTCGCTCTCGTCTCCGGGGACGATCTCGTCCTCGTGTCCCCCGGCGAACCGTCGGTCACGGTGACCCCCACCGGCGACTTCGACCCGACCCTGCGGCTCGCCCGCGTGACCCTCGAGGCCGCGCCGGTGACGGCGCTCGTCCCCGGCGGCGGCACGCACGCGAACCACGTCGCCCGCGCCCTCGCCGCGGCGGAGGCCTCCGGCGGCACCCGCGTCACCCTCGAGGCCGCGCTCGCCTACGCAAAGGTACGCGAGCAGTTCGGCCGGCCCATCGGGTCCTTCCAGGCGATCAAGCACCACCTCGCCGACATGCTGGCGACCAGCGAACTCGCGACCGGCACGGCCTGGGACGCTGCGCGATCGGGGGTCGGTGGCGAGCAGGGCGATCTCGCCCTCGACGTCGCGCGGATCATCGCCTTCGACGCCTACATCACCAACGCGCAGAAGAGCATCCAGATCCACGGTGGCATCGGTTTCACCTGGGAGCACGACTGCCATCTGTTCCTGCGGCGCGCCCACGCCCTGCGGATGCTGTTCGGTGATCCCACCTCCGCGCTCGACTCGCTCGCCGTCTCGGGACGGGCTGGGAGCCGCCGCCACTACGCCGTGGACCTGCCGCCGGAGTCCGAGGATTTCCGTTCCGCCGCACGTGAATTCGTGGTGCGCTACACCGCCGTCCCCGAATCGGAGCGGCGGGCCCTGCTCGTCGACTCGGGATACCTGATGCCGCACTGGCCCCCGCCCTACGGCCGCGGCGCCTCACCCGTCGAACAGCTCGTCATCGACGAGGAGTTCGGCGACACCGTCGAACCGCACGGTCTCGGCATCGGCGCGTGGATCCTGCTCACCCTCACCCAGCACGGCACCCCGGAGCAGATCGACCGCTGGATCCGGCCGGGACTGATGGGCGAGCAGGTGTGGTGCCAGCTGTTCTCCGAGCCCGGTGCCGGCTCCGACGCCGCGGCGGTGTCGACACGCGGGGTGAAGGTCGAGGGAGGCTGGCGCATCACCGGCCAGAAGGTGTGGACGTCCAACGCGCAGAACTCCACCCGCGGTCTCGCCACCATTCGCACCAACCGGGACGTGCCCAAGCACAAGGGCATCACGACGATGGTCGTCGACCTCACCGCCCCGGGCGTGACCGTCCGGCCCCTGCGGGAGATCAGCGGCGACGCCGTCTTCAACGAGGTGTTCTTCGACCACGTGTTCGTGCCCGACGAGGACGTCGTCGGGCAGGTCGACGCCGGCTGGACGGTGGCCCGCGCGACGCTCGGCAACGAACGCGTCTCGATCGGCGGGGGGAAGACCGACGAGACCTACTCCGCATACGCGCTGCTCGATCTCGCGTCGACGTACGCCCCGGGGGACGTGTCGGTGACGCGGCGGATCGCGGCGCTCGTCGCCCGCGAGCAGGCGTTCGCCGTGCTCAACCTGCGGCACGTGGTGCGGGCCGTGGCCGGTGGCGACTTCGGACCCGAGGGCAGCGTCACGAAGATGCTGATCGCCGAACACACCCAGCACGTGGGCGAACTCGCGATGCAGATCGCCGGACCGGCGGTGCTCGCCGGCGACGAGCCGGTGTGGAGCCACTACTACCTGCTGGCGCGGGCCATGACCATCGCCGGCGGCACCTCGGAGATCAACCGCAACGTCATCGCCGAACGGCTGCTGGGGCTGCCGCGCGAACACATCGCGAACTGAGGTGGGGGCGGCCCCGGACCCGGCCTTCCGGGACCGCCGCACGTACGATGGATCTGTACGTTCACCAGGTGGTAGAAGTCATAACGGAGCAGGAAGGTCTTCCCGTGAGCGAAGAAGCACCGGCACCCGCGTTCGACACGCGTGTCTCCTCGGGCAGGGCGATCCGCACTCCGAAGACCGCCGAACTCGTGGCACGCAAACTCCGGCGCATGATCGTCGACGGTGAACTGAAGGACGGCGACCACCTGCCCCACGAGGCCTCCCTCATGGAGCACTTCTCCGTGAGCCGGCCGACACTGCGCGAGGCGGTGCGCGTGCTCGAGGCCGAACGTCTCGTGGAGGTGCGCCGCGGGTCGCGGGCCGGCGCCCGGATCTGTGTGCCCGGACCGGAAGTCGTGGCCCGCCCCGCCTCCCTCCTGCTCGAACTCGCCGGAGCCACCGTCGCCGACGTGTACGTCGCCCGGGAGGCGATCGAACCGGCGGCGGCCCGGCTGCTGGCGGAGACCGGCAGCGACGAGGCGATCGACGAGCTGGAACGACTTGTGGACGAGACGATTCCGGCGGCGTTCGCCGAGGGCACCTTCGGGCAGGCCGCCGCGGAGTTGCACCTGCGGATGGTGCAGCTCGCCGGCAACGCGTCGCTCGCGCTCATCGCGGGCATGCTGCACGAGATCTACGAGCGGCACACCATGAACGTCACCCGCGAGAGCATGCAACGCGACGCCGCCGACTACGAGGACAACTACAAGCTGTTCGTGCGGTCGCAGCGCAAGTTCATCCGGATCCTCCGGGCCCGCGACGGCGACGCTGCCTTCACCCACTGGCAGAAGCACATGGCGGCGGTGCGCGAACTGGTCGTGGGTGGACGCGAGGACACCCAGGTCCGCGACATCCTCGACTAGACCGGCCCGCCCGAGCTGCGTCAACCGACCGGTCCCGACCGACCGGACGAGAATGCCGGGGCGGCTTCAGGTCTCGATGTCGATCGCGACGGCGCGGACCGGTGAGCCGTCGAGTCCGGCGAACGGGATCGGCAGGAGCGAGATCAGCGGATCGGGGAAATCGACGTCCTCGAGATTGCGCAGGTTCTCGCAGATCACCGCACCTTCCTCGGCGAGGATGTGGTGCGCGGCGAGCGTCTCGTCGCCGGTGGCGTCGATGCTCGGCGCGTCGATGCCCACCACCCGCACCCCGCGCTCGAGCAGCCAGCGGCACGCGTCCACGCTCAGCACGGGATGGTCGAAGTAGCGGTCGCTGCCGAAGTACCGGGCCCAGCCGGTGTGGACGATCGCGATGTCGCCGGGTGCCGGCACGTGTTCGTGCCGCAGCATGTCCGGCGTGACGAACGATGCGTCGTCGACGTATTCACGTACGTCGAACACGACCCCGCGGGCGACGAGCCCGTCCGGCGGCAGGAGATCGACCGGAGCGCCGTCCCTCCGCACGTGCCGCGGCGCGTCGATGTGGGTGCCGGTCTGCGATCCCATGTGGATGTGGGTGAGGTCGAACCCGTCGGTCTCCACCGACGCGTGCGTGGTGAACACCGGTGCGGGATCTCCGGGATAGACCTGGATGTCCGGAGAGACGACGTGGGTCAGATCGACGATCCGCCGTATGCGCATGGCTCCTCCTCGGTGTTCCGGTCGGCCGACGTGTTCAGCCGAAGTCGACCTGGCGGTGTGCGTTCGCCAGGGCGGTGACCACTCCGGTGCCGAACGCACCGAGCCGGTCGAACAGCACGGCCGTGCCGACGGCGATCCCGTCGCTGCTGATCTGGTTGTCCGCCTCGATCCCCACCTCCGGACCCTCCGGCAGGCGGGACAGAGCAAGGGTGACATCGCAGTTGATGTATCCGACGCCCTTGTCCGACCAGTTGGTGACGAAACTCGTGCCCTCACCGACGGTGGCGGTGTTGACGAAGGGCGTCAGCTCCTCACCGACGACGATCGGCAGCTGCCGCGACCACAGGCGCTTGCGCTCGGAGTTCTGGTGCTCCGAGCGCACCCGCGTCCAGCCGAGCCGGTCGCTGCCGTACCAGGACGAGTACTCCAGCGGTCCCGGCGGCACCGCGACCGATTCGGGCGGTGGCGTGGGGGCCGCGTCCCGTGTCCACACCGACCCGGGCGGCGGCGCCGACTTGCGCAGGAACACCAGGGTCGCCCGCGCCGACACCTCCCCGCCCTGGACGAGTTCGACGTCGGCCACGCGGATGCGGTTGCCGTCGCGCACCAGTTCGCTGGTGAAGGTGATCGGTTCGTTCCGCACCGGCTTGAACAGATCGAGGGTGAAGCGGGACGGGACGAAACCCTCCACCGAGTGCCGGAGCTCGAGTTCGCGGGCGACGAGACCGCTGACGCACGGCCCGTTGAGCATCGTGTCCGACCAGGGGCTCTGCGCGTACTTCGTGGGGTGGTAGACCCCGTCGTGCTCGGTGAAATAGCCGCGATCCTTGCGCTTCTGCATTCCCGGATTCTCCCAATCCCCGCCGGAGCGCGCTCGCGGGGATGCTTCAAGATGGGAGCGTGCACGTCCACGAACCCCCCGCCACCCCTGCCCGGACCCGCCTGATCGTCGACGTCGACACCGGAATCGACGACGCCCTGGCCCTGCTCTACCTGGTCGCCGACCCGGAGGCCGGGATCGTCGCGGCCCTGTGCACCGCGGGCAACGTCCCGGTGGACCAGGTGACCGTGAACACGTTGTCCTGGTTGCAGGTGTGCGGGCGCCCGGACATCGAGGTAGCCGCCGGCTCGCAGGTTCCGCTCGTCGCGCCGCTGATGACCACGGAGGACACCCACGGCCCGCAGGGGGTCGGTTACGCCGAGTTGCCGGAGCCGAACCGTCCGCGCTCGTCGCGCACCGCCGCCGAGGCCTGGGTGGAGCTCACCCGGCAGCATCCCGGCGAACTCACCGGGCTCGTCACCGGACCGCTCACGAATCTCGCGCTCGCGCTCCGGCTCGATCCGGAGATCCCGTTGCGGTTGCGGCGGCTCGTGATCATGGGTGGGTGTTTCCACCATCCCGGCAACACCACCCCGACCTCGGAATGGAACGTCGCCGTGGATCCGGAGGCCGCGAAGGAGGTCTTCGACGCATTCTCCGTGGTGCCGGCGGACCGGCGTCCCCTCGTGTGCCCGCTCGACGTCACCGAGTCGATCGAGATGCATCCCGGACACGTCGCGCAGCTCGCGCGTCTGGCCGGCTGCACCGCCGACGAGACGCTCTCGGTGGACGATCCGCGCGGACAGCGTTCCTGCTCGGCCGTTCCGCTGGTGCGCCACATCGCCGACGCACTGCGGTTCTACATGGAGTTCCACCACGATCAGGGCCTGGGTTATCTGGCGCACGTGCACGATCCGTTCGCCGCGGCGGTAGCGCTGGGCACCGTGCCCTATCGGACGCGTCCGGCGACGGTGGACGTCGAGCTCGACGGTCGTCTCACACGGGGCACGACGGTGGCCGATCTCTACGGCATGTGGGGTCGCGAACCGAATTCGGATATCGTTGTGGGTACTCGACCGCCGGTCTTCTTCGAGCGTTTTCTCGAGCGGGTGGGATCGTACATTCGCGACTTGAACCTACCCCCGAGTAAGAACTAGCGTCGAGTTACCAAGTTCGGGGACAAGGAGCAAACGTGGCACAGAAAGTGCGCGTCGAATACTTCGACGACATCGACGGTCAACCGATCATGGACGGATTGGCCCAATCGTTCCGCATCACCATGGACGACGTCGAGTACGAACTCGATCTGCGGCCGGCGAACGCCGACAAGTTCTTGGCGGTCCTGCGCCCGTGGCTCGCCGAGAACGCCGCCGCCCGGAGCGGGCACAGCCGGCACACGGTCACCTCGAAGGCGGCCACCCCGCGCCGTCCGCGCCCCGAGCGCAAGCACAAGACGATTCCGCCCACCCGGTCGCCCGAACAACTCGCCGCGATCCGCCACTGGGCACGTAACAAGGGTTACGCCATCAGTTCTCGCGGCCGCATCCCGCAGCACATCCTCGAGCAGTTCGAGGCCGCCCACTCCTGAGCACCACCGATCGGCACCACCTCCACTCTCACGCGACGAGGTGGTGCCGATCGTCGCGTCGGATGGTCACCGCAGCGACGATCACGCCCACCGCGACACCGATCAGCGTGTCGCCCACCCGGTCGACCGCGAGCTCGGTCCCGGCGTCTCCGCCGAGTCCGGTGAGCAGCAACGCCATTGCCGTCACACACACCGACGTGAGTCCGTAATTGCGCAGGACGAACAGCTCGGCCATCGTCTGGAACACCACGGCGGCGACGACGAGCGGCCAGTAGCCGAGATCGAGGGCCAGCAGCACCGCCGCGACGACCGCCCCACCGACGTTGCCCATCATGCGCTGGTGAGCGCGCTGAACGGTGTTGCGGTAGTTCAGTCCCTGCAGCGCCGCCATCGCACCCATCGACGCCCACAGCGGGTGACCGAGGCCGCACAGGACGGCGAGCTGCGCGGCGAACAGCGAGGCGAGCACGATCCGTCCCGTGCCGGCGAGCACGGCCTGTTCGGTCAGCCGCTCGAATCCCTCACCGACCGAACCTCGTACGGCCGAGGGCACGCGAGTACCGCGTGCGTCGACATGCGGGATGTCGATGTCGCGGCGGGCCTTTCGCAACTCGGCCTCGAAACGCAGGAAATCGTCGCATCGTTCGGCGACGGTCTCGTGCGAACCTTCGTCGACGACCGTCTCGGCCGCGTCGAGCAGCGCCAGCAGCTCCCGGATGTGGTCGTCGTCGCGCCGCGCGCAGGCCCCGACCACCTCGCGTGCCCGGACGATGCTCTGCCGGGCCGCAGGAACGGCCTGCGCACCTTGGGTTTCCAGGGACGACACCGCAGCGAGTGCGCGCGCCACCGCGATCCGCGCCGGCGAGTAGGGGTTGTAGAGGGCCGGGGCCATCGCGACCACCCAGCCGGCCACCGCGCCGAGTGCGGCCGCGGTGGTGACCAGCCGCACGTCCGCCCAGTCCGCGGCGAAACCCGAGGCCCCGGCCGCAGCGAACACGAGGATCACCGGTCCGGGACCCACGAGCCGGAAGGCGGTGAACAGCCAGAAGGCCAGTCCGGCGCCGAGGGAGATCACCAGGATCTGCAGCTCCATCGGGACGCCGAGCGCCCCGAGTGCCGCACCGAGGGCGGTGTAGGCGGTGATCCCCGCCCCCACCCACGGCAGTCTCACCGCGCGGCTCGGATACGGCTCGTAGCGCAGGAAGGCGCTCGAGAGTGCGCCGAGCGCGGCGAAGCCCGCGACGTGGGTGTATCCGAGCAGGCCGCCACCCACGAGGGCGATGGTCGTCGCGAGACCGACGCGCAGGGCCACGGCGACCGTGGGGTCGGGGCGCCGCATCTCGAGGGCGTCCCTCCACGCGGTCGCCGACACCGAGTGCGCCAGTGCCGCTCGGGCGTGGTGCAGGCGGGCTCGGTCGACGGTTGGCCGGAGGAGCAGCATGTGCTCCATCGTAATAATTCGTTTGTAAAATATCTATGAAACTTCGGGCTCCGGACCGTTAGAATGGCCACATGCCGCCCGAGAGCCCTCAGCCCGATTACGTCGATCGCGTACGACTCGGTTGGGAGGCCCGGTATCCGGATCTCGACGTCCGTCCCATCGACGTGATCGGCCGCATCACCCGCATCGGCGCTCTCGCTCTCGCCCACTTCGACCGGGAACTCGAGGCCAGCGGGATCAGCCGCACCGAGTTCGAGGTCCTCAGCGCGCTCGCCCGCAGCGACCGTCCGTTGCGCGCGAGCGAGGTCACCTCCGTCACGGGCATCTCCGGGGCGTCGACCACCAAGCACACCGAACGTCTCGCCAAGCTCGGCTTCGTGGAACGCCGGCGCCTCGAACGCGACGGCCGGGTCGTCCTGCTCTCGCTCACCGACGCGGGCCGCGAGGTGGTCGAGACCGAACTTCCGCGCCGGCTCGCACGGGAGAGGCAGATGCTCGACGGTCTCGACGAGAACGAACTCTCGACGCTGTCGCACCTGCTGCGGCGGATCGCGCACAACGTCGAGAGCCGGTATCCCGGCTGACGACGGTCAGGGCATCTCCCCTCCCTGACGAAGGTCAGGGCATCTCCCCTCCCTGACGAAGGTCAGGGCATCTCCCCTCCCTGACG
>Ga0182741_1005893_pt1 | contig 11038 bp, 9 predicted proteins | sample eDN5th37CBELigOP_FD_128874 | JGI IMG/M metagenome (GOLD analysis project Ga0182741, IMG submission 128874) | Enriched Organic Plus compost microbial communities from Emeryville, California, USA - eDNA 5th pass 37_C BE-Lig OP (version 2) (version 2) ...
ATCAAGCAGACCCTCTATCGCACCTCGTCCGACAGTCCGATCGTCAAGGCGCTGTCGGAAGCCGCCGAGGCGGGCAAGTCGGTCACGGCACTGGTCGAGCTGAAGGCGCGCTTCGACGAGGAGGCAAACATTCGCTGGGCGCGCGATCTCGAACGCGCCGGCGTGCAGGTTGTCTACGGCTTCATCGAGTTGAAGACCCACGCCAAGCTGTCGCTGGTCGTGCGCCGAGAGGCCGGCGGGCTCACCTCCTATGTCCATATCGGCACGGGCAACTATCATCCGATCACCGCGCGCATCTACACGGATCTGTCCTTCTTCACCTCCGATCCGGCCATCGGGCGCGACGTGGCGCGCATCTTCAACTTCATTACCGGCTATGCCGAGCCCGCCGAGCTGGAGCAGATGGCCGTCTCGCCGATGACGCTGAAGCGGCGCATCCTCGATCACATCGAGCAGGAGATCGCGCACGCTCGCGCTGGCCGTCCCGCCGCGATCTGGATGAAAATGAATTCGCTGGTCGATCCGGTCATTATCGACGCGCTGTACGGCGCTTCCGCCGCCGGCGTTGAGATCGATTTGATCGTGCGCGGTATCTGCTGCCTGCGTCCGGGCGTGCCCGGCCTGTCCGACAACATTCGCGTGAAATCGATCGTCGGCCGCTTCCTCGAACACGGTCGCATCTATTGTTTTGGCCTCGGTCACGGCCTGCCGCATCCGAAGGCCGCGGTGTACATCTCCTCGGCCGACATGATGCCGCGCAATCTCGACCGGCGCGTCGAGGTCATGTGCCCCATCCTGAATCCCACCGTGCATGAACAGGTCCTCGACCAGATCATGGTCGCCAACTTCATGGACAACGAGCAGAGCTGGAATCTCTTGCCCGACGGAACGTCGGCGCGCATAAAGGCCGCTCCGGGCGAAGAGCCGTTCAACGCCCAGAAATACTTCATGACGAATCCGAGCTTGTCGGGCCGTGGAAAGTCTCTCAAGGAATCGTCGCCTCGGAGCCTCACCCGGCGTCGCAACGGGACGTAACGGAAGCGGCTTCGCGCAGGGCCGGCTCGATTACGGGCCGCCGGTCGCTGTCATCGACATCGGCTCCAACTCGGTTCGCCTCGTCGTCTACGAAGGGCTCACCCGCAGCCCGACCCCCATCTTCAATGAAAAGGCCCTGTGCGGCCTCGGCCGCGAGGTCCGCTCCACCGGCCGCCTGCCGGACGATGCCGTCGCCAAAGCGTTGTCGGTGCTGCGCCGGTTCCGCGCCCTGTGCGACACGATGCAGGTGGAGCAGCTGTGGGTCCTCGCCACCGCGGCCTGCCGCGAAGCCAGCAACGGCCCGGAATTCATCGTCGAGGCGGAGCAGATCTGCCGCGCCCGCATCGATCTGCTGTCGGGACGGCAGGAGGCCCGGTACTCCGCCCTGGGCATCGTCGACGGCATGTTTCGCCCGGACGGCATTGTCGGCGATCTCGGTGGCGGCTCGCTCGAATTGGTGGATGTCCGCGGCCGCCGTATCAGTGCGGGCACCACGCTGCCGCTTGGCGGCCTCGCGCTGCAGGACCTCTCGGCGCGCTCCCTGCGGAAGGCCGAGAAGATCGTGGAAGCGGAGTTGCGCCGGGCCCCCGAACTCGAGGCCGGGAAGGGCCGCACCTTCTATGCCGTGGGCGGCACCTGGCGCTCGCTCGCGCGCCTGCACATGTGGCAGACCGGTTATCCGCTGCACGTGATGCACGGCTACACCATTCCCGCCAAGGAGGCGCTGGAGTTTTCGCGACTGGTCCGTCGCATCAGCCCGGACATGCTGTCACGTATCCAGGTGATTTCCGACGCGCGGCGGCCGCTGCTCGGCTACGCGGCCATTGTGCTTGAACAGATCATCAAGCGCGCCAAGCCGAAGCAGGTGGTCGTGTCCGCCCTCGGCGTCCGCGAGGGCCTGCTGTACTCGCTGCTGGGCAAGGAAGAGCGCAAGAAGGATCCGCTTCTCTCGGCGGCACGCGATCTCAACCGGCTGCGCTCACGCTCGCCGCAGCACGGCGAGGAGTTGATCGCCTGGACCGACCGGTTGATGGCGTCCGCCAAGATCGAGGAGAGCGCGGAAGAGAAGCGCCTGCGTCACGCGGCCTGTCTCCTGGCGGATATCGGCTGGCGCGCGCACCCCGACTATCGCGGCGAGCAGTCGCTCAACATCATCGCCCATGCGGCCTTCGTCGGCATCGATCATCCCGGCCGTGCCTACCTCGCGCTCGCCGTCTTCTTCCGCCATGTCGGCCTCGTCGACGACGAACTCTCGCCGCGGCTGCGTGAATTGGCCTCGACCCGCATCATCGATCGTGCGCGCGTGCTCGGGGCGGCAATGCGGGTCGCCTATCTCGTGTCGGCCGCGATGCCGGGCGTCCTGCCGCGCGCGCCGCTGGCGGTGGAGAAGGGAAAGCTGGTGCTGCGCCTCGATGGTTCGCTCGCGCCGCTCGCGGGCGACCGGCTGCAGGCGCGGCTGAAACAGCTCGCCCGTCTGATCGGCCGCGAGGCAGTAGTAGTGGCAGGCTGAGCCAAAAGGTTCATGGCCCCAGCGCCGAGGTGGTCTGCAAAGGCGCCATCTTCCCCAACGAAAGAAATTGCGCTTGATGCAGGGTGCCGCGCGACGACCGCCGGCCTTGCTTCGGAGCTCCCATGCCGCAGATTATCGCCCGTATCCTCGATGCCCGCGCCACGGCCCTGGTGGCGCGCATTGTCCTCACCTTTCCGTTCTGGGCCAGCGGACTCGGCAAGCTGATCGATTTTCAGGGCGGAATGGCCGAGATGAGCCATTTCGGATTGGAGCCCGCCTGGGCCTTCAATCTCGCCACGATCGTCACCCAGCTCGGCGGCTCGGTTCTGGTGATCGCCAATCGCTGGGCCTGGCTCGGCGCCGGCGCACTCGGGGTCTTCACGGCCCTGGCGATTCCCGTCGCGCACGATTTCTGGAACCGCGACGAGCCCGCCCGCACGGTCGAGTTTCATTTCGCGATGATCCTGATCGCCGTGATCGGCGCCTTCATCCTGGCGGCGGTGCTGTCGCGCCGCGACGCCAAGGAACGCTGAGCGGGACGGGAAGGCCGGTCGGGACTAGACCTCTCGGTCGACCGCGATCACCCGGCCCTTGTCCATCGCCAGCGCCAGGCGGCCCTGCTTGAGGCGGATCGCCTTTTCGCCGAACAGTTCGCGGCGCCAGCCTTTCAGCGCCGCGACATCGGCCGCGTCGTCCGCGGCGATGCGCTCCAGGTCGTCGACCGTCGCGATGACCTTGGCCGCCACGCCGTGGCGCTCCGCGGTCATGCGCAGCAGCACCTTCAGCAGTTCCACCGTAGCGCCGCCGTTCGGCGCCGGCCGGTGCCGATCGAGCCGCGGCAGCGTCTTCGGATCGCGGGCAAGCCCGCGCGCGACCGCCTCGAGGATGTCCTGGCCCCATTTCGAGCGTTCGAAGCCTTTCGGCAGCGAGCGAAGCCCGGCGAGTTTCTCGACCGTCGTTGGCGCCTGGGTGGCGATGTCCCCGATCACGTCGTCCTTGAGCACCCGCCCGCGCGGCACGTCGCGCGCCTGCGCCTCACGCTCCCGCCAGGCCGCGATCTCCATCAGAACGGCAAGTTCCTTCGGCTTGCGCACCCGGTTCTTCAGACGCTCCCAGGCGAATTCAGGGTCTGCGCGGTAGGTTTCCGGCGAGGTCAGCACCGTCATCTCGTCTTCGACCCAAGAGGAGCGGCCGCGCTTTTCCAATTGCGCCGAAAGGGCGAGGTAGACGTCGCGCAGATGGGTCACGTCGGAAACGGCATAGGCGAGCTGCGCCTCGGTCAGCGGCCGCCGGGCCCAGTCGGTGAAGCGATGCGACTTGTCGATCGTATCGCCGGTGGTGCGCTGCACCAGCTGGTCGTAGGAGATCGAGTCGCCGAAGCCGAGCACCATCGCCGCGACCTGTGTATCGAAGATCGGCTTCGGGATCAGCCCGGCGGCGTGCCACACGATCTCAATGTCCTGACGGGCGGCGTGAAATACCTTCAGCACAGCTTCGTTGGCCATCAGCGCGAAGAACGGGCCGAGGTCGAGCCCGGGTGCCAGCGCGTCGACGACGACGGCCTCTTCCGGGCTCGCCATCTGCACCACACAAAGCTGCGAGAAATAGGTCGTTTCCCTCATGAACTCGGTGTCGACGGTCACGAAGGGATGCCGCGCGAGCCTTTCGCAGGCGGCGGCGAGCTGGTCGGTACGAGTCAGAACTTCCATGGCGTTTTGATACCGGAGTCGGCCGCGTCTGTCGCGGGGGAGATGGGCTTCGCGACGCCCTCCCCAAACGCCGCCCGTCTCCGCCGGCGCCCGTTCAGACCGCCGGCCGACCATCGTTTTTCTTACCTGACAGGAGGGATCCTTTGGCCTCCTTTGACATTAGTCAAAACAAAAGCGGGGGCCGTCTGTCAGATTCTCTACGGAAGAGACGGCCGGAAAAGGGGGGATGCCGATGCAGTCATCCGAATCGGGTACCGACCCCGCCCGCCGTGGCAAGATGGAGGTGATCGCGTTCCTGTTCCTCACCGCCGTGCTGATGCCGGCATTGGCGGTGGCGACCGTCGGCACCTACGGCCTCGTCGTCTGGATCTACCAGATGTTCACCGGTCCCCCGGGACCGCCGGCCTCGTGACGCCATGAAGCGCGATCGCCGTCAGTTCATCCGCGGTCAATGGATCGCCCACGCCGCCGCCCAGCCCGGGCCGAGCGGGACAGCCGAAATCGCCAGCATCCTGGTTCAGGCCCGGCCCGAGCGCCTCGACGCCGCGGCGGCTGCGATCGAGCGCATAGGCGGCGCCGAAATCTACCAGCGCGATCCGCGCGGCAAGCTGGTCGTGGTTCTCGAGGCCACCGACGACAGCGACCCGATCGGCGAGATGCTCACCCGCATCTCGCTGCTCGACGACGTCATTACCGCGACCCTCGTCTATCACACGACCGATGTCGGCCCAGAACCTCAGGAGGATGTCGCATCATGACCAAGTCGGCCCCCACGCGCCGCGACGTCCTGAAGATGGAAGCCGCCGCAATGGCCGCCGCCGCCGGCGGCATGGCTGCGCCGGCGCGGGCACAGAACCTCATCACCGAGCGGCCGCACACGCTGCTGAACTGGGACAAGGCGCCGTGCCGCTTCTGCGGGACCGGTTGCAGCGTCATGGTCGGGACGAAGGATGGGCGCGTGGTCGCCACCCACGGCGACATCAAGGCCGAGGTCAATCGCGGCCTCAACTGCGTCAAGGGATATTTCCTCTCCAAGATCATGTACGGCCACGACCGGCTCACCACGCCGCTGCTGCGCAAGCGCGACGGGCGCTTCGACAAGAACGGTGAGTTCACCCCGGTCAGCTGGGACGAGGCCTTCAATGTAATGGCGGAGAAGTTCAAGGACGCGCTGAAGAAGCGCGGCCCCGACGGCGTCGGCATGTTCGGCTCCGGCCAGTGGACGATCTGGGAAGGCTACGCCGCCAACAAGCTGTTCAAGGCCGGCTTCCGCTCCAACAACATCGATCCCAACGCGCGCCATTGCATGGCGTCCGCGGCGGTCGGTTTCGTCCGCACCTTCGGTATCGACGAGCCGATGGGCTGCTACGATGACATCGAAGCCGCCGATGCGTTCGTCCTCTGGGGCTCGAACATGGCGGAGATGCATCCGATCCTTTGGACCCGGGTCACCGACCGCCGCCTCAGCGCGCCGCATGTCCGCGTCGCGGTGCTCTCGACCTTCGAGCATCGCTCGTACGAGCTCGCCGATCTGACGCTCACCTTCACGCCGCAGACCGATCTCGCGATCATGAACGCGATCGCGAACCACATCATCAAGACCGGGCGGGTGAACAAGGACTTCGTCGACAAGCACACGACGTTCCGGCGCGGCACCGTCGATATCGGCTATGGCTTGCGCCCCGAGCACGCGCTGGAACAGCGCGCCGCCGGCAGGGCCAAGGCCGGCGAATCCACCGAGATCAGCTTCGACGACTACGCCAAGTTCGTATCCGAATACACGTTCGAGAAGGTCTCGCAGCTTTCGGGCGTGCCGGTGAACCGGCTGGAGGCGCTCGCCGAGATCTACGCCGACCCGAAGACGAAGGTGATGAGCCTCTGGACCATGGGGTTCAACCAGCACACGCGTGGCGTCTGGTGCAACCACCTCGTCTACAACCTTCATTTGCTGACCGGAAAGATCTCGGAACCCGGCAACAGCCCGTTCTCGCTCACCGGCCAGCCGTCGGCCTGCGGTACCGCCCGCGAGGTCGGGACCTTCTCCCACCGTCTGCCGGCCGACATGGTCGTCAACAACAAGGATCATCGCGACGCGGCCGAGCGGATATGGCGGCTGCCCGAAGGCACCATCAATCCGGTGCCCGGCTATCACGCCATCCTGCAGAACAGGATGCTGCGTGACGGCAAGCTCAATGCTTATTGGGTCCAGGTGAACAACAACCTGCAGGCGGCGCCGAATACGAACGAGGAGACCTGGCCCGGCTACCGCAACCCGGAGAACTTCATCGTCGTTTCCGACGCCTATCCGACGGTGACCGCGCTGGCCGCCGATCTGATCCTGCCCACGGCCATGTGGGTGGAGAAGGAGGGCGCTTACGGCAACGCCGAGCGCCGCACCCATTTCTGGCACCAGCTCGTCAAGGCGCCGGGCGAGTCCCGCTCCGACCTTTGGCAGCTGATGGAATTCTCCAAGCGCTTCACCACCGACGAGGTGTGGCCGGCGGAACTGCTTGCCAAGAGCCCGGAGCATCGGGGCAAGTCCCTCTACGAGGTGCTGTTCGCCAACGGCCACGTGAACCGCTTTCCGCTGTCCGACCTTGATCCGAACTACGCCAACGACGAGGCGCACCATTTCGGGTTCTACGTGCAGAAGGGGCTGTTCGAGGAATATGCCGAGTTCGGCCGCGGCCACGGCCACGACCTGGCGCCATTCGACCGCTATCACCAGGAGCGCGGTCTGCGCTGGCCGGTGGTCGACGGCAAGGAAACGCGCTGGCGCTTCCGCGAGGGGCTCGATCCCTATGTGAAGGCCGGCAAGGGGGTCGAGTTCTACGGCAATCCCGACGGCAAGGCGCGCATCTTCGCGCTGCCCTACGAGCCGGCGGCGGAATCCCCCGACGACACCTATCCCTTCTGGCTCGTCACCGGTCGCGTGCTCGAGCATTGGCATTCCGGCTCGATGACCCGGCGCGTGCCGGAGCTCTACCGCGCCTTCCCTGAGGCGGTCTGCTTCATGCATCCTGACGATGCCGCGCAGCTCAAATTGCGCCGCGGCGACGAGATCAAGGTCGAATCCCGCCGCGGCTTCATCCGCACCCGGGTGGAAACCCGCGGCCGCAACCGCATGCCGCGCGGCGTCGTGTTCGTCCCCTGGTTCGACGAAGGCCAGCTGATCAATCGCGTCACCCTCGACGCGACCGATCCGATCTCCCTGCAGACCGATTTCAAGAAATGCGCCGTGCGCATCGCGCGGGCGGGAGGCCCGCAATGAGCCGCCGCGCCCGCTTGCTGCTCCCCGCTTTCGCGATCCTGCTCGCCATCGGCTCGACGGGTCTGTGGGCGCAGGACCAGGCGACCGTGTCGCTGCCGCTGCGCGGGCCGACGCCGCTCGACGCGATCGCGCCGGCGCCGCCGATGACCCCGCAGCGCAACACCTCGGAGCGGGAGGTCCGCAACTATCCGGAACAGCCGCCGGTGATCCCTCATTCGATCGAGGGCTACCAGGTCGATCTCAACGGCAACAAGTGCCTGTCGTGCCATGCCCGTTCGCGCACGGGTGAATCGCAGGCGCCGATGATCTCCATCACCCATTTCATGGATCGCGACGGCCAGTTCCTCGCCACGATCTCGCCGCGCCGCTATTTCTGCACCGCCTGCCACGTTCCGCAGCACGAGGCCAAGGCACCCGTCTCCAACGACTTCGTCGATATCGACAGCCTGCTCGCGCGCGATGCGCCGGGAGGCGCGCGGCGATGAGCACTGACGCCAAGCCGGAACGCCGATCCTTCGTCGGCCGCGCCTACCGCTTCGCTCTCGAGCTATGGGACGTCCTGCGCAAGCCGAGCACCGTCTTCAGCCTCGGCGTGCTCGTGCTGAGCGGATTCGTGGCCGGCATCATCTTCTGGGGCGGCTTCAACACGGTTCTGGAGGCGACCAACACCGAGAAGTTCTGCACCTCATGCCACGAAATGCGAACCAACGTGTTCGAGGAACTGAAGACGACGGTGCACTTCACCAACCGCTCGGGCGTCCGCGCCACCTGCCCCGATTGTCACGTGCCGCACAACTGGACCGACAAGATCGCTCGCAAGATGCAGGCCTCGAAGGAGGTCTGGGGTCATCTGTTCGGCACCATCAGCACCCGCGAAAAGTTTCTCGACCACCGCCTGGAATTGGCCATGCACGAATGGGCCCGGCTGAAGGCGAACGACTCGCTCGAATGCCGCAACTGTCACAGCGCCGATTCCATGGACATCACCAAGCAGGCGCCCCGGGCCGTGGAGGCCCACCAGCGGTTCCTCTTTACCGGGGAAAAGACCTGCATCGACTGCCACAAAGGCATCGCCCACCGCCTGCCGGACATGCGGGGAGTACCGGGCTGGCAATAGGCCCGGCCGTGCCGGGCGGGCCGGGCAGGGGCCCCGCCACCCGGCGGCACGCCCGCCGATCCTTGACAAAGCGGGGGGCGCATGCACCTTCCGCCCGCGCCGGGGGCCGCCCGCCGGCCCTCCATCAGCGATTCCGAAAGGCCGACCATGCACCGCTACCGCACCCATACTTGCGGCGCGCTCCGCGAGACCGAGATCGGGCAAACCGTGCGTGTTTCGGGCTGGTGCCACCGTATCCGGGACCACGGCGGGGTGCTGTTCGTCGACCTGCGCGACCATTACGGCGTCACCCAGGTGGTGGCAGACCCGGACAGTCCGGCGTTCCGGGAGGTCGAGAAGCTGCGGTCCGAATGGGTGGTCCGCTTCGATGGCAAGGTCCGGCGTCGCCCGGCGGGGACCGAGAACCCCGAGTTGCCCACCGGGGCGGTCGAGATCTATGCCGAGGCGGTCGAGGTTCTGGGCCCGGCGGCGGAACTGCCGATGCCGGTCTTCGGCGACCAGGAATATCCGGAGGAAACCCGGCTCAAATATCGCTTCCTCGACCTGCGCCGCGAACGGCTGCACCGCAACATCATGACCCGCGGCGCGATCATCGATTCTCTGCGCCGGCGCATGAAGGAGCAGGGCTTCTTCGAGTTTCAGACGCCGATACTGACCGCGTCCTCCCCCGAGGGCGCGCGGGACTTCCTGGTCCCCTCGCGGCTGCATCCCGGCAAGTTCTACGCGCTGCCGCAGGCGCCGCAGCAATTCAAGCAGCTGATCATGATCTCGGGCTTCGATCGCTATTTCCAGATCGCGCCCTGTTTCCGTGACGAGGACGCCCGCGCCGACCGCTCGCCGGGCGAGTTCTATCAGCTCGATATCGAGATGAGCTTTGTCACGCAGGAGGACGTGTTCGCGGCGGTCGAGCCGGTCCTGCGCGGCGTCTTCGAGGAATTCGGCGGCGGCCGTCCGGTCACGCCGAAATTCCCCATGATCCCTTATGCCGAGGCGATGCTGAAATACGGCTCCGACAAGCCGGACCTGCGTAATCCGATCGTCATTGCCGACGTGACGGACGAATTCGCCGACGACAGCGTGACGTTCAATGCCTTCAAGAACGTCATCAAGGCGGGCGGGGTAGTCCGCGCCATTCCCGCGCCCGGCGCCGGCGCGCAGCCGCGCTCCTTCTTCGACAAGCTCAACGACTGGGCGCGTGGCGACATGGGCGCCGCCGGGCTGGGCTACATCGTCTTCGAGGCTGACGGCGGCAAGGGGCCGATCGCGAAATTCGTCCCGGCGGAGATCCAGGCCCGCATTCGCGAGAAGACCGGCGCCCAGCCGGGCGATGCCGTCTTCTTCGCGGCCGACAAGCCGGCGGGCGCCGCCAAGCTCGCCGGCGCCGCGCGGCTGCGCATCGGCGACGAACTCGGCCTGACGCAGAAGGACCGCTTCGATTTCTGCTGGATCGTCGATTTCCCGATGTACGAGTGGAACGAGGACGAGAAGCGCATCGACTTCTCCCACAACCCGTTCTCGATGCCGAACTTCCCGCTCGACGCCTTCCTCGCGCTCGACCCGGCCGACAGCGAGACGATCCTCGGCATCAAGGCGTTCCAGTACGACATCGTCTGCAATGGGGTGGAATTGTCCTCGGGCGCGATCCGGAACCACCGCCCCGACGTCATGCGCAAGGCCTTCGCCATCGCCGGCTACGGCGAGGAGGTCCTCGAGGCGAAGTTCGGCGGCATGCTGCGGGCGCTGACCTACGGCGCCCCGCCGCACGGCGGCATCGCCCCCGGCGTCGATCGCATCGTCATGCTGCTCTGCGGCGAGGAGAACCTGCGCGAGGTGGTTCTCTTCCCGATGAACCAGAAGGCGGAGGACCTGCTGATGGGCGCCCCGTCCGAGGTCACCCCGAAGCAGCTGCGCGAGCTGCACATCCGGCTCAATTTGCCGCAGCCCTGAGCGTTTCGGGCGCCTTTCACCGCGCCGGCGCCCAAATCGCGGGCCGCCGGACCCCTGCCATGTGCCGGCATGGGTTCAATCGGTAACGGTTTCGGGCTAACAAGCGGGGCCGATCCGGCGTTCCCGCAGGCCATCCGATGTCCACGCTCTCCGACGATCTGAAATCAGGCGCACTCGTCTATCACCGCAAGCCGAAGCCCGGAAAACTCGAGATTCAGCCCACCAAGCCGCTGGGCAGCCAGCGCGACCTGGCGCTGGCTTATTCTCCGGGCGTGGCCGCCGCCTGCCAGGCCATCGCCGCGGACCCCGGGGAGGCCGCCGAGCTAACCACGCGTCAGAATCTCGTCGCCGTCGTCTCCAACGGCACCGCCGTGCTCGGCCTCGGCAATATCGGCCCGCTCGCCTCCAAGCCGGTAATGGAGGGCAAGGCCGTCCTGTTCAAGAAGTTC
>Ga0182741_1005894_pt1 | contig 11037 bp, 10 predicted proteins | sample eDN5th37CBELigOP_FD_128874 | JGI IMG/M metagenome (GOLD analysis project Ga0182741, IMG submission 128874) | Enriched Organic Plus compost microbial communities from Emeryville, California, USA - eDNA 5th pass 37_C BE-Lig OP (version 2) (version 2) ...
AGGTTCTGCACGACGACGAACGGCACCTCGATCTCCCCGAGTCGACCCGCCGGACTGTCCGGGACGGAATCGTGATCGCGGGTCTTGGCATCGAACATCCAACCGGCGTAGATCTCCCGGACCTTCTCGACCGGTGTCGCCGACATGAACTTGCGGAACATCCGGTCGACCTGTTCGTGCACCACCTTCTCGACCACCCCGTGCAGCGGTCCGTTGGTGAGATGACTGATCAGGGCTCGGGTGTCGGGCGACATCCGGGTGTCGTAGTTGTTCTCGGTGAAGTTCGCACCCATCCAGATGTTCATGAAGTACAGCCCCGGCACCCCACCGAAATAGAGCAGGTGACGGTAGAGGTCGGTGCAGATCTCGTTGGCGAAGAAGGCATTCAGGGCCGGGGGCCGGCGGATCGCGACGGCGGGCTGTGTCATCCCGTAGTAGGACGTTCCGAACAACACGACTTCACCGTTGCACCAAGGCTGTTCGGCTGCCCACTCGATGACCTTCGCATGGTCGTCGATGTCCTGTGGGTCGAAGAAGGTGACCTGTTCACCGGTGGAACGGCCCATACCGCGACGTTCCACGACGACGGGCGCGTAACCGCGGTCGGTGAATACCGGTGGGGATCCGATCTCGTTCGATCCGGTCGGGATTCCGGCGGTGTGGTACTCCGTGGAGTACGCGGCGAACGAGACCACGGCCGGATATCGACCCTCCCGCTCCGGCAGGTAGACGTCGGCGTGCAGGGTCACACCGTCGTCGACGGGGATCTGCCGGTCCGGAAGCATGCGTTGCCCGAGACCGTGCATCGCAGGCGGTCCCGGAGTCCATCCGGCGTACTGGATCCCGGACGTGGAAGGGGTCAGGCGCATGTGGGAGCGTCCGGTCATGACGCGAATTCCTGTCGTCCGGTCGAGCACGTCGCGGTGACCCAATTGTGCACCGGCCGCGCACACGCGCACCGGAGTTTCCTGTCACTCGACGACGGGGATATTTTCCGCCCGGCCGTCCGTGACCGCCGGAAACGCTGTCGAAGTCGTTTTCGACGACCGCGCCGGACTACAGGTGCGACCCGATCACGTCCCGGGCCATGTCCCTACCGAACCGGATCGGCTCCACCGAGTGCTCGAACTTGCTGCCGGACAGGGCACCGTCGTAGATCAGCTGCACGCGCCGGGCCACGGCCTCGGGTTCGGACACCCCGGCGAGGTCGAGCAGTTCGACGAGCGTCGTCTTCAGCCATTCCCGGTGCGCGAGTACCGGTTCGAGAGGTTCCTGAGGGAACTCGGTCGCAGCATTGGCGTACTGGCATCCGCGGAAGTTCTTCTTCGGCGCCGACTGCATCGCGAGATCGAAGAAGGTGAGGATCTTCGCGATCGGATCGTCGAGCGGTTCGACCGCGGCGTGCCACCGCTGCCGGTCGCGCTGGTCGAGGTCCTCCAGATAGGCGAGCACCAGTGCATCCTTCGACCCGTACGACGAGTAGAGGCTCGCGCGGGCGACGCCGGCCTCGGCGAGGATGCGGTCGATGCCCACTGCACGGATACCGTGCTCGGCGAAGAGCGTGCTCGCGGTGTCGAGCAGACGTGTGGCGGGTGAGGGCTTGGACGGCGATCGCTCGGCTTTCCCCTTCGGACCGGCCGTGCCCTTCGGAGTGCCGGTTGATTCACTCTCGACGAACGTACGCACGTGCCCAGAGTAACGGACAGGGCGCGATAGACAGACCGTTCTATTCACAGTACGGTGGAGCACGTGACACACAGCCTTCTGACTCGCCGCCTGCACGTGGATCTCGTGCGGGTGTCGACTGCTGCGTGTTGTCGCTCCTCTCTCTGACCGGCCTCGTCTGCGTGCGCCGCATGCCGTAGTCGCCCCGTCCGAAGACGAAACGGCGCCCCGTCGCGCCCGGACCGGTCACAGTTCCAACCCGCTTTCCCGGAAGGTGACCCCATGTCGCTGTATCTCTACGAACTCGTCCCCACCGAGGGCCAGGCCGAAGCTGCCATCAAGGCCTTCGACGATGCTGTCGTCGCCGCCGGCGGCGAACTGATCGAATCGCAGGTCACCACCGGTGGCACGCGCGTCTTCGCGATCGCCGAGTTCGACGCCTGCCGTCCCGCCCAGCTCGAATCGGCCTCCCTCGATGTCGCCGAGATCGTCGGCCCGAACGAGGTCCGTCTCGTCGGCGCCGAGCTCGACCAGATCAAGGCCACCCGCCCCGAGGCCGGTTACCTCGTCGAGTGGGACATCCCCGACACGATCGACATGGAAACCTACCTCGCGCGCAAGAAGGCGAATTCGCCGAAGTACGCCGACGTCCCCGAGGTGAGCTTCCTGCGCACTTATGTCCGCGAGGACATGGACAAGTGCCTGTGCTTCTACAACGCCCCCGACGAGGCAGCCGTCGTGCGCGCCCGCGAGGTCGTCAGCACGCCCATCGACCGTCTCCACTCCCTCGAAGGATAAGCATCCGATGACCGCGGCCATTGACCGGACGAGCGAGGAACAGCGCGTGGCGATCGCAGAATTCGTACGCGATCGCGCAGCTGCTCTCGATCGCGGAGAAACCGATATCCGCACCGACATCGCCCGCACGGGCGAGCTCGGCCTGCTCCGCAAGGGGCTGAGCGGGGAGTGTCTCTCCGAGATGGTCGCGGTCATCGACGAGGTCGCCGCCGAATCGCTCACCGTCGGCTTCTCGCTGTGGGCGCAGCGCATGGCGCTCGAATACATCGATCGCGCACCGCAGTTCCTGCGCGATCGTTACCGGGACGACCTCGCGTCCGGCCGCACGATCGGCGTCACCGCCATGGCCGCGGCCCTCAAGCATCTCGCCGGTCTCGGCGAACTCGCCCTCGTTGCCGATCGGACCGACGACGGCATCACCGTCACCGGCCCGATCCACTGGGCGTCCAACGTCTTTCCCGACTCGGTGATCGTCTTCCCGGCCCGCACCGCCGATGGTGATCGCCTCGTCGCCGTCGTCCGCGCCGATGCCGAGGGCATCACCATCGCGGATTCACCCGAACTGCTCGCGCTCGGCGCCACGTCGTCGACCTCACTGAAGTTCGACGGGGTGCGGATTCCGCAGTCGCACATCCTCACCGAGGATCTCGCGAACTTCTGCGGTTCGATCCGGCCCACCTTCATGATGCTGCAGACCTCGTTCTGCGTCGGCATCGCACGCGCATCGCTCACCGAGGCCGCCGGCCGTCTGCACGGACTGGGCGAGCAGTTCACCGGTGAGTACGAAGAGCTTTCGGCGCAGTACGAGTCGCTGCGCGAACGGCTGTACCGCTTCGCCACCGATCCCACCTCGATCGCTCCTGCGGAGTTCATCCGTCTGCGCCTCGACGGTTCGGTCGTCGCCGTCGCCGCGACCCGCCTCGAGGCGACACTGCGCGGCGGTGCCGGATACGCGACGGCCAGCGCCACCAACCGCCGATTCCGTGAGGCGGCCTTCCTGCCCATTCAATCGCCGTCGGAAGGACAGCTTCGGTGGGAACTGTCGCAGTACGAATAGCGAACGGATACAAGAGTTTCGCCGGTCGCCGTAGCCCGGTCCTCCAGGGGGTGGATCTGGATATCGCGACCGGCGAGTTCCTCGTCGTGCTCGGCAGCAGCGGTAGCGGCAAGTCGACGCTGCTGCGGATCGTCGCGGGTCTCGATCACCTCGATCGCGGTTCCGTCGAGTGGCCCGACACCGAGGGCGACAACCGTCCGCACACCGGGATGGTCTTCCAGCAGCCCTTCCTGATGCCGTGGCTCACCGTGCGCGAGAACATCGCCTTCGGTGGACGGTTCGCCGCGCACCGCGAACGGTTCGACACCGCCTACGCCGATTCGCTCCTCGAGCGTTTCGGCCTCTCCGCGCTCGCCGGCTACTACCCCGACCAGCTGTCCGGTGGTCAGGCCCAGCGCATCGCCGTCATCCGCGCCGTCGCGGTGCGTCCGCGACTGCTGCTGCTCGACGAACCGTTCAGCGCCCTCGACCCGGCCACCCGATCCGATCTGCGGTCGTGGCTCGGCGAACTCGCGCGCGATCTCGGTTTCACGACGGTCCTCGTCACCCACGACATCGACGAGGCGCTCGAACTCGCCGACCGCATCGCCCTGTTCGGAAGTTCGGGTGTGGTGCAGCAGGAATGGACGCTCGGCGGCATGTCTGCGCTCGACCGCGACGCGCTGCGTCCGGCCATCCTGGCGCACTACCGCGATTCGTCGCTGTCCGCGACATGACCGATCCGGGCCTGTTCAGCCGTCGCACCCTCATGCGCGGTGCGCTCGGCCTCGCGGCAGCCGGGGGTATCGCCGGCACGATCGACCTCGCGCGCACCGCGACCACCGACCGCGCCAATCGCACGGGGCAACTGCGCATCGGCTACCTGCCGATCACCGACGCCGCGCCGCTGCTCGTCGCGCACGGGTCGAGCCTGTATCCCTCCGGCGTCGTCGATTCCGCGAAGCCGGTGCTCTTCCGCAGTTGGGCGTCGCTCGCCGAGGCCTTCATCAGCCGGCGCGTCGACGTCGTGCATCTGCTCATGCCCATGGCGGTCCAGTTGCGGTACAGCCTGGGTAGTTCCGTGCGGATCCTCGGCTGGAACCACACCAACGGCTCGGCGCTGACGGTCGCCCCGCACATCACCGACCTGAGCGATCTCGCAGGTCGGACGGTGGCGATCCCGTTCTGGTGGTCGATCCACAACATCGCTCTGCAACAGCTGTTGCGGGCGCACGGACTGACACCGGTCGTGCGGGAGGCGCCGTCGAAGTCCGCCCGTACCGTGGGCCTTGTCGTCATGGGACCGTCCGACATGATCCCGGCCCTGGCGAACGGCTCGATCGCCGCGTTCACCGTCGCCGATCCGTTCAACGCCGCCGCGGAGGTCCGCGGGGTGGGGCGGATCCACCGCTTCCTCGGCGACATCTGGCGCGACCACGCGTGCTGCGCCCTGCTCGTGCACGAGGACCTGATCGAACGCGACCCCGTCGCCGTACAGTCCCTCACCGACTCGGTGGTCTCCGCCCAGTTGCAGATCGGCGCCGACCGTCAGGCCGCGGCCGCGATGTTGTCCGCCGGATACCTTCCGCAGCCGTTGCCCGCGATCACGAAGGCCCTCACCTATCCCGACCGCGAGGCCGGCACGGTACACCCGCAGTGGCAGCCGCAACGCATCGGATACCAGCCGTTCCCCTTCCCGACCTTCACCGCGGCACTGATCGAGGCGATGCACGACACCGTCGTCGACGGCGACACGCGGTTCCTCTCGCGCCTCGACCCTGCGACGGTGCACGACGACCTCGTCGACGACCGGTTCGTCCGCACGTCCCTCACCCGCGTCGACGGCACCGATGCCTTCGGCCTTCCCGCCGATCTCACCCGCACAGAGGAGGTCGATCCTTCGTGAGCGCCCCGACCAGCACGGCGCCGGAGACGGCCCGCACCGTCCGGCAGCTGCCCCTCGTCCCCCAGGCCGTCGCCATCGTCATCGCGATCGCCTTGTGGTGGCTGGTGACGACAGTGCTCGTCGCGCCGGATTCGCTCGTGCGGGACTTCGCCCCGCAGTACGTCTTCCCGGCGATCATCGACCTGTTCGCACGCGGCGTCCTGCTGCCCGACACCCTCGCGAGCCTGTGGCGGTTGCTGGTGGGTCTGCTGATCGCCGCGACGCTCGGCATCCCGCTCGGGTTGCTGATCGGACTCAACCCGTTGGTCGAGCGCGCGACGATGCCCATCATGCAGTTCCTGCGGATGATCTCGCCGCTGTCGTGGGCGCCGATCGCCGTGGCGCTGTTCGGCATCGGCCACCAGCCGGTCTTCTTCCTCATCGCCGCCGCCGCGATCTGGCCGATCGTCATCAACACGGCGGCCGGTGTGCACGGCATCGACCAGGGCTATCTGATGGTGGCCCGCTCGTTCGGTGCGACGCGACTCGAACTGCTCACCACCGTCGTCCTGCCGGCCATCCGCGCGCAGGTACAGACCGGTCTGCGGGTCGGTCTCGGTATCGCGTGGGTCGTGCTCGTCCCCGCCGAGATGCTCGGCGTGCGGTCCGGTCTCGGCTACCAGATCCTCAACGCCCGCGACCAGCTCGCCTACGACCAGGTCATGGCCGTGATCGTCGTGATCGGTTTCCTCGGGTTCTGGCTCGACTGGGCGGCGCGGCACCTGCTGCGCGAACGGCGCAGACCGGTGAGCGTCGAGGAAGCCGACCGCCCGCTCTGACCTGCGATCAGGACTCGAGCGGCGTCAGTACGAAGACGGGGAGCACCCGGTCGGTGCGCTTCGCGTACAGCGCGTAGTTCGGCCACGTCTGCAGCAGCACCTGCCACAGCCGCTCGCGTTCGTCGCCCTCCGCGATCCGCACCGACACCGCGTACTCGTGCCCGTCGTACAGCACCTGCGCCCGGTCGGCCGCGCGCAGGTTGATCGCCCAGGACGGGGCTTTCGGGTGTCCCCAGTTCGACCCCACCACGAGCCATCCCCCGACGTGCGGCACACACAGCAGCGGTGTGGACCGCGGCACCCCGGTCTTGCGGCCCTTCACGGTGAGCACGAGCGAGGGCAGTCCCGCGATCGCGAGCAGCGTGACCTTGCCGCGCGTGACCCGTTGGATGGTCTTGTCCACCGCGATGATCGGCTGTGAATACCGCGGCAACCACGGCAACGCTCCGATACGGACGGCGACCGGTCGGAGCGGATTCATGCGGTCATCTCCCCCAGGCTGCCAGCAGCGTCCGGGCTGCGGCGACGACGGCCAGCGGCTGATCGATCATCGGATGGTGGCCCGAGGCCGGGAGATCGATCAACAACGCATCAGGACCCAGATTGTCGACCATCCGCCCGTAGAGCGCGTCGTCGATGATGCCGCGTTCGCAGCGGAAGTAGGCGACGGCGCATCCCGGACTCATCGCCTCGAGGCTACGGCGCCCCTCACGTCCCATGCGGAGATTGTCGAATTTCCACGACCAGCCGCCGTCGACCTGCTTCAGCGATCCGCGGGCGATGTGCTCGAGCACGTAGGGTTCGGCGTCGTCCTGCGGCGGCACGAGGCGGAATCGGGCGACGGCGTCCTCCGCCGCGGCGTACACCTTCGGCGGTCCGGCGTTCGCGACGGCTTTCGCGCGCATCTCGAGTTCCTCGGGCGTCATGTCGCGGATCGGCGAATCGATGATCACCACACCGGCGAGTTCGTCGCCGTGGAGATGCGAGGCGGCGAACGAGACGATCCCGCCCATGCTGTGACCGATGAGGACCGGTGGACCGCTGATGCCGCCGGCGCGGGCCGCAGCGACGACCTCCGCGGACCACGCTTCCAGGGTGTAGTGCTCGCGGTGGTCGCTGTCGCCGTGACCGCTCAGGTCGAGCGCGACGACGCGACGTCCGGCGGCGAGCTGCGGGCCGATGTGGTCCCACCACCCCGAATGGGCCATGCCGCCGTGGACCAGCACGATGCCCGGCAGACCGGATTCGCCCCACGCCCGGTAGGCGATGGTCGCACCGGCTGCCTCGACCTTCCCGGTCTCGACGGGTGTGGCCAGGGCGTCGACGAACCACTGAGGAGCAGATCCGTTATTGCTCATTATTCGAACTTATGTCAGATGTGACGAGCGCCAACATCCGGGCCATCAGTTCGATCCGTCGCACCTCGAATTCCGGCTGCGGATGCACCGTCGACGCCAGCGCTTCGCCATCGAACATGTGCACGAGCGACAGCAGGAGGGTGTCGAAGACGTCGGCCGGGAACCGTGCCGCGACAGGCAGCGACCTGCCGAAATCGACGATCTGGGCGTGGTAGCGCTCGGCCATCGGCGTCAGATGCTCCCGCAACGCCGGGTCGGTGCGCGCCGCGCCGAGCAGTTCGTACCAGGCTGCGTTCATCGGGGCCCGGCAGGCGGTGCGCAGCAGCTCGAGGCACACCCGCAGCGACTCGGAGATGTCCGCGTGCTCGTCACCGAGCGCCGCGAGACCCGCTTCGAAATTCGCGAACTGGCGTTCCCGGACGGCGTCGGCCGCCGCGATCATCAGGTCGAGTCGCGTGGGGAAGTGCCGGAACACCCCACCCGACGACACCCCCGAGCGCCGGCACACCTCACCGATCGTGGTCGCGGTGTAGCCGAGCTCGGCGAGGGCAGTGATGGTCGCGTCGAGGATGCGACCGATCGTCTCCTCCCTGCGCTCCTGCTGGGTACGACGTACTGCGGGTGCACTCACGCGACGGGCTCACCCGCCGGGACGCGCATCGGCGCGGGTCCGCGCTCCTCCACCCCGGCGCGCAGGAACCGGCCGGTGCCGACGGTGCGTCCGTAACCGGACACGAACTCGCCGTCGCGGAAGACCACCCGGCCGGCGACCGCCGTCGCCGTCACCGCGCGGTCGTTGCGGTTGACCATGCGGCGGATTCCGCCGAACTCCTCGAGCGGCGACTCGTGATAGGCATCGACGTCGGCGTTCAGCCCGGCAGGATCGACGACGACGAAGTCGGCGCGGTCGCCCACCCGCAGGTGGCCGGCATCGATTCCGTAGAAGTCGCCGAGTTCGCCGGTGAGCTTGTGGACGGCTTCGGGCAGCGTGAGGAACGGCCTGCCCGCCTTCTCGGCGTCGTGGACGCGGCGGAGCAGGCAGATCGCGAAGTTGTAGAAGGCCATGTTCCGCAGGTGGGCGCCGGCATCCGAGAACCCGACGGTGACGCCGGGCGTGCGGATGAGCCGGTCGGCGACCTTGCTTCGGTCGTTGGCGATCACGGTGTGCCACCGGAACTTCCGGCCGTACTCGACGACGAGGTCGAGGAAGGTGTCGACAGGATGCAGCTTCCTCTCGCGCGCGACGTCACCGATCGACCGGCCGACGAGCGAGGCGTCGGGGCATTCGACGATCCGAGTGTCGTCGAAGTCGCGGTGCCACACGCGCGGCGAGAACTTCTTCTCGAAGTCCTGCCGGAACCAGCGGCGGTAGGCCTCATCGCGCAACAGGTCGTTGCGGACGAGTTCGTCCTGCAGATGCAGTGCGGCACGGCCCGATCCGAACTCCTCGAAGACGACGAGGTCGATGCCGTCGGAGTACACCTCGAAGGTCGTGGGCAGATGTTGCCAGCGGAAGGCACCCTTGCCGATCCGGTTGGCCGCAAATGCGATCGGACCGAAGATGCGGTTGACCCACCGTTCGGCCTTCGTGTCGGCCGCTGCGAGCACCGACGCCTTCATCGGCTTGCGCCCGATGCCCGTGCTGGCGAGGGCGAAGAACGCGACGTCGTACTTGGTGTTGAGGTTCGGCACTGCCTGCAGGGTGCGACCGCGCCGGCGCAAGATCTTGTGCAGGCGGCGGAATTCCGACCACGACGCGTGGGTGGACGGCAGGGTGCGCGAGCGATAGCGGTCGCCGTCCATCTTGTCCCACGGGTTCGTCATCGTCGACACGCCGAGGAAGCCCGCGTCGAGGGCGTCCTCGACGCGCGCGTCGATCTCGGCGAGTTCGGCCCGGGTCGGGCGGTTCGCCGACTCGGTGGAGCGCCCGAGCCCCATCACCGACGCGCGGACGTCCGAATGTCCCACGAAGGCCGTCACGTTCGGGCCGAGCGGAAGCTTGTTCAGCGCCTCGATGTATTCGCGGGGCGTGTTCCAGGTCTTGGACTTCTCGAGGGCCGAGAGGACGTGCTCGCGCGGGAGTGCTTCGACGCGACTGAACAGGTCGGCAGCGTCGACCGGCGGCACGAAGACCGTCGAGATCGAGCAGTTGCCCATGAGCACGGTCGTGACGCCGTGCCGCACCGACTCGGACAGACCCGGACCCACGAGCACTTCGGCGTCGTAGTGGGTGTGGGTGTCGACGAAGCCGGGCATCACCCAGCGGCCGTGCGCGTCGACGACCTCGGTGTTCGGACCGGTGGGAAGGTCGTCGGAGGTCGCGGTGACGACGACTCCGTCGCGGATGCCGAGGTTGCGGACGACGCCGGGTGTGCCCGTCCCGTCGAACCAGAGACCACCTCGGACGATGACGTCGAAATCCCCATGATTGTGATCTACACCACTCATGGCGCGAGGGTAACACGAGAAAGAGGTCGCGCACTCTCTAAATTCCCGGTCCCGACGGTCTACGGTTCGGCCATGGACCTCGACACCACCCCGGCACTGCTCGTCGACCGCGACATCCTCGACCGCAACATCGCGCGGATGGCGCAGTCCGCCGCCTCACGAGGCCTGTCGCTGCGACCCCACGCGAAGACGCACAAGTGCTCCGAGATCGGACGACGCCAGCTCGGTGCGGGAGCCCGGGGACTGACGGTCGCGACCGTCTCCGAAGCCGAAGTCTTCGCCGACGAGGGTTTCGACGACCTGTTCGTCGCGTACCCGCTGTGGGTCGACGCTGCCCGCGGTGCACGGCTGCGCGCGCTGGCCGACCGGGTGCGCCTGACGGTCGGGATCGATTCCGCGACCGGAGCCCGGCAACTCGTCGAGCACGCCGGCACCGCGATCGGGGTGCTCATCGAGATCGACAGCGGGCACCACCGCACCGGCGTGTTGCCCGAGCAGGCCGGAACCGTGGCGTCGACGGCACGCGAGGCGGGCCTCGACGTGCGCGGCGTCTTCACCTTCCCCGGCCACTCGTACGCACCCGACGCGCCGGACAGCGCAGCACGGGAGGAAGCCGACGCACTGGCGGCAGCAGCGGCATCGCTACGAGCAGTGGGGATCGAGCCGACCGTGATCAGTGGGGGCTCCTCCCCCACGGCACTTCTCGACGTGCCCACGGTTGCAACCGAACTGCGTCCCGGCGTGTACGTCTTCGGTGATGCGCAGCAACTCGAACTCGGCGCGGTGAGCGAATCCGATATCGCGCTGACCGCCCTGGCGACCGTCGTTTCCGCTCGCGACGAGGTGGTCGTGCTCGATGCCGGTTCCAAGGTGCTCGGCGCCGACCGGGCCGCGTGGGCCACGGGGTACGGGCGCATCCTCGGAGAACCGGACGCACGCATCACCGCGCTGTCGGAGCACCACGCGACGGTGCAGTGGCCGGAGGCGTCGACGCGCCCGCGGCTCGGC
>Ga0182741_1005897_pt1 | contig 11031 bp, 10 predicted proteins | sample eDN5th37CBELigOP_FD_128874 | JGI IMG/M metagenome (GOLD analysis project Ga0182741, IMG submission 128874) | Enriched Organic Plus compost microbial communities from Emeryville, California, USA - eDNA 5th pass 37_C BE-Lig OP (version 2) (version 2) ...
CAGGGTGAGCTGGAACGGCGTCGCCGCCCCGTTCGGGCCCGGCGGCGCGGCGGGCACGAGCACGTCGCTGGCAACGGACCCCGCGCTGTTTTGAAAGGACAGGATGTCGATCTGAGTGCCTCCGGAGCGCAGCGTGAATTCCGGCGCGTTCGGATCGGCGTTGCCGTCGAGCCGGCTGACCCGGATGCGGCCGGTGCAGCGGCCGGGATCGCCGGTGCTATTGCGCACCCGCAGCTGGAAGGTCTCCCGCTTCTCCTCGCCCGGTCCGATCGTCAGCCCGGCGAGATTCACCGTCTCGCTGCGGTCCACGAAGACGGGCACGCAGGCGGCGCGGGCCGCGCCCGGAAGCGCGACGGCGGCGATGGCAGAGGCCAGGACGAGTATCTTGCGCATGAAAGCCTCCATCGATCCTATGGAATATCCACCGTTCCCATCTGGTAAAGGCCAGTATTGTCGGCGGGGATCGCGATGGTGAACGTCTGGCCGGTGTTGAGGCGCACCGTGTAGGTTTTGCCCGGCGCGAGGCCGATCACCCCGAAGCGGCCGGTCGAATTGGTGAAGAAGGGCTGCTCGGCGAAGCCCTCGTCGTCCGTCGAGGAAATGGTGCCCGCGACCAGCTCGGCCGGCGCGCCGTCGAGCATGAGGTTGCCGAGCGCGCTGACGAAGCGGCCATTGCCGACGGTGATCGAATATCCGCTCTCGAGCGGCGGGTTCACGCGCACGACGCCGGCGCCGATGTCGTAGCCGACCGGCAGGTCGTCGACGTCGTACTTGATGTCCTGCGCGCTGTACGAGAACAGGCGCGGCAGCACGGCGGCGCCGAAGGAGCCGCTCGACGCCTCGTAGCGGTTGCCGCGCAGGTCGCGGCCGACGATGACCTTGTGATCGCGCAGCGTCTCGTGGGCGCCGACGACGGCGAAGGAATCGGCAATCGGCCGGCCGATGCCGAAATGGCCGTCGGCGAAGGCGATCGAGGTGCCGAACTGCAGCCGGACGCGCTGGTCGTCGGTGATGTCGCCGAGGCCGTTGCCGCGCGTCTGGACGTAGGCGGCGGCGGTGAAGCGGTTGCCGACATAGTTCACACGGCCGCTGACCGAATTGTCGTCGCCCTGGTGCTCGAAGCTGAGGTCGTAGCCCCAGGAATTGACGTAGATGTCGGAGCCGCGCGAGAGCGAGGCGGTCGCTGTGTTGGTGCGCGAGCGATAGTCCGCCTGCGCGCGCGTTTGCGGGCCGAACAGCACGGTGAGACTCAGGCGGACGCCGAAATTGTCCTTGAAGAAATTGTCGTTGCCATATTCGCCGCCCAGCGTGAGCCGCATGCGGTCGTTGAGCTGGTAGACGAAGTCCACGAAGGCGTTGGTGAAATTGGACCCGCCCTCGCGGCCGGTATAGTTGCCGCCGGCGATCAGCGTCAGGCGGGGATTGAGCGCCTGCGAATAGGAGGCGCTGATCGTATACTGGGCGAGGTTCGGCGCCGGAATGAAGCCGATGTTGCGGAACTGCGCGCTCTGATAGTCGATCGAGACGGTGAACTGCCGCTGGCGGGACAGATCGCCATCGCGCCAGCGGTAGGAGGCGCGCCCCGAAAAGCCGGTGCCATCGCCGGTGCTGACCGCGCCCTGGAACTGGAAGCTGCCCGGAATGACCTGCGGCACGACGCTGATTTCGCCGGCAAAGACCTGGACGTCCTCGCTGATCTGCGTCGCCGCGCCGAGGATCAGCGTCTCGGAAAGCGCACGGCGATACATGCCAACGAAGGCGGGATCGTTGGTGTAGTTCGGCTGGAGCGCGAAATTGCGGGCAAGAAAGCCGACGCCCGCGGTATATTCGTAGTCGCCCGCATTGAGATCGAGCGGATCGAGGAAATAGTTGATGTCGATGACCTGCTGCCGACCCGCGGAGTCGCGGATGCGCAGCTGCACGTCGTTCGAGCCGTAGCGGATCGGCAGCTGCGAGAGATCGTAGCTGCCCGGATCGAGCTGAAAGCTCTGGTAGGGCGCGCCATTGATGATGACGTCGACGTTCGACCGCGTGTCGAGGAAAATCTGCCGCCCGCCGAGCCGGATCGCCGGCGAATAGGGATCGAAGATCTGGCGGCTGCGCTCGACGCCGACGCCGCCGACGAACGGCGTCCGCAGGATGGGCAGCGTGTCCACCCGGAGATCGCCCGCGGTGAAGCGCCGGTAGCGGTCGCGCTGGTCGTAGACCATGCGAACGCCGCGCCGGTAGAAGCGGTAACCGTCGTCGAGTTCCTCGGTGAACGCCGTGTCGTATTCGAGGACGAAGCCGCCGTAGCGCAGCGCGCCGTTGAGGAAGAGGTCCGGCGTCCGGGCTCCCTCAGGCTCGTTATAGTCGAAATTGGTGTTGATGTTCAGGTAGCCGCTGAACGTAGCCGGCGGCATGGCGGGCAGCAGTTCGCGCGGCGAGGTCGGCTGCGCGTCGCCCAGGATCTGCGGCGGACGCAGGTTGCCGGCGATCGAATCGACGACGACCTCGATCTGCGCCGAATCGAACCGCACCTCGAACCCGACCGAGGCGAGCGCGCCCGGCGAGACGAAAGGGCTCCCGGCGATGACATTGTCGAGCTGCTGGCGTCCCTGGTCGTTGAGCAGCGGCTCAAGCTGCTGGCGCAGCGTCCGCGACTCGAACGACGCTTCGCCATCCGGCGCGACCTGCACCAGCACGTCGCCATAGACCTGGCCGGCCCAGCGCAGCGGCGCGGTCAGCGAGACCGTTCGCGGCGTCGCGGGACGCGTCGCCTGCGCCTGCATCGCCTGCTCGATCAGCGCGCGCGGATCCGGCGCCGCCGGCGCCGCCCCGGCGAACGCGGCGCCGGGCGCCGCCAGCGCAATCGCGGTCGCGAGGGCGCGTAGCGAGGCCCCCTTCGACCAGTGGCGCGCCTTCTCCCCCCCCGGCATTGTTCAGATCCCCGGATTCGGCGTTGCGGTCGTGCTCGGCGCGGTCAGCGAAACGGTGATGGGCGCGTCGCTCAGCGGCCGCGCGGTGGGCACGAAGAACAGCCGGTGATGGTTGGGCGCGACAACGCCGACGCCAACGCTGCGGATCACATCGCTGGGCTCGATCGTCTGGCTGAACGGCTGGCCGTCCGCGCCGGTGCCGGTGATCTGCCAGCGCGCGGCGCCGGCGTGGAAATAGCGGCTGCCGGTATTGCCGAGGCGGACCTCGATGCCGGCGACGTCGTTGCGCACCGCCGGGCGCACCGATTCCACCACCGGGTTCGGTGTCGCGCCATCCGGCACGACGTTGACCAGCACGTTGAAGTTGACGATCACCTGCACCTGGTTCTCGGCCGCGCTGAGCTCGACCGGGATCTGGCGGATGACCATGTAATAGATTTCGCTCTGCGAGAGCTCCGGCGTTCCGACATACTGGACGCGGAAGACCTGCTGCGAGGTGGCCGGAACCACCGCCTGGGCGGGAAAGACGAGGAACTGGTCGTCCGCCGGAGTGAGCTCCAGCTCGCCCTCCTCGCTGATCTCCCCGCGCATCATCTGGACTTCGACAGGAAAGGTGCGCGCGTCGGGATTGGTGAGCGTGACCCGCGCGATCGTGCCGCGCCCCGACGGCGTCAGATCGACGATCATCGGCGATACCCGCGCCGCCTGGGCCATCGTGCCCATCGCCGCCATTGCCAGCACTGCGAAAATGCCGATCAGTCGCTTCAACATGGTGCCTACCGTTTCCGGCGGCCCTGGTGTCGGAGCCGCCTCACAAAGCCGAAACGCCCCGCTTGCCCCCGAGACTAGAGAGGGGAGGCCACGGCCTCCCCTCCCCGTAGTCGTGTAATCGTTGACGACCCTTAAATCGCGCCGAGCGTCACGATCGCGATGTCGCCGTAGGCGCCGGCGAGCGGACGCAGCGGGTTGTCGGCGCGAAGCACGCGGACCCGCAGGCGGGCACGATCGTGGAACGCGTCGGCCTGATTGACGGTCTCCTCCTCGAGCGGCGTACCGGTGGTCAGCAGCTCGACCGGCTGGAACGCCGAACCGTCCGACGCCTCGAGGCTCAGGCGATAGAAGATCACGTTCGTGAAGTCGGCCGAATCCGGGCCGTCGTTGAGCTGCGCGGTGCGCAGGCCGCCCAGGGTCGAGCGGAGGCGGACCTTGACCGGATAGTTGCAGCTCGCCCAGACGCGCTGCGTATCGCTCTCGTTATTGGTGATGCGCAGAGCGCCGGCGCCGGGATCGGTCTCGATGCCGAGCTGACCGAAATCGACGTTCGAGGGCGCCTCCAGGCTGCACTCCGGCGCAACGCTCGCGCCGATGACGAAGGCCTTCAGATCGATCGGCGCCGCAAAGGCCGGCGCAGACATAAGCGAGGTGGCGGCAACCGCCGCAAAAAGAATCTTCTTCATGCTTTCTTCCCCAGTTCGAGTGTTAAGCACGCCGTTCCGCATCCGTCTCCATCGATTCGGTTCGGCGCCACCCGGGCAGAAGCATCGACTCGCCCCACCCGAATGCGGAAAGATTAAAGGCAATTCCCAAAACCGGGCATCCCCAACATTGGGGGGGTGCGCGTGATGTTCCGCCCAGCGGAACAAAAATAGCTCTTTTTTTCAGTATTTTACGTTTCAGCCGCGATAGCGGGGAAGGCCCGGGAGGGCCGCTTTTGTTCGGATGTGGGACAAACGGGACCGCCGAATGTTAACGATTCGCCCCGTCCGGCCGGCCGCGTTGACCTTACCGTACATTCACGGTAGCGGGTGGACGAGGCGACGGTCCCGCGCCTCGAGTGGGGGTCGTGTTGCGTCGGATGGTGGACTTTTCCACAACGGCCGGGAAGGCGCAGGGGCGGGCATCCGGATTGGCCGGCGCGGCGGCATTTGTTATGCTTCCCTCGGGTGGAGGGGGCCGCCGGATGGCCACGCAGGCCGACATCGACATTGGCGAAACGGCGGTGACGCCCGATCCGATGGCGTCCGCGCTCGCGCTGAACTGGATCGACCTCGATCCGCGCCCGTCCTTCATCTGCTCCGATGATCTCGCGCTGATCTGGGCCAACGCCGCCGGCCAGGCCGAGCTGTGCAACGAGGGCGCGCTCGAGCTTCGGGACGGCCGGCTGCAACTGTGCGAGGGCGCCGGCCGCGCCGCCTTCGCCGCCTTCCTCGCGCGCTGCGGACCCGCCCTTTCGACGATCGCGCTGCCGCGCGCCGGCGACGGCGGCCATATCCTGCTGCGCGCGCGCCAGATCGGCGTGGATGAGACCAGTCGCTATATCGGCTTTCACCTGCAGCGGGACGGCGACGGCTTCCGCGCCGTCTATGCCGATCTCGACACCGTCTTCCAGCTCACCCCGACCGAGCACCGCGTGCTCGGCGAGCTGATCGAGGGCCGCACCGCCGACGCGATCGCGCGCGCGATGAACCTTTCGATCGAAACGGTGCGATCGCACATCCGGCACATCTACGCGAAGACGCGCGTCTCCTCGCGCGAGGAGCTGTTCTGCCGAATCGGGCCCTATCGCCTGTAAGGCCGGCGCGGGACGAAATCCGGGCGCGCCGACGGGGAGCTTGTTTGGAGACGGCTCGTCCGCCCGCGGCGCCCGGCACGAAATGGGGAAGAAAGCCCGTTTCGCGTTCCCGGCGTTACGCCCCCGCTCGGGCGCGATCAATCTCGTGAAATTTCGGTAGCGGCGCCGGACCGAATCTTCCGCGTCAGTAGCGCACCACGGCGGCGCCCCAGGTGAAGCCGCCGCCCATCGCCTCCAGCACCAACAGGTCGCCGCGCTTCACGCGCCCATCGCGCACGCCCTGGTCGAGCGCGAGCGGCACCGAGGCGGCCGAGGTGTTGGCGTGCTCGTCCACCGTGACGATCACCTTCTCGGGCGGCAGGCCGAGCTTCTTGGCGGTGCCATCGAGGATGCGCTTGTTCGCTTGGTGCGGGACCACCCAGTCGATGTCCTGCGCGACGTGGCCGGTCGCCGCCAGCACCTCGTTCAGAACGTCCGCCAGGTTGACGACGGCGTGGCGGAAGACCTCGCGGCCCTTCATGCGCAGCTTGCCGACCGTGCCGGTGGTCGAGGGACCGCCGTCGACGTAGAGCAGCTCGTTGTGGCGGCCGTCGGCATGGAGCCGCGTCGCCAGCACGCCGCGCTCGCCCTCCTCCGCTTTCAGCACCACCGCGCCGGCGCCGTCGCCGAACAGCACGCAGGTCGCGCGATCCTCCCAGTCGAGGATGCGGCTGAACGTCTCGGAGCCGATGACGAGCGCATGATCGGCCATGCCGCCGCGCATCATGTTGTCCGCGACGGAAAGCGCATAGAGGAATCCGCTGCACACCGCCTGCACGTCGAAGGCAATGCAATCGTCGATGCCGAGCAGCGCCTGGACTTTGGTCGCGCTCGCCGGGAAAGTCTGGTCCGGCGTCGAGGTGGCGAGCACGATGAGGCCGATCTGGCCCGGCTCGATGCCCGCCGCCGCGAGCGCCTTGCGCGCCGCCTCGGCCGCCAGCGTCACCGTGGTCTCCCCCTCGCCGGCAATGTGGCGGGCGCGGATGCCGGTGCGCTCGACGATCCATTCGTCCGAGGTATCGACGCGCTCGGCGAGCTCGGCATTGGTGACACGCCGGGCGGGGAGGGCCGAGCCGGTGCCGGCAATGACGCTGCGCCGCGTCATTTCGCGGCCGCCGGCATGCTGTGGGCGGAGACGTTGGCGAGGTCGTCCGCGATCTTGCGCATGAGGTCCTCGCGCACCATCCGCGCCGCGACGCCGATCGCGTTGGCGACGCCGACCTCGTTCGCGCTGCCGTGGCTCTTCACGACCAGGCCGTTGAGGCCCAGAAAGACCGCGCCATTATGGTTGTTCGGGTCCAGATGGTGCTTGAGCAGCCGGGTCGCCGGCCGCGAGATCAGGAAGCCCAGCTTCGAGCGAATCGAGCTGGCGAAAGCCTGGCGAATGAGGTCGGTCACGAAGCGGGCGGTTCCTTCCACCGTCTTGAGGGCGATATTGCCAGAAAATCCGTCGGTTACAATGACGTCGGCATGGCCGCGCGAAAGCTTGTCGCCCTCGATGAAGCCCTCGAAGCGCAGCCCGAGATAGTCGGCCTCGCGCAGCACCGCGGCGGCCTCCTTGAGCTCATTGGTGCCCTTGAGCTCCTCGGTGCCGATGTTGAGCAGGGTGACGCGCGGCCGCTCGAGCTCCAGCACGACGCGGGCATAGGCGGCGCCCATCACCGCGAACTCGATCAGGTTGCGGGTGTCGCACTCGGTGTTTGCGCCAAGGTCGAGCATGACGACGTCGTTGTCGCCGAGCGTGGGCAGCAGCGCGGCGAGCGCCGGCCGGTCGATGCCGGGCAGCGTGCGCAGCGCCAGCTTCGCCATCGCCATCATCGCGCCGGTATTGCCGCCGGAAACCATAGCCTGCGCCTCGCCCTCCTTCACGGCGGCGATGGCGCGGCCCATCGAGCTGGTCTTGGCGCGGCGGATGGCCTGGCTCGGCCGGTCCGTGCCGGCGATGACGTCTTCGCAGTGGACGATTTCGGGGGCGACGAAGCCGCCGTGGCGATCGAGCTCGGCCCGGATCGCGGCCTCGTCGCCGAACAGGAGGAACCGGAGGTCGGGGTCGCGCGCCTGCGCGGCGGCTGCGCCCGCGATCATCACGGAAGGACCGCTGTCGCCGCCCATCGCGTCGATCGCGATCCTCGGCGCGCCTGCCACCAATCCCGTCTCCCCGCCTGGAAAAGCCGGGTTCGTCTTACGCCTCGGTCTTCAGGATTTCACGCCCCTTGTAGTGGCCGCAGCTCGGGCACACGTTGTGCGGCAGCTTCAGCTCGCCGCAATTGGGGCATTCCTGATACTGGGTGGCGGTCAGCGCGTGGTGGCTGCGCCGCATGTTACGCCGCGACGGCGTGGTCTTTTTCTTGGGGACGGCCATGGGGCACCTGTTCCAGTTCGTCTCGAATTCAAGTGATGTGGCGATCGCGGCGCCCGTGGATCAACGGCCTTGCGGCCGCTGGCCTCGCGGCCCTGCTGCTTCGCTTGAAGGCGCCCGCCTATAGCGATTTCGCGGGCCGTTGCAAGCCGCGGCCATGCATGCCAAGCGCCTGACGAGGGAGGGAAGCGCCAATGATCCTGCCGATCGCACTCACCATCGCCGCCGCCGCGGCGCTCATCAACGTCTGGCTTGCCTATCGCGTCGGCCAGGTGCGCCGGGCGCTCAAGATCTATGTCGGCGACGGCGGCGACGAGCGGCTGGCGCGGCGGATGCGCGCCCACGCCAACTTCGCCGAGAACGCGCCGATCGCGCTGGTTCTGATCGCCGGCGTCGAACTCGCGACGGGCGACAGTCTCTACCTCTGGGCGGCCGGCGTGATCTTCATCCTCGCCCGTGTCGCCCACGCCTTCGGCATGGACCGGCCGGGCGGGAACCTGCTGCGCACCGCCGGCGCCTTGCTCACCGCGCTCGTGCTCGTCGCGCTGGCGCTGTGGGCGGCGCAAATCGCCTACCGGAGCCCGCCGCTGCACAGCAGCCTCGAGCCCACGTCCATCCGGACGCCCTCTCCGCGCTGAGGCGCGTCGGGCTCAGGCTCGGCCCAGCACCCGGTCGGCGACGAACGGGTTGGTCTGCCGCTCGCGCCCGAAGGTGCTCATCGGCCCGTGGCCGGGCACGAACGCCGTGTCGTCGCCGAGTGGCCAGAGCCGCCCGGTGATCGCATCGATCAGGTCCTGATGGTTGCCCATCGGAAAGTCGGTGCGCCCGATCGAGCCCTGGAAGAGCACGTCGCCGACGATGGCGAGCCTGGACGGCGCGTGGTGGAAGACGACGTGGCCCGGCGTGTGGCCGGGGCAGTGATAAACGTCGAGGACCAACTCGCCGATGCTTACCGTGTCGCCGTTCGCCAGCCAGCGCTGCGGCTCGAACGGCCGCCCCGGAATGCTGTACGCGCGGCCGTCGTCCTCAAGCCGTGAAATCCAGAAGCGATCGGCCTCATGCGGGCCTTCGATCGGAACGCCCAGCTCCTCGGCGAACATGCCGGCCGCGCCGCAATGGTCGATATGGCCGTGGGTCACCAGGATCTTCTCGACGGTGACGCCGTGCTTTTCGGCGGCGGCGCGAAGGCGCGGCAAGTCGCCACCCGGATCGGTGAAGGCGCCGCGCATCGTCTTCGTGCACCAGATCAGGCAGCAATTCTGCTGCAATGGCGTCACCGGGATGATCGTGGCCTGGAGCGGCGGGGTCGTCATGACGGCGACATGGCGCGCTCGCGCCCGCGATACAAGCGTCGAGCGCTGTGCTAGCCTTGCAGCCCATGAAAGCGCCGCGGCTCCTCGCGTTCCCCCTGCTCCTCGCCGGCTGCACGCTCGCCTTCGAGGGCGGCGGCCTGATCCCCACCCGCCTCGCGCCGCCCGCGCGCGTCGCCGAGGACCGGCTCGACGTGCCCTATGTGCCGACGCCGCCGGCGGTGGTGGAGGCCATGCTCGACCTTGCCGAGGTCGGCCCCGACGACTATCTGATCGACCTCGGCTCCGGCGACGGGCGGATCGCGATCGCCGCCGCCCGGCGGGGCGCCCGCGCGCTCGGCGTCGACATCGATCCGGCGCGCGTGGCCGAGGCCAATCTCGCCGCCAGTATCGCCGGCGTGCAGGATCGCGTCCAGTTCCGTCGCCAGGACATTTTCGAGACACCGATCGACGCCGCGAGCGTCGTCACCATGTACCTGCTGCCGGAGATCAACCTGCGCCTGCGCCCCCGCCTGCTCACCGAGCTTCGGCCCGGCACGCGAATCGTCAGCCATGCCTTCGGCATCGGCGACTGGGCGCCGGACGAGCATCGCGTGATCGACGGGCGCAACGTGTTCCTGTGGATCGTGCCGGCGACGGTGGAGGGCCGCTGGGAGCTGAGCGAGGGCGGCGGCGCGCCGGCGACGCTGGCGCTGGAGCAGCGCTTCCAGGCGGTCACCGGCACGCTGGCCGCCCCGGGCCGCGTCATGGCGCTGCGCGACACGGCGCTGCGCGGGGTCCACTTCCGCTTCACCGTCGACACCCCCGAGGGGCCGCGCACCTATCGCGGCCGCGTCTCCGACGACGCGATTCTCCCGGAGGATGGCGGCGACTGGGTGGCGCGCCGCGTCGGCTGACGGCTTTTCCGCCTAAAGGCTGGACGGCGCCGCCGGCACGGCTATGGCGGGGGGCGTGACCTCGCCGCTTTCCATTCTTCGCGAGACGTTCGGATTCCAGGACTTCCGCGGCGTTCAGGCGGCGGTGATCGACCGGGTGCTGGCCGGGCGGCACACGCTGGCGGTGATGCCTACGGGCGCGGGCAAGTCCCTCTGCTACCAGGTGCCGGCGCTGGCGCGGCAGGGCACGGCGCTCGTCGTCTCGCCGCTGATCGCGCTGATGCATGACCAGATTCGCGCCGCCGAGGGCTTCGGCATCCGCGCCGCCGCGCTGACGTCGGTCGACAACAACCGCGCGGAGACGGTCGCGCGGCTGAAGGCCGGGGCGCTCGACCTGCTCTACGTCGCCCCGGAGCGCGCGACCGGCGCGGGCTTTCGCGAGCTGATCGGCCGGGTGCCGCTGGCGCTGATCGCGGTGGACGAGGCGCATTGCGTCTCCGAATGGGGGCACGATTTCCGTCCCGACTACCGGCTGCTGAAGCCGCTGCTCGACGCCTTCGACGTGCCGCGGCTCGCCCTCACCGCCACCGCCGACCGGCGCACGCGCGAGGACATTCTCGTCCAGCTCGGCATCCCCGCCGACGGCCTGGTCGTCGCCGGCTTCGACCGGCCCAACATCCGCTATCACGTCCGCCGCCGCGAGGGGCTCGCCGGCCAGCTTCGCGCGCTGCTCGCCGCGCGGCCGGGGCCGGGCATCGTCTATGCGCCGAGCCGGGAAAAGACCGAGCGGCTCGCCGCGCAACTCGGGCAGTCGGGGCGGCCGGTGCTGGTCTACCATGCCGGCCTCGCGCCCGAGGTGCGCGCCGCCAACCAGGCCGCCTTCGTCGCCTCCGAGGAAATGGTGATGGCGGCGACGATCGCCTTCGGCATGGGGATCGACAAGCCCGACGTGCGCTTC
>Ga0182741_1005898_pt1 | contig 11029 bp, 8 predicted proteins | sample eDN5th37CBELigOP_FD_128874 | JGI IMG/M metagenome (GOLD analysis project Ga0182741, IMG submission 128874) | Enriched Organic Plus compost microbial communities from Emeryville, California, USA - eDNA 5th pass 37_C BE-Lig OP (version 2) (version 2) ...
ACGATCATGTGATCGCCGGCTTCGTACTCGCGCCAGAGCGTGCAGTCGATCCAAGCGACGGCACCGTCGAGACCAGGGCCGCCGGCTCGCTCCGTCCAATCGACTCCGCTGAAGCGGTCGATTCCTTTCCGGGAGAAGTTGCGGGTCAGTTCGGCATGGTCCTCGGCGAGGACGTTGATGCAGAACCGCCCCGCCGAGCGGATCGGGGGCCATGTACTGGAGGTGTGCGCGACGCTGAAACCGACGAGTGCAGGGTCGAGCGAGATCGAGGTGAAGGAGTTGCAGGCCATGCCCACCGGAGCTCCGTCGACGACCGACGTCACCACCACTACTCCGGTCGGGAGGTGGCTGAGCACCCGCCGGAACTCTGCGGAGTCAATGATCGGATGGTTCATTCTCGGTCCTTCGTCATCCGCGCTGACGCGCGTATTCAAACGATTGGTTGGTAGATTCACTGTATGTGATCCAAGACTCAACCGTCAATCCGTTCACGCAATGGCGACCGCATTGGCCGGTGAACTCACGGCACCTTCGAGTGGAAGTGGGGCCGCCGTGAACAAAAAGTCCCATCGTCCGCGTTCTGCGCAGTGCGCAGCCAACTCGTCCAGATCCAGCAATTCGGCCAGAGCGAACCCGAGCGCCGGGATCAGTCTGCGGTGCAACGACCCGTCCTCACGTTTGCCGGGCGCACTCTCCACGGCCGGGTTGTCGGTACACACCGCGGCAAACCCGGAGTCCCACAGAAATCGCGCCATCGGTTCGGCTGCCGACAGACCGGAGAACCGCTCGCCGGCGGTGGACATATCTTGGCCAGCGTCCTTGCGTGAGCGGTACTCCCCCACCCAGCCGGTGCGAACGCACAGGATGTCACCCCGCTCGAAGGTCGTGCCTTGGGCCTGCGCAACCTCTTCCAAATCCGCGACCTGCACAATCGAACCGGCGAACGGATCCCAGGTAACACCTGTCCGCTCCCAATGTCGCGCCACGTCGAGCAGCACACCACGGCCCACTATCCCCCGCTCCGACCAACGGTGGATACTCAGCATCTTCCCTGCTTCGGAATCGTCGGTAATCCCGCCGAAATAGCCGTGCTCGCGCGCGCGCACGTGCCCCAAACCGTCCCACTGCGAGGCGGACTGCGGATTGAACGAGTCGATGGTGTCCTCGAAGGTGTTGCGACCTGCTTCGAACGTTTCATGGCGCACGCTGGGCCGGCCGAACAGGGGTGGCTCGAACGTCGACAACGGTAAGGACAGACCGAACGTCCGTCCGCTCGCCACCGATTTCACGCCGCGTGTGACAGACCGCTCGTCGAGTCGGCCAAGTGTTCCGAATTCTCTTGTCAACACCTCCCAGCTGTGCCGGACGCCCAGCTGTCCGAGTTCCGGCAGTTCGTCGTACGACGGTTCTTCTCGTTCGGTCATTCTCGTGTTCTCTTCCCTTTTCGTGATTCTTCAGGGGTACGACGACGGCCCGCCCGGGCCGCGAGATGCGGACCGGGCGGGCCGAAGTGCAATGCAGTTGGGCTATCGGTAGTGCTACGGGACGACCAGTAATGGAGATCGCCTGTAACCGATTGCGGCCGTCGAGGTCAGGTGGTCTACGAACTCGCCGAGCCTTGCCGGTCTCGTCAGGAAGCCCCTCGGATGTGCTCCGGGTCGACCCACCCCTACTCCGTGCCGCATGCGGTTCTCCGATCCTCGAATTCAGGATCGATCACGGAAAAGCAGGCCTCGATTCCTGGGCGTAATGGCTCCCGAACGAACCCTTCAGGCAGAGCCCGAGCCTTCTACCCGTTCGCGGTCTCCATCCGATGGGGGCGGTTTGACGATCGGCCGGCACCGTGTGGACAACCTCGCAGTCAGACCACCTCGGCGCTCTACCCGTTACCCGTAATCGTGGTACTCGGTCACGAGTCCGTTGTCGACGGTGAATCGGGTGCATACATCCAGGCGTACCGTCTCACCGGTCTGGGCCCAGCCCGGAACATCCGCGATCGCGGTAGCCACCCAGGTCTGCTCGACGAGGACGGTGGTGTCATTCACGACGTGCAGCGCCCGGCGGTTCTCGAAGTGCTTGTCGGGGAAGGCCCCTGCGAAGGATGCCAGCAGGTCGGCAAAGGCCTGCGCTCCATCGATGTTTACACCTCGGTTGTGATGCTCCACGTGCAGGTTCGGAGCACTGACTTCGAGAATTCCGTCGAGATTGCCACTGTTGTACGCCTCGATGAACTTTTCCACCACCGCAACAGCGGTCGAGGAGTGAGTAGATGATGTCTGTGTGGTCATCGTGGAGCTTCCTCTCGTTGAATGTCGGGTGTGACCAGCTCTGCTACGAAAGCTTGGGCGCGACCTCTTCGGCAAGCAGCTGGAGCGAGTAGTTCCACGGCTTCACGTCGTCGAAGTAATCGTGGCAGTAGACCATCGTGGTTCCCCAGCCGCCGGTCGCTTCACTGACGGCATTGAGCTTTTCGGCGACAGTGTCGGGCGAACCGACGATCCAGACCTTCTCGACGATGTCGTCGATGGTCACATCCGCCATGTCCATGTCGGGCAGCATTGCCTGCAGCAGGCCGAAGCTCTTGTAAACGGGGATGAGGTACTCCATCCACGCCTTGCCGATTCCGCCTTCGACGGCCAGCTTGCGGGCTTCAGCGTCGGTGTCCGCGACCACGATGTCGCGGACCACACGGAAGTTGCTGCGGTCCACAGAAATGCCGGCTTCGTTGGCTGCCTGCTCGTACACGTTCCAGTGGTTCGCGATCGCCTTTTCACCGGCGTAGACCGACAACGGGTGGTAGCCATTGCGGCCGGCGAAGGACAGGGTCGGCGAGTTGGGGCTCAGGCCGGCCATACCGATCTCGACCTTACCGCCGTAGGGTGCGGTACTGCGGTACTCGTGATGCTCGTCGTTCTCCGGGTATCCGGCGCTGTAGAACTCGCCCTCGAACTCGAACGGCTTGCTCTCCCAGACCATCTTCATGATCTCGAGCGCCTCGGTGGTGCGCCGGTGATTGGTGGACATGTCCTTGAAACCGCGCAGCTTCGCGTCGCTGGGGTAGCCACCGGATCCGATGCCGAGGATGTAACGTCCCTCCGTCACGTGCGTCATCCATGCCACCTGCGTGGCAAGGGTCGCGGGGTTGTGGTACGGCAGCAGATGGGCGCCGGGACAAAGCTTGATCTGCTGCGTCTCGCGCGCCGATGCCGCGATGATCAGTTCCGGGTTGGTGATCGACTCCCACGACATGGTCGCGTGCTCACCGATCCAGTACTCGGTGAATCCGAGACGGTCGCATTCGATGGCCTGGTCGACTGCGTAGTCGAACACCTGCCGAGGGGTTCGCTCCGGGCGCATGAACGGGGTCTGGAACATTGCAAACTTCACGGATTTACCTTTCAACGAATGGTCACGCTCTTCGTGTGATGCACAACATACCACCAAACGACTGTTTGACAACAGGCTCCCTGAAAAATCCCACGGAACCGTTGAGACCATCAACAGTCGAATCAACTACCCTGGTGGACAATAAGTTCGAGAAGTCGCCCGACTATGACGGCACGTCCCGACGACGGCCGTCTACCTCACCTCGAGAAGGAGTCAGTCGGACCCGACATACTCCGAGACGGCACCAGGCAGCTCATGCCGACCGTGGACACCCAACTTGGAATAAATGCCCTGTAGACGGTTCTCCACGGTCCGAACCGAGATGGACAGCTCAGCAGCAATACTTTTGTTCGACCGTCCGGACGCAGCAAGTAATGCCGTCTGCATCTCCGCGGCCGTCAGCTTCGAACGCCAATCGGCACTGCCCAACGACAGCGTCACCGGATTCTCACATTTGTCGGCCAAGAAACCCGCGCGCCGCCGGCACGCGGTGGCCCGACGACGATCGTTGCGTTTTTCTCGAACAGACGCCTCGTCCGACGCCGCTTCCGCGGCCAGCAGCGTCGCACCCATCCTTTCGAAGCGCTCACTGACCGCGTGCAATTCGTCCGGGTCGGCAGCGTCGAGGGCATGGATGTGCGCCATCCGCACTGCCACGAGTTCACCTTCGACATCACGCGACAACGACATGCACAACTCTCGCGCACGACGCGCCGCACCGGTACGGGCAAGACCATGTGCCGCCGCAATCGCACCGACCAAGTCACCGATCCGACGCCCCTCGGCGACAGCCCGCTCGAAGTCCGCATGCGCTCGACGAAGGTCTCCCGACAATGCATGTACCCATCCCGCCGAATGGATGGGATCGACCCCCATGAACCACGTAGACGGCAGTCCTGAACGGTCCAGATCCGCCAGATACTTCGCTCCCTCTTGCGGAGCTCCTGCCAAGGCCTGCGCCACCGCCAAGTAGTAGTAGCAGAACTGAACGAACTGCGGACGCCCCAGTTGCCGGTAGATCGAGATCGCCGTGAGCAGCAACCGGATCGCGCGATGCGGATGACCGCACTCAGTCACCGTCTTCGCCCGCTGCCAACAGAACAACGCCTGCGCTTCGATGGCCTGGTTGTCCACAGCCGCTCGATACTCGGCCCGGCTGATTTCCTCGACCTGCTTGAAACGACCGGCGTGAGCATGCGCCTCTGCTTCGTAAAAGCGGTGCATGCACGGATACCAATCCAGCGGCTCGTGCAACTCGAGCTGAACACGATGACCCAGGGCCGCCACATCGAGCGCCTCGGCCAGGCGTCCGGCACGCCCCAAGCTGTACGCCCCGGGCATGCACGCCCATACCAATGCAGACCCGCCGGCCTCCTTCACCAATCTCTCGGTGACCGAGATGGCCCCCGCAGGACCTTCCTTTCCCAGGATCAGCGCCGCACGGCGAGCAGCGATGTCATTGACATACGGCGTACCGAGCAATGCCTGTTCGGCGTCGTATGCGACGTCGAGTCCTTCGTCCACAGTCCCCGCATAGATCGCCCGGTGATCCAACCTGGCGACCGCGACACGGAAGACTTCTTCCGGCGTGCTCGCGGAATCGGCGAGCGAGGTGAACAAACGCGCCGATTCACGAGTATTACCGCGCAGCCCCGCAAGCTGTGCGCGGAGTATGCGAGCGTCGAAGTTCGCCTCTTCGTTCAACACCGACGACACCATTCGCTCGGCCAGACCGAAGTCGTAGTGCCATCGCGCGACATGCGCCGCTGCCAGCATCGTCTGCAGATCCCCGCCACCACCGAGAAGACGCCACTCCGCGATACGCATCAGCCGCTGATCGGTTTGCGGACCGTCGTGCTCCAGGGTGTCCGCCAGGCGCCGCACCAACTCACGCGATCGCAACAACGGCAAACTGCCCCTGAGCACCTCACTGTAGAGCGGATGCGCGGTGCGCAGTTGGACGTCCGTGGCACCCACCTCGGTCACCACCAAACCCTTGCGCTCGAGTTCGTGTGCGTTCTCCAAGGCGCTCAATTGTTCGACTTCGGACAACGTGAGCGGCTCACCGAACGCCAAATAGGCCAGCAACGTGTGCTCATCCGGGGTGAGAACCCCGATGCGGCTGGTCACCAACTCCACCAACCGGTCCGTTACTTCGAACTCCCCCTGCAACCGCCAGATACCGTCATCGTTGCGCAGAGTACCCCGCTCGTACAGGCTGATCACGAGCTCACGCAGGAACAACATGTTGCCCTGAACCTTGGCGGCGAGATACGCCAGGGTGGCGTCGTCCACCGGCCCCCCGAGTACACGCTTGATCATCTCGTGGATGTGGCCGGTATCGAGTCCGTCGAGATCGACGCGGTCCACCAGCTCGTTCTTCCACAACCCCACGACGTGCTCGGGCGAGGCCTCCCGAGTGCGGTAGGTGGCCAAAATGGTCACCCGGTCGGTGTCTGCCAACTGGTAAAGCAACGTCGCGGACATCTCGTCCACCAAGTGGATGTCGTCGACGAGCAACACCAGTCGCGCCGGTAGGTACCGATCGACCAGGGTGTTCGCGCACCGGCTGAGCAAGTCCGCTCGGTCGTTGACTGCACCGCTCGTCTCGGTCCAGGTGGTAGTCGGCAGGATGGGTGCGAACACGCCCAAGGGGATGCCGGCACTCGCCGACGTGGCACTGATGCGGGCCGTTTGTACGCCCTCCCCGGCCAAGGCGTCGAGCACCTCGCCGGCGAGGCGACTCTTGCCTACACCGGCCGGCCCTGCCAGGAGCACGCCCCGCCCGGATCGGATCCGGGCGCACACGTCCTCGAGCTCCGCTGTCCGGCCGACCAATGGCCACGGGTCGGCTATCGAGCGCGGAACACTATTCGACTTCGTTGTCATCGAACCCACCCTTCGGGTGGATACATCCTATTGCCGGCCCTGTCAGGACGCTACGGGGGTGGCCAGTGCCGCAAGAATCCCGCGTGCCCACTCTTCTGCCGTCTCCTCAGGGCCGTCCCCGCTCGAAGTATCATGCCGGGCGGTGTCACCTACCTGCGCCCCACCCAGAGCGGTCAGCATCGTAGCAGCAGTCTCTCCAGCCCTGTTGAAGGTTGTGTAGTAGCTGTCGCCGAGGCCGAATACAGCGAAACGCGCACCCTTCAGATCCGGTTTGGTCTCCCTCAACGCCTCGAAGAAAGTGGCTCCGCCACCGGCGAACTCACCTTCCCCATAGGTCGCGGTCACGAAGACGACGAGGTCGGTCTCAGCCTCCAACATTGCCTGCGGTGTCATGTCGGCGAGATCGTGAACCTCCGTGTCGACGGTGTCAGCAAAGACCTCGGAGATGGCCGTCGCGCATGCTTCGGCATTCCCGGTCTCGGTGCCGTACAGGATCAGTGCGTGCATCTCTCCTCCTAGTTTCCTACGACGTCGGATGTCACATTTCCGACGCCCATCGGGGTTGTATGTTCCTGCGTGCAAGTTCGGGCGAGGTCCAGCATCGTCGCCACGTCTGCCACCTTTGTGCGGCACCGGCCGTGCGCTGTCCGTGATATCTCGGCTGCCTCGATTCGTCGCCATCCGGAGAAGTCCACCGTATCGGGATGGAGATGGGTTTCCAGAGCTTCGAGCCCACTCTTCGCCGGTGTGAGCGCACCCGACTCCACGTCTTCGATGATGCGGGTGCACACCATCTTGGCGTCGAGACGATTGGCGGGGATGCCACCGGTCGGCCCTCGCCGGAACCACCCGGTGCAGTACAGCCCGGTGTTCAACAGACCGCACTCGAGGTCCGACACGTCGGATTCGAGAGATGCCCTGTCGATCTCGTGCCGCAACCCGGAATCGAAACCCACGGCGGTGACGACGCTGTCGGTCTGGATCAATTTCACTGCGCTCCGCGACGCGGTGTCCACGAGTCGCAATGTGCGCCCGTCCCCGACGGATTCGAAGGACTCCGGTGCCCACCCGAAGTGGAAACTCACGTGAACACGCGGAGCGGAGGACACTGCACTCGCAGCCGTCAGGTCCAGCAAGGCGTCGACCTTGGCTTGAATCCGCTTGTCTTCGTGTCCGAATTCGTCGACAGCATCGAGATCGAAGACGGCATCGTCGATCTCCGCCAACTCACGAATCATCACACTGTCGAACTTCGCGGCAGAGGCCGGCGATCGTCCCACCACATGAATGCGGGAAGGTTGTGACTCGATCAATCGAGGATCGAGATCGCTACCGACGAACGAGTCAGGATGTTTGGCCAGCAGACGCAGCACATCCACGGCCACATTACCGTTGCCGACGATCGTCGTCGTTGCCCCGAAGCGCGGTGCAAACGAGTGCTCGTCAGGGTGCGAGTTGAACCACCTCATCACCTGCCCGGCACCGTAGACGCCGTCCCCGGCGAGACCCGGTAGCGGACGATCCGCACCGAGCCCCGCCGCGAGCACCACGACGTCGAACGCTTCCTGAAGCTGCTCCAACGAAACATGCTTTCCGACTTCGACATTGCCCAAGAAGCGCACACGGCCGTCGGCGAACAGCCGATCGAACTGCCGAGCGATGGCCTTCGTCCCTTGGTGGTCCGGAGATACGCCGTAGCGCAGCAGTCCATACGGAACCGGAAGTCGCTCGAAGACGACGATCTGCGCCGAGGGCCATCGCTTGCACAACATCTGTGCCGTGTAACAACCGGCCGGTCCGCTACCTACGATGGCGATGGACGGCTCGATCTGCTGGGTTTGGAGCTTGTTCATTCCGACAGTTTCTTGCCTTTAGGGAAGACGATCGGCACATGCAGCATGCCGGCTACCTGTCCCATCAACCACTCGCATTCCTTGTTCGGATCGAGCGAGAAGTCCGGGATGCGCTTCAAGAACTCGGTGATTGCCACTCGTGCCTCGACACGGATCAGGTGCGCGCCCAGACAACGATGAATCCCGTGACCGAGGGACAGGTGCCGGTTCGGCTCCCGCTCGATCACGATGTTGTCGGGCGAGTCGAACACCGACCGGTCCCGGTTCGCGACAGAGAACCACAGCATCGCCGTCTCACCGGGCTTCATCGTGACATCACCCACCGTTACTTCCTGAGTAACGAGGCGACCCACCATGGCGGGGCCGTAGAAGCGGAGCAGTTCGTCGACCGCACGAGGGATGAGATCCGGATTCGCGATGAGACGACGACGCAGTTCGATGTCCCAAGCCAAACGCCAGAAGACCGAACTCAGGAAGCGGGCGGTGTTGTCGATACCGCCGAGAAGCAGAACGGTGAAGAACCCGATCAGGTCGTCCTCGGAGAGACGTTCACCGTCGACTTCGGACATGATGACCCGGGACATGATGTCGTTGCCCGGGTTAGCACGGCGCTCTGCAATCAAAGTACGTGCATGGGCCACCAGCTCGGCGAAGATCTCCGCACCTTCCTCCGGGTTCTCCACATGCGTGATAGCCCACACCCAGCGGCGATAGGTATCGCCGTCCTCAGGCGGAAGACCGAGAAGAATAGCCGTCAGCCGAGCAGGAATTTCGTCGGCCAGCCAAGTCGCTGCGTCGCCTTCACCGAGTTCGATCCGCTGGTCGATCAGGTCGTTGGTAGTGCGGCGCAGCTGCTCGGTGAACAGGTCCGTTGCCTCGGGTGAGAACGGCTTCGCGACGAGTTGTCGGTACTTCTTGTGAATGGGGTCGTCCTGCGCCGCCATCATCAGCTCGAACTCGCCGGTTTCATAACGGGGGAACGTCACCCCCTTGTTCGAGAATGCCTTGGTGTTCTGGATGACAGCTTGGACCTCCTTGTATCCAGCAACCACCCAATGTCCGCCGTAGGCCTCGCTCCATCCGATAGGAGTGCTCTCCGCTTCATCGCGCAGCGCCTCGAAGTAGGCGTGTGGGGTGCCGTCTGGCCCCAGCGGCGTGTGGTAGTGGTCGGCGGTGGTGAACAGACTCGTGGGGGTGACTGTCGCAGTCATCAGTGCAATGTCTCCTGCCTTGGGACGGGATCGCGATGTCTCGATCTGACGGACATCGCGGCGCTGGTACTCGCAGGCTGGGCGGTAAGTCACCGGCCATTGCCTTCCACCACTGTGATGGGCATCACCGCAGGGGTGGAGAGTAGTCACTACCCGACTTTCCCGAGCACCCCTACCCTTGTGTCCTTCGGTGCCCTGGCAGATCTTGTGTGGTGCGTGCCACATCGGTCGGATCGGGCCGATCCCGGCGTTCGGCATCGCCATTTCCCTCGAACAAGGAGCAAGATCTCTATGACCGGAAGACTCGAAGGTAAAGTCGCACTCGTCAGCGGTGCCGCCCAGGGTATGGGCGCCGCTCACGCCCGCGCAGTGGTCCGCGAAGGTGGGCAGGTCGTCATCGGCGACATCTTGGACGACCGGGGCAAGCTGCTCGCGGACGAACTCGGCGAGAATGCAGTCTTCGTCCATCTGGACGTGACCAGTGAAGACGATTGGGCCACCGCTGTCGCGACCGCCGTCAGCACGTTCGGGAAACTCAACGTGCTTGTGAACAACGCCGGCATCGTCAATTTCGGGTTCCTCGAGAACTACACGCTCGACCAGTGGAACACCATTTTGAATGTGAACCTCACTGGCTCTTTCCTCGGTATCAAGGCAGCACGCGACGAACTGGTGCGTTCGGCACCGTCTTCGATCATCAACATCTCATCCACAGCAGGACTCACCGGGAGTGCCGGCCAGCACGGCTACGCAGCATCCAAGTTCGCGCTGCGCGGTCTGACCAAGTCCGTTGCCGCCGAGCTCGGTGGTAAGAATGTGCGATCCAACTCGGTACATCCCGGCACCGTCAAGACCCCGCTCACGGAAGGAATGGACCTCTCGTCGCTGGCCGCTCCGATCCGGCGGATCGCCGAAGCCGACGAGGTCGCGAACCTGGTCGTGTACCTGGCCTCGGATGAGTCGTCGTACTCGACCGGTGCCGAGTTCGTGGTCGACGGTGGCCTGGTGAACTGCGCCGGGGCCGTCGTCGACGAGTAGGCCCCTCCATACCACCCGGGCGGGCCACGCCGGTTGATGTCCGGACGCTCGATGCGTCCGGACATCAACCCGTCCGTAATGCCGTTCGACACATGACAACGGCGCCGCCAGGCACTTCCCGGCGGCGCCGTTGTCTATCCGGATCTCGAGTTCGCGGCGAGGGGGCGAGCAACGAGTTCGATCCACCAGTCAGCGGTCGGCGGTCTCGGAGCTTCGGATTCTCGGGGCACACACGCCGAGCGTCTGCTTGGAAACCGGACGGTGTGCCGATGCCGAAGCGGGTTTCGAGCATCTGCCACAACCGGCCGTCGGCGTCGTCGGGCGCCGATCACCACAGCCGCACTGGGGCCGGATCCCGGCTCCCGGGTAGGTGCTCGACCGCGAGCCCGCTCACCGTGCCCTTGCACGCTCGACGGCGCACCGGACGATCGGCCCACACCACGCGATGAGTTCTTCTGGTGCGCAACCGCTTTCAGGGTCCGTACCTGCTGTACCGCAGCATCGGTAGCGATGCCCGTGGCGGTCGCCGGCGTAAGCCAGGTGATCGGGTCGGTGAAGTGGACCTCGAGGCGCTGCCGCGGTGGTCTGCCGGTCCGGCCTCGGGCCAGTGGTGGCAAGCACAGCACCCGATCCGACCGTGTGCGGCTCGGG
>Ga0182741_1005902_pt1 | contig 11028 bp, 13 predicted proteins | sample eDN5th37CBELigOP_FD_128874 | JGI IMG/M metagenome (GOLD analysis project Ga0182741, IMG submission 128874) | Enriched Organic Plus compost microbial communities from Emeryville, California, USA - eDNA 5th pass 37_C BE-Lig OP (version 2) (version 2) ...
ACCTTCTGGGGCACCGGCGACTCCGACATGCTGCGCTATGCGCCGCATTGTCGGGTGACAGCGGTGTGCAGCACGCTGCAGCAGCTCGACCGCGTGGTGAGCGACCTGCTGAAGGATACGCGCTAGGACGAAGCCCGTTCGGGTGGAAGCGCCCGAATGAGCGAGGATGCTTGTGAAAGAAGGCCGGGGCATGTTCCGCGAGCCGGGGCGAATGGAACAGGCTCCAGCGCAGTCCCGGATGTCGCTGCGGGCCAGGGCCAGGATGGTGCTGGCCGGGATGGCCGGCGGGTTCCGGGTCCGCCTGCATCCTCGCGGCAGCCGGTTCGGTGCCCGCGCTGCCACCGAAGGTGCCGAGGCCGCGCTGCTGGCCGTGCCGTGGCACTGGGGTGGGAAGCGCGACTCGCGCTTCCGCCCCTCCCGAACTCAGGTGACCGCGCTTCAGCGCCGGAAGAAATGCGTGCCCAGGATCTCGATCACCACCACCCGGTCCGGGAGGCGCCGGCCCGTGTAGAGCATTTTCACCACCCCGCGGTCCGGCTTGCTCCGGCTCGGGATCAGCGCCTCGACGCGGGCGGTGAGCGCGATCTCGTCGCCTGGCCGCACCGGCACCAGCCAGCGCACGGTCTGCTCGGTGCCGCCCAGCGAGACCTTCTCGATCCAGCCGGTGCGGATGATGTGGCCGAAGATGGCGGCCTGGGTGTGCAGCCCGCTGGCGATCAGCCCGCCGAAGATCGTGCCCTTCGCCACTTCGGGGTCGATGTGGAAGGGCTGCGGGTCGAAGCGGCGGGCGAAGTCCAGGATCTCGGCCTCCGTCATCACGATGGAGCCGAACTCGAATTCCTGCCCGACCGAGAGCGCGTCGAAGCTTTCCAGGGGGCGCATCATCCCTCCTCTACATCAGCGACTGCATGTCGCCATCCACTGCCAGCGCCTGGCCACTGATCGTGGCGCCGAAGGGGCTGCAGAGGTAGAGCGCCATGTTGGTGATGTCTTCCGGCGTCACGTAGCAGCGTAGCGAGACGGCGCGCAGCGCCTCTGCTTCCTGCTCCGCGAAGCTGCGGCCATTCGCCTGCGCCTTCGCCTCCAGCACGCGACGGATGCGGTCGCCGGCGACCAGGCCGGGCAGGATGGCGTTCACGCGGATGCGGTCCGGGCCGAGTTCGATCGCCAGGCTCTTGGTGAACCCCACCACGCCCCATTTCGCCGCGGCATAGGGGCTGCGCAGCGGGAAGCCGAAGCGCCCGGCGGCGGAGGAAAGGTTCACGATGCTTCCGCCGCCCGCCGCGCGCAGCGCCGGCACTGCCCGGCGGGCGCAGTGGAACATGGCTTCGAGGTCGATCTTCAGCGTGCGGGACAGCGCCTCGGGCGTGACATCCTCGACCCGCGCCGTGGGGCCGGCGATGCCGGCGTTGTTCACCAGCACGTCGAGCCCGCCGAGATGCGCCACCGCCGCATCGACGAAGCCTTCGCACCCCTCTACCGTCTCCATGTCCGCCTGCATGGAGGGATACGGGCAGGCCGACAGCGCCTCCCTGTCCAGGTCGCAGAGGAAGACCTTCGCGCCGCAGGCCGCGAAACCGTCCGCCATCGCCCGGCCGATGCCCGCCGCGCCGGCAGTGATCGCCACCCTCATCCCGTCCAGTGGCACGGTCAGCATCGCCTGCTGTTCCGGCATGCCTGTTCTCCTCCCGGATCGCTGCGCCCTGCCTACAGGCTGGGGCGCCGGGCGGGAAGCCGCCCTCCCGCGCCGCGCGCGGCGGGGTTATGCTCGTTCCGATTCCGTGGAGACCCCGATGTCCGGCCTCGAGATCGTCCTTGCCGTCGTGCTCGTCCTCGCGGTGGTCACCGTCGCGCGCGGCATCCGTACCGTTCCCCAGGGCGAGGTCTGGACGGTGGAGCGCTTCGGCGCCTTCACCCGCCTGCTGCAGCCCGGGCTGAACGTGATCATCCCCTTCATCGACCAGGTCGGGCGCCGGCTGAACGTGCAGGAGGTGGTGCTCGACATCCCGGAGCAGTCGGTGATCACCCGCGACAATGCCTCGGTCGCCGTGGATGGAATCGTATACTATCGCGTGATGGACCCCGCCCGCGCCGCCTATCAGGTGCAGAACCTGGAGCAGGCGCTGACAGCCCTGACCATGACCAACATCCGCAGCGTGATCGGCGAAATGGACCTCGACTCCACGCTCTCGGGCCGCGAGCGCATCAACTCGTCACTGCTGACCATCCTGGACGGCGCGACCGATCCCTGGGGCGTCAAGGTCTCCCGCGTAGAACTGCGCAAGGTCGAGCCGCCGGAGAATCTGGTCCGCGCCATGAACCTGCAGATGACGGCCGAGCGAGAGCGCCGCGCCACGCTGCTGCGGGCGGAGGGCGAGAAGGCCGCGCTGATCCTTGCCGCCGAGGGCCGCCGCGAATCCGCCTTCCGCGACGCCGAGGCGCGCGAGCGCCTGGCGCAGGCCGAAGCGTCGGCGACGCGCATGGTAGCCGAGGCCGCCACCGGTGCGGGGGAGGCAGCGCTGCGCTACTTCATCTCCGACCGCTACGTGAAGGCGTTCGAGGCGCTGGGCACCAATCCCGCGAACAAGCTCGTGGTGGTGCCGATGGAGGCGGCGGGGCTGGCAGGGAGCGTCGCCGGGGCGCTGGAACTGCTGCGGCCCTCTCCCCCGCCGCCGCCTGCCCGACCGGAGGGCGGACCGTGGAACCAGGGCTGATCTGGATCCTGCTCGGCCTGGTGCTGCTGATGGCGGAACTCGCCCTGCCCGGTGTGTTCCTGGTCTGGGTCGGGCTGGCGGCGATCGGCACCGGCGCGGTGGTGCTGGCGGCGGTGCCCGACTTCACCGTGACGGTCGCGGTCTTCGTGCTGCTGCTCGCGGCCGGGATCGCCCTCTCGCTGAGGCTGCGGCGGGCGCGCTCCACGCAGCGGCGGGTGAACGCGCCGGAAGCGGGCCTCGTCGGACGCTCCGGCCTGCTGCTGCCGGTGGAAGGGCCTGTCCTGCGCGTGCGGATCGGCGATTCCGAATGGCCCGCCCGCCTGCCGCGCGACCTGCGGGTGCCGGAGGGCCAGACCCGCGTGCGGGTCGAGGGCGTGGATGGCACCACCCTCGTGGTGCGTCCGGAATAGCGCCGCGACGGCCCGTGCCGCTCCGTCGGCCTGGCCGGGGAGGGGCCATCATGCCGCGCTTCGGCAGGGGCCACCGGACGTCCGGATGATGAATCGGTTGGCCCGGCCGCTGAACGAATCCGGGCGCCAGGGCGTTCTCCCCGGCCCGGAGGCAAGGAGAAGACCATGGCGAACGCCCCGAGCCCGTCACCGGCAGAACCCGGCCCGCACCGCTGGTTCGTGGTGGCCAATACCAGCCGCGCCCGGGCCTATGTTCAGCGCGTCGGCAGCCCCGGCTATGACGTGCTGCGCGAATGGGATTCGCCCGAGGCGCGCATGACCAGCGCGGATCTCGGCGAGGACCGGCCCGGCCGCGTCTTCGCCTCGGCCGGTGCGACCCGGCGCAGCGGGGTGGAGACCGAGAGCGTCGAGGCCACGCCCAAGGGCCATGTCCAGCGCGACCTGATGCACGCGGTGGTGGAGGACCTGACTCAGTCCTTCCGCCGGCGAGAGCTCTCGGGCCTCTATCTGGTGGCGCCGGCGCCGCTGCTGCATCGCCTGCGCGACGCCCTGCCGGCGGACCTGCGCCAGCATCTGGTGGCGGAGCATGCGGGCGACTTCACCCAGCGCCCGACAGCCGACATCTTCCACCATCTGGACACGATGCGGCGGGAGGCGGAACGGGTCTCCGGCATTCCTCGCGCGCAATGACGCCGATGGCGGCAGGGGCTGACCAGCCTGCCGTCCCTCGGTCCTCGACGGCGTGCCAGGAGGCGCTGGCCGCAGGGGCCCGGATGGGCCCTTGTCGCGAAGGTCCACGGGAACGATCGCGGCCCCCGGCCGGGGAGGCGGCGCGTCCCGTCCCTGGAAGGGCGGCGCTTCGGGCTTGAACCCGGCGGCCCGCAAGGCAACATCCCCCCCATGGATCATACCCGGCGACCGGCGGCTCCGCCGCCCATCCTGGACATGACCCCGGAAGGGGAGTTCCGCGGTCCGGCTCCGCGCCAGGCGACTTGGCTCGACCGGGCGCTGGCGCGTGTCGGCGGTGTGGCGCTGCTCATGACGATGCTGGCGGGCGGCTTCCTGCTGGTGGCGCTGGCGGTGGTGTTCATCGGCCTGCTGCTGCCGGTGGCGGTCGTTGCAGGACTGATTGCCTTCGGCTCGCTCTGGTGGCGGGTGCGGCGGATGCGCGGCCAGGGGGCCCCGGGCGGGGCCCCGGGCGTCGCCCGCTTCGTCGTCATCCGGCGCTGAGCGGACCGCGTCGCATTCCTGCACGGCCGCCTCGGCAGGGCTCCGCTCGCTTTCCGGGTCGTGACCAGAGAGGACCCATCTGACCGGCCCTTCGCCGTGGACCCTGCGCGCCTCTACGAGGTGGGGCGGGATGGCGTTCCGCGGACCGACGCGACCGAGCCGATGGAATGGCTCGGCCCGCGGCACCGGCGCCTGCTCGCCTCCGTCGCCGGCGCGGCGGCGCTGGAGGGCGGGCTGGTGGCCATCACCATCCTCTGCTTCGTCATCGGGGCGCGGGTCTGGTCGGCCATCTTCGCGCTGGCGACCCTGGCGGCCGCACCGCTGCTGCTGCTTGGCCCCGTGCTCGACTGGTGGCGACATCGCCGCGGGCGGCGGCAGCGGCATCTGGCGCGCCCCGATCATTTCCCCGGAGGCTGACGCGCTGGGCCGCGAAATCTCCTCGGGTCCCGGCACAGGCGTCTCGCGCCCCGGACGTTTCCGTCAGAGGCGCGGCACCCTTCTGCCCGGACCGAGGCTCCGGCCCCTTCCCGGTCGCTCAGGGCTGCATATGCGACCCGCCGCTGACCGTCATGTTCTCTCCCGTGATGTACACGGCGGCATTCGAGAGCAGGAAGCAGATCAGCGGCGCCACTTCCCGCGGCTCGGCGTAACGGCCCATCGGGATGCGGGCGAGGGTCTGGGCGGCGAAGCGCTCGCTGCGGATGGTCTCGGTCATCGGCGTCACCACCGTGCCGAAGCCCACGGAGTTGCAGCGGATGCCGTATTTCGCCCATTCCCGCGCCGCGGTCATGGTCATGCCGAACAGCCCCGCCTTCGCCGCCGAATAGTTCACCTGGCCGATCGAGCCGCGCTTGCCCGCGGTGGAGGAGATGTTGACGATCGCGCCGGTGGTGCCGACGGGCTGCGGCAGGTCGGCGCGCGCGCGGGCCAGCATGTGCCGTCCGACCGCCTGAAGCATCAGGTAGCAGCCGGTCAGGTTCACATCGATCACCGCCTGCCACTGCTGCATCGTCATCTTCTCGAACATGGCGGGCCGCGTGATGCCGGCATTGTTCACCAGTCCATGGACGGCGCCGAAGCGCTCCACCGCCTGGGCGACGCAACTCTCGGAGAAGCCTTCCTCCGCCACATTGCCCTGCACCGGCAGGATGCGGTCCTGGTCCATGGCGGCGGCGGCGGCTGCGAGCGTGTCCGGATTGCGCTCCACCAGCACCACATTGCCGCCGAGATCGAGTGCCAGTTCGCTGATCGCCCGGCCGATGCCCTGGCCGGCGCCGGTGACGATAACCGTCCGTCCGGTCAGTTCCATGGGATTGCGCATGGCAGTTTCCTCCGCCTCGCTTCGGTTGCGGCGTCAGTGTGCGGCAGGCGACGCGGCTCGGCCAGGGGGTGGCCGCGGCGGTTGTGTGGGCGGATCATCGCTTCCGGCTGGATCGCGCCGCGGGCTAGCCTGTTCCGGGCCCAGGAGGTGAGGAGCGCCATGGCCGCAATTCGCGCCGCCGTCTTCGACGCTTATGGCACGCTGCTGGACGTGCATGCGGCGGTCGGGCGGCATGCCGCGCATCTGGGCGAGCGGGCCGCTGGCGTCTCGGCACTCTGGCGGGCGAAGCAGCTCGAATATTCCTGGATCCTGTCGCAGGCCGGCACCTACGAGGATTTCTGGTCGCTCACCGACCGGGCGCTGGGGCACGCGCTGGCAGTGCATGGCGTCGCCGATCCGACGCTGCATGCGATGCTGCTCTCGGCCTACCGGCGCCTGGAGGCCTTCCCGGACGCGGCGCCGGCGCTCGCCGCGCTGCGCGAGGCTGGCCTCGCCACGGCCATCCTCTCGAACGGCGAACCCGGCATGCTGGCCGATGCGGTTGCGGCGGCGGGCCTGGCGCCGCTGCTCGACGAGGTGCTGAGCGTGGACCCGCTGCGCCGCTACAAGCCGCACCCGGCCGTCTATGCCCTGGTGACGGCGCGCTTCCGCTGCCAGCCGCACGAGATCGCCTTCGTCTCGTCCAATGCCTGGGATGCCTATGGCGCGGCGCGCTTCGGCTTCCGCGTGCACTGGCTGAACCGTGGCGGCCAGCCGGTGGAATACTGGCTGGATACGCTGGCAGTGCCGCTGCCGGCGCTCGCCGAACTGCCGGCGAGGCTGAGGTGACGCCTGCCGCGCGCCTGGCCGCCGCGATCGATCTGCTGGCGGCGCTGGAGGCAGAGCCACGCCGGCCCGCCGATGCCATCGCGCATGACTTCTTTCGGGCCCGCCGCTTCATCGGCGCCGGTGACCGGCGCGCGGTGTCGGAGCGTGCCTGGGGGGTGGTGCGGCAGCGCCTGCGCCTCGACTGGTGGCTGGCACGGCTGGGTGCGCGGCCGACACCGCGGCTGCTGGCAGCGGCACAGATGCTGCTGGTCGAAGGTGCCGCGCTCTCCGCCGTGGGCGGGGCTTTCTGCGGCGGGCGCTACGGCGCCGAACCTCTCTCCCCGGAGGAACAGGGGGTGCTGCGCGCTCTCGCGGGCCAGGCGCTGCTGCATCCGGAGATGCCGCAGGGCGTGCGGCTGAACCTGCCCGACTGGGCGCTGCCGGGCCTCGCCGAGCGTTTCGGTTCCCGCCTCGCCGAGGAGGCTGCCGCGATGGAGCAGCCGGCGCCGCTCGACCTCCGCGTCAATGTGCTGAAGTCGACGCGGGAGGATGCGGCGGCCGCGCTGGCATCGGAGGACATCCTCGCCGAGCCCACCTGCCTCTCCCCCTGGGGGCTGCGGCTTCCCGGCCGTCGCCCCGTCACCGGCACCCGCGCCTTCCAGGACGGGCTGATCGAGGTGCAGGACGAGGGCAGCCAGCTGGTCGCCCTGCTGGCCGATGCCCGGCCGGGGCTGCGCGTGTGCGATTTCTGTGCCGGTGCGGGCGGCAAGACGCTGGCGATGGCGGCTGCCATGGCGAATCGCGGGCGGATCACCGCCTGCGACGTCTCCGCTCCGCGGCTTGAGGGCGCCGCACGCCGGCTGCGCCGCGCCGGGGTGGACAATGCCGAGCGGCACCTGCTGATGCCCGGCGACAAATGGGCCAAGCGCCGCGCCGGACAGTTCGATCGCGTCCTGGTGGATGCCCCGTGCAGCGGCAGCGGGACCTGGCGGCGCAACCCGGATGCGCGGATCCGCACGAGCGAGGCAGATCTTCGAGAGATGCTCACAAAGCAGCGTGAAATTCTATTCATGTCCGCGGATCTCGTGCGGCCAGGTGGGCGCTTGGTCTACGCTACTTGTTCTCTGCTGCCCGAAGAGGATGAAAGCCAGGTGGATGGCTTCCTCGCCCAGCGGCCGGACTTCGCGCCTCTGCCCCTGGCGGAGGCATGGACGCTGGCCGCCCTGACGGGCCCGCCGCCGGTGGAGGGTCCGTTTCTTCTGCTGAGCCCCGCCCGGCACGGCACGGACGGCTTCTTCGCTGCCGTGCTGCAGCGCCGCACCTGAGCCCGAGAGAGAGAGGAGGGCAGCGCGTATGATCGCCATCCGCCGTGCCCGGCCTTCCGATGCTGCCGCCATCGGCGCCGTTCATGTCGCCACCTGGCGCAGCACCTATGCCGGGGTGTTGCCGGACCACTACCTGGCCAACCTCTCCGTCCTGCGCCATGCCGCGGGCTACGAGCAGGCCATTGCCGACCGGCGCAACGGGCATGCGGTCTTCGTCGCTGTCGCGACCGGCCCCGACGCCCCGCCGGGGATGGAGGGCCGAGAGGGGGGCGTGGTGGTGGGCTTCGCCTCCGGCGGCCGGGCGCGGCGCGCCGGGATCGCCCAGGGGGAGGTCGAGACGCTCTATGTGCTGGACGATTATCGCGACCGCGGCGTTGGGCGGCGGCTGATGCGGGCGATGGCGGCGCATCTGGCCGCCGTGGGCTGCCGGTCCGCCATGCTGTGGGTGCTGGAGGCGAACCCGACCCGCTGGTTCTACCAGCGTCTGGGCGGCCGGCCGGTGGCGCGCGAGACCATCCGCTTCGCCGGCCAGGTGCTGGAGCAGCTGGCCTTCGCCTGGGACCCGATCGATACGCTGCTTGCGGCGACGGCGCCGGCGAAGGAGGGGTAGGGGCGAGGCGGGCCGGCGCTCTGCCCTCCGGGCCGGGCCGCGATCCGGCCGATGGACCGCCGGGCACGGGCTCCGCCCTGGCGACAGTCGGGCGGACATCCTTTGGCAGGATACGACAGCCGGGCAGGTAGCAATGCAGGCCTGCGGCGCGCTCGCGCTCGGTTCGGGAGCCGACCGGCAGGTTCGGCGAGGTCCGCGGGCCCGGCCGACAGGCTTGCGGCGGCGCGGCCTTTCATGCTGGAACGCGCCATGAACGCCGCCGCCCCTCCGCAGCACGACCGCATCCTCATCCTGGACTTCGGCAGCCAGGTGACACAGCTGATCGCCCGCCGCCTGCGCGAGGCCGGCGTGTATTGCGAGATCTGGCCCTACACCGTGTCCGAGGAGCGGATTCGTGCCTTCGCCCCCCGCGGTGTCATTCTCTCAGGCGGGCCGGCCAGCGTGACCGAGGGCGAGAGCCCGCGGGCGCCCGAGGCGGTGTTCGGCATGGGCCTGCCCGTGCTCGGCATCTGCTACGGCCAGCAGACCATGTGCGCGCAGCTCGGCGGGCAGGTGGAGGGGAGCGACCACCGGGAGTTCGGCCGTGCCTTCGTGGAGGTCACCGCCAGCTCCGCTCTGATCGAAGGCGTGTGGGAGAAGGGCGCGCGCGAGCAGGTGTGGATGAGCCATGGCGACCGCGTGGCCGCCCTGCCGCCCGGCTTCCGCGTGATTGCCGTCAGCGAGGGCGCGCCCTTCGCCGCCATCGCCGACGATACGCGCCGCTTCTACGGCGTGCAGTTCCACCCCGAGGTGGTGCACACGCCCCACGGAACGGCGCTGCTGCGGAACTTCGCGCTGAAGGTCGCGGGCTGTCGCGGCGACTGGACCATGGCCGGCTTCCGGACCGAGGCGGTGGCACGCATCCGCGACCGGGTAGGGCAGGGGCGGGTGATCTGCGGCCTGTCCGGCGGCGTCGACTCCAGCGTGGCTGCGGTGCTGATCCACGAGGCAGTGGGCGAGCAGCTCACCTGCATCTTTGTCGACCACGGACTGATGCGGGCGGGCGAGGCGGAGGAGGTGGTTCGTACCTTCCGCGACCGCTTCAACATCCGCCTGGTGCATCGCGACGCGAGCGATCTGTTCCTCGGCCAGCTCTCGGGCGTGACCGACCCGGAGCAGAAGCGAAAGACCATCGGCCGGCTCTTCATTGAGGTGTTCGAGGAGGAGCAGGCAAAGCTCGGCGGCGCCGATTTCCTGGCACAGGGGACGCTCTATCCGGACGTGATCGAGAGCGTCTCCGCCACCGGCGGGCCCTCCGTCACCATCAAGTCGCACCACAATGTCGGCGGCCTGCCGGCACATATGCGCATGGCGCTGGTCGAGCCGCTGCGCGAGCTGTTCAAGGACGAGGTGCGCGCGCTGGGGCGCGAGCTCGGCCTGCCGGAGACGATCGTCGGCCGGCATCCCTTCCCGGGACCTGGCCTCGCCATCCGCATTCCCGGCGAGGTGACGCGCGAGAAGGCCGACCTGCTGCGCAAGGTGGACGCCATCTACCTCGAGGAGATCCGCGCCGCCGGCCTTTACGAGGCGATCTGGCAGGCCTTCGCGGTGCTGCTGCCGGTGCGCAGCGTCGGCGTGATGGGCGATAGCCGCACCTATGACCAGGCCTGCGCGCTGCGTGCGGTGACCAGTACTGACGGCATGACGGCGGATGTCTATCCCTTCGACATGGGCTTCCTGACGCGTGTGGCGAACCGCATCGTCAACGAGGTGCGTGGCGTCAACCGCGTCACCTACGACATCACTTCGAAGCCGCCGGGCACGATCGAGTGGGAGTAGGGGTATCGGCGGCTCTGGCGTGGAAATTCACGTAAGGTACAAGGATTTGCGGGCGGCATAGATCGTTGTCCAAAGCGCATCATCAATTGAAGGCTCGGGCTTGATAGGTCGTTGACTTTAGTTGCTTTATGGAAGCGGACGCAGCTGCTGACTTGATGGCAATCAATCCGGCGATGTTCGTCGCGTGCAGCCCAGCATCGGAGAAGAGTACCGTCAGCGTTTCAGCGCCTGACGGTACTTCAGTTTTCGGCATACATGGTTCGTAGCTCCCGGCTGCGGTTCAGGGTCGATGTTCCGGCCTGACTAGGCGTTGTCGGATAGCGCCGCAGCATCACCTACCGGATGCTGTCCAGACTGCTGCTGGATCTGCGATGGAAAGGAGTGTCGACCGCATCCAGGTGGGGCTTGGACCGCAATGGATGCGAGCGTCTTATCGTTGACGGAGAGACGACGTGCCGCGATGTGGGGCGGCAATCGTCATCGACAGCGCCGCCCGTGGAAGTCTTGCACCGTGCAAGACCGCGCCCCTTAAATTCTAAAGCCTCCGGTCACAGCGAGGTGATGCCCGCTCACCATGGCGGCTTCATTGGACAGAAGGAAGGTCACGGCTCCTACAAGGTCCGAAGGCCGCGGCACCCGCCCCATGGGTGATTGCTGATAAAACGACTCTCGGACTTCATTCGTCATGCGCGTGAATATTCCCGCACCCTCGACGGGGCCGGGGTCGAGAGAGTTGACGGTAATTCCGCGAGGCCCCAGTTCTAGTGACAACACCTCGATCATCAGGCGCACC
>Ga0182741_1005903_pt1 | contig 11028 bp, 9 predicted proteins | sample eDN5th37CBELigOP_FD_128874 | JGI IMG/M metagenome (GOLD analysis project Ga0182741, IMG submission 128874) | Enriched Organic Plus compost microbial communities from Emeryville, California, USA - eDNA 5th pass 37_C BE-Lig OP (version 2) (version 2) ...
CGCTATATCACCCGCCACGGCGACGTCGCGCGGGTGCTGGACGGCATCGCCGCCGCCAGGCGCGCCGGCCTGGCGGTCAAGATCAACATGGTCGCGCTCAAGGGGCTCAACGAGGCGGAGATCGCGCCGATGCTCGCCTGGTGCGCAGCCGAGGGGCATGACCTGACGCTGATAGAGACGATGCCGCTGGGCACGATCGACGAGGACCGGGCAGACCGCTTCCTCCCTCTGCCGGCAGTGCTCGATTCGCTCCGGCAGCGTTTCGATCTGGCGCCCGATACCCGCTCCACCGGCGGCCCGGCACGCTACTGGCGCCTTGCGGGCACGGGCACGCGGCTGGGGCTGATCTCCCCGCTCACCGGCAATTTCTGCGCGACGTGCAATCGCGTGCGGCTCTCGACCGACGGCAGGCTGCACATGTGCCTGGGGCACGAGGAGTCGGTGGATCTGCGCGCGGCGATCCGCTCCGGCGGGCTGGCGGCGGTCGACGCCGCGCTCGACTGTGCCATCCGCGCCAAGCCCGAGCGTCATGATTTCCGCATCGAGGCCGGCGCCGCCCCAGCCGTCACCCGGCACATGAGCGTCACCGGCGGATGACCGCGCGCGCGCTCGTCGCTTCCGCCACCCAGCCCGCGCAGCTCGCCGAGAGCGAGCTGCGCGACGCCTATGACTGGGTGCCGCCCGATCGGGCCGAGCAGGTGGTCGCACTCGGCGGCGACGGATTCATGCTGCAGACGCTTCACGCGATGCTCGAGCGCCGTCGTATCCTGCCGGTGTTCGGCATGAACCTGGGCACGGTCGGCTTCCTGATGAACGACTGGCGGCTCGACGGTCTGGAGGAGCGGCTTGCCCGCGCCAAGCCCTTCCGCGTCTCGCCGCTCGCGATGACGGCGGTGACGGTCGCCGGCGAACATTGCGTGCTGCCCGCGATCAACGAAGTCTCGCTGCTCCGCGAGACGCGCCAGACCGCCAAGCTCGAAGTGACCGTGAACGATCGCGTCGTGCTGCCCGAGCTGGTGTGCGACGGCATCCTCGTCGCCACGCCTGCGGGCTCGACCGCCTATAACCTCTCCGCCCAGGGGCCGATCCTGCCGCTCGGCTCCGCGCTGCTGGCGCTGACGCCGATAAGCCCCTTCCGTCCCCGTCGCTGGCGCGGCGCGATCCTGCCGGAGAAGGCGCGAATCGGAATCAGGGTGCTCGAGGCCGACAAGCGCCCGGTGAGCGCCGTGGCCGACCAGCGTGAGGTGCGCGAGGTGGCGCACGTCCATGTCGAGATCGACCATATGCGCGACCTCACTCTGCTCTTCGATCCGGAGCATGCGCTTGACGATCGCATAACCATGGAACAATTCATCGCCTGAACCCCTTGCAAAGCCCGAAAACCCGCTGCTATAGGCGCGCCTCCGAAGCGGCCGAGGGCCGCGGAAGACGGCATTCCCCGGTAGCTCAGCGGTAGAGCAATCGACTGTTAATCGATCGGTCGCCTGTTCGAATCAGGCCCGGGGAGCCAGCCGTTGCGATCAGAGCGGATCACAAGCGCTCCTTTTCCCTTGTTTTCCCTTCCCAACTGCCGCAGCAAAGCGATCATGGAGGATCGCTGCGGGGCAGGACTGCACCCCCAAACCGGGGGTAATCTTGGGGGAATGGATTTTCTCCGTGGGGGTATCGCTTGCTGAGCGACATCCAGTGCCGCAATGCACGGGCGGCCGCCAAGCCATACAAGCTTTTCGACGCGCATGGGCTGCATCTGCATGTTGCGACCTCAGGTACCCGGACCTGGCGGCTCAAGTATCGCTTCGGGGGGAAGGAGAAGCTGCTCACCTTCGGTCCCTATCCGGCGGTGACACTCGTCGAGGCGCGGGACAAGCGCGAAGCGGCGCTCCGGCTACTGCGGGAGGGAATCGATCCCGCCGTCGAGAAAAAGCAGCGCGAGGCGGCCGCGGCAGTGGCGGCGGGCAACACTTTCCGGGTGCTGGCAGAGGAGTGGCATGCGGTGAAGAAGCCCACCTGGGCGCCGCGCTATGCCGAACAAATTATGGCGCGGCTGAAGTCGCACGTCTTTCCGGACCTGGGGGCGCTGCCGATCACGGAGATCACGGCGGCGCTGGTGCTGCGCACGATCCGCAAGGTCGAGGCGCGCGGCACGCACGAAATGGCGCATCTGGTGCGCCAATATATCTCCGGGGTGTTCGTCTATGCGATCGGAGCCGGCCTGGCGGAGGACGATCCGGCCCATGCGATCCGATCGGCGCTGAAGCCGGTGATCAAGGGGCGTATGCCGGCGATCCTGAAGCTGGAGCCGGTCCGCAGCGTCATCACGACGATCGACGCGCAGCCGGGAGTGCTCGTGACGACGAAGCTGGCATCTCGGCTGCTCGCGCTCACGGCGGCGCGGCCGGGGCTGATCCCGCTGGCCGAGCGCGCGGAATTCGAGGACCTCGACGGCCCGGAGCCGATCTGGCGCGTGCCGGCAGCGAAGATGAAGCTCACGCGCGAGCGAAAGAGCGACGTGTGCTGGGAATTCGTCATGCCGCTCTCGCGCCAGGCCGTGGAGACGGTGCAGATAGCGATCGCACTGGCGGGCCGGCGCGCGCATCTCTTTCCGGGGATGCGCTCGCCGCGCAAGACGATGAGCAACAACACGCTGGGCGTGCTCTATCGACGCTCGGGGTTCGAGGGGCGGCACGTCCCGCATGGGTGGCGCAGCAGCTTCTCGACGATCATGAACGAGAAGGCCGCGAAGGATCACCGGCGCGAGGACCGCGCGATCATCGATCTGATGCTCGCCCATGTCCCGGAAGGCGTCGAGGCCGCGTACAATCGCGCCGCCTATATGCCGCGCCGGCGCGAGCTCGCGCAGGAATGGGCGGACATGCTCATGGCCGGAATCGCGCCGCCGGCGTCGCTGCTGGAGCGGGCCTGAACGCAGCCCGGGGAGGCCGGGCATGAGCGCGCGGTCCGTCCAGCAAATCGTAAAGGGCGTCAGCGCCAAACTGCAGGGCAAGACCCGCGGCCCCGATCACGACCCCGAGGGCAGGCGGCGCACGCCGCATCGCAACAGCTATGAGGTCGATCGGGACCCGCGCGCGCACCCGTGGAAGCCGATCGGCGATGGAAGCGTCCGCCAGGGTCTCGCCTATCGCGAGGCGCTGATCCAGTCGGCTAAGGAGTGGTACCGGCAACTCTGGCGCGAGTATCCGCTGTCCGAGGTTCGCGCGGCCCGGGCCCGCCATGCAGCGCTTTCGGCCGAGCTGGACAACTATCTCGCGGGCGCGCCGGCGCCGGTCGGGCGCCCGGCCGCCATCCGCCGCGAGCTCGGCGAGCTGGCTGGCTATCTACGAGCTGCCGACGCGCGGCCGCGGCGCGTGGACCTCACCGTCCTCGAGGCGCTGCTCCAGACGATCGATTTCGCCACCGGGAAGCTCTATCCGGCAATAGACACGATCGCGGTCCGCGCTGGCTGTCACCGCAACAGTGTGATCAAGGCGCTCGGTCGGCTCCGCACCCACGGCTTCGTCGCTTGGGTCCGCCGCACGATCCGAACGGGCAACGACAACCAGTTCGCCCCTCAACGCGAGCAGACCAGCAACGCCTACTACTTCGATCACCGCGAGAGCATGCCGCCGCGCCTCTGGCAGCGATACTGGCAGCTGGTCGTGGCCAAGCTTCGAAAACTCGGGGCAATCCCCAAGGAAATCAGCGCTCCGCGCGCCCGCGAGGTCCAGGACCCGGAGCTGCGCGCTCTGGTAGCCCGCGCCGACGCTCTCGCCTCTTCTTCTCCAAGCGCGAGTACATAGAATGTGCTCTGTCCGCCCTGAGAATCTAAGGGAGAAGGAATTGGCGCCCTAGGGGGCGCCAATGCGCCAGTTTGTTTGTCCCCCCATGGCCGAAAGGTCCCGCACCCCTTCCCCCGATCGCCTAGAACGGCGGTCGGGACCGGGCGGCTTGCGCCGCCCGCATGGCTATCGAGGGGGGACGAGCACGAACCGTGCCACGCCGCTCAGGCGGCTTCCCCTGCCTCGCGCGCGGTGAGGAGCTCGGCCCAGCGCTCATAGACCCACCGCCGGCGGGCCAGCTGCTGGGCGCGGTTGTACGCCGCTTCCACCTTGTTCTTCGGCGCATGCGCCAGTGCCTGGTCGATCGCGTCGCGATAATCGGGATGCCGCTCGTTCATCACCGTCGAGAAGCTCGCCCGCCAGCCATGTGGCACATGGCGGCCTGCATATCCCGCACGCGCGATCAGCGCGCCGATCGCCGCCTCGCCGATCGGGCGCGCCCGGGCGCGGCCCGGGAAGATCAGCGCGGCCGCCGGCGGCGGAGAATGGGTATCATGCCCGATCTCCGTGCGCGCGACGCGCAGCACGATCGCGGCCGCCGGCGACAGCGGCACAATATGGTCGAATTCCGCCTCGCCCTTCTTCGTCTTCGTCAGCTTCATGCGCGCCGCCGGCACCCGCCAGATCGGCGCCGCGCCGTCCAGGTCCTCGATCTCGCCCCAGCGTGCGCCGCGCAGCGCCTCGAGGCGGACCGCGGTCAGCGCGAGGAACAGATGCGCAAGCTTCACCAGGTGCGTTCCGGCCGCGGCAGAGATCGCCTCGAGCAGCGCGTGCAGCTGCTCGAGCTCGAGCAGCGCCGGCTGCTTCTTCGCCGGCGGCCGCGGCGCGAGCTCGTCCGCGAGCTCGGCCGCCGGATTGTCCTTCACCAGCTTCCGGCGCTTCGCGCGGGCGAAGACGGCCGAGATCCGCTGGCGCAGCCGGCGGGCGGTCTCGATGCAGCCGCGCGCCTCCACGTCCTGCAGCAGCTTGAGCACTTCGGCTTCGTCGACGTGAGCGATCGGCTTGGCGCCGATCGCGGGAAAGACATCGCGCTCAAGGCTGGCCAGGACGTCGGCGGCGTGCGTCTCGGACCAGCGCGGCGCGCGCTGCGCGTGCCAGGCGCGCGCCTCCGATTCGAACGTCTGCGCCGCATCGTTGGCGGGCTCGGCCGCACGCCGGCGCACAGCTGTTGGATCCTCGCCGCGCTCCAGCAGCTCGCGCGCGGCGTCGCACCGCGCGCGCGCCTCGACCAGCGAGATCTCCGGCCAGGTGCCGAAGGTCAGCAGCTTCTCCCGGCGCCGGTACCTGAACTTCATGCGCCATGACTTCAGCCCCGTCGGCGCCACGAAGAGGAACAGCCCGCGCTCGTCGAAGATCTTGTAGGCGCGCGACCGCGCGCCGGCGGCTTTCACCGCGGCGTTGGTGAGCATCTTAACCTCGTGGGTACTATGGCCCTGCCCGGGCTGCGTCGGGGAAATCCCGACACGCTTGAGCGCGCTGCGCTAAGGCGGCCGCGCCCGCAGGTGGACGCGGACAGCAGAAGAGCGGCGATGATCGGTCAGTAGGCCGACGCGGCCCACCACGGCGGAGAACCCCTCCGCCATGCTCGCGGCGACCCAAGGATTTCTGCGCCTTTCAGGACCTCGCCTTCCGGGCGATACCCCGACCGATACCCCGACTTAATTCCGGATGATCAGCTCCCCGGCGCGCTGCGCACTTCCGCTGCTCGCGCTGCTGGCGCCGGGGCCAGATCGCCCGCATAGGACTGAGCGCCGACCTGCCCGTCGATCACGGCCGCTACCCGCGCACCGAGGAGGGATGGGAGCGCCTGGTCAAGCGGCTGCGCCGCTGAGATCGGGCCATCCCCTCCCCGATCGTGGTTCGCCTTCACTCCGGCCCACCAGCGCTGCCACCCGACGAGCTTTGCCGTGTTGGTTTCGGCTTCCGCGAGGAGGGCAAGAACATCGTCACACGGGGCGGCGAAAGCAGCTCCGCAGACGGCGTCGGGATCCGCGGCAGCTGGCGTTGGGCGGCCACCACTCGGATCGGCTCGGGCTTCGGCGAGCTCGCGCAGGCGGCGAGCAGCAAGAGCGCGGGAATCGGCGAGAGCGTCGCGCGTGCGCTCGAGCTCGGCGAGAACATGGGTCTGTACCTCCTGGTTGACCTGGGCGTCGGCGCGCTCCACGCGCACCACAAGCTGTGCATCGGCCGCCGCGGCCTTCGCGGCCGCGAGCCGCGCGTCGTCGACCGCCTGGCCGAGAACGCGGACCTGCGCGATCGCCGCCGGCGTCCGGAGCAAGATCGGCGCGCCCATCGCGTCCGCGGCATGTGCCGCGATCGACACGGCCGAGCGGAGCGCGTCTCGCTCGCCGCGCCAATGCCAGGCGAGCAGCGAGGCCGCGGCCAGCGCGATCGCCAGGGCGGCGGATAGATAGCCGCGGATCGTCATCGAAACTTCTCCAGTCGGGCCTCGAGCGTCGAGGCGGGGAAGCCGGGCGCGCCGGTCATGCAGATCTCGCGCTCGCGCTGCCGCCGCAGCGTGAGCCCGCGGACCTCGCGCAGCGGCCTCCCGGCCTTGTTCCACATCAGGAAAGCGTCACAGCCCCCGCGCCAGTCGCGCGCATTGAAGCGCCGCGCGGCGGTGGATCTGCAGATCGATGGCCATCCCGCGTTGTAGGCAAGAGAGACGATCGCCCAGCGCTGATAGTCGCGCCCTGGCTCGCGCAATGTCGGGACGCACTCGAGCATATGCTCCGCCACTTGAACGAGCTCGTCCTCGAGGCGGCGCAGGCAACCTTCCCGCGTCTCGCGCGTGCCCGAACGAACGCCCGCCGTAATCCCGTCGCAGATCGTCCAGACGCCGACGATGTCGCGATAAGCCGTCAAGAATTCCGGTCCGCGGACGTGTCTGACCACCGCCTCCCCATCGGGCTGCACGGCGATCTCGACCTTGCGGCCGCTCTCGTCGGCGGGAACGCTCGTCAGCAGCCCTGCGGCCGCGATCGCGCCGATCGCGAGCGAGAGCAGCTTGCGCACAGCGGGCCGTGCCTCATTCGCCACGGGCGTTCTCCTGCTGGTCGGCCGCCGGAGCCGATCGGCCGAGCACGCGGTCGATCAGCCGCTGTATCGTGGTGGTCTCGTAGATCCGGATCGAGGTCCACACGATCGTCAGGATGGCGGCAATCGACGGCAGCAGTTGCGCCAACGTGCCCACGACGATACCCGCCGACACGACGTCGCCCGAAAGCTTCGCCGCGCCGGGCATTTGCTCCAGCGTCATGATCATACTCCGGTGAAGGCGCGGCTGTGCCGCGAAAGGTGGAATTGCTATCCGTTCTGCGCGCCGGCGCCGCTCTCCAGCGCCGCTACGCGCTGCCGCAGAGCCTTGATCTCCGCTACCAGGAGCGGGACGAGCGCGGAGACGTCCAGCTGCTGGTGGATTGGGTTGCCGTCGCCATCGACCGCGTCCTTTTCGCCCGTCACGGCATAGGGTGCGCCCGCCTCGGCAACCTCGTGGGCGACGAACATGGGGCGCGCCAGCGTCGCGCCATGCATCTTGCCCAGGATCGGGCGCAGCAGGTCGATCGTCGCGCCCACCGCCGCGGGATCGAGCGGCCCCAGATCGTCCTTTGCGCGGTAGTCTGAGGTCGTGGAGTAAACGACCATGCCGGAGGCGCGGTTGTAGGTGATGCCCCCGCGATTCGTGATGCCCGCGAGCGGTTCGGTGTAGAAGCCGACGAACGCGTTGTTGCCCGCGGCGGCCGTGCTCACGATGCGCGCGGTATACTCGCTCGCGCTGGAATTTCGGAAAGTAGCGGCCGAGCCGGAGGCGCTGGCTGCAACCGAAAACCGCTCCGTCACCGTTTGGAGCGACGTTGTCCCGACCAGCAGATTGCCGTTGGCGTCTACGAACAGCTCTGATCGATTGTCCGCCGCGTTGCGGACCGTAAACCCCGACGTGCCCGCATAGAGATATGTGTTCGCCGCGCCGTCACCGGAGAGCAGTGGCTGCGTGCCGGCCCTCAGGAGCTTGTTGGGGTCCATGCTGTAGTGCGTGTCTGAGCGGCGCGCTATGAAGGCGCTGCCGGGGATGTTCACGCCCGCGCCGCTTCCAGCGGCAGTCTCGGCGAGGAAATTGTTGCCCGGCGCTACGTAGCTCTGATCCGTGAAGCTGCTCCAAGGTGTGTCGGCCATATCAAATCTCCCAATCTACGGCCGCGGCCGTCTGCATGTCCTCGAGGGTGGTGGCGGCGCGGATCGCGACCTTTGCGGCCTGCGCCTTGGCTTCGATCGCGCGCAGCTGCGCGTCGGCGGCCGCGCGGGCGGCGCGCACCCGCGCCATCGCGTCGGCGAGCGATATGCCGAGGAGATCGGCCTCCGCAGCGATCCAGGGAAAGGTGCTGGCGAGCTGCTCGGGCGTCATCTCCGGCACCTGGTCCGCGATCAGCACGTCGTAGTTGTAGAGCTCGGCCGCCTTTTGCACGTAGGCGTACTGCACCTCCGGCCCCTGCGTCAGCGGCGCGCCGAGCCGCGCGGCGCGCTCGGCATCGATCCGCGCGAGCAGCTCGGCCCGCACCACCTCGAGCAGGGGCACGATCTCGCCAGCGTCCCAGTCCCACCGTTCCCGCGCCAGGTCGAGCTCGCGCGGCGTCTCCGAGTGCCGGACGCCTGGGTCGATGCCGGCGGTGCCCGGCTCCTCATGGTGCTGGCTGACGTCGCCGTCGCTGTGCTCAACGATCCACATGGCGCCCCTCAAACCGGAGTTGCGATGATGGTGCCGGAAACGGCGCCGATCGTGTTGTCGCCGCCCGCAAACCTGCCAACGAGCCGGAAATAGGCGGCGCCGGCCGCCAGCCCGGTCTTGCTCCTCGCGGCCGACACATAACCGGGGCTGTCCTGGTATCCCTTGGGCGGATCGATCTGGAACCACTTGTAGGCGGCCGTGCCGGCCACGATTTCAGCGCCCACGTCGCTCCACCCGGTCGACCCATCGGCGCTGTGCTGCCACTTCACCGCGAGATAGACGCCCGACCCCTGCTCGGTGCCGCTGGACGTGGCCTGCGAATAAGTGATCCCGCCCGAGAGATTGACCTGGCCGCTGGAGCCCGCGGTGACGGACAGGACGGGGCTCATGACGACGTGCGTCGTGCTCCCGGCCGGCGAGGTCAGGTTGCTCGTGCTGGCCGGAGATCCCGGCGCGCCGCCCCCGCCGCCGCCTCCACTGGGCACGGGCGGCGGCGCCTTCTGCACGCGCACCTCGACCTGGATGTAATAGGTTTTGGTCTCGTAGGTAGCGGCGACGGTGATCGTCCCCGCCTCGACCGTCAGGCCGTCGAGCCGGACGTCTCCGCGCTGCTCGGCGTCGGGCGTGTTGTCGAGATTGATCGTGATCCCCGGCGTCGCGGAGGCCGCATAGGAGGCGCTCGGGCTCACGTCCGTGTCGCCGACGTAGAAGCGAAATGATCGAGTCATCACGCCGAGCTGGCCGGGGTTGATCACACCGTTGCTGTCCGCCTGCACGATGTATGACTGCACGCTGCCAAACTGGCGCTGATTGTTGGCGGTGACGTCCGCCCCGTCCTCGGGCTTGCCGGTGCCGCCGATCTCCTCCCAGTCGGCAAGCGTCGCAGCCTTGGCCGCGATCGCCGTAGACAGGTTCTCCAGCGCATTCTCATAGGCCGAGAGGGTCGAGCGGAAGGTGGCGCGCACCACGGGCGTGTCCGCGGCCGTGTCGTTCCAGCCGGGCGTCAAGCCGTTGCGATAGGTCTGCCACGCGGTCCGCGCGGCCGCCGCGGCAGTCCGCTGGGTGGTGACGCCGAGCTCGGCGGCCTGGGCGTCGAGCGCGGACCAGGCGCCCTCGAGCTGGGCGTCCTTGGGGATCAGGGTGGCGATCTTCTCGGCCGCGCTGAGCACGCCGTCGTCCGACAGCGCCTCGATCGCATCGATCGCGCTGTCCGCCCGCTCCTCGGCCGCCTCGGCAAGCGCATAGGCCTCTGCTACCTGCTCTAGCGCCTGCCCGATGCGCTCGTCGCCGGCGTCGGTCCAGCACAGCTCGATGTGGTCGCCGCCGAGCGTGATCGTGCTCGCGCCGATCGCGAGGCGGCCGCTGCCGGCAACGCGCTGATAGGTGCGGTTGCCGGCGGCGGTGTTGATCCACCAGTCGTTGGGTTGGCTCTCGGCGGCCGAGGGAGGCGTGCCCTGGCGGAAGATGCGGTTCTTGCCGTCCGCGATCTCCTTCGCCTCGGTCAGCAGCGCGGCTGCCGCGGGGTCGAGGTCCGCGAGGCTGGCTGGCATGACTTTGACTGGCGTGGAGTAGCCGCCGATATTCTCGCCATCTCGGCGAACGACCTGGCTCTGCCACAGCGGCAGCACGGGGTCGCCCGGAGGCGGCGGCGCGTCCGCCCAGCCTGCCGGTGGATAGGCGCCCACCGGCGTGGCCGGCTGCACCGCCGCCCGCATGTAGAGGAAGGCGGTATATTGGCCGTTCTGCCCGTCCTCGCCGACCACCTTGATCGGCGCGCCCCAGCTCGCGCCATTGTCGAACGACTGGCGCTGCCAGTGATCGCCAACAGCATATTCCTCGTGCCATCCGCCTAGGCCGTCGATTGACCATTCCACGAGCACGATCTGGCCCGAGATCGCCACGTCGAGCGCCGCAAAGCCGGTGTAGAAGTCCGCCCATTTGCTGTTGAGCGCCGCGCCGCCTCCGGCGCCGAGCGGGCTGTCCTGACTGACGTCGCTATAGGGAGGCGTGATGCCGGCGATCGTGAGCGCGAGCGCGGTATAGGCGTTGGTGAGGTTGGTCCGCAGCGTCGCGATCGCCGCGCCGCCGAAGGTGGCCGCCTTGGCATCGAGCGCAGTGTAGCGCGCTTGCGCCTGCTGCCACTCGCGGACGAACTGCGACTTTTCGCCCTTCGCCAGCACGTCGTCGCTGACGATCGCCGAGATGGCATCGGTGCTCGCCTGGATCGCTGCCGCCTGCGTCGAGGTGGCGCCAAAGGTGGCGGACGCCGACCAGGCCGAGCCGGTCCAGTGATCGATCTGGACGGGATTGGTGTAGAGCCGCACGAGCAGATCGCCCACGCCCTTGCCCACCGGCTCCGGATCGGCGGCCGACAACATGCGGAACATCTCGACCTTGCCATCGGCGGTCGCCTGCGCGCCGGCCGCCGCGGAGACCGCCTCGCCGATCCGCTGATCGTCCGCCAGGGTC
>Ga0182741_1005904_pt1 | contig 11027 bp, 9 predicted proteins | sample eDN5th37CBELigOP_FD_128874 | JGI IMG/M metagenome (GOLD analysis project Ga0182741, IMG submission 128874) | Enriched Organic Plus compost microbial communities from Emeryville, California, USA - eDNA 5th pass 37_C BE-Lig OP (version 2) (version 2) ...
ACCAGTTTTGTGGCGTGCCAGGGCTTCTAGCTTCTGCTCACGCACGAACCCCGCAGTTTTGGACCTGCACAGGGAGTCGACACGTTCTCGGTGGGCTGATGCACTGACGACAGGATGAATGCACATATTACGACGTGAGGACAAGCAGACACCAAGAATGGTTGGTGGCCTTAGTGTTGCTGGATCGATGGGTGCGTCAGGATCCACAGCCGCGTCACCCCTGTCTGTCATGGCATCGGCCTTAGAAGGCGAGCTGTGTTTCACGACACGGACACGCTCGCTCTCTTCTTCCTCTTCCTCCTCGTCTCCAAGTGACGAGCGGCCCGCAGCCAATTCTGCCTCGTGCCCTTTGGCTTGTCTTTCCTTCTCTTTGATGTATACCTCCCACCTGCGTCGGATCTCATCATGCTCCTTCTTGATCTCGGCCTCTCGGTAAGCCATCACTCGCTTCAACTCCTCAATGACCTTGTCCATTTCGTGCACCGTACGGGTGCAGTAAATGATTTTGCCCACCTCTGGGTGCTTATGCTGGTACGCCAGCAGCAGTGACAACAGAGTGACTGTCTTGCCTGTGCCTGTGGGCATCTCGAGTACACAGTGGCCTCTAGAAAGCGACTGTTTTAGCCTCGTCATGTACTGCAGCTGCTCGGGATAGACATAGTCGTACGGGAAGAGTACCTCTAGGTCCTCGATTTTGAACCGCATCCTCTCCACGTCGTATGTACGCAACTATTGCGTTTTCCCGGCTTTCGGATCAGCGTCTAGGTGTTGAAATCTCGGCCTTGCGCCCTGCTTGGGAGCTCGAGCAAGGGCTGATGTGCCTTCTCGTGTGCCCCTCTGTTGGAAGGTGATGCAAATAGAGTACGCTTACGCCTAGATCCCACGTTTCAAGAGGGGAAATGGGGTGTTGGACAAGGAAAATTTTACGCTGCTGGGGAATGAAAAATCTAGTATGCTGGACAATATGTCAAGTGACAAAGTGTTTGTTACAACAGATGTTGATGGAAACGATGCAAATATCTAATTTTAAACCTCTCCCAACGTCACATATACCCCAGATCGTATCCCTATAATCTAGCACTATCCCAAGTAACTCCACTCGAGGCTTGTTTCTGGCGTGTTCCGAGCAACTGAGACCTTTGCCCGAGTCGAGACCACATCATGTTGCGCGGCAAGCTCGTGCTGTGTATTATTCTCGTTCTGTTCGCCGTGGCAGTGCTGGCCAAGGACTACTATAAGGTTCGTTTCCAAACCTGGACTTGCTGACCTCTTGTGAAGATTCGCGGCGGAGAACGCCATTGGGCTTCGGCGTATTGATGCACTCTAGTCCAACTCTCTATATACTTTGCACACTTCCCTCATTCACTGATACACACGCTCTTTTCATCGCACACACAGATACTCGGCGTCAACCGCGACGCCACGGAAAAGGATATCAAGAAGGCGTTCCGCAAGCTGTCGATCAAGTACCACCCTGACCGCGCGGGCAATGACCCCGAAGCCCAGGCTAAGTTCTTGGAAATCAACGAGGCCCATGAAGTTCTCTCAAACAAGGAGAAGCGCCAGATCTATGACATGGACGGTATCGAGGGTCTTAAGCAGGCTGAGCAACGAGCGAACTCTCCCTTCGGAGGACATCGTCCCAAGGGCCCAAACATCATGGTGAACCTGCGAGTTTCGCTGGAACAGCTGTACAAGGGTCAGGAGGCCTCCATTGACATCAAGCGCAACGTGCTCTGCCCAGCCTGCCGTGGGTCTGGTGCTAAGGATGGCGAACGCGTCAAGTGCGATGTATGCAAGGGACGAGGTTACAACGTTGTGATCCAGGAGTTCATGAATATGCGCATGCAAATGCAGCAACCATGCCACGCCTGTGGTGGTAAGGGCCATAAGCCCAAGCACGTTTGTCCGCGATGCAATGGTGCTCGAGTCGTGAGTGAGCGCAAGACCTTGGTGGCGATGATCGAGCGAGGTATGAAGGACGGTGCGACGATCGTGTTCGAAGGCGAAGCCGAGCAGCACCCCGACCCGAACATCATGCCCGGTGATGTCATTGCAGTAGTCCGAGAGGTGCCACATCCTATTTTCACTCGAGATGGAGATGACTTGAAAATGGACATGGAAATTTCTCTGCGAGAAGCGCTTCTGGGTTTCACTCGAACGATTGTACATCTCGACGGGCATAAGGTGACGATCCAAAACAAGCCAGGTCACACCACGCAGCCATTTGAGGTTCAAGTGATTGAAGGAGAGGGTATGCCCCTGCACGGCACCCCATCGCTGAAGGGCAATCTTCACGTCAAGTTTATCGTGAAGTTCCCTGATTCTCTTAGCCCATCACAGCAGACTGCTATCAAGGAGTTGCTTCAGCCACAGTAAGGGTTGAGTCGTCCAAACCATGGACTAGTGCGTTATCTTAGTTAGAGTATGAACCAACAAGCGCTGCGAGAGCAGAAATGCTGGGTTCATTTGCATAGATTGATACAAAATCGTCGCCGCTACTCGACAGTCCTCTCAATTGTTGTAAAGCATACAGAAGCTGCAAAGCATGGAAAGTTTATCTTGCATCCACTACGACGTGATAAATGCCGCATTTATTAAACGAATGGATACATTCATCACGATAAAATAGGGCAGAGAAAACTAAAGAGTCGGTCACGATGGGAGGTCTTACTTCTCATCTTCGCCGATTTGGTTGCGCTTGAATGCAACAATGGAGGTGTTCGCCAGCCCATTGAATCGCATTTGCGAAGCTACTGCGCGAAGGTATCTGAATGCTCAATGAGCGATGCAGGCCGTCAGCAAGTGATTTGTAGGTGCCGACCAGTGCAACAGGTCCTAATCTGCACCAATTTTTCATATTGAAACAATCGGGAGTACGAAGTTGTCTCAGTCTCCAGTGCTCCCACGCAGTTGAGCTGAGTGGAGGTAGGTGGTTAGGTGAATAGAGCTTGGTCACCATCCAACGCTGGTCTTCAGACTAAGGCGATTATTTCTTGGTGGCAGCCCAGATGATGACGCCAAGAATCGCAGCAACAACGACGACGATGAGGAAGACCATGCGGTAGTAGCCAACGCAGAATCTTCGGCGCACTGCAAGGGACTTGGTCCTAGATTGAGGCGAGGAAGTGCAGTGTTGGTGTCAGAGGTGAGACCATCTGGCAAACAAGCCTCAAGAGAAGGCAGGCAAGCGGTTTTAGAGCAACGTTACGAATCGGCACTCAACGAGCCCATATGCGAGGTAGATGAGTCGGCGCACTTTCGAGCGAAGCCTTCATCCACATGCATGCAAAAGCGCGACAACGCCGAGCAAGTATCCCGGCCTCAGCGACACAGTGCGCAAGTCTGGCTCGGCTATCAAAGCGCCTAGCCAGCTTTTCCGACGACAAACAGCAGCAACCTAGAGTGCCCATGATACGTACTTAAATACCTGTGAATCAGCCTCAAGCTGCTGAGAGCGGCTGTCCAAATCGTTGATGCTCTCACCTCGCTCGATCGCCTTGTTGATGTTGTCCCGCATAATGCCCGTGACTTCGTCGACATCTCGGCGGGCACGATCAAGAGCATCGCGGTTTCCGATGCCACTGACAAGTGGTGTCTTTTGGTTCGGCACTCCCTGCGACATAGCTTCGTGGAAAGGGCCTAACAGGCGTACAAAGTTGAGGAAGCGGGTGGATATGAGTCATAAATGCGCTTCGACCTGTGTTTTCGAGGACGGATGGCGGTAGGTGGTTATAAAACCGTAGCAGACGGGTGCGTATTTTGGTTTCACATCGAATTGCACAATCTACACGCTGGGATGCGTCTGCAGAAACCCCATTTCCCACATACCGTGAATGTACTTGTTGTTCTTCCAACTCCCTCTCAGTCGCACTGCCCCTGAGCTTCCAGGTGATACACCTGCTGGTCGCACCCCGCACCCCTTTTGCGGGCTTGACGCGCTCCGACATGCTGTATTCCAGCTCTTTATGACTGGGCATCCGCGATTACCCAGTTCAGCTTGCCCCAAGTTCCAAATCTCGCGAGACGCCTTGCACTGCGCGGGTGGAAGTCGGAGGATCTGCGCGAGGATCTGGGCCTGGGTGAGCGCAACCTGAATGGTCCCACTCTCGCAACCCGTTCACGTCACTGATCCTCGCTCGGGCATCACTTGCAGACAGCGTACCACAAATCCGTTCCTGGCTTGAGCAGGGTGTTGTGCGGGGATACCGTGCCACACTCGAGTTCTGAGGAGGGCCTGCAGGGCGCTCACCATGCTCCAGCTCATGGCAAACACACCGAGCCGTGGTGCAGGGCCATTGAGGCTGAGGGTGCCGCGGTCGCTCTAGCAAATTCCAATGGCGGGGAAGAATCTGTACGGTTTTCGAGGCGGATCTCTGCAGGTTGTAATCAGCTAAGAGTGGGAGTGCTGCACACGAGTTGGTCACCCTTGTCTAAGCTGTGTACGCGAGCTGATCCGACATCTCAGTCATAGCCCCGACCCAGACCAACCCCCCACACCCCTTACTTTAACGGAAATTTCGATTTCGGGAAATGGTTGGAAAATACATGAAATGCGGGGATATCACGCTGGAGTGATGCATGTTCTGCGCTCAATGACTGACGCGAGTGGGTGTATTCCGGCTGAGCCGGGTGCGGCCTTCCTAGAGCCAGCGCACATGTCGGATTTATTGTGCAAAATTCAAAAATTAGCCGTTTATGGGCACAATGAAATCGAGTTGAGATATGTCATGTGGCGTGTGTAGTGTTGCAATTGACGACGCTTGTTGGGCTTTCTATGTGTAACAATCCCTAGTTTCTCTTGTATTAGTCCTCAGTGCCTCACATAACCACGCCAAATCTCACCCAACTGTAGATGGCCCGACAACTCCGCCCTCGGGATCCCAATCTGAGTACGTTTACACTTGTGTGACAACACGTTGTCATGCCTGCCGATAGCATTCCACCTCCCCTGCTTGTCTGCCTCATACGCGCCTCACAAGACTCCGGTCTTCCTCGTAACCAACACAAGACTGACCAGTAACGAACGACCGATTACGTTACGCCTCAAAGACTCACAGAAATGCGTTTCGTGCGACCCCACGTATAGAGCTCTATTACAGCGAGGCCGAATTGGCTCGGCTGGATCGCGAGCGCATGGAGCGACTCGCGCGCGGTGAGTATCTGGACGGCGTCGACAGCTCTGACGAGAGCTCCATGCAGGAGAACGTTAAGCCACGACGTGGCCGACCCTCGGGTAGTACCAGCAAGAAGGCCGCCAACGCAGCGTCCAAGACAACTACCTCCAGCAAGATCGCAGCAACCCCGCTAAGCGTAATGAAGGTCTCAGACAATCGACCAGAGCCCGATTCGGCGACCAAGAAGGGATCGACCAAGAAGCGCACTGCGACACGAACCAAGACGACCGCACCCACCCCAGAGAACGATGACGACGATGATGACGACGATTTGGGTATTACTTGGTTCGGCCAGAAGGCAAAGGATGTGGCATCCAGCAGTAGTGGTGACGAATCCAAGTCCAGGAAGCGTGGACAAAGCGCAACACCAGCAACGAGCGCCGCGCGCCCATCGACGGCCGCCCGCCAGTCCGCGTCTGCTGCTGTTATGACATCTGCTACGACCACGGCTCCGGCCGCTCCTGCGGCTAGTGTGACTGCTGCCGCTGGGGCGCCGGCCAAGTCAGCACAGTCTGCGCCCATTACGGTTGAAGCCATGTTGCAGACTTTCAAGTTGAAGAGTTTACTCAAAGTAACGCCCTATGCAGAAGCGTATCTTCGAGCCAACTTCGAAACTACTCTTGCAGAGCTCAAGAAGTCCGCACCGCCGGAAAGCATCACAGTTGAAAAGCTCGCGGAGATCATGGGTGATGCATGGATTGCTGTCAATGACACTGAACGCGCAGTATGGAAGTTGAAGTACGAGAATCGCTATGAGGATGGCAAATCGGGGGTAACTCGTGGTGTCACTACAACAGGCAAAGCTAGCCAGCGTGCTGCCACCGCAGCGACCAGCTACGTAAGAACTCTGGCGGACGAAATCGAGTCAATCGATTTCTCATCGAATTCTGACACGCCTGCCCTTGGACTCGGCACCATTCGTACCCGAGCTTCTGCACGTGTTCCATCGGCGTCTTCATCCACGAGCGCTGAGGAACGGCAATCTCCCAAGCGTACCAAGCTCAGCTCTATTGGTGCAACTCCCGACACGACCCACGAGTCACGTAAGACTCGCATTCCCCCTACATCTCCACGAATTAGCATTCCTCAGGGAACTAGCACCTTCTCGGCGTTCGTATCCTCATCCCCCGCATCGTCCTCACAAACACCGGCCCTCTCGTCTCACTATTTCGATAGCTCACTAAGCGGGTTAGCTGCTGGACTTCCTAATCACATCTCCTCGTCCTTGCCAGTATCCACTGGAAATGCTGCCGTTGACCGTGCGAGCCGTGTACTTCATCAGGTTCAGGCGGAAATGTCGATGGAGCAGCTGCTTCGACAAAAGGATCGTGCATATGAGGAACTTTTGAAAAAGTTCATTGAGTTGCAGCGAGAATTCATCACACTACAGAGTCAGTCGAGTGCTCGAGTGGAAGAGCAGGCGGCAAAGCGTACGGAGAGTGCGCTCATGGCGGCGCAAAAGGAAATTGCGTCACTTCGCGAGACCTATCGAGCTCGCGAAGAGGAGACTTCGCGCATTGTTTCGGAGTTACGGCAGGCGTTGGCACGTGCCACCGAGTCCCAGCTGCAGCAACTCAAGACGCCTGGTCGATCCAAGCGTGAAATGCTGGCACTTGAGCAGAAGGAGAACGCGTTGAGAGAGATGACGCTCCAACTCACGACTCAGAACCGTTTGGTAGCTCACCTGCAGACCAAGCTCGTCGAGCTACAAGATCGTGAGAACCGAGCCCGAGAAGAAATGAAGACAAAGCAGGAGGAATGGTCGCTCTTAGAAACCGAGTACGAACGCATCATCGCGACATACCGCTTAGCCACCTGTATGAATGTCGAGGTAAACGCAAAGAACAACGAGTACATGCGCTGCAAGGCAGTTAATCGCGAGCAGCGCAAGTTGCTTGAGTTTGATCTCCTAATTGATGTCCCAAGCGGACGTCCTGGAGAAGAAACCGTGGAGTACGTACCTCGTAAGGTCATCCTCAATGGTCAGGAATATCCATCGTTCCTCCGGGAGCGTATTTCCTTTGCGCCATCCCAGACGCCACTCCTACTCAAAAACATCTTGGGTGTCGTGCACGAGCAGCCTATGGAGGGTTCTTATCAGACTCAGCCCGTGCAAGGTCCGGGTCAAACTGCGTATGCTCAGCAGTCGCAACAGCACCCACCACAACAACAACAGCAAGCCTCGAGATTCGCACAGCCATCTCAGAGGTCGCAGTCGACGAATCCACAGCAGTCAACGTTGAACATTTCATCGCACTCAGTGGCGCCGAGCGTAGCCTCGAGTTCGTCACAAGCTGGCTCCCAATATCGCACGCGATACTAACTAGTGGGGTGACCGGTTATTGCAGGAATCTCTCCAGCAATCCCTTCGTCTCTACCCTTCTCTTGACTGTACCATACTCACTCAAACTGTACCCACGCTTTAACATTGGCCTCAACATCTGCATACAACCACCTAAACGTGTATGATCGCTTCGAATGAACCGTCATTCTGGGACCGACTACTCTCTGGGCCTCACGGTCCCATCGCGACGTACCTTGATTCTTGGCTGCGATTTCATATCATCCTTTTGTTCCCTTCCTGGTCCCGATTGGGAAACTCGAGCCCCTTTACCAGAAGGGCCCACACTCTTGGTCGCACCTCCTGATGAGCCAGCAGAGCTCCCCGCGCAGTTCGTATTTATCCGCCCCATGAATTTGTGTCTCGATACCGGTCCGGAGTTTAATCTAGAAAATGAAGCAGAGCTCGAGCCGGCATCCGACACCCCTGAGTGGGAGTGAGATGAGTCGAAAGCTGAAGCCGATATGCTTGAAGCCGAAAGCTTGGGGACTGAAGAAATGGATGTCGCGTGAATCGCAGCGGCAAACTTTGATTCAACGAGATTGATCATGAGCTGGAGTTTACTTAGGCTCAGCATGCCATGCTTTAGACCGCATGCTAGTGTCGCACGCTCCGTATCAGCATCGTCGATTCCGCTACAAGCCGCGGGATGCAGTGTTGCGAGGGCCTGCATCGCAGTTTGGCTCCAGGGCTGAACCTTAGCTGGAGCGAACACTGTCGTAGGAACTGCGATAAGACTAACCGATGTAGCCAAATCTGCAGTGTAGAAATGAGCGCATGCCGGATGGACGAAACCTGACCCAACATAGCCATGCCTCCATGCAGCAACTGGCCCAAGCTCGCGGACAAGTACCATGTCACAGCGAGCGTCTTGTCCCTGGGTTGAAGGACTACGCTGAGTCTTCGACTTGGCCTCGAGTTGTACCAGACGTTGCTTGAATTTAGCAACTGAGGGGTGCTGATCAAGGCTCCACAGCCGTGGGGCGCTCTTAGCGGGGCTCAACTTTTGGTAGAAGACGCCGTAGCGTTTGCTGGGATTGTCCTCGTACAAAACACCTGCGGCATCTAAAACCTTCCTCAAACTCCACATAATGTAAGATCCGTCAAGAAGTGTTGTAAGAGGTGGAAATGCTGCATTCCAATCGCTGCTTGCGTTCCCCCGATCTGCTCTACTCTGTTTGCTGGCCTTAGTCGTCCTCTCCCTGTGCTTATTCCCTGCATCAGCCTTCCTTCCAGAACCGGATGTCGACTGGGAGGTAGGTGGAGGCGGAGGTGGTGGTGGAGGTGGGGGAGGAGGAGGAGCTTTTGTACCAGAACTCGCATGTTTGATGGGATGTAGGTAACCACGAATATCAGCGCTCTTAGATTCCGACGTCTGCCCACTTGCATTCCGAACGGCAACTCGTCTCTGCTCAGCTGGCCTCTGGACGGTGATAGACGTGTTTGCGGCCGCAGATGTACCTGTGATTACATTTGGAGCTTGAGTGGCAATGGTTGTTGCCGAACTCGCGCGGGAGTGATGATGTTGTCCAGTTCCCGGTTCACTACCTGAACTCTGAGTGGGAAGTGTCGACACAGTCAATTGGCCGTCAGCGGAGGTGCCCGACGCTGTCGTTGGCGATATCGGTGGAGGAGGTGGTGTTGGGGGCGAGATTGGCGGCGAAGGAATCGTAGGCATGTTCTGAGTCCGCGTGACGATTGGAGTCACAGCCTCGCGAGCATTACGAGCGTCATCTGGTACTGCCGCTAATGGAGGCGTAGGCGTTTGAGCGGAAATCGGCGAGGTTCCAGCAAGGTCAGCATCTGCCGATGTCGTCTGAGTACTTGCGAGTTTCACACGATTCAGTTCTTCTTGATAGGTCCTGAGGCTATCAGCCATTACCGCGGCGAGCAAAGCTGCTTCATCCGGTGACTCTTCATCCGAGCTATCCATAGAAAGGAAGCGGGCAGAAGATACCGCCCGTGTCGAGATCACGGATGAAGCCACGGAATGAGGTGCAAGAGCAGGGGAATCAACGGTTGTCTCGTTAGGGTCAGTTTGCGCGGACCGACTTAAGCGTCGTGCAGCGGTCGAGGCTGCTGCACGGGCCAGCTCCTGATGGAGTCTCTCCAGTGATTCCGACAATCCACTACGAAGGGTTTGTTCGGGGCGTAACAGGACGGTCCCATCGTCAACATCGGTAGAAGTATCACTTAAAAGCTCACGATCCAGTATTTCAACGCCTTCAGAGACGAAGTCGCTGCTATTAACGCTGATTGCATCTTGCTCTTCGAATCGAGTACTTTCCCCAGCTGCGAAGCCAATACTTGTTTCCCTCATCGTACCGCCATGACTAGTGCCGCCTGTCAAGAAGTTGAAGCCATCATGCAGCGGATTGACCGAAATCTCTGCATCAACTTCGCCTCGATGGAATGTTGCTAGTTCGATGCCCTCTGCCTCCTGCAACCCGCTTGGAGCTGGGGAGGAGCGATCTCCAATATGACGATTACCAGGATCCAGAACATGCCCCCTAATCCCGAGATCAGTTGCCGCTTGGGCCATCAACATGGCCTCGAGGTCGTGCGTCGGACGTCTCGTCCGCTCCAAGGTATGTTGAATATGAGGAGCTTCAGTTGCCTCCTCTTGTCCTGGCACACGATGAGACATTTCCTTTCGAGCGGTGGTCTTATGCTCGACGCTCTGATCGTTTGAAGACTGTGGGATCGGTTTAGTTGATTTGCATGATTTAGTTGATTTAGTCAGTTTAGCAACTGACCCGGAATTCTGCTTCTTCGTCGTTGCTGTGATAGTCCCCGGGGGCTGCAACTTCCTATACAGTTTTCTGTAGGCTGTTTGTGCTTTGACCAGCTCTACAATGCACTCCTTAGGCGATTTACCATTGGACAGAACTCGTGCAAAGTCACCAAAGTGCAATCTTGTCGTATTCGAAGTGAGTAGGTTCAGTTGATACGTCCGGAATTCAGAGCTACCACTCAGCGAATGAGTACTGCGGCACCGAAGCAGCGGCCGCGATGTCACTACGGCAAGATATGGATTGTATCTCTCCCCGCCAAAAGACATCGTTCCTGAATCAAGTCTGCTCGCTCGCTCTTCGGCTGTGATCAACTCGACTTGCAAGGGATATTGGAGCTGCGAAAAACTGTTCAATAGAGCATATTGCTCCCCATCCTTGTCTGTATCATCGCCTTTCCCCTTCTTAGCCTTGGCTCCGTACTTCCTTTGTAGGGAATGCTTCAGAAAACCAAAGCTCTGAATTGCATGCACTAGCTCGTTGATCGCCAGGACACCTGCTCCACCGTAACAGCCAGCAGGAAACCCCAGTGCTGCTCTGACCGAGAGAGCGCTATGACATGTGTAAACTGTCTCATCACAAAATTTGATGTCAATAAGCTGCTTATCGCCCTCCCATTTCGCCTCAGCGCGCCTGGGTATCACACCGTTTCCATTTAGGCGCAAGCCAAATGGGTCGTGATCCACGGACGAAGGCGGAGGTAACTCAATAACCTGG
>Ga0182741_1005908_pt1 | contig 11021 bp, 12 predicted proteins | sample eDN5th37CBELigOP_FD_128874 | JGI IMG/M metagenome (GOLD analysis project Ga0182741, IMG submission 128874) | Enriched Organic Plus compost microbial communities from Emeryville, California, USA - eDNA 5th pass 37_C BE-Lig OP (version 2) (version 2) ...
ACATGATCGCTTCCAGCGCGGTAAAGGCCGCATGTTCGTCATGGAAATAGGGCTGTTTCAGTACGCTTGCCATGCTCAAAACCTAAGGCTTGGGGCTGGGTTTGTCAAGTATAATATCGCCTTTTCTTTTTCGATCCCCCTCCGGCCTTCGATGCGCTTGCGCCCCAAAGGGGGAGGCGGGTTCTTGCCGGGTCATTACATTCTCGCCATGAAATTGCCGTCAGCCCGGCGGAGCCTCCCCGCCAACGACGACAATCTTCCGGGAGGAACCCCATGGCATTCCGCGCGCTCGGCCTCGCCGCCGCCCTCAGCCTTTTGCCTGCCGCCGCCTTTGCCCAGAATGCCGGCCCGGCCCTGGCCGCCGCCGTCAACGGGCCGCAGCGGGACGCCGCCCTGAAGGCCCGCGACGGCGCCCGCCATCCCGCCGAGAGCCTGGAATTCTGGGGCCTGAAGCCCGGTTTCACCGTGGTCGAGGTTTCCCCCGGCGGCGGCTATTGGAGCGAAATCCTCGCGCCCTACGCCCTGGCGACCAAGGGCCGCTATATCGCCGCCATGGGCAACCCGATCCAGCGCCTGCCCGCCAAGTTCGAGAATGCCGCTACCTTCGGCACCATCAGCTACACCGTGTTCAACCGCGATTCCGGGCCGCTCGCCCCGCCCGGCTCGGTGGATCTGATCCTCACCGCCCGCAACATCCACAACTGGATTCCGCAGGGCTGGGCCGACAAGGCCTTCGCCGATTTCCATGCCGCGCTGAAGCCGGGCGGCATCCTGGCGGTGGAAGAGCACCGCGCCGATCCCCTGCCCACCGCCGAGAAGGTGGCGACGGGCTATGTCAACACCAAGGACATCATCGCGCTGGCGACCAAGGCGGGCTTCAAGCTGGACGCGCAATCCGAGATCAACGCCAACCCCAGGGACACCAAGGATCATCCCTATGGCGTCTGGACCCTGCCGCCGACCCGCCGCGGCCCGCCCGAGGGCCAGCAGCCCGCCCCCGGCTATGACCGCGCCAAGTATGACGCCATCGGCGAAAGCGACCGCATGACGCTCAGGTTCGTGAAGCCGTAAGGGCTGCATTATTTCTGTCATGGCCTGCCTCCGCGCGGGCCATGACAAGGACAGTAAGCCTCCGGCCGCTCGCCCAAGCTCGCGGCGTTCGGCACTCAAATCGGTCCGCTGGACCGATTTGCCCCGGCTTCGCCGGGTCGCGCCTCACCCAAACATCCAGCGCAAAATCCCCGGCAGCAGCCAGCCGCCATGGGCGTCGGAGTGCGCGCCGTCGCCCCATTCGTGCCGCACGTCATAGCGCGGGCCACCCTTCACCGCCGTGTCATTGCTGGCGTCGGCATTGGCATTGGCCCATTGCATTGCGGAAAGCATCTGTTGGTTGGCCAGGAACCAGTTGCCATGGATGTTGTTTAGGTCGGCGCTGCCGTCCTGCAGGAAGATGCGGATGGGCCGGATCGGGCTCTTGCGGATCAGCCCCGGATAGGTGTCGCCGCCGGGGATCATCGGCGCCGTCGCCGTGGCGGGGCGATAGCCGATGGAGGTGTAGCTGCCGATGAAGCTGATGACGTTGCCGAAGGCTTCCGGCTTGTGCCAGGCCACGGTGAAGGAGCAGATCGCCCCCGATGAGGTGCCGCCGATGGCGCGCTTCTTCGGATCGCCGGTGAAGGCGTAACGCTTCGCCACTTCCGGCAGCAATTCCTCGGTCAGCATCCGCGCATAGGTGTCGTTCAGCGCGTCATACTCGTTGGCGCGGTTGTTGGGATTGCCGGTGCCCAGATTGTCCGGATACTTGTCGGCGTCGCGCTGGCCCGGCGTGATGAAGAGGCCCAGCGTCGGCGGGATTTCCTTCTTGGCGATCAGATTGTCCAGCACCACATGGATGCGCAGCGGCAAATTCATCGGCAGCGCCCGCTGCGCGTCCTGCCACACCAGGAGGTTGGGCGGATTCTTCGGGTCATAGCCCACCGGCACATAGATCCAGTAGCGCCGTACCGTGTTGCCGGGGATGATCGCACTCTTGAACTCGATGGGGCCGATCAGCTCGCCCTTCTTCACGTCCGGCTGCACGAAGGAGTCGATGGTGAGCGGATATTCGCCGGGCTTGCGCGGCTCGGCAGCATATCCCGCGCCCGCCGCCAGCATCAGCGCCAGCGCACCCGCGATCCATTTTCTCATGGCACTCCCCCTTCTGCTTTTGCCGGAGCATGGGGGAATTCGCGCGGGGCGACAACGGTCCCCGCGCCCTTGCAAACGTCAGCGGCCGCGGCGGCGCGACAGTTTCTCGGCCAGGATCTTGTCCACGCGTCGTCCGTCCATGTCCAGGACCTCGAAGCGCCAGCCCTGGGCGTCGAAGCGGTCGCCCACTTCCGGCAGGCGGCCGAAGCCCTGCACCACGAAACCGGCGGCGGTGTGGGACTGGTTGCCGTCCGCCACCTCGATGCCGGTGAGCTCGCGCAATTCGTCCAGCGGCATCCAGCCCGAGATCAGGAGCGAGCCGTCCTCGCGCCGGACAAAGGCGGGCTCGGGCGCGGCATGCTCGTCGGCGAACTCGCCCACGATGGAGCCCAGTATGTCGGCGGTCGTCACCAGGCCGCGGAAATGGCCATACTCGTCATGCACCAGTCCGACATGGATGGGCGAATCGCGCAAGGCCAGGATCACGTCGCGCGCATCGGCGCTGTCGGGAATCACCGGCGCCTGGCGCACATAGTCGCGGACATTCGGCACCTCGCCCGCCAGATAGGCGTCGAGCAGTTCCTTGGCCTGCACCACGCCCACCACCTCATCCAGGTCGCGGTCATAGACCGGCAGGCGCGAATGGGTGCTTTTGAGGAGGGCGGCGCGGATCGCCGCGTCATCGTCATGCAGGTTGATCGCGTCCACGTCATGGCGCGGCGTCATCACCACCTTGACGCTGCGGTCACCCAGGCGCAGCACCCCGGCGATCATCTCCTTCTCGCCCGGCTCCAGCACGCCGGAGCTTTCGGCCTCGGCCACCAGCGCCTTGATTTCCTCCTCGGTGACGCGCTCCTCGCGCGCCGCCTTCTGGCCCAGCAGTTTCAGCACCATCTGCCCCGAGGTGTCGAGCAGCCACACCATCGGCGCCGTCGCCTTCGCCACCACCGTCATGGCGGGGGCGATGCGCACCGCCACCCCTTCGGGATTGCGCAACGCGATCTGCTTGGGGACCAGCTCGCCGATGATCAGCGAGGCATAGGTGATCGCCACCACCACCAGGCCCACGCCCAGCGTCTGGGCGATGTCGGGGTCGAGCCCCAGGGCCGCCAGATTGTTGCCCAGGCGCAGGCCCAGCGTGGCGCCGGAAAAGGCGCCCGACAGGATGCCGACCAGGGTGATGCCGATCTGCACGGCGGACAGGAAGCGGCCGGGCTCGGAGGCCAGCGCCAGGGCGCGGCGCGCGCCCACCACATCGCGCTCCACCAGCGTCTTCAGGCGGCTGATGCGCGAAGAGACGATGGCCATTTCCGAAAGAGCAAGAAGGCCGTTGACGACGATGAGGAAAATGACCGCCGACAGTTCGAGGAACAGCATGGGTTCAAGGAAAATCCGTGGAGATTCCCAGCATAGCAAGGAATCGCCCCGGGGCCTAATTCGCGGGTCAGCCCGCGCCCGCCTGTTCCGAAAACGCTTTTCGCGTCAGCCCGCCCGGCGGATCGCCGAAAAACACCGTGACGGATTTCAGCCTGCCATCCTCGAAGGCGTGGCATTCGGCGTTGCGGAAGGTGGCGGTGGGATGCACCGCATTGCCGGTTTCCATGTTGGCGCGATAGACGACCAGCACCTAGCCGCCGTCCCGGGCGATGGCCTCGATGTCGAAGCGGCGATGGTTGGTGTTGTTGGGCCAGCAGCGGCGGAAATAGGCCTCGCGCCCGATGGCGTCGTCGAACGGGCTGGTGAAGGTGAAATCCGCCGCCATGGTATCCTCGATCAGGCGGCGGTCGCCCGTCTCATAGGCGCGGAAATAGGCGCGCACCAGTGCCACCAGATCGGTCATGTCACGCCTCCAGCGTCTTTTCCAGCGCGTCCATCAGCGCGTTGGTACCATGCTCGCGGCTGCCCTTGTCGTCATAGCCGTCGAGATAGTCGCCATATTCGGTGAGGATGAACCGGGTGCCGCCCGCCTCGGGGCGCAGCTCGATGCAGGCCTGGCTGACCGAGATTTTCCGGTCGTCCAGATGCATGGTGTAGCTGTAGATGATGCGCTCATTCTCCACGATGTCGAGATAGACGCAGTCGAAGCTGGAGACCACGCCGCTCTTCTTGAAGCGGCCCGACTCCCGCTCCCGGCCGCCCACGCGGAAATCGAAGCTGCGGCCGCCGACCGGCTCCCACTCATCGCCGCCGCCGAACCAGGCGTCCTTCTTCTTCTGGTCGGCGAAGGCCTGGAAGACGCGCTCGGGCGAGGCTTTCCAGTGGCGGTTGATGGTGAAGCTGGCATGGACGACGGATCGGGGGGTCATGGCGTTTCCTCCTGGGTGGATTCGAGATAGGCGCCCAGCCGGTCCAGCCGGGCTTCCCACTGGCGGCGGCGTTCGCTCACCCATTGCTCGGCCAGCGACAGCGCCTCCGGATTGACGCGGCAGGTGCGGACGCGCCCCTTCTTCTGGCTTGTGACGAGGCCGCTCTCCTCCAGAACCTTCAGGTGCAGCATCACCGCGGGCAGCGACATGGGCAGGGGCGCGGCCAGCTCGCTGACCGTGGCGGGACCGGCCGCCAGCCGCTCGACGATGGCGCGGCGGGTGGGATCGCCCAGGGCGGTGAAGGCGCGGTCCAGCGAATTGTTCATCATTCGCTTAAGTATCCTGCCGCCATCAAATTGTCAAGCGATAACTTAAGTATTTGCTGCTCCCCTCAAAATGCGGGGCTTGCGGCATTATTTAGAGGTTCCCGGTGCGGTATAACCGCCGCGCCCGACCCTGCGAGGTTCCCATGTCCATCCACTCCCCGATCCGCCGTATCACGGTGCCGCAGATCAAGGCGCACAAGGGCCAGGAGCCGGTGGTGGTGCTCACCTGCTATCACGCCCACACCGCCCGGCTGCTCGACAGCCATGTGGACATGATGCTGGTGGGCGACAGCCTGGGCATGGTGATGCACGGGCTGGAGAACACGCTGGGCGTGACACTGGAGATGATGATCTCCCACGGCAAGGCGGTGATGCGCGGCAGCCAGCGCGCGCTGGTCGTGGTGGACATGCCCTTCGGTTCCTATGAGGAATCCCCGGAGGTCGCCTTCCGCAACGCCGCCCGCATCATCCAGGAGACCGGCTGCACCGCCGTGAAGCTGGAAGGCGGCGCCCGCATGGCCGAAACCGTGCGCTATCTCACCCAGCGCGGCATCCCGGTGATGGGCCATATCGGCCTCACCCCCCAGGGCATCCATGTGGCGGGCGGCTTCAAGACCGTGGGCCGCACCCAGGAGGAATGGCCGCAGATCGAGGCGGACGCAAAGGCGCTGGCCGAGGCGGGCGCCTTCGCCATCGTGCTGGAAGGCATGGCCGAGCCCCTGGCGGCCCGGATCACCCGCCAGATCCCCATTCCCACCATCGGCATCGGCGCCTCGGCCGCCTGCGACGGCCAGGTGCTGGTGATGGAGGACATGCTGGGCCTCAACCCCAACCCGCCCAAATTCGTGCGCGAATATGCGCGGCTGGGCCCGGCCATCGAGCAGGCGGTGAAGGCCTATGCGGCGGACGTGCGCTCCCGGGCCTTTCCGGGGGCGGAAAATGTCTACCCCATGAAAAAAGCCCAATAAAAACCACCGGCTAGCGGTTATCCTCACCTCCGGCCGCATTGCGCGGAACGCGCGCGCGGGCTAAGGAAACCGGCCGCCGGGCCGATCCTGGCGGGCGTTCAGCCCACGGGCGTCAGAAGGATACCGCCGTTGAGTGACATCTTCCGCGAGGTTGAAGAGGACGTTCGCCGCGAACGCCTCGAACGTTTCTGGAGGCGCTACGGCGTCTGGGTGGCCGGCGGCGTCGCGCTGATCCTGGCGGGCGTCGGCGGCTGGGTCTATTGGCAGCATCATCAGGCGCAGGAGCGCCTGCGTCTCAGCGAAGCCTTCGCCGCCGCCCAGCGCATCACCGATCCCAAGCAGGCCGCCGGCGCCTTCGCCGAAATCGCCAAGGAGGCCAGCGGCGGCTATGCCCTTCTGGCCCGCATGTCCCAGGCCAACGCGCTCTATGCCACCGGCCAGCTCAAAGCCGCCGTGGACATGTACCGGGAGATCGGAAACGCGGACAAAGGCGAGATCGGCAACGCCGCGCGCCTGCGCGCCGCCTGGATCATCGCCGCCACCGCCTCGCGCAAGGAGCTGGAGGACCTGCTGGCGCCGCTCAACCGCGACGGCAGCGCCTGGCAGCCCATGGCGCGCGAGGTGCTGGCCTTCTCCGATTATCGCGGCGCCAAGATCAAGTCGTCGGCGGACAGCTTCCGCGCCATTTCCGAGGACGCGCGCGCGCCGGAGTCGCTGCGCAACCGCGCCCGCGCCATGGCTCTGTTCCTGGAGAATGGCGCCGGCGCCGATGTCGGCACCGTCCCCGAAACCCCGGCGGCCGCGCCCCCGCCCTTGCCGGGCGCCGCCCAGCCCCTGACCCAGCCAGCGCCCGCGCAATGATCCGCAAGCACGCCACCTGTGCCGCGCTCCTGGCGGCGAGCCTTTTCCTGACCGGCTGCAGCAGCTTCTGGGACGATCTGGGCGACGTCTTCTCGCGCACCAACACCGCCAATCTGCGCGGCATGCGTGTGTCGCTGATCGGCAGCGACGAGGCGGTCAAGACCGATCCGGCCATCGCCGCCATCCCGGTGCTGCTGCCGCCGCCCTATCGCAATCCGGACTGGCCGCAGCCCGGCGGCTATTCCTCCAACGCCATGTACCATCTGGAAGCGCCGGGGCCCTTGCGGCGCGTCTGGGCGCGCCAGGCCGGCAAGGGCAGCGACAGCGACAGCGTCGTGACCGCCAGCCCCGTGGTGGCGGCGGGCCGCATCTATGCGCTGGATTCTGAGGCCCATATCTGGGTGATCCGCATCTCCGACGGCCGGCCGGTCTGGGACAAGCGCCTGGCGCCCAAGACCGGCACCGACATGCCCACCCTGTGGGGGCTTCTGGGCACGCCCAACACCATCAGCCCCAGCGCGGGCATGGGCGGCGGCGTCGCCTTCAATGACGGCAAGCTCTATGTCACCACCGGCTTCGGTGCCCTGATCTGCATGGACGCCGCCAGCGGGCGCGAATTGTGGCGGCGCGAATTCGGCATCCCCATCGTCAATGCCCCGGTGGTGAGCGGCGGGCGCATCTTCCTCTCCACCAACGACAATCACTTCTACGCCCTGGCCGAGGCCGATGGCCGCTCGCTGTGGGAGGCGCAGGGCATCACAGAGCCCGCCAACCTCCTCTCCAGCACCAGCGCGGCGGTGTCGGGCGAGGTGGTGGTGGCGCCCTTCACCTCGGGCGAGCTTTTCGCCTATCGGGTGCAGAACGGCCAGACCGCCTGGAGCGACGTGCTCTCGCGCTCGGGCGCGGTGACGCAGTTGTCGGAGATCGACGCCATCGCCGGGCGGCCGGTGATCGACCGCGACATGGTCTTCGCCATCAGCCAGTCGGGCGTCCTGGCGGGGATCAACTTCTCCACCGGCGACCGGGTCTGGAGCAAGGAAGTGGGCGGCATCCAGACGCCCTGGGTGGCGGGCGACTATGTCTATGTCGTCACCAACAATTCGGAGCTGCTCTGCCTCACCCGCCGCGAAGGCCGCGTGCGCTGGGTGCATCAGTTGCCGCAATATGGCAACCCGGACCGCAAGCGCTATCCCATCCTCTGGGCCGGACCGGTGCTGGTATCGAACAAGCTGATCCTGGTCTCCAACGACGGCTATGCCCAGGCGCTGTCGCCCTATGACGGGCGGCTTCTGGCGCGCATGGAGCTGCCCGCGGGCACCACCATCGCGCCCGTGGTGGCGGACGGCACGGTCTATATCTACACCAGCGACGCGGAAATCGTCGCGCTGCGCTAGAGCTGGCGGTGACGGCGGATGTTCACTCTGGCCATCGTGGGACGGCCCAATGTCGGCAAGTCCCGCCTCGTCAACCGGCTGGCCGGGCGCCATGCCGCCATCGTGCATGACACGCCGGGCGTCACCCGTGACCGCCAGGCCGTCGCGGTGGACTTCGACGGCCTCGCGTTCCGGCTGATCGACACGGCGGGCTTCGAGGAAGCCGCGCCGGGCACCCTGACCGCGCGCATGACCGCCCAGACCCTGGCCGCCATCGAAGAAGCCGACGCCCTGCTCTTCCTCATCGACGCCCGCGACGGTGTGACGGCGGGCGATGCGATCATCGCCCAGACGTTGCGCCGCTCCGGCAAGCCGGTGATCTTCGCCGCCAACAAGTGCGAGGGCCGCACCAGCCTGGAGGATGTCTACAGTTTGGGCTTCGGCGAGCCGATCCGGCTGTCCGCCGAGCATGGCCTGGGCATGGGCGAACTGGCCGAGGCGCTGGAGGAGCATATCCCCCGCAGCGTCCCGCCGGAGGATGAGGAAGAGGCGGAAGAAGACGGCGAAGCCTATGACTGGCGCGACAAGCCGCTGCGCCTGGCGCTGGTGGGGCGGCCCAATGTCGGCAAGTCCAGCCTGTTCAACCTGTTCCTGGGCGCCGAGCGCGCCCTGACCGGGCCGGAAGCGGGACTGACGCGCGACGCCATCACCGCGCCCTGGAATCTCGAAGGCCGCGAAGTGCTGCTGCACGACACGGCGGGCCTGCGCAAGAAGGCGCGGGTGGCGGGCGAGGCGCTGGAGGAGATGAGCGTCGCCTCCACCCTTTCGGCCATCCGCTTCGCCGACTGCGTCATCGTGATGATGGACGCCACCCAGCCCTTCGAGAAGCAGGACCTGACCATCGCCGACCTGATCGCGCGTGAAGGCCGCGCCATCGTCTTCGCCATGAACAAATGGGACCTGGTGGAGGAGAAGGCGGGCGCGATCTCGCGCCTGGCCGGGATGCGCGACCGGCTTCTGCCGCAGGTGGCGGGGGCGCCGCTGGCGGCGGTGTCGGCGAAGACCGGCGAAGGGCTGGAGCGTCTCAAGGCCGCCATCCTCGCCGCCGACGCCGCCTGGAACCGGCGCATCGGCACCAGCACCCTCAACCGCTTCCTGGAAGAGGCGCTGATGCGCCACGCCACGCCCGCCGTGTCGGGGCGGCGGGTGCGCATCCGCTACATGACCCAGGCCAAGACCCGCCCGCCCAGCTTCGCCCTGTTCGGCACCCAGCTCGACGCCCTGCCCGAAGCCTATCTGCGCTATCTGCAGAACGGGCTGCGCGAGGCGTTCGACCTCAAGGGCACGCCCCTGCGCTTCATCACGCGCAACACGCGCAATCCCTACGATCCCAAGTGACTGCTCAGGACCGGTAGTCGAACAATTGCCCGTTGGCGGTGTTGGCGGGCGACAGCAGCGCCACGATCTGCGGCGCCACCGCTTCCGGCGGCTTGATTGTCTCGGGGTCCTCGCCCGGCATCGCCTTGCGGCGCATCGTGGTGCGGGTGGGCCCGGGATTGAACAGGTTCACCTTGACCTTGCCGCCCTCGCACTCGGCGGCATAGGTGAGGGCCAGGGACTCCAGCGCCGCCTTGCTCATGGCATAGCCGCCCCAGAAGGGCGCGGGCCTGCGCGCCTTGCCGGTGGTGACGAACAGCGCCCGCCCCGCCTCGGACTGGCGCAGCAGCGCGTCCATGGAGCGGATCAGCCGGTAATTGGCGGTGACGTTGACTTCGATCAGCTCGGCGAACAGCTTGGGCTCAAGATGCGCCACCGGCGTCAGCGCCCCCAGGATGCCCGCATTGCCCAGCAGCGCGTCCAGCCGGCCCCAGCGCTCGAAGATGGAGGCGCCCAGCCGGTCGATGGCGTCGCCATCCTTGAGGCTGAACGGCGCCAGCGTGGCGCTGCCGCCGGCTTTGCGGATCTCGTCGTCGGTTTCCTCCAGCCCGCCCACCGTGCGGGCGGCGCAGATCACATGCGCGCCCGCGCGCGCCAGTTCGATGGCGGCGGCGCGGCCGATGCCGCGCGAGGCGCCGGTCACCAGCGCGATCTTGTTTTCGAGAGGCTTTGTCATGGTGGTCTTTCAGGCTCTTGTCATGCCCGCGAAGGCGGGCATCCAGAGAAACAGGCGCGGGCATCGGGGGCAAGCCGCAATTCCCGCCTGCACGGGAATGCCGCAGGCGGTCAGGCCACGCTGGCCAGGAGCGAAAGCTGCCGCGTCTTGGTGCCGCCGCTGAGGTCGGTGAGCGCGATGGGATAGTCGCCGGAGAAGCAGGCGTCGCAGAAGCGCGGGGCGCTGACCTTGCGCTCGGCCTCGCCCATGGCGCGATAGAGCCCGTTCATCGAAATGAAGGCCAGGCTGTCGGCGCCGACGAATATGCGCATCGCCTCCACATCCATCTTGTGGGCCAGGAGGTCATCGGTGTTGGGCGTGTCCACGCCATAGAAGCAGGAATGGGTGGTGGGCGGCGAGGCGACGCGGAAATGCACTTCCGTCGCCCCGGCGTCGCGCACCATCTCCACGATCTTCTTGGAGGTGGTGCCGCGCACGATGGAATCGTCCACCAGCACCACCCGCTTGCCCTTGAGCTTGGCGCGGTTGGGGCTGTGCTTCAGCCGCACGCCCAGATGGCGGATATGATCCGAAGGCTCGATGAAGGTGCGCCCGACATAATGGTTGCGCACGATACCCAGCTCGAAGGGGATGTTCGCGGCGGTGGCATAGCCCAGCGCCGCGGGCACGCCCGAATCCGGCACCGGAACCACCATGTCGGCGGCGGCGGGGGCCTCGGCGGCCAGCACCTGGCCGATGGCCTTGCGCGCCTCATAGACGCTGCGGCCTTCGACGATGGAATCGGGGCGGGCGAAATAGATATATTCGAAGACGCAGAAGCGGCCCTGCTGCCTCTTGAAGGGGAAGTGGCTCTCGATGCCGTCGGCGCTGATCACCACCAGCTCGCC
>Ga0182741_1005909_pt1 | contig 11021 bp, 10 predicted proteins | sample eDN5th37CBELigOP_FD_128874 | JGI IMG/M metagenome (GOLD analysis project Ga0182741, IMG submission 128874) | Enriched Organic Plus compost microbial communities from Emeryville, California, USA - eDNA 5th pass 37_C BE-Lig OP (version 2) (version 2) ...
CGACCGACTTCCTCGAGGACGTGCTGCTGCGCACGGCCGGCCCGGACGTCTACGACCAGTGGGTCAACCACGAGATCCCCTTCAACGACCCGCAGGTCGTCGAGGCGCTCGACACCGCCGGTGAGATCCTGCAGAACCCCGACTACGTCAACGGCGGCATCGGCGACCCGCGCTCGATCGCGACGACGGCGTGGGCGGACGCCGGTCTGCAGGTGCTCGAGGGCAACTGCTTCATGTTCCGCGGCGCCTCGTTCTTCGAGGCGCAGCTGCCGGAGGGCACCGAGGTCGGCCCCGACGGCGACATCTTCGCCTTCTACCTGCCCTCGCTGTCCGCGGACGAGCAGCCGCTGCTCGTCGGTGGTGACCTGCTCGCCGCGTTCAACGACGAGGAGGCCACGATGGCGGTCATGGAGTACATGGCCTCGCCGGAGTGGGCGAACAGCCGCGTCAGCCTGGGCGGCGTGACCAGCCCGAACCAGAACGTCGACCCGGCCAACGCCTCGTCCGACATCCTGCGGCTCACGCTGGAGCTCATGCAGGACGCCGACGCGGTGGCACGCTTCGACGGCTCCGACATGATGCCGTCCGAGGTCGGCGCGGGTTCCTTCTGGACCGCGATGACCCAGTGGATCGACGGTGGCGTCGACACCGAGCAGGCGCTGACCGACGTCGAGAACAGCTGGAGCTGATCTCGCCCGACACACGACTGGGGTGCGGCACGATGTGTCGCACCCCAGCCGTGTCCCTGGGTACCTGAGAGGAGGACCTCGTGGGATTCTTGCTGAACACCCGGGTGGGGCAGCTGATCGTCGCGGTCGTGCTGTTCGCCGCGGTGGTGGCGGCGCTGCTGCTCATCGCGAAGGCCGCCGACGGCGTGCGGGAGCGGGTGCGCCGCCCCGCGATGGTGGCGATCTTCGCCGGTCCCGCGCTGCTGCTGCTGGCGCTGGGCCTGATCTACCCGTTCTTCCGCACCGTGTGGATGTCGTTCATGGACGCGCGGTCGCAGAGCTACGTCGGCTTCGCGAACTACGTCGACGCGCTGACGGTGCCGTCGAACCTCATCGGCTTCCGCAACACGTTCCTGTGGGTGATCCTCACCCCGCTGCTCTCGACGGGGATCGGGCTGGTCTACGCCGTCCTCATCGACAAGTCGCGGTTCGAGAAGGTCGCCAAGGCGATGCTGTTCCTGCCGATGGCGATCTCGTTCGTCGGTGCGGGCATCATCTGGAAGTTCGTCTACGAGTACAAGGGCGCCGGGCAGCAGCAGATCGGTGCCCTCAACGCGGTGATCGACGCCCTAGGGCTGGAGCCGGTGCGGTTCCTGCAGGACGCCCCGGCGAACACGATCTTCCTCATCCTCGTGCTCGTCTGGATCGAGGCCGGGTTCGCGATGGTGATCCTGTCCGCCTCGATCAAGGCGGTGCCCGAGGACATCATCGAGGCTGCGCGGCTCGACGGCGCGTCCCCGTGGCAGCTGTTCTGGCGGATCACGATCCCGAGCATCCGGCCCTCGCTGGTCGTGGTGCTGACGACGATCTCGATCGCCACCCTGAAGATCTTCGACATCACCCGCACGATGACCGGTGCGAAGTTCGACACCCAGGTGCTGGCGAACCTCATGTACGACCAGTCGTTCACCTTCGGCAACAACGGCCTCGGCTCCGCCATGGCCGTGTTCATCTTCCTGCTGGTGGTGCCGCTGGTCATCTTCAACATCCGGCAGATGGCCAAGAACCGGGAGGTGCGGGGATGACCGCCGCCGTCACCGACGTCGACTCCTCGACGCAGGCCGCCGACGCCGCGATGGGGGGCGGTCCGCGCGGCAGCGCGGCGACGTCCGCCCGCCGGATGCTCGGCAACCGCATCGGCAGCGCGATCGCGCTCGTCATCGCGGTGCTGTGGACCGTCCCCACGTTCGGGTTGTTCCTCAGCTCGCTGCGCCCGGAGCGTCAGATCAAGGGCACCGGCTGGTGGACGATCTTCGCCAACCCGGGCCTCACGCTGGAGAACTACGAGCAGGTGCTCGGCGGGTCCTCGTCGACGAACCTGTCGCAGTACTTCATGAACTCGTTGGTGATCTGCATCCCGGCGACGCTGCTTCCGCTGGCGCTGGCGATCATGGCGGCCTACGCGTTCTCGGTGCTGGAGTGGCGGGGCCGCGACGTCGTGTTCGTCGGCGTGTTCGCGCTCCAGATCGTGCCGCTGCAGATGGCGCTGATCCCGCTGCTGCGGTTCTTCAACGACACCGGTGCCGGCAGCGTGCTGCTGTACCTGCCGCTGTGGATCGCGCACACGATCTTCGCGCTGCCGCTGGCGATCTTCCTGCTGCACAACTTCATGTCCGAGGTGCCGCGAGACCTCGTCGAGGCCGCCCGGATCGACGGCGCGGGGCACGTCGCGGTGTTCTTCAGGATCATGCTGCCGCTGATGATGCCCGCGATCGCGAGCTTCGCGATCTTCCAGTTCCTGTGGGTGTGGAACGACCTGCTGGTCGGCCTCACCTTCTCGGGCGGGCAGCGGCTGATCCAGCCGCTGACGGCGGCGCTCGCGGCGCTCACCGGTGACCGCGGGCAGGACTGGCACCTGCTGACGGCGGGGGCGTTCGTCTCGATCGTCATCCCGCTGGTCGTGTTCTTCTCGCTGCAGCGCTACTTCGTGCGAGGGCTGCTGGCGGGCTCGGTCAAGGGCTGAGCCACCGGGCGGCGGGCCCGGGGCCGGTCAGAGGTACTGACCGGTCCCGTGGTCCGGCTCCGGCATCACGGGGTGCCGCTGCGCCGGCCCCGGCTGGCCGGGTGCGACACCGGGCGGCAGCGCCCGGCGCATCTCGAGCAGCTGGTTCTGCGCCGCCATCTGCTGGGCGACCAGCGCCGTCTGGATGCCGTGGAACAGGCCCTCGAGCCACCCGACCAGCTGGGCCTGCGCGATGCGGAGCTCGGCGTCGGACGGCGCCGCGTCGTCGCTGAACGGCAGCGTGATGCGGTGCAGCTCCTCGACGAGCTCGGGGGAGAGGCCGGACTCGAGCTCGTGGAGCGACCGCTCGTGCACCTCCGCCAGCCGCTCGCGGGCGGCCTCGTCCAGCGGCGCGGAGCGCACCTCCTCGAGCAGCTGCTTGATCATCATGCCCAGCCGCATCACCTTGGCGGGCTCCTCGACGGACTTCGTCGGGTCGTTGTTCGAGTCGTGGATGCCGATGCGGTCCGCACCCGCGACGACGATCCGCTGGCGAGCGCCGTCGTCGCCGGCCCCTGCGTCGGTCGTGCCGCCGGCGCCCTCGGACGTGCCCGGCTGCGGTTCCGGCGTCTCGGCTGTCTCGCTGCGTTCGGTCATGACCCCATCTTGCCAAGGACGACCGACGCGTCCCGGTCATGGGGGAGGGTCGTGCAGGTCCTAGGCTCGGCCGCATGAGATGGCTGGGAACACCCGCGCACGCACGGTGGCTCGAGCGGGAGGCGGACGCGTTGCTGGCGTTCGCGGCCGGCTCGGTGGTCGACGAGGGCTTCGGCTACCTCGACGCCGAGGGCGAGGTCGTGCCCGACGAGGGCGTGCACCTGTGGGTGACCTGCCGGATGATCCACGCGTTCTCGCTCGGCGTGCTGCTCGGCCGCCCGGGCGCGGCGTCGATGGTCGACCACGGGCTCGCGGCGCTCGCCGGCCCGCTCGCCGACGCCGAGCACGGCGGCTGGTACGCCCAGGTCGGCCCGCACGGCCCGATCGACGACCGCAAGGCCGCGTACGCCCACGCGTTCGTGGTCCTCGCGACCTCGAGCGCGACCGCGGCGGGCCGCCCGGGTGCGCGGGAGGCGCTGGACCGTGCGCTCGAGGTGTCGCTGCGGTACTTCTGGGACGACGAGGCCGGCATGGTCGTGGAGTCCTGGGACGCGGGCTTCACCGAGCTCGAGCCCTATCGTGGCGTCAACGCCAACATGCACACGGTCGAGGCGTACCTCGCGGCCGCCGACGTCACCGGCGACGACGCCTGGCTGGACCGGGCGCTGCGCATCGCGCAGCGGGTCGTCGTCGACCTCGCGCCGCAGCACGCCTGGCGCATCCCCGAGCACTTCGACGAGGCGTGGCAGCCGCTGCTCGACTACAACGCCGACTCGCCCGCCGACCCGTTCCGGCCCGCCGGCGCCACGATCGGCCACTGGCTCGAGTGGTCCCGGCTGGCGCTGCACGTCGTCGCAGCGCTGGAGGCGCGCGGCCGCGCCGTCCCCGAGGGGCTCGAGACCGGCGCGCGGTCGCTGTTCGAGGCCGCCGTCGAGGAGGGGTGGTCGGTCGACGGCGACGACGGCTTCGTCTACACGGTCACCTTCGAGGGTGCTCCGCTCGTGCGCGAGCGCATGCACTGGGTCGTCACCGAGGCGATCGGCGCGGCCGCCGCGCTGGGCCGGCACACCGGCGAGGAGACCTACGACGCCTGGTACCGGCTGTGGTGGGAGTACGCCGCGCAGCACCTCGTCGACGAGGAGCACGGTTCCTGGGTGCACGAGCTGTCGCCGTCCAACGAGCCGAGCGGGACCGTCTGGGAGGGCAAGCCCGACATCTACCACGCGATCCAGGCGACCCTCGTACCTCGCCTGCCGCTGGCGCCGTCGCTCGCCTCGGCGCTCGCGCAGGGCCTGCTCGACACCTGACCGGCGCGCCGGGCGCCGTCCCGGCCCGGGACGACCCGGCGCCCCCTACGATGACCGGTGGTGCACGACCATCGATCTGGAGGTGGCCGGATGGCGCTGCAGGACAGTCCCTTGGTGGCGTCGGTGAGGGACCTGGGGGTCCAGTTCGCCGACAACGACGTCGACATCACCGGGCAGGACGCGGTGAGCTCGGTGGAGCTCGACGACGACACGACGTTCTGGATCTTCGGCGACACGATCGAGGGGCCGTTCGACTCGATCCGCGGCTTCGAGCTCACCGAGGTGCTGTCGAACACCGGCGCGGTGGTGCCGCTGCAGGACATCTCCGACGGCGTGCGCGAGTTCCGCTACATCACCGACGACACGGGCACGCGGGCGCGGCAGCTCATCGAGTTCGAGCCACCGGAGCACAAGTCGCGGCAGCGGCTGTGGGCGATCCACGGCGCGCAGGTCGACGGGCAGCTGTACCTCTACTACCACCGCATCACGATGGACCCCGAGGTCGACGTCTTCGAGACGTTCCAGCTCGACGGCATGGGGGTCGCGCGGGCGGGCCGGGACTGGCGCTTCGAGCGGCTGCGCGCGCCCGATGGCACCTACGAGTGGTGGAAGGGCGACGAGCCCGGCTTCGGCGTCTGGGTGCAGCGGCACGGCGAGCACCTCTACCTGTGGGGCTCGATCCAGCCGGAGGAGAAGTCGTTCGGCGACATGTACCTCGCGCGGGTCCGACCGGAGTCGATCGAGGACCTCTCCGCCTACGAGTACCTCGTCGAGGCCCCGACGCTCGAGCGCCCCGACGTGCAGCCGCGCTGGTCGAGCACGTTCACGCCGACCGCGTGCCTGTTCTCCGACGTCCCGAACGAGATGTCGTCCTCGTGGAACGAGCACCTCGGGATGTTCATCTCGCTGACGACGTTCCAGCGCGACAACGTGCTGGTGATCCGCACGGCGCCGGAGCTGACCGGCCCGTGGAGCGAGCCGCAGGTGGTCTACCGGCCCGAGCGCACCCGCCCGGAGTCGCTGTACAACGCGGGCAAGGAGCACCCGGAGTTCGCGCGCGAGAACGGCAAGGTCACGTACATGACCTTCATCGACTCCTCGGTGTACCGGCCGCACCTGATCGAGATCACGTTCGCATGACCGCCTGACGCCGGCGCGACGGCGGCCCGGGTCGCCGTCGCGCGGGTCACGCGTCGGAGAACGCGGCGAGCAGGCGCTCGACGGCGTCGCGGTCGCCCTCGACCTGTGCGCCGTCGCCCTCGGGCGGCAGGCCGTGGAGGTCGTACAGCATCCCGGCGAGCGCCGTCGACCTGACCTGGCGCTCGTGGAGGAGCGCGACGACGATGGCACGCATGCGGAGGGCGCCATGACCGACCCGTTCACCGCGAACGTCGCCGACACGATCGGTGACCAGCGCGTCGGCCGCCGGCTGCCTCGGTTCCTGCAGCCCTTCCGGACGCGGGCGTACCGCCGGCTCGCGGTCGCGCTGGTGCTGTCCTCGTTCGCGAGCGGCGTGTGGATCGTGGCGCTGGTCTGGGAGGTCATCGGCATCGGCGGCAGCGAGGCCGACGTCTCGATGGTCGCGACGGCGTCCGCCGGCGGTCTGCTGATCCCCGCACTGCTGGCCGGTGTCGTGGCGGACCGGGTGCCGCAGAAGCTGATCCTGCTGGGCGTCGCCACCGTCGAGCTGCTCGGCATGGCGCTCGTGGCCACGCTCGCGCTCAACGGCCTCACGCAGGTGTGGCACCTGATGGCGGTCTCGTTCGCGACCGGTGTCGGGATGGCGTTCTACTACCCGGCCTACTCGGCCTGGCTGCCGGCGCTGGTGCCCGAGCAGGACCTCATGGCGGTCAACGGCTTCGAGGGCATGGTGCGGCCCGCGATCGGTCAGGCGTTCGGCCCGGCGGTCGCAGGTGCCGCGATCGCCGCGATGTCGCCCGGCGGAGCGGCCGCGATCGCGGCGGGCTCGGCCGCGCTCGCGCTGCTGGCGTTGCTGACGGTGCCGCTCACCCCGGTCCGTCGGGACCGGGCGGCCGACGAGGCGGGGACGCGCGCCGTCGCGCGGGCGTGGGCCGACGTCCGTGAGGGCTTCTCCTACATGGTCCGCACGCCCTGGCTGCTCGCGACGCTGCTGTTCGCCTCCGGGATGATGCTCGTGGTCATGGGCCCGCTCGAGGTGCTGACTCCGTTCCTCATCAAGGACGAGCTCGGCGGCGACGCCTCGAACCACGCGAACGTGCTCGCCGCGTTCGGGATCGGCGGCGCGGTGGCGTCGTTCGTCATGGGGTCGCTGCGGATGCCGCGCCGCTACCTCACGGTGATGAACCTGCTGTGGGGTGTGGCGTGCCTGCCGTTCGTGGCGTACGCGTTCGCGTCCCAGATGTGGGTGCTCGTGGTCGCGGGCTTCGTGCTCGGCGGCGCGTTCAGCGCCCCGATGGTCATCTGGGGCACGCTGCTGCAGCGGCGGGTGCCGCCCGCGCTGCTCGGGCGGGTCGCCTCGCTCGACTTCTTCGTCTCGGCCTCGCTGATGCCGGTGTCGATGGCGCTGGCCGCGCCGGTCGCCAACGCGATCGGTCTGCGCACCGCCTTCCTGGTGGCCGGCCTGGTCCCCGTGGTACTGGCGGTCGTCGCGATCGTCGCCGCGAAGCTGCCCGCCGACGAGATCGCGCACCCGCTCCGCGACGAGGAGGCGGGCGAGGAGGCCGGGCCGTCAGACGAGCCCGTGCTCGACGTCGAGGCCGAGGGCGCCGGCGCCTGACGCCGTCGGGACCGGGCGAGCAGAGCGTTCAGGGGAGGAGCAGGACCTTCCCGAACACCTCGCCGTCGGCCATCATGCGGTGCGCCTCGGCGGCCTCGACCAGCGGCAGCCGGTCCTGGACGACGGGGCGCACCTCGCCGCGGTCGAGGTAGCGCCAGGCGCGCTCGCAGAGGTCGGCGACGATCGCTGCCTTCTCCTCCGGCGGGCGGCGGCGCAGCACGGTGCCGTGGATGCTCAACCAGCGGGAGAGCACGCGGGACAGGTCGAGCTCGCCGGTGGTGCCCTTCTGCATGCCGATGACGACGAGGCGGCCGTGCGGGGCGAGCGCGCGCAGGTTGCGGTCGAGGTACTTGGCGCCGACGACGTCGAGCACCACGTCGACGCCGCGCTCGCCGGTGGCCTCGCGCGCCCGCTCGACGAAGTCCTCGCTGCGGTGGTCGATGCCGTAGGCGCCGAGCGCCTCGCAGCGGGCGACGCGCGCGGGGCCGCCCGCGGTGGTGAGCACGACCGCGCCGGTGGCGCGCAGCAGCTGGATCGCGGTCGTGCCGATGCCGCCGGAGCCGCCGTGCACGAGGACGGTGCGGCCGGTGTTGTCGGTGGCGGACAGGCCGGCGACGTGCACGAGGTTCGACCACACGGTCGCCATCGCCTCGGGAAGCGCGGCGGCGTCGACGAGCGAGACGCCGTCGGGCACGCGGAGCAGGGTGTCGGCGCGCGCGATCGCGTGGCTGGCGTAGCCGCCGCCGTCGAGCAGCGCGCACACCTCGTCGCCGACTCCCCAGCCGTCGACGCCCTCACCGAGGGCCGCGATGCGGCCGGAGACCTCGAGACCGGGGTGCTCGGCCGCACCGGGCGGCGGCGGGTGCAGCCCCTGGAGCTGGAGCAGGTCGGCGCGGTTGACGCCGGCCGCCGCGACCTCGACCAGCACCTCTCCCGGCCCGGGCTCGGGCGTGGGCAGGTCGGCCGGCGCGAGGCCGCCGTCGGGAGTGATGACCATCGCGCGCATGGTGACCAGCGTAGGCGGGCCGGGTCAGGTCCGCCCGGCCGTGCGGGCCCGCCACCCTGCCCGGACCGGGGGCTCCCCGACGACCGGTTGGTAGCCGTCGAGGTCCCACTCCAGGGTGCCCTCGCCGCCGGTGAGGTCGGGCAGCTGGTGCTGGAGCGCGTGCAGCCGGGCGGCGACCAGCCGAGCCTCCAGCCGGGCGAGCCCGCCCGCGCTCGTCTGGCGGGTGATGCCCGCGCCCCAGCGGGCCAGCAGCCGGTTGAGCGTGGGGGCGTCGGCGAGCGGGACCTCGAGCCGGATCCGCAGCACCGGCTCGCACACCCGGGTGCCGGCTCGGTCCAGCGCCTCGCGGGCGACCAGCGGCGTGACGTTGCGGTAGTCGGAGGCGGTGCTCGTGGGCCCGCGGCGCGACGGCGGCCCGTCGGCCACGCTGTAGGCGGCCTCGACCAGCGTGACGACGCAGTCGGTGACCGTCCACCCGTACCGCCCGTGCGCGAGCTCCTGCCGCACGTGGCGCTCGATCGTCGCGACGAACGTCTCGGCGCTCTTGTACAGGTACAGCGGCATGTCGCGCGCCGGCACCTGCGAGACGAACCGCAGCCCCGAGCCCGGCGGGGCGGGCTCCAGACGCAGCCCGATCGTCGCTTGGTACGGGTTCTCCTCGGTGTTGAGGCGCAGCACCGCCTCGCCCGCCCGCCCGGCGCGGCCGCTCGACGTGGAGCACGCCCGCCTCGGAGAACGCGACGTCGATGCCGTGCTCCTCGGCCAGGGTCGTCGCGAGCACCTCCTGCTGGACGCGGCCGTAGAGGGAGACGGTCGGCCGACCGTCGTCGTCGACCCGCGCGGCGATCAGCGGGTCGGAGTCGGCGAGCTGGAGCAGGGCGGCGCGCAGCGCGGGCCGCTGGGCCGGCCGCACGGCCTCGACCGACGCCTCCAGGGTGGGCGGGGCGAACACCGCGGTGGTCGTGCGCCGGTGGGGGCCGAAGGTGTCGCCGACCCGCACGGCGGCGAGGCCGTGCAGCCGCCCGATCTGGCCCGCGGTGACCGCGGGGGTTCGCACCCAGGCGCCGCCGTCGAAGGTCTCGGTGGCTGCGATCGTGGCGTGACGCCCCTCGCCGAGGACGATGCGGTCCCGCGGCCGCACGGCGCCGCCGAACATCCGGACGTAGGCGATCTTCTCACCCGCGCCGCCCCGCTCGATCTTGAAGACCGTGCCCGACGGCGGCCCCTCCGTCGCGGGTGAGATCGCCGGGAGGTAGGTCACGATCCCGGTCATCAGCTCCGCGACGCCGGCGCCGGTCGCGGCCGAGCCCGCGTACACCGGGTGCAGCACGCCGGCGCGGGTCTGCGCGATCGCGACCCGCTGGAGGTCGGCTGCGCTGCGCTCGCGGCCCTCGACGTAGGCCGCGAGCACGCCGTCGTCGTGCTCGGCGAGCACGAGCGTCTCGCGCTCCTGGAAGGCGGGGTCCTCGCGCGCGAAGCCGGCGAAGGACGCTGCGGCCGAGCCCAGCCCGACCGGTGCGCCGGTGACGAGCACGTCGGGCGTGAGGCGGCTGCGGACCTGCTCGAGGACGCGGGCGACGTCGGCGCCCGCGCGGTCGATCTTGTTGACGAACAGCAGGGTGGGGATCCGCTGGCGCTGGAGCGCGCGCATGAGGATCCGGGTCTGGGGCTGCACCCCCTCGACGGCCGAGAGGACCAGAACCGCGCCGTCGAGCACCCCGAGCGCGCGCTCGACCTCGGCGATGAAGTCCGGGTGGCCGGGGGTGTCGACGACGTTGACGGTGATGTCGTCGACCTGCAGCGCGACGACGGCGGCCTTGACGGTGATGCCGCGCCGTCGTTCGACGGCGAGGCTGTCGGTGCGGGTGGTGCCGGAGTCGACCGAGCCGGGCTGGTCGATGACCCCTGCGAGGTGCAGGAGCCGCTCGGTCAGGGTGGTCTTACCGGCGTCGACGTGGGCGAGGATGCCCAGATTGAGCGACCGTGCGGGCACGCGTGATCCCTTCGAGGTGGCGGAGCGGGACGAGGGCGTGCGTCGCTCGCATCGCTGTTCCTCCAGTCGGGATCGGGTGCGGGATCGGGAGCCGGGTCCGCGTGCTGGGTCCGGTGGTCGGCGACGCTACCCACCGGGTGCGCGCGGGAGCCACGGGATTTCCCGCGGTCCGCAGCCCGACGCGGGTGCGCCACAATGGGTGCCGCCCGGCCTCGGCCGGGTACGGAGGGTTGACAGAGCGGCCGAATGTGGCGGTCTTGAAAACCGCTGAGGGAAACCTCCGGGGGTTCGAATCCCCCACCCTCCGCCGAGGAGGCGCGCCGGTCACAGGGTGCGGCCGGGCGCGCACCGGCCCAGGTGCGGTACAGCGGCCCCACCGCCAGCCACCAGGCGCCGAGCTCGTACCGGGGTGCCCAACTCGTACGGTGCACGCTACGAGCTGGGCGCTGGCGTACGAGCTCGCCCACCCGGACCACAGGGGCAGGGCCGAGGGCAGGTGGGGGCCAGGGGACCAGCCCATGCGGTCCCGGTGCCGAGTTCGTGCGTCCGTGCCGAGCTCGAGCCGGGCCCGGCACGAACTCGGCACGACCGCACGAACTCGGCGAGGACAGGGGACCGGTGCGCGCACCG
>Ga0182741_1005913_pt1 | contig 11014 bp, 11 predicted proteins | sample eDN5th37CBELigOP_FD_128874 | JGI IMG/M metagenome (GOLD analysis project Ga0182741, IMG submission 128874) | Enriched Organic Plus compost microbial communities from Emeryville, California, USA - eDNA 5th pass 37_C BE-Lig OP (version 2) (version 2) ...
ATGCGACCGCGAATGAGGCGCGACCTTTCGAACCCGCCCCCGAACTTGGCGAATTGATAGCTTTTGGGATCAATGGGCTGCATCGCACTCTCGACGAGATGTAGTGTTTCTTCATCGATTTCAATCTCATTGACATCAAGAAGTGCACCAGGTTCGCGTTTGATTGCTGGTGTGGTCTGCTCTTGTTTGACAGGCATGTCGAACTCCGACTTGAAGCCTCGCGCATGTGCGCTCTGAAACTGTGCAGATGCCAAAATTGCTCGGCTCACTCGATCCGCATGACGAAAATAGACTTGTGCTTGCTTGCGGAAGTCTGACATCATGTAACGGAACTTTGTCTTTTGGAATTCCTCGAACTCAGTGTAGGCATCTGGTCCTGCGACACCTGCAGCCTCCGCTTCCCGCCGAGTAGCGCGGCGCTTTTTGTCAAACTTTTCATCAAGCAAGAATTGGTAGACATTGAGTGGGACTTGCGGCGCTGTGCTTGTTGCCGTTTGCTCGTTCGTACTTCCACTGGTCGTCACGGCGGGAGACGACGCGCCATCAGTCATTTCATCCTGAGGCAACAGCAAGGTACGGTTCGTTCCTGCAGCAAGGGCTACCTCCAGTGAAGGGCGATATGACGCTACGACCCTGCCCTTATGCTCGCGCTGGGCATATGGAGCCGTAGTGGGCGAGTGACGTAATGCAGATCGTGGAACCTCCAATCGCACACGACCTCCAGTAGGTGAGGTGCTCTCGAACAAACGATCTAAGGTATAGTCCTCGTCTCCTGGCGCATGTGGAGAGACAGTTGTGGTCTGATACTGATCGTAGTTACGCTTGCGGGCTGCTGATGTGTCGGGCGAATCGAAGGCTGAGAGTTCATAACGAGAAAACGAGTCACGACCTCCCGTGCCTGGAAGTTCAGACTTGATCGCAGACTGAGGTACTGAGACATTGAGAATCTCCTCTAGACTCTCAAAGGGTGAGTCAGCCACTATACCCGTGCCGGAGAGTCTGCTTTGGACGCGTGTCGAGGTAGGTGTGACGAATGGGTTGCCGCTCGTCGTCGAACTGCTCCCGCTGGTCATAAAGGCGCTTTTGGCCCGCTTACTGGCTTCTTGCTCGAAGCGTTCCTCCACGAGTTTGAGGTGGTCCTCGGCGACCTGCCTCGGGGCATTTATGACGAGCAGCTGGATGATGAAGTCGTCTGGGGTTTTGTCGAATCGACGCAGCAGTGCTTGGGCCTGCTCTTCCACAGCCTTGTTGGCGAAGGTTTTACCGTCATCCTGGAGCGCTCGTTTGAGCTTCTTGGCCAGGTCGTTCGCTGGAGTGTACATGGCGTGCTGAGACGACTTGGCTCGGTTGTTGGTATTATGTCTGTGTCACCGGTGGCAATGTGACGGTAACTGGTCTCCTCGTGCAGCAGGCTTCCTGGAAGACTTTCCTTGAGATGTGCGAATCGCTTAGGCTCGGTCCGAAAGCGAGTCGCAACGTGGAGAATACCGATAAAAACCCGCGTGCGGCGCTCCACGCAATGATGTTTCACTTGACTCGCTACCTCGTATCTGCAAACAGGGAGTAAGCAGAAGCGAAGCACGGAGCGAAGCAAGATCTGCAGTAAGTGAGAGGTATATTGAGAGTGTTTAAAAATAAAACTCCTGATCCAAGCAGATGCATGCATCGGCTAGTAAAGCATGTGATTAACAGTCCTAATGCAGTCGTGTTACCTATAAAAGCACACTCGAAAACAACGTTGCTCTAGGCCTGAAATCCAAACTCCATCCACCCCACCCGGTCGACCGGTTTTGGCGGGAAATAGACAGGGGCCATGTTTCGGCGTCACGGCGTGGTGTGAGACACAGATAGGCTTAGGGGATAATTGCGCCATGTATGATATGCCCTCGTGGCCATCCCCCCGTGTTGTGCTTCCATCGCAGCTGGATGTGATTCCGATACCGGGTGACCCGAGAATGACAGACAGACAGACAGACGCCAATGAACATCACTTCGTGACTTGTATATTAAGAAGATGTTGATAAATGAAATGGCATTGAGATAACTATACATTACAATACAATAAAAGCGAGGCTTGACTGTACAAACTGTTGGCGGTAAGAGTGTTTGAGTTCAGCGAAGATGAAGGACTTGTTCACGGTTCGCTCCTCAAGAGACCTTCTTGTCTTGGTTTTACAATCCTCACAGCTCACTGCGATCGCTGCCTGGGATGACACCGGAGTTACGGTGCGATGCGCCGCGCTTTCGGAACTCTTCACGGATCATGCGCTTCACCGTCTCTTCGTTGATGTAAGGCGGCAGCGACCCGAAATCGAGAGCGCTCGCCATGAGCCGCTCCTGCGTCCGCCGACTCATCAGAATGGCTGTGTCGTGGATTGAGTCGAAGTGCCTGGGGTCCACGTCACGCGTTTCTGTGAAGAAATCGGACTCGCGGAACTTGGGGAGCTGCGGAGGAGGTCCTCCCAGGTTTGCGTTGGTTTGGAAGTACGGGTCGAGGCTGAGGTGGGTTGCCTTCAAGTAACACGCATTCGCCAGAACAGTTTTGCCTTCGTAATAAAGCCGGTTGGCGTAGCGTCTATACGGTAAAGAGAAGGTGAGTAGAGCGATTGCTCTCGAAGGTTAGGCTTTCGTGGGGCAATGAGGCTGTGGGTTGAGCGACAACGGCCTGTGGAGTTTGCTCAAGCTCGCGGACTTGTTAATCCCAAGTACCTGACTTAGAGAATGGAGCTACAGGATGCCCTCGAGATGCGCAATGAATAGAAATGCCAATTCAGCAAATGCAGTGGAAAGAGTGGAGTCTACGTTGTTGAGAAGCCCTGCACTCCACCTTCAACGTGGCTCTCGAAGCGGATTTCTTCACGTACCTTAGCTGCTTAAAGGTGCCTGAGAAGGGGCAGTAGTCAATAATACCAAAGGTGTCGATCTGTACTTCGACTGTGGGTGGGATTTTCGCCTCAACGCGCGCTGAGAGCACGCAAAACAGCACTATCAGAGCGAGCAGGTAGGCTCGAACAGTGGGTGAATGGAAAAGTGTCATTTGTGCGGTGCCTACGCAGTCTCTCGACTATAAGCCCTGTCCAAATGGGCAGTCGCAGCGTGATAAGCGATGTGCTACCTTTGCCTAACGCACTGCGCTGCGTCACCTTCCGGTATTCCAACACGCGAAGCAGGAGTTGTCTCTCTCGGTTGCATTGAATTTTTTTGTGTCCCTAAGTTTCCAGGCTCCCTCTCGGTTGCATCTAATTTTTTCGTGGAAGCAAACTCGGAGGAAAATTGGCTGAAAACGGTATATACAAAATGTCGTATTTAAGGGCATTCACGCAATTGGCGCGCAACGCAAAGTGCATTAAAGCACTTGGCACCGCGCCCGTGCTTCAAACCGGTAAGCGCAGCCTGTCAGTATTCCGCTTCCCCCCCATTCCGGAAGACGGAGTGTACCGACGACCCGTCGCTGCACCCCCCACTGCACCTGTAAGTAGGGCGATTTTGACTGGCTTAACCCCGCTGCTTGCGCGAAATCTCATCACGAATGCATAGTCAAGACCCTTGGCCATCGAATCGACTGACTCACATCCACGTACACTCATCGCAACACACCCAAATTCACCTCTGTAGCTCCCCGAGAACTCGGATTTGTACTGGTCAGATGGCCAGGCTCCCGAGCCTATCTACGATACGTACGAGGACTTTGACACCAAGTCGCACGTCAAGCAGCTGGGTCTTGTCCTCGCGGGTTTCATGGGCGCCCTCGCGATTCCGCAGCTCCTCTTTGATGAGGACGAGCTCCCTGGTGAGAAGTTTGCCGAGAACGAGCTCTACAATACCACCGGTCTCCGACCCGTCCGCCGCAAGTTCGTCGTCGAGCTATAAGCGCGAGTCAATTGGTACCAGCGCGTACTGCCCGTCGCGCCTATGTTGGCGAGTGAATAATCGTACAGGAACTGGTTTCAAGGGCCTGAAGCCTTAATCCCTCGGACAAAGAAACCTCCATCACCGCGTTTCCCTGGTTAACGCATGGTTAGTTGAACAGAATATGCGAAAACGACAGTATCTCTGTGTCTGAGGGGTGCGTTGGAAGTGGGAATCTCCGTGACGGTCGTTCTGGCAAGCTGATCGGTCTCATTCTGGGCTGTAACCCGGGCACTGGCAGGCTGCGCAACCGCACCCGGAGTTGGCCCCTTCCTCGCACGAGTCGAGACGACTTGGAGTTCCGCCGCCGCCGCCCTAAGTCATCCCATCACGCAAATCGGTGGGCGGCGAGATAACGCACCGCCGTCGGAGCAGCAACAGCTACGGAACCGTATGGGATGGCAGCCCAATCAGCCTAAACACCGATGTGTGATTACACAAGAACGTCTAGTACAGTATCCCGAGCACGCAGGTAGTTCAGAGCAGAGCACCAGCCAACACGACGCTAGCAGTAAGTGGACTGCGCCGGTTAAGTTGATTGGCACTGCAGGCTCGATCTTGCCCGTCGTGTGCCCAGTTACACAACACAACAGAGTTGCACCGACTCTGTCTCCTAGGTCTAAACTATGGACATATATATAATACACAGCTTCTTTGTTTAGCTATTCAGGCTGTTTGGAGGTGTATGCTACTTGGCACGAGCTACTCTGCTCTATTTCTCACCAGGATGCGTCTCTCCACTGTCACTCACCCCATCGTCGACCGTCAAAACTCGTCCCAACCCTCGCTTAGCCTTCCTTTTTAACCTGAACAGGTTAAAATTAGATATTCTGTCTGCGGGACTACGAGTCTGCTTTTGCGGATGCATGTGGCTGTCTCGCTATGTGTAGCATACTATAATGTGTACCGCAGCGTTTTAAACTATATTGTGCGAGTTTTAGAAGTGGAAACCTTGCGCAGGGCCATCAAAGCCTTCACAAACCGTCTCCGTCTAAGAAACTGCCAACAAGTGAGTGGCGTACGCGAGCGATTTTAGTGTGTCTAGAGCCGACCAATGGTGTTTTGCGTGTGGCACGAGCAAGCTCTCCTGTATGACTTGTTTGTCCCAATCTACCAGGCCTCTGAAGCCTTACCTTGCGCCGCAACGACACTTCGTTCACAACGCTGTTGTAGCTAATTCAACTGGAGCATACGCGCCGTACACACCGAAGCCAGTCCGCACTCAGCAGGACCCGTGTATGGACGCCCCCGAAGGCATATAGCTCGCCTAGGCCCGCAAAACGTGTATCGGCTCTCAGCCGCGTGAAGGACTCATACACAAGGACTAGGAGCAGCCACGAGTCTACGAGTGAGACATGTCGCGTGAGGGAGAAACCTTTGCAGAGGAGCCATCTCTGGACCTCGACTTAAATATTAACAGCATAGCACCTGACTTGGCTGAGCTGACTGAGCTGACGGGACAATCTGACCCGACTGCCAGCACCGTTGAAGGTGAGACGAGCGGGACACAGGCAGTCGAGGCTCAGAGCGACATGCTTGGATTGGGTGTGGTCGAGCTTGGAGACACGGAAGCTACCGCTCAGGTGAATGACTCGCATAATGCAGAACCTCAGATCAATGGTCAGAATGAAGCTACGAACGAGGCTGCCGAGTCCAGGGTGTTCTCATCCTCAACCGCATCAACCACCGGTACAAGTCAGGAGAAACCAGCAGGCGTTGCGGTGACTCGCAGCCACTCAATCGCTGCTGGAAGCAAAAGTTCACCACGACGCCGTACAAGCTGGGCTGATAGCTTGGCTGCACAAGCCGCTGTTGCATCTTCATCTCACACTGAACGAACTGGAAGTACTTCTTCCAACGCAGGTGGTATTCGCGTCTTTTGCCGTGTTAGACCACTCAATGTCGCAGAATCGCACCAACAGCAACTGCTTTTTCCTCCTGCTGCAAGCGGTGTGGTGAAGCCCCCTGAAGTCATTGAGTTTGTATCTAATCGGCAAATTAATCTCATTAAACCCAATGTCCTTCAGTCAATCATCTATCAACGACAGCGACAGGTTCAATCACCTAGTGCATCCCCCACAGCAGCGACTCCGGCATCTGCAGGGGAGGGAGCTGGTGATGAATCGCGGATGAATAGTTCTGAGTCGTCACAGAACCAGACTGGCACGCCAAGGGCTCAGGCAGACGCAACCGCAGATAGCGGCTCGACATTTGTCGACGACACCCACGAACTTACACACGACTCTTCGAGTTCGTACACGCCCTTCCACTTTGATTACGTCTTCACGCCTCTGAGCACGCAGCAGCAGTGCTTCGCAGAAGTCCGCGATACTGCGATCTCGGCACTCGATGGCTACAACACATGTGTATTTGCTTATGGTCAGACTGGAAGTGGTAAGACTCACACAATGTTTGGTACTCCAACAGAACCCGGTTTAGTTCCCCGTACCATCGCGGCGCTGTTTGACGAAATCGATCGTCGCGGACAGCAATACGAGTACACCATCTCAGCAACTCTTATCGAAATTTACAACGAACAGATTCGAGATCTTTTCAGTAAGTTTACACCAGGTGGTAATCATGTAGCTGATCGAGATGCATCTGCTTCGCGCCCGGGAGTGCAGTTCTCGCGGATGAGCGTTGTCGAAGATGACCCCAATCCGAATGACGAGGATGCCAACGAGGTCGGGGAAGACCTGTCGAGTACGACATCTGCTGCAGGAGGTTCAGTATCCTCGGGAAGCGCTGCCAAGCTTCGCATTCGCCCCAGTCGTAGGGGTATGTATATCGAGAACTGCGTTAAGGCAACCTGCTCGAACCGCTCGGATCTGCTCGCGCTTGTTGAGGAAGGAAGCACACTTCGAGCCGTTGGTTCGACCCTGTTGAATCAGCAATCCACGCGCAGCCACGTAGTACTGCAGCTGCTTGTGGATGGTGTCGACGTTATGACGCAAGTTCGCACCTATGGTAAAGTAACTCTCGTCGACTTAGCCGGTAGCGAACGTTTGTCAGCTGTAGGCAATCAGGGACAACGTCTAGTAGAGACAGGTCATATCAACAAATCGCTGTCGGCCCTAGGTGACGTCTTCCTGGCCCTCGCAAATCGTCAGGCATCTCAGAACGTATCCCAACAGGAAAGTGGCGGCCACATTCCATACCGCAATTCCAAGTTAACGTATCTACTTCAGGACTCCATCGGCGGTAACTCGAGGACCATAATGTTTGTTGCTGTCTCACCTTCTTATATTCACCATAACGAAACATCCAACTCACTCATGTTTGCACGCAGAGTGAAATCGATTAAGCTCGATCCTGCGACCGCCAACGTTGACACAGCACAAGCACAAAGATTCCGTCAGCAAATTGACCAACTTAAACGTCGGCTGGAAGCACAGCAACAGGCCCATCAAAAGCAACTCCGAAGCTTAGAAAAGGCTCTTGAGGACAAGGATGCAACCCTGAACAAAATCATCGCAGAGAGAAATAGCAAGACCCAAATGACGAATGCCGTTATCGCCCAGCTGACGCTTGAGGTGGAAGAAATGCGAAGAGCTATGAACAAAGACAAGCGTGACGAGTCGAAGCTTGCAAAAGATCGAGAGCGGTTCATGAAGGAGAAAAACCGAGCCGACCTCGCTGAACGACAGGTACGTGAGTTGACTACACAACGTGATTCGCTGTCATCTCGAGTCACACAGCTCGAGGCAGAGCTTGGAAGGACAGAACGCACCCTGCAGCAGCGGACCGAGGAGCGTGACACACAGGCTGCAAAAGCGCAAGCTCTGCAACAGCAAGTCCACAACCTTCAACAACAGCTGCATGCTGCACAGTCGCAAATTCAGCAGCTCCAGCTGCGCACAAACACCCTACAAACGCAACTACAGCAAGCTCAAAGTCAATCACAGTCTGCAAGACATGTTACTTCTAGTGCAAGCAACTTTGTTGAATTCGAGTCTGATGAGGCCCCGCAACCCCAGCAGCCACCGATTCCATCGCCCCGGCTTTCCAGCACTACGCTTGTGCCTCCTCCTCCTCCTCCTGCATCACCTCCAGTAACCCCTTTGATTTCGCGAGCACGCGCTGACCGAGTACCTAGCTCAGCACAATCGAGACTGGCTCCTCGAACACCATCCACCTCACAACAGCAAGCGAGGCGAGGTGCGTCGTCTGCGTTCGCTACGGCGCACGAACCAGCTTCGAGCCCACTTCACAGAACAAGCACGGGTACCAGGATGACGCCAGCTACGGCAGCACGGCGAGCGGATCCACTGCATTCACGTTCACACAGTGAGTTGCCACGGACGATCCCCATTCACTCCCCGAGCACTCAGCGCGGTTCTGACATGCGCGACGTTGATACACGCGAGAAGCTAAGAGACTATCAAGCTCGTCGAATAGCTAGAATGCAGCAATCCCAATCCACTGGTATGGCACCGGGGCATGGAGCTGTCGGAGCAGCAACTCCACAAGCACTGAGCACCGCATCTCGTGCTCACGATGTCACAGCCACAAAAGTAACTCCTAGGCTGACTCCAGCGATGACAGCTGAACGGCAGCACTCTCCCCCAGTTGACGCCATAGCACCCCCTCAGCATGTTCGAACTGCAAGTGTTGAAGCACGTGAAGCTGCTTATCTGGCACAGATCCAGAAAAAGCACGGTAAACAACCCGACACGCCGCTCAACGAACATGACACGGACAATGACTCAGGCGACGCAATCAGTTTCCAGGCAGTGATTGTAACTCCTCCACGCGCGCGTGACGGTCGCCGTCCGTCGTCCACGATGGTAACCGCCTCGGTTTCGTCGTCCGCTCCAATTTTGATGAAGCCGCCAGTCCCACTTCCTGCCGTGACTTCACCGTCAGCTCTCACTACACGCCCACCATCTCCCCCAGTCGATTTGCCCCCAGGATGGAGCGGAGATCCTCCGCAATATAATGCATCCGCAGATGATGAGGATGCACTTGTCGGCAGCTTAAGCTTGACTCAAGCCCCCGCGCATGTAGATACGCTACTACCACCCGGCTCCCCACGTCGATCCTCAATGTCATCGCCTAAGGAAGACAAGGCGGCGCAGTCCCAAGAGCCGCCAGCTGCAAGCGAGCCCCAGGTTGACTCTGTAGCCGCAGTCGCTCGCGCATCGGACCTTGACACATTGGAAGAGCCTCAGCAGCAAGAAGAACCTCCACATGCATCACAAGATTCTTGTGCAGATCCCAAACACGATAGCTCAGAACCCCAGCAACATGATCACGAGGAGAGCCTCAGAGTAAACGAGGAACTTAACATCGATGACGCCTCTCAGGATGAAGTCGTGCTCTTGTATGAGACACCAACGATTGCCGAACAACCGTAGCAGCGACTTAGCGGCTTGAATGTAATTTGGAAATCGACTAAATTAGAATAAAACAGTGTACATATGGATTTATGGGTCGGCCTTGTCGTCAAGTTCCGAACTGCAGCACTCATGTTCAGAAGGTGTCGGTTGAGATCGCCTGTGACTACCCGTTTCACAAATCGGTCCATCCGAATTAAATACTTTCCGACGCTCTGCGGCGTTCAAATAAACAGGTGCTAGTGCGATCGATGCCTGTTGAGAGTCTGCGTCCTTAGCATCCTGCGCGTCACCAGACAAACTGTCTCTCGACCACAAGCGTCCAAACATCGCGCCGATTTGTCTAGGATCGATGGAATTCACAAAAAGCTCCAAACACTCTTGCAAAGGCTTCACGTCGTCTTCAGAAAAGAAGTTGGTTACTTGAGCGTCCATATCCAAGAGGCCAATCAGACCTCGCTTTCCTGTGATTGGCGAGTTGGCATAGATTGGGACCACAAGTTCTGCAGAATGGGATATGGAAAGCGTTAGGGCGTCAATAAGCCGTTGAAGGATGAAATTAGGTCAATAATAGACGCGCAAAAGTCCGCACATCATCAGTGGATGCTTACCTGCTTGACTCGATTCATCACATGCGATGTGATCTGGATGGCTGTGGACGTCTGGAACCACAATCGGTTCACCTCTCTGAATGCATTGTCCACACACTCCACGAGGGATGGGAATCTGTTCAAGGATCGGTCAATCGAAAGACGACAAGACGGGCGTGAGCAATGGAAGGCAAGCATGCGTGATAAATGTGTTGTTCAGGCTCCGATCATGACTGGTTCTGATCATGTGAATCTCACGTCATGTACATACCAGTGGAACTGCGGCTTTTCCTCGAAATGGGCCTACCGCGAGGATTCGGTTCGAGAGCCACTCGTCGTATGTTTTCGATTCGGGCTCTGTAGGAGACTGAGCAAAGTTGGGAAGCCAGGGCCTCAGAAAGTAGAAGCCAACCCAGTTCACGGGACTTGGCTTGACTGGTGAAGTCTGCTCAAAGAAATCAGCGACCAGTGCGACGAAGTTCGCCGCGTTCGCCTGTAAGTCCGAGGTTTTGCTCATCCATCGAGTGACATCTGCTTTGAGTCTCTGATAACTTTCCGGAGATCTTATGTATTGTGACATTGTACCCTGTTAGGGATCGTGCCTCGATATCTGGCGCTATCTGTCGTGAGTGAGTTCGAGTGTGAATGTAGATGTGTCAATCTGTGTGTTTTTGTGTGTCTGTGTGTGTCAAGTCAGACTGACGAAGGAAACTTTCAAAAGAAGTGGAGGAGTGCAAACCCGGAAGCAGATCGCGGATAACATGAGGAAGTACTCGAACTGTATAAGTCCTCTCAGCGCTCTCCATATCACCCCCGCTGAGAGTACCACGCGAGGTTCTTTTGCATGCAATTGGAATCCAGAGTGAAACTGCAGCAAGGCCCAGGGGTTTCCGAAATTCAAGCAGATGTGTAGGTGCTTGGACAAACTAACAGCGTTTGACAAGTAATACAACTTGAGTTGAATGTCCCATCTCGGGAAATGCTATACTCGGAAAAGTACGAACTTCGAAGATTTTTGTGATCTCATCCACCTTGTGACGAGCCTGACTGGTTGGTGCTTGGCTGGTTGCTTCCAGCTCGTTTAGCGCTGCTTTGCCTTGGTAGCAGCCTTGGCACTGTCAGTGCCGGTCGAGGTTGTACTGGGGAAGAGCGACTCGGCGTCGTAAAAGTCCTTGGGCA
>Ga0182741_1005915_pt1 | contig 11011 bp, 8 predicted proteins | sample eDN5th37CBELigOP_FD_128874 | JGI IMG/M metagenome (GOLD analysis project Ga0182741, IMG submission 128874) | Enriched Organic Plus compost microbial communities from Emeryville, California, USA - eDNA 5th pass 37_C BE-Lig OP (version 2) (version 2) ...
CTTCGATGCCAAGGGATGGCCTCGCCGTTCTTATGTTATCGCGGCGCTGGTCATTGCAGTGGCGCTCGCAGGGCTCGCCATCTTCCATGCGGAAGAGCGGCGGATTGCCGTCATCTTCGTGGTCTCGGCCATTGCTGCCTTCATAGTGCTTCGCCTGGTGGGCTCAGGGGTGCAGATGCTTGCGCGGCGCGCGCCACGCGTGCGTTCCACGGCGCTCAGGCTCGCGATCGGCAACATCCATCGGCCGGGCGCACTCACGGTTTCCGTCGTGGTTTCGCTTGGGCTCGGGCTGACGCTTCTTGCAACGCTTGCGCTTATCGACGGCAATCTCCGCCGCCAGATCGCCGGGAACCTGCCCGAGGTTGCACCGAACTTCTTCTTCGTCGACATCCAGCCGCACGAAGTGGAAGATTTCAGCACGCTGGTGCAACGGGAGCTGCCGGGCGATCTCATCCGCGTTCCCATGCTGCGCGGCCGAATCACGGCGCTCAACGGTGTCGACGTGAAGGAACTGAACGTTCCGCCGGAAGGCGAATGGGTGCTGCGCGGCGATCGAGGTATCACCTACTCCGCGACGAAACCTGAGAACTCAACCGTTGTGGAAGGCGAGTGGTGGCCGGAAGATTACAGCGGCGAGCCGCTTGTCTCGTTCTCGGCGGAAGAGGCCAGCGAGCTCGGCATCAAGATCGGAGATAAGCTGACGGTCAATGTTCTCGGCCGCAGCGTGAACGCCAAGGTTGCCAACTTCCGGCAGGTGGAGTGGGAAACGCTGGCGATGAATTTCGTCATGGTCTTCTCGCCCAACACGTTTGCCGGCGCGCCCCATGCGTGGCTAGCAACGCTGACGGCGCCGGACGCCAAGCCTGCGGATGAATCGCGGGCACTCAATGCAGTCACCCGGGCCTTCCCGACCATCACCTCGGTGCGCGTGAAGGATGCGCTGGACGTGGTCAACGATCTCGTGAGCCAGCTTTCCACCGCGATCCGGGCGGCGGCGTCTGTGGCGCTTATCGCGTCGGTGCTTGTGCTGTCGGGCGCGCTCGCCGCTGGCAACAAGGCACGCGTACATGACGCCGTGGTGCTCAAGACTCTCGGGGCCACCCGCAACACCCTGATTCGCGCCTTTGCCTATGAATACATGCTGATTGGACTGGCAACGGCTGTGTTCGGGCTGGCGGCGGGAGCGGTTGCCTCGTGGTACGTGGTGTCGCGGATCATGAAGCTGCCGTGGTCGCTGTTGCCCGAAGTTGCACTTGCCACGGTCCTGACCGCACTCATCCTTACGGTGGCTTTCGGGCTCATCGGAACATGGCGGGTGCTGGGCCACAAGGCAGCGCCTGTGCTACGGAATCTGTAGCAAACGAAACAGCTGCTTTATTAACGCCTTGCAACCCGGAAGGCACAATTCGACGTTACCGCAAGATAAGGTCTTGTTCTTGCGGGCAAGTAACATCATATTTCCGGTACGCAAGCTGGGCTTCCGCCAGCGGCGCTCGGCCGGAAGGGCCGTCACCCGACGGAAGGAATAGCAAGGAAGAGATACACATGGCAGACCTTCGCAACTATCAGGCTCGCATGGCGACCGGCGCCCGGGCCGACGCGGCCATCGACGAGGGCCTCCGCGCCTACATGATCCGCGTCTACAACCTCATGGCTATCGGCCTCGCCATCACCGGCGTGGCTGCCCTGGCTGCATTCAACTTCGCATTTGCTGACGGACAGCTCACCGCATTCGGTCAGGCGATCTACCTCAGCCCGCTGCGCTGGGTGGTGATCCTCGCTCCGGTTGCGCTGGTGTTCTTCATGAGCTTCCGTATCGACAAGCTCTCCGTGTCGGCTGCGCAGACGACCTTCTGGGTCTATGCCGCGCTGATGGGACTGTCGCTTTCCACGGTGTTCCTCGTCTACACCGGTGAAAGCATCACCCGCACGTTCTTCATCACGGCAGCTTCGTTCGGCGCGCTCTCGCTCTACGGTTACACCACGAAGCGTGACCTGTCCGGCATGGGCTCGTTCCTGATCATGGGCCTGTTCGGCCTGATCATCGCCTCGCTCGTGAACATCTTCCTGGGCTCCTCAGCCCTGCAGTTCGCGATCTCGGTGATCGGCGTGCTGATCTTCGCGGGCCTGACCGCCTACGACACGCAGCAGATCAAGGAGATGTACTACGAGGGCGACAGCACCCTGGTTGCCGGCCGCAAGGCCATCATGGGCGCCCTGCGTCTCTACCTCGACTTCATCAACCTGTTCATGTTCATGCTCCAGTTCCTGGGCAGCAACCGCGAATAGTCAACAGGTACATAAAAACGGAAAAGGCGGTCTTCGGGCCGCCTTTTTTGTTGGCTCGATTGCGCCTCGTGAGACTGGGTTACTGAACGCTTTTTCGCACCTAGGGTCATTCAGGTAGGGAGTCTTGTAGTGCCTCCTGGAGCCCTCGTCCTTCGACGGGCTCAGGATGAGGGCGGAGGGACTGTCACGCGCGCGGTCCCGTGCGGGGCAGTCTGTGCCAGCTCCCAATGGCGGGCCAACCGCGAAAAAGAAAAAGCCCCGCTCCGGAGAGCAGGGCTTTTCAACCAGATACCAGGCTGGCCGGTGTTAGCTCAGCACGTGGTTCAGCGTCGTGAGGTGTCCAAGGAACTCCTCAGCCTTTGTCCGTGCCTCGTTGTCGAGGTTGCTGTCGATCTCGGTGCGCAGCTCAGCGATACGACGCTGAAGGGCGGCCTTGTCGAAGTCTTCCACGGTGCTGGCCGACTCAGCGAGCAACCGGCAGGTTTCCGGCGTGATATCGGCGAAGCCGCCGAGCACGACGAAGCGAACGGTCTCGCCGCTTGCACGCTTGACCGTAACCAGACCCGGCTTGATCGTCGTCATGGTTGGTGCATGGCCCGCCATGACCGTCATCTCGCCCTCAGTCGCTGAGATAACAACCTGCTGAACTTCCTCGGAAATGAGGAGACGCTCAGGGGAGACCAGTTCAAAGTTGAAGTTTTGGGCCATATGTCGCTAGCAAACAGGGAACGGCAGCTGCGTGATCACACTGCGTCTGCCGTCCGTCTATCCGCTACTCCCTAACGCTAGTCGCTGATGGATCAGGCTGCTTCCGCTGCCAGACGCTGAGCCTTCTCGATCGCATCCTCAATGGTGCCGACCATGTAGAAAGCAGCTTCCGGCAGGTGGTCGTAGTCGCCATTCACCAGGCCCTTGAAGCCCTTGATGGTGTCCTGGAGATCAACGAGCTTGCCCGGTGAACCGGTGAACACCTCAGCAACGAAGAACGGCTGCGACAGGAAGCGTTCGATCTTGCGAGCGCGAGCAACGGTGAGCTTGTCTTCTTCAGAAAGCTCGTCCATGCCCAGGATCGCGATGATGTCCTGCAGCGACTTGTAGCGCTGAAGCGTGGACTGAACCGCACGGGCAACCTGGTAGTGCTCCTCGCCGACGATCATCGGGTCAAGCATACGCGAGGTGGAGTCCAGCGGATCCACAGCCGGGTAGATACCCTTTTCAGCGATCGAGCGGTTAAGCGTCGTGGTTGCGTCCAGGTGGGCGAACGACGTAGCCGGCGCAGGGTCGGTCAAGTCGTCGGCGGGAACGTAAATCGCCTGAACCGAGGTGATCGAACCCTTGGTCGTGGTCGTGATGCGTTCCTGCAGAGCACCCATGTCGGTTGCCAGCGTCGGCTGATAACCCACAGCGGAAGGAATACGGCCCAGCAGAGCCGACACTTCCGAACCTGCCTGCGTGAAGCGGAAGATGTTGTCCACGAAGAACAGAACGTCCTGGCCCTCGTCGCGGAAGTACTCAGCCAGCGTCAGACCGGTCAGAGCAACGCGAGCGCGAGCACCCGGAGGCTCGTTCATCTGGCCGTAAACGAGTGCGGCCTTGGAGCCTTCGCCACCGCCGTGCTTGTTCACGCCGGATTCGATGAACTCGTGGTAGAGGTCGTTACCCTCACGGGTACGCTCACCAACGCCAGCGAACACCGAGTAACCACCGTGCGCCTTAGCGATGTTGTTGATCAGTTCCTGGATCAGAACGGTCTTGCCCACGCCGGCACCGCCGAAAAGGCCGATCTTACCACCCTTGGCGTAAGGAGCCAGGAGGTCGAGAACCTTGATGCCCGTGACCAGGATCTCGGCTTCCGTCGACTGCTCGACGTATTCCGGAGCCGGCTGGTGGATGCCGCGGGTCTGCGTTGCGGTGATCGGACCAGCTTCGTCAACCGGCTCACCAATCACGTTGATGATGCGGCCGAGCATTTCCGGGCCAACCGGAACGCTGATGGCCGAACCCGTGTCGCGTACTGCCTGACCACGGACCAGACCATCGGTCGAGTCCATGGCGATGCAGCGTACGGTGTGCTCGCCAAGATGCTGTGCAACCTCGAGAACCAGGCGAGAACCCTGGTTGTCGGTCTCAAGGGCGTTCAGGATTGCAGGCAGATGGTCACGGAACTGGACGTCCACCACCGCGCCGATAACCTGCGTGATGTTTCCAACCGCTCCACCGGCCGCGACTTCCGCAGTCCCTGTCGCTGCTTTAGCCATTCGTTGTACCTCTTCGATCCGTTAGAGCGCTTCCGCGCCCGAAATGATTTCGATCAGTTCCTTGGTGATCTGGGCCTGACGCTGGCGGTTGTAGGTGATGGTCAACTTGTTGATCATCTCACCTGCGTTGCGCGTTGCGTTGTCCATGGCGCTCATCTTGGCGCCCATCTCACCCGCTACGTTCTCGAGCAGAGCGCGGAAAATCTGAACCGCGATGTTGCGCGGGATCAGGTCTTCCAGAATTGCCCCGGCGTCGGGTTCGTATTCGTAAACCGCGCCCGTATCCACAACGTTCACGTCGGCCGGAACTGCTGCAGGAATGATCTGCTGAGCAGTCGGGATCTGGCTGATGACGGACTTGAACTGCGAGTAGAACAGCGTGCAAACGTCAAACTCACCGCGCTCGAACGAAGCGATCACCTTGGCAGCGATCTCGTTCGCATTGGCAAATCCAATCTGCTTCACCTCGCGAAGCTCAACCCGATCGGAGATCAGATTGGGGAATTCGCGGCGGAGAATGTCATAACCCTTGCGGCCTACGCAAAAGATCTTGACCTGCTTGCCCTTGGCCAGAAGCTCGCGGGTGTGATCACGCGCAAGCCTGGCGATCTGGCTGTTGAAGCTGCCACACAGACCACGTTCGGCCGTGCAGACGACGAGCAGATGCACGTCGTCCTTTCCCGTCCCCCGCATCAGCGCGGGGGCGTCGTCACCTGAAATGGACGCGGTGACATTGGCTAGCACCGCACCCATGCGTTCAGCATAGGGACGAGCAGCCTCGGCCGCTTCCTGAGCACGACGCAGCTTCGCCGCGGCGACCATCTGCATCGCCTTGGTGATCTTCTGCGTCGCCTTAACGGAGGCGATCCGGTTGCGTAAGTCCTTGAGTGAAGCCATGCCCGCTCAGTCCTTAGGCGAAGTTCTTCGCGAAGGTTTCAATCTCGTTCTTCAGGCGGCCACGGAGGTCGTCAGAAAGAGCCTTCTCCTTGCGGATAGCCTCGAGGATCGTGCCTTCAGCGCGCAGGTGGTTCAGCAGACCCTGCTCGAAGCGAGCGACGTCCTTGATCGCCAGCTTGTCGAGGTAGCCCTGCACACCTGCGAAGATCACAGCAACCTGCTCTTCGGTCTTCAGCGGCGAGAACTGCGGCTGCTTCAGCAGCTCGGTCAGACGTGCACCGCGGTTCAGCAGGCGCTGCGTTGCAGCGTCAAGGTCCGAACCGAACTGCGCGAACGCAGCCATTTCACGGTACTGAGCCAGCTCACCCTTGATGGAGCCCGCAACCTGCTTCATGGCCTTGACCTGAGCAGCCGAGCCAACGCGGGAGACCGACAGACCAACGTTCACAGCCGGGCGGATACCCTGGAAGAACAGGTTGGTTTCGAGGAACACCTGACCGTCGGTGATCGAGATCACGTTGGTCGGGATGTAAGCCGAAACGTCGTTTGCCTGGGTTTCGATAACCGGCAGAGCGGTCAGCGAGCCAGCGCCCAGCTCGTCGTTCATCTTGGCCGCACGTTCCAGCAGACGGGAGTGCAGGTAGAAAACGTCACCCGGGTAAGCTTCGCGGCCTGGCGGACGACGGAGCAGCAGGGACATCTGACGGTAAGCAACGGCCTGCTTGGACAGGTCGTCGTAAGCGATCACGGCATGCTTGCCGTTGTCGCGGAAGTACTCGCCCATCGCGCAGCCTGCGAACGGTGCAAGGAACTGCATCGGAGCAGGATCGGAAGCCGTAGCAGCGATAACGATCGAGTACTCAAGAGCGCCACGCTCTTCGAGAACCTTCACGAACTGTGCAACGGTGGAGCGCTTCTGACCAACAGCGACGTAGACGCAGTAGAGCTTCTGGCTCTCGTCATCGCCCTGGTTCAGCGGCTTCTGGTTGAGGAAGGTGTCGAGAATGATCGCGGTCTTGCCGGTCTGGCGGTCACCGATGATCAGCTCGCGCTGGCCGCGGCCAATCGGGATCAGGGCGTCGATTGCCTTGAGGCCGGTGGACATCGGCTCATGAACCGACTTGCGGGGGATGATGCCCGGAGCCTTGACGTCAACGCGGCGGCGTTCCTTGGCGTTGATCGGGCCCTTGCCGTCGATCGGGTTGCCGAGACCGTCGACCACGCGGCCGAGCAGCTCCGGACCAACCGGAACGTCAACGATGGCACCCGTACGCTTGACGGTGTCGCCTTCCTTGATGTCGCGGTCGTTACCGAAGATCACGACGCCGACGTTGTCGACTTCGAGGTTCAGCGCCATGCCGCGAATGCCACCGGGGAACTCGACCATTTCACCGGCCTGAACGTTGTCCAGACCGTAAACGCGAGCAATACCGTCACCGACGGAAAGCACCTGGCCTACTTCAGAGACCTCGGCCTCCGCCCCGAAATTTTTTATCTGATCCTTGAGGATTGCGGAAATTTCCGCAGCGCGGATATCCATCAGCCGACCTCTTTCAGTGCAACCTTGAGAGAATTGAGTTTTGTCTTGAGCGACGTATCGATCTGGCGGGAGCCAACCCGAACGACGAGACCGCCGAGCAGAGACGGATCAACCGTCACCTTAACGGTGACATCCTTGCCAACCACATCTTTCAGCGCGGCCTTGAGGGCCTGCTCCTGATCGGCTGTCAAAGCATGGGCAGCAGTCACTTCCGCCGTCGCCTCGCCACGGGCATCGGCAGCAATCTCGCGAAATGCGCGGATCATCTGGGGCACAGCGAACAGACGCCTGTTCTTGGCCACTACTCGAAGAAAATTACCTGTGAGGCCACCGATCTTCGCACCATCAAGTACGGCGCCGATAGCCTTCTGCTGCTCTTCCGAAGAAAAGACAGGGCTTTCAATCAGACGCTTCAGATCTGCACTGCCTTCCAGCAATGCCTCGAAGCGACCCAGATCCTTCTCGGTCGCGGAGGTTGCGCCTGCTTCTTCGGCCAATTCGAAGAGAGAGCGTGCATAACGCGCTGCCACCCCGGAGACCATTGAGCCAGTTTGTGCCACGGTCCTACTCACAGCTTTAGGTCGCGAGATCGGACGCTAGAGTCTTTGGAGACTCGGGCTAATCCCAGACCTTGTTGAAATTCCTTGCGGCGCTTGGGCTTGGAGAAGCCAAAGCTTAGAGCCGTGAGCCGTCTAGCACAGGCTTTCCTGACTCGCAACATATCGGAATGGCAACTTTTTTGGCCGGTTTGTCGCATCCCCATGGATAGAGTTGTTATGCTTAAGGAATATACCCGAACACATGGGCGAGCGGCAGTGCCGCAAGAGCGAACGAAATCACTAAAGACAAGCAATTTCTGCGGGTTACCGCCCCGTCGAAGAGAACCGAGAGGAGGCGTCCAAGGAACGCCACGGTCCAGCCGAAACCCAGCGCCATGTAGACAAACGGCTGGGCAAAAAGAATCGCAGCCACACCGATGCCGACATAAAAGCCGCCGAGCTGGCCCCGTGATTCCGCCAGGGCCTCGGGATGCTGCCCGATTTCGCGGAGTCTGAGACGCGGGGCCAACATGGCAACAAGTCCGAGGACAACAGTGACCAGTGCGGACGTCCATGCCAGCCATTCGCCCTCGGTGTAGGGCCAGGGAAATGCAAGTTCCATTTTCACCCTCTCAATTGATGGCCGCGCATATACCGCCTTGGAGCGCCATGCGCCATGACGCCAAGGACACAACAGCGAGGTTTTAGAGGAATGTCTGTGGGTCTATGTCGACCTGCACGCGGATGCTGCCGCGCTGCTTCGGCCCCTTCGCCATCCAGGCACGGATATAGGACTGGATGTCGGCGCGGCGCGAGGCGCTGACAAGCAACCTGAAGCGGTAGCGGCCGGCAACAAGCGCCATTGGTGCCTCAGCAGGGCCGAGAACGTCTATGTCCGACGCGTGAGGTGCCGCCCGACGGAGTTCGCGTGCAAAGCCTTCCGCTTCCGGCTTGGTCGATGCGCTGATGATGATGGATGCAAGACGTCCAAAGGGCGGAAGCCCAGCCTGCCTGCGCTCCTCCACCTCGCGCGCATAGAACGCCTCCGCATCGCCGGAGACGAGCGCTTTCATCACCGGATGTTCCGGCTGATAGGTCTGAATCAGACCCTTACTCTTGAGACCGGTACGGCCAGCGCGGCCCGTCACCTGATGCAGGAGCTGGAACGTCCGTTCTGCTGCGCGGGGGTCACCATTGGTGAGACCCAGATCGGCGTCGATGATACCCACCAGAGTCATACCGGGGAAGTTATGGCCCTTGGCGACAAGCTGGGTGCCTACCACGATGTCCGCTTCGCCATTTGCGATAGCTTCGAGCTCCAGACGCAGACGCTTCACACCGCCGAGCAGGTCCGAGGAGAGGACGATCGTGCGAGCATCCGGGAAATGACGGTCGATTTCCTCGGCGATTCGTTCAACGCCGGGGCCGCAGGGGACGAGGTGATCCAGCGTTCCGCATTCCGGGCAGGCATCGGGCTGAGGCTCGTGATGGCCGCAGTGGTGGCAGACAAGCTGCTTCCTGAAGCGATGCTCGACCAGCCAGCTCGAACAGTTGTCACACTGGAAGCGGTGACCACAGACGCGGCAGAGCGTCAGCGGAGCATAGCCACGACGGTTGAGGAACAGAAGCGACTGCTCCTTGCGTTCGAGCGTTTGCGAGATCGCCTCGATCAGCGCAGGCGAGATGAAGCCGCCCGGTAGCGGTGGGGATCGGCGCATGTCGATTGCGGCGATGTCAGGCATGGCCGCCTGTGCGAAGCGGACGGGTAGCACGAGCCGCTCATACCTGCCCTGCTCCGCGTTGACGCGACTTTCGAGCGAGGGCGTTGCCGATGCGAGCACCACGGGAAAGTTGCCGATTCGCGCGCGCACAACGCTCATGTCGCGGGCGTTGTAGAAGACGCGGTCTTCCTGCTTGTAGGCAGGATCGTGCTCTTCATCGACCACGATGAGGCCGAGTTCGTTGAACGGCAGGAAAAGCGCGGAGCGAGCACCCGCCACCACGCGCACCTGTCCCTCGGCGACCTGCCGCCAGACCTTTTCGCGCTTGCGTGGTGCAAGATCCGAGTGCCATTCAGCGGGCTTCGCGCCGAACCGATCATGGAAGCGGTCGAGGAAGGCCTGCGTCAGCGCAATTTCAGGCAGCAGGATCAGGACCTGCTTGCCCTGCTCCAGCGCGGCAGCCACCGCCTCGAAATAGACTTCCGTCTTGCCCGACCCGGTGACGCCGTCGATCAGCGTAGCGCTGAAGCCGTTGTCGGCGATCTTCTCCCGTAGCCTGTCAGCCACACACTGCTGCTCGGGCGTCAGTTGCCCCTTGCCGAAGGTTGGATCAGGCGTTGCAACAATGGGGCGGGCCGCGATTTCAACGTGCTCGAATACGCCCTGAGAAATCAGGCCATCGATAACTGAAGTGGAAACGCCCGCCGCGTGAGCGAGGCCTGACCGGGTCCAGGCCTGCCCGTCACTCGCAAATTCGAGCACGCGCCTGCGGGCGGGGGTAAGCTTTTCCGGCTGCAGGTCGGTCAGCACCAGACCTTCGGTCATGGGCTCGGGATCAAAGGCGGCTGGAGCACGAAGCGCCATGCGGGCCACCATACCCGGCGGAGAGATCGTATAGTTCGCCACCCAGTCGACAAAGCGTCGCATTTCGGCCGGTAGCGGCGGACAGTCGAACACATGACAGATCTTGCGCAGCTTGGAAGCCGCGACTGGCTCCCCCTCACCGTCCCAGACCACGCCCGCGACCTCTCGCGGCCCCAGAGGCACGCGCACGATCGATCCCGGCTCCACATGCATGCCAACGGGCACCCCATAGGAGTAGGGGCGCTCCGCCGGCATGGGGACCATCACAGGAACAACGCGTTCGACGTTCGATTCTAGACTCATTTGGCGTGACCTTGCCGGATTCTTGGATTAGAGCAAGGCCAAGTTTCCATCATCGGGAAAATCACCCGAACCGGCCAGCCGGTAGAGTACCAGGAGAGTATGATGAAGTTTTTTGTCGACACCGCAGACGTCAACGACATTCGTGAGCTGAATGACTATGGCTTTCTGGATGGCGTGACGACCAACCCGTCGCTCATCATGAAGGCCGGACGGCCGATGCTCGAAGTCATCAAGGAAATCTGTGAGGTCGTTAAGGGCCCGGTTTCAGCTGAAGTGACTGCCACCGAATATGCCGAAATGATGCGCGAGGCCGACATTCTGTCCAAGCTTGGCGACAACATCGCCATCAAGGTTCCGCTTACGCTCGACGGCCTCAAGGCCTGCAAGGCGCTCACCGGCGACGGCCGCATGGTCAACGTGACGCTCTGCTTTTCGGCCAACCAGGCACTGCTCGCCGCAAAGGCCGGCGCGACCTTCATTTCGCCGTTCATCGGCCGCCTCGATGACATCAACATCGACGGCATGCAGCTGATCGCCGACATCCGCACGATCTACGACAACTACGATTTCAAGACCGAGATCCTTGCCGCCTCGATCCGC